>Ga0310810_10002726_pt1 | contig 19063 bp, 13 predicted proteins | sample NCmetagenome_FD_207641 | JGI IMG/M metagenome (GOLD analysis project Ga0310810, IMG submission 207641) | Soil microbial communities from experimental microcosm in Duke University, North Carolina, United States - NC | ecosystem: Engineered > Artificial ecosystem > Soil microcosm > Unclassified ...
AGCCTGCCAACAGATGCTCGCAGGAGTTCCTGCGAACTCTCATCGAATCGGTGCCAGGCGACCTGTCTGGCAATGAACAACTCGTCGCCAGATATGTTCTCGTCCGGACTCTTGTTTTTCTCGGCCGTCAATCGCTGTTGCTGAACGACTGGCGCTTTCATTCCGCGTGTCTCGAACTTGCAACAGGAACGCATCTGTCGAGAGACTGCGAACGGATACTTCGCGTTTGGGCTCAACTCGCGCAGCATCCTTCAAATACGGACGTACGCGTTCTCCGGGCGATGGACTACATCCGTAACGAGTATTCAAGTCCTTCCTTCGGTCTTCAAAGCTGTGCCCATAGAGTGCATCTGTCAAAGTCTACGCTCTCGGCGCTCATCAAGAAACAAACCGCAAAGACTTTCTCCACTCACCTGCAGGAAGCGCGGAACGCCGCTGCGAAGGGCCTCCTATGCTCGACTCGGCTTTCCATCAAAGAGATTGCAGCTATCGTCGGCTACGCAGGCACGCGGCAGTTTGATCGACAATTCAAACGGTCCAATGGGGTTACGCCTGGTCAGTACCGGGTGTTACGGCAAACTGTCTCATGAATCGTACGGCTGTCCACATTGAATACTGGCGGGCAGACTATTCGTGATCTACGTTCTCACTTATCGGCTAGTGAGACGAGGTACTCGAATGATCGACAAGAAGAGCGCACTTGAAGTAGCGGCGAACGCGGCGATCCTGTTGAGTGCTGTGCTGTTTTGCGGCATTCTGATAAACGCGGCTGTCACGGAACGAAATGCCCGCGAGGAGGCGCGCCCCTACCACCGAGGAGACCGAATGGAGTCAATCCGTGGTCTCAACCTGGACCGCTCGGCGACCTCTCTCCTGCTCGTACTCAGAAGTAGCTGTCGTTTCTGCAATGAAAGCTTGCCGTTCTACCACAGACTCCTGGATTCGGCCAGAAACGCCGGCGTTGCTTCTGTCGCGCTGATGTTCGACACTCAGAATGTCGCCGGACTGTATGTTCAGAAGAATGAGCTCCAAGTGCGAGAAGTGGTTGCGATTCAAGGTAATCAACTGCGTCGCGTCTCAGGAACACCGACCCTTATCCTGATCGACAGGACCGGCACAGTGATCAACAGCTGGATAGGGAAACTGTCCGAGGACGGGGAATCGGAGGTCTTCGATGCAATTCGCCACGTCAAGTAACACGTTCTCGAAACGGAGGTAACTCATGAAAGGCTTAGTGATGGCGCTTCGCTGTGCGTTCGTGCCGGTCGCTCTCCTGGCGACGCTCACCCTGACGCACACAAACTACATCGTCAACGCCTGTACACACGGAGGCTACTGCGACAGCTTTGCGAACACACGCAGCGCACTGGGATGCGGCGCGACGTGCGCAGACGCTCAGGCTGACGCAAGCAACCAACTGGCGAACCAAGGCTTTCCTGGCTGCCAGGGTGCCAACGGCACATGCGATGTTGAGCATTGGTATGTTTCGACCGACTGCTACTACGATTCGGGGTCGGGGCAATACTGCGAGGAACTGTCCCAGGATTACGGGTGTTGGTTTTGCGTGTAACACTGAAGTTGAAACGCGTCCGCACCCTTACGCGTAATGCGAGGTCGTCGCCGATCGATGACCTACGAGATCGACCTTGCGTTTGCAGGATTTTCAGACTGGCCTTACCTTGTACCACCCCATGCAACGATTGCTGAGACGATGGGCAGCGCCGTGGCAGTTAGTTTCTGTCGCGTGGATGGGAGTCTCGGTCGTTACCCCTTTGGAGGAACGGGAGGTGCTGGTCGCGATTGTCGATCAACGCGGCCATGCCGTTGAAAGCATCAGCGCTGGCGATCTGAGCCTGCGAAATGCTGGCGCCTCCTGCGATGTTATTCGCGTCGTCCACGCTGCGTACCCGCTTGCCGTCGTGATCGATACAAGCAGTTACGCGAGAGCAGAATTTCGCGAGCTTCAAGCAGCCGCCCAGCGCTTTGTCACGGCATTGCGGCCCCGCCCGCTTGCGGTCTATGCGAGCGGCGCGCCCGGCGGTCGGGTGCAAGAGTTCACTGACGATCGAAATAGCATCGCCCAAGGCCTTTCATCCGTCGCGGCCGCGCCAAATGCGGGGGCGGCGACCCTCGAGACAATCCGTCGCGCCTCGACAGACCTGGCTCGCCTCAAAACGCCGGTGGGCGCGCTGGTCGTTGTCTCGGCTGGCGGAACCGAGACCAGTCCCCCGACGATGCAGGAGGTCTGGTCTGCCTTGTCCTCGAGCAGCACGATTTTGAACGTAATCGATGAGCGGAGCAATCGGATCTCGCGTGGGCAGCCGCAGGAGAATCAGGGCGATGCTCTCGAGGTGCTCGCCCGGCGGTCGCATGGCAAGTACATCCGAGGTACAAGTGCGGCCGTCTATGATTCCGGACTGCAAGCCATCCGGGACGCCTTGGATTCGCAGTTCGTCGTCCGTTATGCCGTCAGGGCCGGAGCGCCTCATGACCTGAACATCCTGGTCAAGCCGACTGAACTCGTCGTGATGGCGATAGATCTCGATCGGTAAAGATCATGGGTGGGCGGAGCAAGATCACCGGGATCCTGGCGCTCATCCGGGTCGTCGGTTTGACCGCGACGCTGGCGACGCCGGGTCTTGCGGCCCTCGGTGTCGAGCAATCAGAATCCCGAGAGAACCCGGCGGTTGCCGATCTGAAGAGAGCGGCGGATCGAGGCGATATCGACGCGGCGTTCAACCTTGGTGTGCTCTACGACACGGGTCGCGGCGTGCCCCAGGATCTAGGCCGAGCCGCCGCACTTTACAGGAAAGCCGCGGAGCGCGGGCACGTCAGGGCGGCGTACAACTTGGCCCTGTTGTACGCCGAGGGCCTCGGTGTCCGCAAGGACGAGGTGCAGGCGGCGGCCTGGTACAAGAAGGCGGCGGAACTCGGGGATCCGCTCTCCCAATACAACCTCGCCGTGATGTTTGAAAACGGACGCGGTGTTGCACGCGACTATACCGCGGCGATGGATTGGTACAGCAGAGCGGCCGACAATGGGCACGCGGGCGCAATGTACAACCTGGGCGCCATGTATTACCGAGGACAAGGTGTCCTCCCAGACGTCATCGAAGCACACAAATGGAGACACCTGGCGGTCCTCTTCTCTTCGGCCGACACTCGTCAGAACTATGTCGATTCCCTGGATGCCTTCGCGAGGTTCATGACGCCTGAACAGATCGGAGAGGCAGAGCGCCGCGCAGGAGGTTGGTCGACCGCGTTCGAGGCGCGGCGAACGGCGGACCACGCGTCGACGGCAATGACGCCCGAGCCGAAAGGAGGGCGAGCCGGGCGCCAGATCCTCAAGGCCGCCGTCGAGGTAGTGGAAATAGAGGCGACAGTTGTTGATTCGGCAGGACATCAGGTCCGCGATTTGTCTGCTGGCGACTTTTCCATAAGCGTCGATGGCCACGACCGGCGAGCGCCGTCGGTGACGTACGTGTCGAATGCCCTCGAACCGGGTCGTTCCAGATCGTCCGACCCCACCGCCGCCCCACAAGCCTCTCGCCGCATCGTGATCGCGATCGACGAGAACAACATTCCTGCGGGGCGCGGTCGGAGTGCCGCCCGGGCAGCGCAGCGGTTGCTCGACAAGTTGAATCGCTCCGACGGCGTCGCAGTCTGTCTGTTGCCAAATATTGGCAAGGTTGCGTTCACGTCGGATCGGGTGCAGCTTGACCGAGCTCTGGAGCGGGTCGCCGGCCGCGCGTCGCGATTTCCGAGCACGTTCAGTGTCGGCATCAGCGAACTGCTCGCGTTCGGGCCCGGCGCAAGCGCGATGGATCGCGAGGCGCAGCAGCGCGTCATTTCGAGAGAATGTCCACGTGGCGGACCAACCTGTGAGCAGGAAGTCCAGACGGAAGCGCAGCAAAGACTCCAGGAGCTCGAACAGCGCGCGCGCGGAACCCTCGATTCGCTGGCATTGCTCTTCGCGGCCTTGGGGCCGATTCCTGGACCGAAGACGGTGGTCCTCATTTCCGGTGGACTCGCCACTCGGTCGGATCCCGCCGGTGAGCGTGTCGTCAACTCGATCTCGACCGCTGCTGGCGCTGCACGTGTCCGCCTGCATAGCATCCTCCTCGACGGCGACTTCGTGGACGCAGACTCCGCTCGCCCGTCGCCCTCGGCCGCGCTGGACTCTTCGATACAGGAGCAGAGCCTTCGCGATCTTACGAGGCGCGCTGGTGGAACCATCGTTCGAGCCGGAGGGCTCGCGGACTCCGCGTTCGATCGAGTCGCCGAAGAGCTTTCCGGCTACTACCTGCTCGCGATTGCTGTGCAGCCGGAGGATCGTGACGGCCGACCGCACCGGATCCTCGTGACGACACGATCCGGACTCGCGGTTCGCGCGCGCACGCAATTCGTCGTCCCGCGCTCGTGACTACAGCTATGTCCGCATTCGCGTAGTCTCGCCATGGCCCGAGAAGATATAATCACCGCACTCTGAGCCCGAGACTGCCACCTCCCTGGCGGACGCTCGCGACAGCGCTCGTCGTGCTTCTTCCGGTATCGGCGGCGCTTCTGCGCGCGCAATCGGGGCAGCCGCCGCCAGCGCAGGCCGCCGCCGACGGGCCGCGCGGCAAGGCCGTCTACACGGCGCACTGCGTCGAGTGTCACGGCGCCTCAGGCCAGGGCGACGGGCCGGCGGCGGCCTTTCTCACGCCGCGTCCCCTCGACCTCACCAGCGGCAAGTACAAGATCCGCACGACCGAGACGGGCAGCATCCCGACCGACGAGGATCTGATCCGCTCGGTGACCGACGGCCTCAACGGATCCGCCATGCCCGGGTGGCGCGGCGTCCTGCCCGACGGCGACATCAGGGACGTCGTCGGCTACATCAAGACGCTGTCGCCCCGCTTCGCCGCGGAAACGCCGCAGCCGGTGGCGATTGGCGCCGCCGTCGAGACCTCGCCCGAGAGCGTGGTGCGCGGCCTGCGCATCTACGAGCGCCTGAGGTGCGCGGCGTGTCACGGCACCGACGGCCGCGGCGCCGGCGCCATCGCGCAGCAGTTCAAGGACGACTGGAACCAGCCGCTGCACGCCTCCGACCTCACCGAGCCGTGGACCTTCCACGGCGGCGCCGCGCCGCGCGATATCTACCTGCGGTTCCGCACCGGCATGTCGGGCACACCGATGCCGTCCTTCGTCGGCACGGCGACCGAGGCGGAGATGTGGGACCTGGCGAACTACGTCGCCTCGCTTGCCCGCAAGCCCGTGTGGGCGATGTCCGCGCCAGACGTCGCCGCGCTGTACGCGAGGCAGGACGCGGAAGCGCGCGCCAACCCGGTGAAGCGCGGCGAATATCTCGTCGACTCGATGGGCTGCGTGCTGTGCCACTCGGCGTACGACGCGCAGAAGCGGATGCTGCCGGGCATGCGGCTCGCGGGCGGAACGCTGATCCGCGTCGAGCCGTTCGGCGACTTCGTGACCGGCAACCTGACCTCCGACAAGGAAACCGGCCTGGCGAGCTGGACCGGCGACGAGATCAAGCGGACGATCACGAAGGGCATCTTGAAGAACGGGACGCGCCTGCTGCCCTACCCGATGGACTGGGCGTCGTTCTCGAGCCTGCATCCCGACGATCTGAACGCCATCGTCGCGTACCTGCGGACGGTGCCGCCGGTCCGGAACCGCGTACCGCCGCCGCGGTGGACGTCGTTTCCGATCTACATGTGGGGCAAGTTCAGGCTGCTCATCCTCGGCACCGATCCGCCGATGACCTTCTTCGCCGGCAACGCCGGCGCGACGGCAGGCCGATGATGCGATACGTGAAGCGCGCGCTCGTCGTGATCGTGGTGCTGGCGATCGGCGGGTTCTGCGCCTTCCTGTATTACATCCCGCCGTTCTTCATCACGCCGCCGGAGAAATTCGGGGCCGATTTCGCCGCCGCGGCACCGGGCGTCGCCGACATCGCCGACCCGGCCGAACGCGCGATCGCCGAGCGGGGGCGCTACATCGTGGTGACGGGCGGGTGCATCGGGTGCCATGCGACGAACGGACCGCAGGGGCCGGATCTCACAAAGTACCTCGCCGGCGGCGGCCTCAAGCTCGTGACGCCGGAGCGGACGTACGTGAGCCGGAACCTCACGCCCGACAAGGAGACCGGCCTCGGGCGCCGTTCGGACGACGAAGTGAAGCGCGTGCTGAGGAGCGGGGTCTTTCCCGACGGCCACGTCGTCCCGGCCAACGTGATGCCGTGGGGCACGTTCTCGAACTGGAGCGCGGAGGATCGCCACGCCGTCGTCGTGTACCTGCGGCACCTCAAGCCCATCCGTCACCAGACGCCGGAGCCGGGTCCCGCCGGATCGCTGCCGCCCGGCGCGTTCGAACAGGATTACGGCCTGAAGGATTACGGAGTGGCGACGAAGTAGACTGAGGGCTGAGGAGGCGGCGATGAAACACGTCTGGTTGACGGCAGCGTTCGTGGCTCTCGGCGCGGCGGCGGTGCTGGCGCAGATGCAGCACGATCCCGACAAGATGCAGGGCGGCGGCACGCTGCCCGCCGGCTGGAGCGCGCGGCTCGACAACGGCAGCACGAAACCCGACGGCGTGAAGGTCGCGCAGGCCGGCGCCACGCTGCACTTCCAGTCCGGCCCCGCGGGCATCTACTACAAGGCCGCGGACAAGCCGTCGGGCACGTACACCGTGAGCGCTTCGTTCACGCAGGTCGCCCCGTCGATGCACCCCGAAGCGTACGGCCTGTTCATCGGCGGCTCCGGGCTCGAGGGCGCGGACCAGAAGTACACGTACTTCCTCGTGCGGCAGGACGGAAAATTTCTCGTCAAACGCCGCGACGGCTCCTCCACGCCCACGGTCATGAGCTGGACTGAGAACGCCGCGGTCAAGAAAGCCGACGCCGGCGGCAAGATGACGAACACCCTCGCCATCGAGGTCGGCAAGGACAAGGTCCGCTACCTGGTGAACGGCACCGAGGTGGGCTCGTCGACGCCGGACCAGGTCGACGCGGCCGGCATCGCCGGAATCCGCGTGAACCACAACCTCAATGTCGAGGTCGCGGGGTTCGGGGTGAAGAAATAAGGAGGGTGCAGGGAGCGCTCCCTGCTCCCTGCGCCTCCGACATTACCAGTGGCCGAAACCATCGACTGGCCGACCCCGCGCCGGCCTCCGCGGCGCATGCGGATCGTGCTGGCCGCCATCGTGGCGGCGATCGTGCTCGGCGGCGGCACGGCGCTCTCCTACTACGTCGACGCGCTCTGGTTCGCCTCGCTCGGCTACTCGGCCGTCTTCTGGACGACGCTCAACCTCCAGGCCGCGATGTTCACCGGCTTCGCGGCCGTCACCTTCCTCGTGCTGTGGGGATCGTTCCTCGCGCTGAAACCCTCGCGCCTCGGCGAGTTCGTGGGCAGCGCGATCCTCGTGAACGGCCAGCCGCTGCGGCTGCCGGTGGAGCCGGTGCTGCGCCTCATTGCGCTCGGCGTCGCCCTCGCCATCGCGGCAATCACCGGCGCCGGCGTCATGGCCGAATGGCCGACGCTGGCGCTGTACTGGTACGGATCGGGCGCCTCGCCGGCGGCGGCCGCCGCGGGATCGCTCGCCGTCGATCCCGTTTTCTCGAAGCCGCTCGCCTTCTACCTGTTCACGCTGCCGGCCTATCAGCTCCTCGCGGGCTGGCTGCTCACGCTCGCGATCATCGTGTGCGCGATGGCGATGTTCTTCATCGCGGTCACCGGCGGCACGCGGGCGCTCGGCCGCGCGGTCGGCGCCCGCCACGCGGCGGCCGACGAGGCGCCGTGGCGCGGCCTGTCCGTCGCGTTCGCCGTCCTGCTCGTCATCCTGGCCGCGCGCGTGTACCTCGCGCGCTTCGATCGGCTCTTCCAGGACAACGCGATCTTCTCGGGCGCCACCTACACCGACGTCCACGTGTCGATCGCGGGGCTCCTGGTCGTCTCGATCGCGCTGCTGCTGGGAGCCGCGATCGCGCTGGTCAACGCCGTCGCCGCGCCCAAGCTGCGCTGGCTGGTCGCTGCCATCGTGCCGGCCGCCGCCTGCTACGTGGCGGTCGGCCTCATCTCCTCGTACGTCGACAACTTCCTCGTCAAGCCGAACCAGCTGGTGCGGGAGAAGCCGTTCATCGCGTCGAACATCGCGTTCACGCGGCAAGCCTACGCGCTCGACCGCGTGACGCAGCACGCCTTCCCCGCCGACAGCGGCGTCGCGGCGGTCGACGTCGGCAACAACAAGGCGACGCTCGAGAACATTCGCCTCTGGGACTGGCGCGCGCTGCAGGACACGCTCCGCCAGATCCAGGAGATCCGCACCTATTACGACTTCCCCGACATCGACATCGACCGCTACGTCGTCGACGGCACCGTGCGCCAGATGATGCTCGCGGCGCGCGAGCTGAACGTGGAAAAGCTGCCCGAGAGCAGCCGCAACTGGATCAACGAGAAGCTGATCTACACGCACGGCTACGGCGTGACGATGAACGCGGTGAACGGGTTCACGCCCGAGGGGCTGCCGGCGCTCGTGCTGAGCAACATGCCGGTGCAGAGCGCCGTCCACGGCATCGAGGTGACGCGGCCGGAGATCTACTTCGGCGAGCTGACGAACACCGACGTCTACGTCCGGACGCGCCAGAAGGAATTCAACTATCCGCAGGGCGAGGCCAACAACTTCGCCACCTACAGCGGCAACGGCGGCATCGCGATCGGCGGCTTCGCGCGGCGCCTCCTCCTGGCGCTCGAGGAAGGCGACCTCGCCAAGCTCCCCTTCAGCGACGACGTGACGGCCGACAGCCGGCTGCTGATGCGCCGCAACGTCCGCGACCGCGTGGATGCGCTCGCTCCCTTCATCACCTTCGATCCCGACCCCTACATCGTCATCGGCGCCAACGGGCACCTCTCGTGGATCATCGACGGCTTCACGACGTCGGATACGTACCCCTACGCGCGGCACTACCGGCTCGGGCGCGACCGCCTCAACTACATCCGCAACAGCGTCAAGGCGGTCATCGACGCCTACGACGGGACGACGACGTTCTACGTGTTCGACGCGGCGGATCCGGTGATTACGGCGTACCGGGCGATCTTCCCGACGCTGTTCAAGGACGCGTCGGCGATGCCCACGGATCTGCGCGCGCACGTCCGCTACCCGGAGCTCATGCTGAAGCTGCAGGCGGCGGCGTACGGCCTGTACCACATGACCGACCCGGAGGTCTTCTACAACCGTGAAGACCTGTGGACGGTCGCGAGCGAAGTGGGCATGAACGAGCAGCGCGAGCAGGCAACGCAGGCGATGGAGCCGAACTTCGTCCTGATGACGCTGCCCGGCGGCGCCGCGCCGGAGTTCGTGGAGATCCTGCCGTTCACGCCGGCGAACCGGAACAACCTGATCGGGTGGATTGCCGGGCGGAGCGACGCGCCGAACTACGGCACCGCCGTGGTCTACGACTTCCCGAAGACGAAGCTGGTGGACGGCCCGCTGCAGGTCGAGGCGCGGATCGACCAGAATCCGCAGCTCTCCGGGCAGCTCTCGCTGTGGAACCAGCAGGGGTCGCACGTGCGGCGCGGCGGCCTCATCGTGATCCCGATCGGCCGCGCGCTGCTCTACGCGGAGCCGATCTACCTGCAGGCGGAGCGGAGCCCGATGCCCGAGCTGCGCCTCGTGGTCCTCGCGCTGCAGGACCGCCTCGCGTACGGGCCGACGTTCGAGTCGGCGATGAGCGGGCTGTTCGGCGACGCGGCCGCCGCGCTCAACCTCGGCGGAAGCGCGCCCGCGAACACGGCGCCGGCCGGAGCGGCCATCACCGCGGCCGCCGCCGCGACGTCCGCGGTGCCGTCGGACGTCGACCGCCTGATCTCGCAGGCCGCGCACGACCTGGCCGACTACCAGCGGTTGACGGCCGAAGGCAAGCTGGGCGAGGCCGGCCAGAAGCTCGAGTCGCTGAAACAGCGCCTCGACGAACTGCAGCGCCGGCGCTGATCGCCCGGCGCGCCGCGGCTCACGGTACAATTCCCGGATGCGCACATTGATTCCAACCCTCTGCTTCGTCGCGGCGGCCGCGGCCGCCGGCGCGCAGACCGCCACGGTGAAGGCGATTCCGCCGCCGCCGGACGTCGCCGCGCCGCCGGCCGATGCCACGAAGACGGCCTCGGGCCTCGCCACGAAAGTGCTCGAACCGGGCACCGGCACCGACCATCCGACGAAGGACGACCTCGTCACCGTGGATTACAGCGGCTGGACGACCGACGGCAAGATGTTCGACAGCTCGATCGCGCGCGGCAAGCCGTCGACCTTCGGCGTGGGCCGCGTCATCCCCGGCTTCAGCGAGGGCCTTCAGCTCATGGTGCCCGGCGAGAAGCGGCGTCTCTGGATCCCCGAGTCGCTCGCCTACAAGGGGCAGGAGGGACGCCCGAAGGGGATGCTCGTCTTCGATATCCAGCTGATCTCCATGCCGAACCGCCCGCCGACGGACGTGAAGGCGCCGCCGCCCGACGCGAAGAAGACGCCGAGCGGCCTCGCCTACAAGGTGCTGCACGAAGGCAGCGGGGGACGGCATCCGAAGTCGAGCAGCACGGTCACGGTCCACTACACCGGCTGGACGACGGACGGGAAGATGTTCGACAGCTCGGTGGTCCGCGGTCAGCCGGCGTCGTTCCAGGTGACCGGCGTGATCCCGGGCTGGACCGAAGGCCTGCAGTTGATGGTCGAGGGGGAGAAAACGCGGTTCTGGATTCCCGAGAAGCTCGCCTACAAGGGCCAGAGCCCGCCGTACGGGATGCTCGTGTTCGACGTCGAGTTGATCAAGATCGAATAGGGCGGGACGCGAGCCCGCCCAGCCCTGTCTCTACGCCGGGTTTCATCACCTCGGTTCGGATCTCTCCCAGGCGAAGGTGATGCAACCGCCTCTAGGCTCTTCCCGTTCTCGCCGGCGCGCCCGCGCGTGAGGCTCGATCGGTGATCGCGCGGCACGCGCGCGCGAAGCGGTCGGCCAGTGGCCGATGCGCGACCAGGCCATCTGCGCCTGCCGCACGTCTTCGGCTGCCGCCCGCCAGCGGTGGTCCTCGTCGGCCTTGCCGCCGATGGTGTTGGCGGCGAGCGCCTCCTTCAGCATCGCGGCGAGCCGCGTCGTGGGCGAGAGGTTCGGGTCGTCGGCCGGCGTCGCGCTGACGAGCGAGTGCGCGAGGTCCTCGATCCGCTTCACGAGCATTTCCATCCGCTTCCGGTTCGTGTCGGGATCGAGGTCGGTGCCCGCGAAGACCGCGGGGTACGACGCCACGAGGCGCGCGGTCGCGGCGTGGAACCGTTCCTCGAGGGCGACGGCACGATCGCGGTCGACGCCGCGCGCGGCGAGCTCCGCCTGCCACCGCGACCGGAGGGCGCGGACCGTGGAGAGCAGATCGGCCGGCGGATCGGACGCGGGGGCGTCTTCGGCCGGCGCGAGCGCCTCGAGCTCGGCGACGATCGCCTCGCGGGCGGCGACGCGCTCGCCGAGCGCGATGTCGTGCCGGTGCGCATAGCGCGTGAAGAAATGGTCGCAGGCGCCGCGGAACCGCTGCCAGATCGCCTCAGACCGGTTCTTCTTCACCGGTCCGATCGTCTTCCACTCCGCCTGCAGGCGCCGGAGCTCCGCGGCGGCGGCTTCCCAGTCGGTCGATTCGGCGAGCGCTTCCGCCTTCACGCAGAGCGCGTCCTTCTTCTGCAGGTTCTCGGCCCAGACGGTCTTGCGCTGCGAAAGGTCGGCCTGGCGGCGCGTGAAGAAGCGGTCGCACGCGGTGCGGAAGCGGTCCCACACCGCTTTTTCCTGGCCGCGCGGCACAGGGCCAATCGTCTTCCACTCGGCCTGGAGCTTTTTGAGCTCGTCGGCCGTCTGGATCCACGACGTCGAGTCGGCGAGCGCTTCGGCGCGTTCGCAGAGCGCGATCTTCTTGGCGAGGTGTCCGCTGCGCTCCTCGGTCTGGTTCGCGAAGTAGGCCTCGCACTTCGCCCACGCGATGTCGTGCGCCGCCTTGAAGCGCTGCCAGAGGAGCGCGCCCTGGGCGCGCGGCACGTCGGCCGCCTGGCGCCACTGGTTCTGCAGATCGCGGATGGCGGCGGCGAGCGGCTCCGGGTCGTCGCCGCCCGAGAGCGCTTCCATCTTCTCGCAGAGCTGTTCCTGGATGCCGACGTTCGCCCAGCGCTGCCAGTCGGCGACTTCGCGCAGCTCGTGGACGCGCGGCGTGAGCGCCGCCTGCGCCGCCTTCAGGCGCTTCATGACCTCGTCGTAGTCCTCGCGCGAGGGAAGCGGTGGCATCTGTCCGAGGAGCATGCGCAGATCGCGCAGCGCGCGATCGGCGGCCTTGAGCGTGAGATCCTCGCGCGCGGCGAGCGGCTCGATGCGCGCGAGCAGCTGGTGCACGCGCGCCAGGGCGTCGCGCCGCGTCTTCTGGTCGGCGTCGCGCGCGGCGGCTTCGCGCTCGGCGAACCGCCGGTCGGCCTCCGCGAAGCGGGCGGCGAGATCCGGATCGAGCGCGGCGCCCTCGGCGAGATCGCGCCACTCGCGCCTGAGCAGCGCGAAGGGCTTGCGCGTCGCGGCGAGATCCTCCTGGCCGGCGGCGGCTTCGGCGGCGGCGGCGAGCTCGGTCAGCCGCGCCGCGCGGCGCTCGGCCTGCTGGCGCGCGTCTTCGTCGGCCGCGGCGCGGCCGGCGACGTCGAGCGCCGACTGCTCGGCCGCCTGAGCGGCCGCGTGTTCCGCCGCAGCGCGCGCGGCGTCGTCGCGGGCGCGGACCGCGGATTCCTCCTGCGCGCGCGCGGCCGCCTCCACGGCGTCGGCCGCGGCGGCCCGCGCGAGCTCCGCGTGCTGCGCCGCCTCCTCCGCCGCGGCACGCGCCGCGGCCTCGGCCTCGAGCGCGGCGCGATCGTCCATCTCGCGAAGGAGCGTGCGCGCCCGCTTCACGGCGCTCTTGTTCTTCGACCGCTCGGCGATGTCCTCGAGGTCGGCGCGATCCGGGAACCGGTCCACCGCGGCCGTGGAGGTGTCCTTGAAATCGCCGTTGAGCGCGACGCTGAGGAGCTCGGCGCGGTCGTCGAGCCGCTGCAGCGCGCGCACGCGGACCGTTTCGTGCGCCGCGTGCCGCGCGACCGATCCCAGGCCGTGCGCGTCGGCGATCCGCTCGAGCGCGTCGAGCGCGATCGTCTCGGACGGCGCCGTGCGGGCGATCGTCACCAGCGTGCGCCCGTCGGCCAGGCTGTCGAGCGCGGCGCGGCTGTCGGCTTCGCCGACCCCTTCGAAGGCCTCGACCGCGATATCCCGCAGCATCGTGACGGCGGCCGCCCGCACGTCCGCGTCCGCGTCGGTCCGGGCCACCTCGCCGAGCGCGGCCGGATCCATCAGCTTCGCGACGGCCGCCCGGCGCACGCGCGCGTCCGGATCCTCGCGGGCGAAGGAGGCCAGGGCGGCGCGGTCGTCTAGGGGAAGCTCCTGCACGAAGGCGAGGCGGACCGAGGGATCGGGATGTGTGTCGCGCGCAGGGGCGCGAAATCGATCGAGCAACGTCATACCCAGCTCCAGCCCGACGCGGCACGGCCGCGATCAGCTTGTGAGAGAGGCCAGCCTGCGGGCGATGTCGCGCCCGTGTGTCGAGGCGTTGACCTGCTTGTCAATATCCAGCACGCGACCGTCGCGGCCGATGTAGAACGTCCACCGCCGTGCGAAACCGCTCGGCGCCAGCACGCCGTACGCGCGCGCCGTGGCCTTCGACGGATCGCTCAGCACCGGGAACTCGAGCCCGAGCGAGCCGGCGAAGCGGCGATTCGCGCCGGGCGTGTCCACGCTGGCGGCGAAGTACTGCCCCCGGAACTTCTCGAGCTCGCCGCCGCTCGCGCCCATCGACGCGCACTCGACCGTGCAGCCGCCGGTGAACGCCTTCGGGAACCACGCGATGGCGATCGGGCCGCCGGCGACGAGATCCGCCAGCCGGTACGTCCGCCCGTCGGAGCCGGCCAGGCTGAACTCGGGCGCGGGATCGCCGGGCTTCAACGCCATCGCCCCACGCTCGCGCCGCGTCGCCGCCGTGTAGAGGCCTTCGATCACCGCCGCGATCGTCGCCGCGCCGCGCGCGGCGAACGCGCGCCAGGCCGATCCGCGCGTCGCGACCTCTTTTCGATCCATGCCATTCTAGTAAACACGATGCAGGCGGAGCCGCTCCCGCACCCGCGGTTTTTTCATGCTTTCCGCCGTACTCCAATTCGGCGGATCGGATCTGTGGCGTTTCTGATCTGCGCCGCAAACGGCCCGGCAGCCGCCAGCCGCCGCCAATCAGTCCCGTGGACCGCCCGTCTTTCGAACCGCTGACCTTCGCGGCCGTCGTCTCGCGCCTCGAAGCCGCGCTCGCGCGCCCCCTGCCGGGCGAGCCGGCGCAGCTTCGCATGGCTCCCCAGCCCCGGCGGCCATGGCCCGACGGCTGGAGCCCGGCGCGCCTCCGGCATGCGGCCGGCCTGCTCGCCGTCTTTCCCGGCGGGCGCGGCACCGCCGGAACCACCGATCGCGCCGCCCACATCCTGCTCACGCGCCGCGCGGATCATCTGGACCGGCACCGCGGCCAGATCGCGCTGCCGGGCGGCGTCGTCGACCCGGGCGAGTCGTTCGAGCAGGCGGCGCTGCGCGAGGCGCACGAGGAAGTGGGCCTCGAACCCGTCCGGGTCCGCGTCCTCGGTGCGCTCACGCCGCTCGACATTCCGGTGAGCGGCTTCCGCCTCCACCCGGTTGTCGGCGTGCTGACGGAGCGGCCCGTGCTCACGCCGTCGGACCGCGAGGTCGCCGCGATTCTCGACGTCCCCGTCGCCGACCTGACCGATCCCGCGAACCTGGCGCGCGCCGCGCGCGATCGGGACGGCGTCCGCGTCGTCGCCCCCGCGTTCCGCGTGGAAGGCGGCGAGATCTGGGGCGCGACCGCCATGATCGTCGCCGAGTTCCTCGCGCTCCTGGGGTGGCCCGATCCGGCTGCCGATGTGCAGCACTAATCGTGCATAATGAGCACCGCAAGCAGGTCATTCTGACGATTTGTGCACACAATGTCCTGATATTTCGCCTTTTCGTTGCAGATCGCGCACGAATTGAAGGATAATTCACGCTTTCGCACCCGGGGCGGTATGATGCCCGCCACGCATCACCGGGGCGCCCGGGAGCGCACTTTCGGAAGGAGCGACGTCATGGGGTCTGGAGTGCTCGGCGAGGCGATCAGCGCCATTCGCGACTGGTCGGTCACGGAGGGGAAGGAAACGGCGCCCGGGCCGCGCGCGGCCGCCGTATTCGGCAGCCTGGTGTTCAACGACGACGTGCAGCAGGCGCGGCTTCCCAAGCCCGTGTACCACGCGCTTCGCCGGACCATGACGCGCGGCGACGCGCTCGACCTCTCGGTTGCCGACGCGGTGGCCTCCGCGATGAAGGAGTGGGCGGTCGAGCACGGCGCGACGCACTACACGCACTGGTTCCAGCCGCTCACCGGCATCACCGCGGAGAAGCACGACTCGTTTCTCTCGCCGACGAGCGACGGCAAGGCCGTGGCCGAGTTCTCCGGCAAAGAGCTCATCAAGGGCGAGCCCGATGCCTCGAGTTTTCCCTCGGGGGGCATGCGCTCGACTTTCGAGGCCCGCGGCTATACGGCGTGGGACCCGACGAGCCCGCCGTGGCTGCTCAAGAGCGGCGGCGCCACGACGCTCGTCATCCCGACCGCGTTCCTCAGCTGGACCGGTGAAGCGCTCGACAAGAAGACGCCGCTGCTGCGCTCGATGGAGGCGCTCTCGCGCCAGGCCGTGCGCGTCCTGAAACTCTTCGGCTCGACCGCCGAACGGGTCATCACGACCTGCGGCCCGGAGCAGGAGTATTTCCTGATCGATCGGTACTTCTTCCTCTCGCGTCCCGACCTGATCAACGCCGGCCGCACGCTCTTCGGCGCAAAGCCGCCCAAGGGTCAGGAGCTCGAGGATCAGTACTTCGGTGCGATCCCCGACCGCGTGATGGCGTTCATGTCGGAGGTCGAGACCGAGCTGTACAAAGTGGGCGTGCCCGTGAAGACGCGGCACAACGAGGTCGCGCCGAGCCAGTACGAGATCGCGCCCGTCTTCGAGAACGCGAACGTCGCCACCGATCACCAGATGATGATGATGGAGACGCTCCGGCGCATGGCGCCGCGGTTCGGCCTCGCGTGCCTGCTGCACGAGAAGCCGTTCGCCGGCGTGAACGGGTCGGGCAAGCACCTCAACTGGTCGATGAGCGACGACGAGGGGCACAACCTGCTCAGCCCGGGCGACAGCCCGCACGACAACATGCAGTTCATCGTGTTCTGCGCCGCGGTCGTGCGCGCCGTGAACAAGTGGCAGGGGCTGCTGCGCGCCGCCATCGCCAGCGCCGGGAACGATCACCGTCTTGGGGCCAACGAGGCGCCGCCGGCGATCATCTCGGTCTTCCTGGGCGACATGCTGACCGACATCTTCGAGCAGATCGAAAAGGGCGGCGCGCGATCGACGAAGCACGGCGGCGAGCTCGACACGGGCGTGCTCGTACTGCCCAAGCTGCCGCGCGACGCCGGCGATCGCAACCGCACGAGCCCGTTCGCGTTCACGGGCAACAAGTTCGAGTTCCGCGCGGTGTCGGCCAACCAGAGCATCGCGATGCCGAACATCTCGCTGAACGTCGCCGTCACCGAGTCGCTCGACTACATGGCGACCGAGCTCGAGAAAGCGACGAAGGCCGGCAAGACGCTGGCGGAAGCCGTTGCCGACCTGTTGCCGAAAGTGATCAAGGAGAACAAGCGGATCATCTTCAACGGCAACAACTACTCCAAGGAGTGGGAGAAAGAGGCGGCCAAGCGCGGCCTGCAGAACTTCAAGAACACGGTCGACGCGCTGCCGCAGCTCGTCAGCAAGGACGTCCTCGGCATCTTCGAGAAGTACAAGGTGCTGAACGAGCGCGAGGTGCGCGCCCGCTACGACGTGATGGTCGAGCAGTACATCAAGACCGTGAACGTCGAAGGACAGCTCATGGTGCTGATGGCGAACCGCTACATCCTGCCGGCCGTCGTCCAGTACCAGAAGGACGTGGCCGAGAGCGTGGCCGCGGTGAAAGCGGCGGGCGGCAAGGCGGTCGAGAGCCGCAAGCTGCTCGATCGGATCACGGGGCTGACCGACGACGTGAAGCGCCGATCCGACAAGCTGGCGCACGCGCTCGAACACGAGAGCGACGGATCGCCGGAGAAGCACGCGAAGCATTTCCGCGACGTGGTGATCCCGGCGATGGCCGCACTGCGCGAGTCCGGCGACCAGATCGAGCTGAACATGCCGCACGAGTCGTGGCCGCTGGCCACGTACCGGGAGATGCTGTTCATCAAGTGATCGAGCGGGGACCAGGCGATCTCCCGTCGCTCGTCCTCGGCCGATAGCTGGAAGAGGCTGTTTCATCACCTCGGTTCGGGTCCTGTCCGCGAACAGCCCATCGGTGCTCAGCCCGACAGCCGCGATCACGGCTGACGGGCATTGCGCGCCGATGGCGCCCGTTCGCGGCCACCCGGGCGCAGGTTATGAAACCGCCTCTCGTCAGTCGCTCGTCGGTAGTCGTCAGAGTCGGTCGCCGTTAGTCCGGCCCTCTTCTGTCCTAGAATGCCCGCGTGGCCAAGGTAGCTCCCGGGACGCGCGTCGGTCCGTACGAAATCCTGGCACCGATTGGCGCGGGCGGCATGGGCGCGGTGTACCGTGCGCGCGACACCCGGCTCGATCGCGACGTCGCGGTGAAAGTGCTCCCGCCCGACGCGGCGCTCGATCCGGATCGGCTGCGCCGCTTCGAGCAGGAGGCGCGTGCCACCGCGGCGCTCAACCACCCGAACATCCTCATCGTCTTCGACGTCGGCGCTGAAAACGGCATCAGCTTCGTCGTCTCGGAGCTGCTCGAGGGCGAGACGCTGCGCGATCGGCTGCGCACCGGGCTGGTCCCCTTGCGGAAGGCGATCGACTACGCGGCGCAGGTGGCACGCGGCCTCGCCGCGGCGCATGGGAAAGGGATCGTCCACCGCGACCTCAAGCCCGAGAACCTCTTCGTCACGCGCGACGGGCGGGTGAAGATCCTCGACTTCGGCATCGCCAAGCTCGTCGCGCCGCAGGAGGGCCTCACCGTCGCGCCGACCGTGGAACAGGGGACGGCGGCGGGCGTCGTGCTCGGCACGATCGGCTACATGTCGCCGGAGCAGGTTCGCGGCCTGCCGACCGACCAGCGGACGGATATCTTCAGCCTCGGCGCCATCATCTACGAGATGCTGAGCGGACGCCGCGCGTTCGCGGGCGCGACGTCGGCCGACACGATGAGCGCGATCCTCAACGCGGATCCGCCGGAGATCGCCGATCCGCAGCGCACCGTGCCCCCGAATCTCGATCGGCTGATCCGGCGGTGCCTCGAGAAGAGCCCCGAGGAACGGATCCAGTCGGCGCGGGATCTCGCGTTCGATCTCGACTCGATCTCGACCGCCTCCCAGGCCAGCGGGAGCGTGGCGTCCGTCGACGCGCGTGCCGCGCGCCGGCGATCGTCGCTGGCGCCCGTGTCGATCGCGCTGGCGGCCGGCCTCCTCGTCGGCGGCACGACGACATGGCTGCTCGCCGGACGCGGACGCGCGGCGGAGGGGCCCGCGCGATATCGCCAGCTCACCTTTCGACGGGGCACGATTACGGGCGCGCGGTTCAGCCCGGACCGCGAGACGATCGTCTACTCCGCCCAGTGGGAGGCCGGCCGGCAGGAGCTGTACACGACGCACGCCAGCACCATTGGCGAACAGCCCCTCGGCTTCGATGGAGAGCTGCTGGCCGTCTCGTCGAAGGGCGAGCTGGCGGTGCTGCGGGACGTGCGCAGCGTGAGCAACTGGATCGAGCTCGGCACGCTGGCCCGCGCGCCGCTCGGCGGCGGCGCTCCGCGCGATCTGCTCCGCGACGTCTCCGGCGCAGACTGGTCGTCCGATGGCCAGGAGCTGGCGATCACGCGGTTCATGTCCGCCGACCGGACCTGGCGGCTCGAGTACCCGGTCGGCACGGTCGTGGTCAC
>Ga0310810_10002727_pt1 | contig 19061 bp, 17 predicted proteins | sample NCmetagenome_FD_207641 | JGI IMG/M metagenome (GOLD analysis project Ga0310810, IMG submission 207641) | Soil microbial communities from experimental microcosm in Duke University, North Carolina, United States - NC | ecosystem: Engineered > Artificial ecosystem > Soil microcosm > Unclassified ...
CGAACCGCCGCGATGGGCGCGTCGAAGTGATCGCGAGCGGACCGCGCCGCGCGCTCGAGACCCTGCGGGACGCAGTGCGCGAAGGGCCGGTCGCGGCACGCGTCGAGCACGTCGCGGAAGACTGGTCGGACGACCCGCACGCCGGATCCGGGTTTCACATCACGGGGTAGGCATGGCACCCAGCGAAACGCTTCCGTTCCGCACCCGGCTCGACGCCGTGCTCGCCGAAGCGCGCCGCCGCGGCTCGCTGCCCGAGCGCGAGTACGACGCGCTGCTGGCCGACCCCGACTTCGACGACGCCGAGTTCGAGCGCTTCCGGCGCGCCGCCACGGCGGCCGGTCTGACCCTGCCCGAGGAAGAGGCGGCGCATCTCGAGGCGCCGGTGCCGCGCGGCGCGGCGCAACTGGGCGAGGCGGATCGCGACCTGCTCGACCGCTATCTGTCCGAGATCGGCCGCGTGCCGCTGCTCGAGCACGCCGACCTGCTGCGCCTCGCGACGCGCTCGCGCGCGGGCGACGAGGACGCGCGGCGCCGCGTGATCCTCGCGAACCTGCGCCTCGTGGTCCACGTGGCGCGCGGCTACCGCAATCGCGGGCTGCCGCTTCTCGATCTCATCGAAGAGGGCAACCTCGGCCTGATCCACGCGGTCGATCGCTTCGAGCCCGAGCGCGGTTTGCGCTTCAGCACGTACGCGGCCATCTGGATCAAGCAGGCCATCCTGCGCGGCGTTGCCGAGCAGGCGCGCGCCGTGCGCATCCCGGTCCAGATGTTCCAGCAGGTGAACCGCTTCGTGCGCGCCGAGCGCACGCTGCGCGGCCTGCTCGGGCGCGATCCGACGATCGACGAGATCGCCGGCGAGCTGAAGGTCTCGGCGGCGCGCGCGCAGCGGCTGTCCGGGCTGCTCGCCGGCCTGCGCTCGCTGGACGAAGGGTCCGGGCTGGAGGCGTTCGAGCAGCTCACGTCCGAGGACCTGGGCGGCTCGCCGAGCAGCGTCGAGCGCCTCGTCGAGTTGCAGCTCGAGCACGAGAAGGTGGATCGCATGCTGCGCTCGCTGTCGCAGCGCGAGGAGCAGATCCTGCGCATCCGCTACGGCTTTCATGACGGCATCGCGCGCACCCTGGCCGAGACCGGTGAACACTTCCAGATCTCGCGCGAGCGCGTGCGGCAGATCGAAGCGCGCGCGCTCGAGAAGCTGCGCCACGCGATCGAGATGCAGAGCCTGCATCCGGGCAGCGGCAACACCGTCCATTGAGCGCGCCGCACCTCGAACCCGAAGGGTCGCCCATGACGGATCTGAGCCAGCGCATTCGCGACGTTCCCGACTTCCCGAGAAAGGGCATCGTGTTCAAGGACATCACGCCCCTGCTCGCGGATCCCGAGGCGTTGAGCGCCTGCGTGGCGCGGCTCGCGGCGCGCACGCCGAAGCCGGACGCGGTCGTGGCCATCGAGTCGCGCGGCTTCATCTTCGGCACCGCGCTCGCGCTGCACTGGCGGGTTCCGCTGGTCCCGGCGCGCAAGTTCGGAAAGCTGCCGGGGCGCACCGTGCGCCAGGTGTATTCGCTGGAGTACGGCGAGGACACGCTCGAACTGCACGCCGACGCGCTGCGCGCGGGAGAGCGCACGGTCATCGTCGACGACCTGCTGGCCACCGGCGGCACGGCCGAGGCCACGTCGCGGCTCGTCGAGCAGCTGGGCGCGGAGGTCGACGCACTGTTGTTCGTGGTCGAGCTGGACGGCCTTGGCGGCCGCGAGCGACTCGCCCCGCGGAGGGTCGAGTCGCTGCTGCATTACGCCGTCGTGGAGTGAGCCGCCGCGCTTAGTGCTTGCCGCGGCCCCACGCGTGGCCGCGGCCGTGAGCCCCGGTCCCGGTGACGCCGCCGCCGATGACGATCGGAGACGGCTCCGTCGTCGAGTCGCCCGGCCCGCCGCCCGGCGTGCCTTCGTCGGAGATCAGCGTGACGGCCGTGCCGGCGGCGCCGCCGTTCGCCGGGTCCATCTGGACCGGTGACGTGGGAAGGGCGCCGCAGCTGGCCGCCGAGACCGCGAGTCCGAGGAGCGCGGCAAACGCCAGGTTGCGGGCGTGATGAGTGGATTTCATGGGATCGAGTCCTCCGTTGAGTGCGGGCCACCGTGGTCCGCCGTATACCGGATGGGTAACGCAACCCATGTGCCACGCAGGCCATCGCACCGCGCAACGCGAGACTCCACGAATCGTGCACGGCGCAGCGCGATTTGGGCGAGGAAACCCGCAGCCTGCAAGGTCCGCGAATGCCCCGCCGGCCCGCTCGGGGCGCCTGGCCCAACACCCCGGTGGCGATGCCCCGAACGGCCGCGGCCGGGGCCGCGGCTAGGGGCGCCCGCGCGACGTATCGGGCGAGACCGACGGCAGGCCGAGGGGGCCCAACTCGCGTTCGTCGCCCGGGTCGTGCTCGTTCCAGTAGGCGACGCGGGAGGTCCCGGTCAGTTCGCCCCGATCCGTGCCGCCGAGGAACGTGCCGCGCCCGCGGAGCGCCGACGGGCCCGCCGTCCACGCCCAGCGCACGACGCGATGCGGCGCGTCCCGCTCGATGTCGAAGTGGCCCTCGCGATCGTCGTCGGTGCGCACCCGGTACGCGAACGTGGTGAAGCGCCCGGCCGGCACGGCCGTGACGTCCGTGCCCGCCAGGCGCTCGATGCGCGCGTGCGACCAGGCGATCGCGCGGTGCGTGAGCCGGCGGTAGAACGAACTCGCCAGGAACGGGACGTCGCGGCTCCCGCCGGGCGGCAGGAAGTCGCCGCGCAGGCCGCGCAGGAGCACGAACAGGTCGTCCTCGAACACGCCGCCCGCCGGCACGGGCAGCGTCCCCGCGCCGGACTCGCCCTCGAAGTAGCTGGCGACGCGGTGCTCGAGCGCGCCGCCCCGCACGTCCAGCTCTTCGTAGACCTGGCCGCACCATTCGAAGCTGCTGAACGCGACCTTGACCGGCGCGAACGTCCGGGCCTCGGTGAACAACGACGTCATGGTCGCGTAGTCGTAGATGCCGGTCTGGAATTTGCGCACGAGATTGAGCTTGAGCACGTCGAGCGCGTCGTCGGGGTGCACGGCGGGATCGTCGAGCTTGACGAGCTGCCGGCGGCTGAACGGCTCCGTCACATAGATCAGCACGGCGTGGCCCGAGCGCGGGTGGCCGTAGCGCTCGACCCGCAACCGGTAGCCGCTCACCTCGGCGCGCCCGTCGCGCCACACCGCGTCGAAGGAATCGGCGGCGCGCGCGCCGTGCTCGACCGTGGCCGTCAGTGCCGGCACGGCGACGGCGAGCATCCGCGCGACGCGACGGGCGTTCATGCTAGCCGTGGTGCTCGGGGCTGCCTCCGGGTCCCGTCGGCTGTCCCTCGCCGCCCCTCGGAGGTCCTTCGCCCGGCCGCGGACCGCCGAAGCGCGGCGGCTTGTGGTGACCCTGGTGACAGGTGCCGCAGTTGATGATCACGTGATCGTCGGCAAAGCTCTTCATCTTCGGCACGAGATCGCCGTTGATGCCGTCGACGAGGCCCATCATGTCGCGCGCGGCGGCCTTCGGCTTCTTGTCGTCGTCCGCCCAGTGGCCGAGCACGTGGCAAAACTGACAGCGCACGCCGAGACTGCGCCCGAAGCCCATGTTCATCATGCGCAGCATGCGCGACGCGCTCACGCCCTTGATGACCTTCAGGTTCTTGAACACGCTCTCGGCAGGCGCGTCCTCGCGACCGGCGATGTGCTGCAGTAGATCGTTCGTGAGGCTGTCGCGCTCGGCCGCGAAGCTGTCCGTGGCCGCCGGCATGAAGTTCGGACCGCCGGGGGCGCCGGGCGCGCCCGCGGGTCCGCCGGGCGGCGCGGGCGTCTGCGAGGGCGGCGATGCGGCGAGCGCGCCGGGGAGCGCGTGGCTCCACGCGGCGGCGCCCACTGCGACGATGCCGGCGATCAGGATGGCGCGAAACAGTCGGAGCATGAGGCGTCCTCCAGTCGAAGCGGAACTGCCCGTGCCCGGTCCTCTCGATGCGGATCGGGGACTCGCGAAGACGCGACGGTAGCCCACGGGCGATGGACTTGGCCAGCGGGCGGGGGCGAGGAGGACGGGACGCCGCTGGGCGCGGCGTCCGCTGGGATCAGTTGGGGGGCGAGAACACGAACGGGACCTGGAACGTGGTCACGCCGGTCGGGATGCCCGGGAACTTCCAGCCGCGGATCTGCGACAGCGCGCACGCCGAGACGCGTTCGGAGCCGAGCGAGTTCTGCACCACGCTCACCTCCTCGACGTCGCCGGCCGCGGCCACCGTGATCGCCACGACGAGCTTGCCGCTCAGGTTGGGGTGGCGCTTCAGATCGTTGTCGTAGCAGTACTGGATGCCGGCCGCGTAACGCTGGATGACGGCGAGCAGCGAGGCGTTGCTGCGATACACCCCGGGCGCCGCGCCGGTGCCGGCCCCCGCGCTCTCGACTCCGGCGTCCGCGTCGCTCTTGGGCGCCGACAGCGTGCCGACGGCGACGAGCGAGCCCTGCACCGCCGACTTGCCGAGGTCCGCGGCGACCCCGCTCGCGGCGCCGCGCGTCTCGGCGCCGCCGAGGCTCCCATCGCTCCGGCCTCCGGCGACACCCGGCCGCCGCGCGTGGCGCGAAGGCTCGTAGGCGCCCGTGCTCTGGCCGAGGGAGGACGACAGATCGCCGAGCGCCTTGTCGAGGGCGGACGTGGCGTGCGCCAGCTGCGCGGTCGCGGCGCGCGCCCGTTCGCGCCCCACGCGGCCGGCGTCCGGATCGACCTTCGGTGCGACCTCGGCCTGCTTGTTGTGCGGCGTGGGAACGACAATGGGCTCCGGCACGATGCCCTGCGGCAGCTCGGCGGCTTCGTGAACCGCGACCTGCTCGGGCGCGACCATCTTCGGCATCTCGGCCGCGGGCGGTTCGGCGACCGGAGGCTCCAGCACGATGGTGCGCGACTCGGGCGGCATCTCGACGCGCACCTGGTCGAGCCCGCGGAACGGCGCGAGGACCACGAGCGCGACGAACACGACGACGTACAGCAGCGACGCGATGGTGACGCAACGCGACAGCCGGCTGCGATTCGCGATGAACTGGGCGCGACGTTCGGCCAGGAACGGCAGGACCATGAGGCTGACGCGCGACGCGGGGCGCGCGGGCGCGCCGCGCGGCGGCGTGGGATCGGGTGCGTCGGATCGAGCGCCGAGGATCATCGGCTGGCCTCCGGCTGGGGGGGCACGGGCGGCGCGTCGCTCACGATCCGCGTCGGAAACGCGGTGCGCGCGCCCAGCTCCCGGCTGGTCGAGAGATAGCGGTGATGCTGGAACTCCACGAAACGACGCTGATCGCGCGCGGTGATGAACAGCACCTGAGGCGCGGCGATCTCGCCTTCGATGTGCACGTCGCCGAGCGTGCGTGGCCCGGTCGCCGGCGTCACCGCCGTGCGCTTCGCCGCCTTCGCGTCGCCGCCCGGACGGGCGGCGGCCCGGCGCGCCGGCGGTGCGGCGTGCGGCGCGGACGCGCGTGCGCCATGCGGCGCCGGCGTCACGACGCGCGGGGCGGAGGCGCCGGTGCCGTCTGGCGTCGCGGCGGCGACCGCGACCGCCACGGCCAGCGCGAGCCCGGCGAGCGCGAGTGCGCAGATACGCAGGCGCGCGGTCATCGGTCGTCCCTCTTCTCGGCGAGCGGCTTGGGCTCCGCTCTGCCGAACACCTCGGCGAGGCCGTCGGGGTCGTCGTGGGCCCGCTCGCGATAGCTCCGGTAGAAGCGCGCCGCCGTCGAATCGTCGAGCGCGTAGTACTTCTCGAGGATCGCCAGGTTGTAGTACGGGCCGGGCAGCCGCGAATCGATGCGCAGCGCGGCCTGGAACGCGCGCCGCGCCGCGAGCGGATCGCCGGCGCGCAGCTGGCTGATGCCGTAGTTGTTCTGCGCGACCGCGCTGCCCGGATCGTCGTGGCGCGCGCGATCGGCCAGGTCCGCGACGGAATCGGGGGCGGGGCCGCGCAGGCCGAGGTACACGGCGGCCGAGCGGACGGAGCCGCGCCGCGTCGCCGCGATCTGGGCCATCACGCCACGCGCGCGTTCGAACTGATCGAGCGCTTCGTAGTGCAGCGCGAGTCCGGCGAGCAGCGGCTCGCGCTCCTCGTCCGTGTAGCGCTCGGGGTGCGCCGCCACCGGCTCGAGCAGGCGGATCGCCTCGTCGTGGCGCGACGCGTCGAAGTACAGCTTGGAGAGCAACGAGAGCGCGGGCGCGTACGCCGCGTTGCGCGCCAGAGCGCGGTGGAGCGCCGCCTCCGCTTCCGGGAGCGAGTCGGCGGCCACGTACAGCTCGGCCAGATGAAACGGCCAGTACGCCTCGGCGGGCGCGAGCCGGGCGCGGGCCTCCGTCTGCTCGAACTTGCTGGCCGGCGCGACGTGCACCGCGCCGCGCCGATCCACTGGCTCGGAGCTGCCGTGGAGCGCGTTCATGCTGCACCCGGCGAGCAGCGCGTTCGCGGCGAGAAGGCCGGCGAGCGCGAGTCGCGCGCCGTGGCGTCGCGGCCGCGTGAAGGACCGGGGCGGGGCCTGGATGATCGAGCTCATGGGTTGTCTCCCTCGCGTTGCGCCTGCGGCGAATCCGGCTTCGAGCCGCCGCGCCGCGCGTGCGCGCCGTCCTTCGCGCCGTGCTTGTCGGAGCGGGATTCGGGGCGCGGCTCGGGCGGCACGGTGGCGGCGACCAGCGGGTAGTCGACCTCGGGGCGGAAGTAGAAGCGCGCGCCGAGGCGGTGCCACAGGGCGCCCCGCGCGTCCGCGATCCAAGAGTCGGCGGGCGTTTCTCCCGGATTGCGACGCAGGAGATCCGTCCACACGTTCTCGCCGCGGTCGGCGAACGCCTGGGCCTGTCTCAGCAGCACGTCCTCGTACGCCGTGAGATCGTCCCCCTTGAGATCGGCAGGTCGCTCGCTCTGCTCCAGCGCTTCGGAGAACCCGATCAGGGCCTGGCCGGTGCGGAACGTGGCGGCGTGCGACCAGCCCGGATCGCCCATCTCGACGCAGGCCTTGTAGCGGGACAGCACGGCATCGAGCGACTTCTGCTTCGCCGCGATCGAGGCGGCGAGCGGCTGGCGCAGGCGCTGGCCCGAGTAAGCCGCGCACGCCTCTTCGCCCTGCAGGAAGCGCACCTGGGCGAGCAGCCCGTGCGACGCGAGCTTGGGATGCAGCGCGGCGCGCTTCAGGTACTCCGGCAGAGGGCGCAGCGGCGCCGCCGGCGCTCCGCGCTTCGTGGGCGGGGTGGCGAGCAGCGCGGAGATCGGGTGGTTCGGACCCACGGTCGCGATCTCGCGCCGCGCCATGCCCTCGAGGATGTCCATCGCCGTTTCCACGTCGTCGGGATACAGGCGGATGTAGCCGAGGCGCAGGCTGTCGGCCACCGCCACGTGGCCGGCGTCGGCGTGGAGATCGGCGGCCTTCAGCCACGCGCCGCGTGCGCTCGAGTCGGCGGGGAAGTGGCGGGCGTACGCGACGAACGCGTCCGCGGCCTTGTCGCGCTCTCCCGCACGCTGCCAGGCGCGGGCGATCTCGAGGTGCGCGTCGCGCACGTACTCGCTGGACGGGAAGCGGTCGATCAGTCCGTGCAGCGCGTCCACGCCCTGGTTCGTGGAGCCGGCCGCGAGATACGCGAGCCCGGCCCGATATTGGGCGAGAGGCGCGTGTTCGTACGCCGGCCAGCGCTCCGCGACGCGCCCGAACAGCTCGGCGTGGCGGCGGTAGTTCGAGGAGTCGGCGGCCACGGACGCTTCGGCCGCACGGTAATACGCGATGGGAATCGCGCGCGCCGAGCTGCGCGCCAGCGAGTCGAGACCGGCGCGTCGCGCGGCGACGAGCGTGCTCTCGTAGGCGACGCCCGCTTCCTCGAAATGTCCGAGATGGAACTGTGCGTCGGCGCCGAGCCCGCGCGCGAGCGGCGCGCGCCGGTCGTCGGGATGATGCGTCGCCAGCGCGGTGAAGTCGTCGGTCGCGCGCTCGTACCAGCCGTGGGCCAGCGCCAGGTTGCCCTCGCGCCAGCGCAGGTCGGCGGCCTTCGGGTGATTCGGCAGGCGCGCCAGCAGCTCGTCGGCGACGCGCAGCTCGGCATGGGCCAGCGAATCGCTGCCGAGCGTCGCGTGATCGGCGCGACCCTGCGTGCGCGAACGCTCGTACCACGCGTCCGTGACCGCGACGCGCTGCCACAACGCGAGCGCGGCGATACTGTCGTCGGACGCGCGCGAGGCCGCCGTGTAGTGGGTGAGCGCCGTCGCGTAGTCGCCGAGTTCGAGCCCGGCTTCGCCGGCGTTCAGCTCGAAGCGCGGCGCCTCCGCGTCGCTCGGCCAGTGCGCGAGCAGCGTCTCGTACATGGCGAGGGCCTGGCGCCAGTTCTCGAGCGAGCCGCCGGCCCGCGCCGCCCGGTGCTGTTCCAGCGCGACGTCGAGCCACGCGCCGCGCGCGAACCGCTCGCCGGCGGTGCGCACCGAATCCGAGCCCTGCGCCGCGGCCCAGTCCGAGCCCGGCACGAAATGCGGTGCGTAAGTCAGGCGCGCATGGCGGCCGAGCGCGGGCTGGTTCGAGCGCTGGTACGTGTCGAGCAGGCGCTCGGCGCTGAGCAGCGCGTCCGCGTCGCGCGGGAATCGCGCGAGCGCGAGCGAATCCGAAGCGGCGGCGTCGTTGAACAGACTGAAGCGCCGGAAGTGCTGGCCGAGCGCGAGCAGGAGGTGGTGCTCGTACGGCCGGCTGCCGACCCGATCGAAGTACGCGGCGAACGCGGGCGCGCCGCCCGAGCGGGCCATGCAGTGCGTGAAGTACGACTCGGCCTCGTGCTCGACGTCCACGCGGATCGCCGGGCGCGCCGCCGAGGCATACAGGTCGAGCACGCCGCGGAACGCGTCGGCGGCGGCCGCGAAGTGATCCTGATTGAACTCGGCCCAGCCCATCTTGTAGAGCGCGATCGTGCGCAGGTTGTCGTCCGGGCCGGTCGCGGCGTTCGCGTAGTCGGCGGCGCACGCGGCGTAGTCGCGCGCGGCGAACGCCAGGTCGCCCATGCGTACAGTCGCTTCCTGGCAGTACGCCGACGTCGGGTGCTTCTCGACCAGCTCGCGGAAATAGCGCGCGGCGTCCGGGTCGCCGTTCTCGGCCAGGATCATGCCGGCGTTGAATAGCACGGCGTCGGTGTGCGCGAACGTGCTGTCCTCGGCCAGGATCTTCCGGTACAGGGTGAGCGCGGCCGCGTTGTCCAGCACGGGCACCGCGGACGGCGCGTGGCCGGCGGACTGCGCGGCCAGGTACTCGGCCATGTCCGTGCGGAAGCGCGCGCGCGCCTCGACGAGCCGGAGATCGGCCAGGCGGAAGCGCATCTCGCCGCGCGTGGCCGACTGGGGATGCCGATCGAGGAACGCCTGCGCGCGGGCGATGGCCTCGTGCCGCCACGCCGCGACGTCCGGGCGGTCGGCGGCGTCCGTACCGGCGGAGTCCGCCGTGGTGTCGAGCACGGCCAGCGCGTACGCGGACGCCGCCAGGCCGTAGTCGAGGCCCTCGCGCTCGGCGTCGAGGGCGGCGCGCGCCTCGAGCACCGCGCGGCGCGCCACGCTCTGACGCAACGCGAACGCGCGCGCGCTCAGTGTGTCGCGCGAACGGCCGAGCCGCGCCTCGTCGGCCACGAGTTCACGCAGCCGGGCGCTGCTCGCGGTCGCGGCCAGGCTGGAATCGACGTCACGGCCGAGGCCGCGTGCCATCGCCACCAGGCTCGCGGCGTCCGCGCGCTCCGCGCCCACGCGATCGATGAGCTTGGGACGCCAGGCCTCGGCGTAGGAGCGGGCGATGAGGTCCGGGATGCCGGCCGCGAGTCGGGCGAGCAGGTCGCGCACGCCCTGGGTGAGCGCCTCCTCGGCGTCGACCACGCTGTCCGCGCCCGCGTAACCGGGCGGCGTCGGCGCGGTGCGCGAGCGCGTCACCGGATCCAGGTGGTAGAAACGCATGCCCTGCATCCAGAGGGCGCTGCGGTCCGCCTCGTCCAGCAGCCGTCGCGCGCGCGCCACGATCTGCCGGCTGGCCGAGTCACGCACGGCGCGCAACCGAGCGTCCACGGCGTCGAGCGTGGCGCGCAGCGAGTCGAGGCGCGACAGGCGCGCGGCGAGCAGCGTCTGCTCGTCGGCCACGTGGCCGCGACCGAGCGCGAAGTACCCGCGCTGGCGCTCGAGCGCGGCGCGCTCCTCCGCCACCGCCCAGCGCGTGCGCGACAGCTGGTACGAAGCCTCGTCGCGCGCGCGCTCGGCGGCGGCGACACGGGCCAGCGCGGACTCGGGCGGCGCGGGGATGGCCCAGCGCGTCGCGACGGCGGCGGGGACGATCGGCGCGGGCGGCGACGTCGCCTCGGGCTCCGCCGCGAGATCCGCGGCCGCGTCGCCGAGGCGCGCGGCCTCCCCGCCCGCGGCACGGCCGTCGAGCGGCCACGTCGTGCCGCCGGGAACGTCGCTCTGCCACGCGACCCACACGTCGTCGAACTTGCCGCCGGAGACGAGGCGATCGAGCGTCGTGCGCTCGTCGTTCCAGTCGCTGTTCGCGGAATCGTAACGCGCCTCGGCCTCGACCCAGCGCCCGGCGTCGAGCGCCTGGCCGCCCAGCGCGGCGAGCACGCCGCGGCGGTCCGCGTACGTCGTGTCGGCGGCGGCCAGCGAATCGAGCAGCGCCACGCCGCCCGCCGCGTCGCCGTGCTCGAGGCGGCTGAGTCCGAGGAGGTGACGGGCGCGGGCCGCGTAGCGGCCGCCCGGCGGGACGGCTTCCAGCAGCGGCGCCGGATCCTCGCCCCGGTTCGCGGCGCGGGCGGCGCGCTCGAGCAGCGCGGCGCCCGCGAGGTCGCGACCGAGCGCGCTCGAGGTGTCGGCGGCCGACAGGCGCTCCAACTCCGCGCTCGCGTCGTCGCCATGCGCTTCCAGGGCGCGTACGCGCAGGTAGGACGTGAGCGGCGCGTCGGGGTCCTGGCGCTCGGCGTCGTCGAGCAGGCGCAGCGCGGACGCCGCGTCGCCGCGGCGCAGCAGCAGGCTCGCCGTCAGCACGTCGGCCGCCGTGACGCCGGTCGCGGCCGGGGGCGTCGAATCCGCCGGCGCGCCCGCGCCGCCGTCGCTCTCGATGGCCGCGCGTTCGTAGGCCAGCCAGCGCGCGTATGGGCTGTCGTCGCGCCAGCGCTCGGCGACGCGCGCGAGCGCCGCGAAACGCGCGCGGCTGCCGAGCTCGAGATACGCCTCGCCGAGCAGGAACGCGGCCCGATCCTCGTCCGCGAACGTGGACTCGGCCGCGAAGTCGATGGGCTCGAGCGCGTCGATTACGCCCTGCGCGTGCCCGAGGCTGCGCTCGGCCGCGGCGCGCTCGAGACGCAGGCGCGACCAGTCGGCCAGCGTGTCCCCGGCGGCGAGCGCGTGCGCCGCCGGATTCCCGGGTGCGGCGGGCGCGGTCGCATCCTGGGCGCGCGCCGGCGCGGGTCCGCCGGCCCCCGCGAGCAGGAGGGCACCGAGGACCGCGACGCGGAACGGCACGTGGACGGGAAGCCGCGGCATGCGCAGCCTCATCCGTCGCTGGAGGGAATCCTGGCGTCGTACAGCCAGGTGCTGGCGCGGATGCTCGGGGCGCCGCGCGCGGCATCGAGCGTGGACAGGTCGAGGCGCAGCATCGTAAGGCGGTCGCGCGGCGGCTCGAGCGCGACGTATCCGGTGTCGCCGGCCGGCCACGCCGCGCCGCCGATGCCGATCTCCAGCGTCTGGGCGCGCGGCTCGACGAAGCCGCGGAACACCTGAACCGCGCCGCCGCGCTTGAGAATGGCGCGTTCCGCTTCGCCGAGCGTCACCGTGATACGGGCACCGCCCTCGACGGTCACGGAGATCTCGCTCAGGGGCGACGCGCCGGGATCGCCGGTGATCACGACGGCGAGCGCGGTCTGCTGGCGCCCCGTGAAATCCGCCTGCAGCACGGACAGGCGCTCGCGTTGCGCGGCGAGCAGGCGCTCCATCCCGTCCAACTCGCTCTCGAGGTCGCCGAGCTGCGTCACGCTGGCGAGCAGCGTCAGGCGGCTGCGCCGCTCTTCGGCGGACGCCACGGAATCGCGCGCGCCGAGGACGTCGGCGAGCATGGACTGATACGCGAGGAAGCGCGGATCGACGGCGGTGGTCTCGCCGTGCCCGGCGATCGGGCGCTGGCGCAGCAGGTCGAAACGCCCGCGGATGAAATCGCGGTTCTCCTTGAGGAAGCGCAGCGTCGTCAGCTTCTCGCTGGGCGGGCGCACGCGCTCGATGCGCACGAGGACGGGCGCGTCGCCCGGCACCGGCGCGGCATCGCCGGCGTCATCGGCCCGGGCGGGACCGGCGTGCAGCGCGAGGACGGACAGCACCACGGCGAACGCGCCGCGCGCGACCGCGGCGGAATCGACGAACGTGAAGCGAGAGTGCCGTTCCATGGCGTCAGCCCCTCCAGGTCCGACGTACCTTGCCGTCGGATGCGTCCACGACCACGAACAGCGACGGGGCGTGCGGCGCGGTGTAGATCAGGGTCCAGGTGGTCTCGTCGGGATCGCCTTCGTTGAACGCGCCGCGCATCAGCAGCATCGTGCCGAGCGCGCCGCCGTGCTTCTCGCGGAACTCGCGGCCGACTTCACGCTCCGCCGCGTCCAGCGCCGCGCCGCTGTCCATCCAGTCGCCGGCCAGCGGCGGCGCGTCGAACTTCATGGTCAGGTCCTCGGCCACGGCGATGCGCCCGTCGCGCACCGAGTAGATGCGGCACTTCTCGAGCCACGGCGAGTAGTAGAGGTAGCCCCAGCGCGGGGCCACGCCGCCGGCGGCCACGTCCTCGTCGTTCTCGACGTAGACGAGGAACGCGTCGGGCGACCAGCTGTGCGCGGCGGCCGCGGCCGCCTCCACGCCGGCGCGCGCCGCGAACGCGACGTGGGGCGCCGCTCCGGCCGGGGCCGCGAAGGCGACGAGACACAGGCTCAGCAACCACGCGTGGCCGAACAGGCCACGCACGGATATCCATGGGGTGCGAAGGTCGCGCATCGGCGTCGCTCCTAGAAGAGTAGGGAACTGCCGAGCGTGAACTCGACGTTGTCGTTCTGGACCCGCGCGTCGTCGGGGCCGGACTTGAAGCGGTAGTCGCGGAACTCCCAGCGCATCGCCGTGCGTTTGGACAGGAACAGCGTGGTGCCGGCGCCGAAGTTGTAGCTGAACTCCGAGCGGCCGAGCATCAGCGTGGAGCCGACGCCGCCGGTGAAGAACGGCACCATCTGACGTCCGGGCAGCAGCTCGTACGTCAGATTCATGTGGTAGAACAGCATGTCGAACTTCTCGGCCTCGAGCGACAGATCGAACAGCGATTCGACGATCTCGGCTGGGCGGTTGACGCGCGTCCACGCCACGCCGCCCTCGGCCTGCAGGCGATCGAACATGTAGTAGCCGAGGCGCCCGCCGAGCGCGAGCGAGTTGGACTTGCGATCGAACGCGTATGCCCCGGCGTAGCCGGTGAGGATGAACGTGCCCGTGCGCGAGAACAGCTTGGGGTTCGGCTTGAACTCGAGACCCGACGTGTCGTCGAGCTCCTGGCACAGCGACGAATGCACCCAGCCGGTCTCGCTGTCGGACAGCCGCACGTTGTACCAGTCGCCGCTCTTGGCGATCACCGGGAACGTCGCGCCCCTCGCGTAGACGCCGACGATCGAGAAGCTGCTGCCGGGCCCGGAGCGCACGACGTTCTGCGACTTCTGGTTGAAACGCACGCGGCGCGTGGCCACGACGGGGTGCGTGTTCATGGCGGGGCGGGCCGGCGCGTCGGACGCCACGATGGGCGCGGGGCCCAGCGAATCGGGCGGCGCGTCGGCGCTCGCGGCGGCCGGCGCGTCGGGCGCGGACTGGGCGCGGGCCGGGAGCGCGGGAAGCAGCGCGGCCAGCGCCAGCAGGCTGAGCAGCGGGAGCGCCGGAGACAGCCGGCGCGCCCGGGATCGCTTCGTCATGACGTCCCTTTCACGGTTGGCGGAAGAACCAGCTCAGCTCGAGCCGCGCGCTCCAGTTGCCGAACGCTTCGCGTCCGGCGGTCACGGTGTTCCCGCTGCGATGCGCGGCGTCGAGTGCGAACACCTCGCGCTCCACCGCGAGACCCGCCATCCACGGGCCGCGCAGCGCGTGCCGTGTGGCGAGTCCGAAGCCGCCCGTCCATTCGTCGATCGGGCGGAAGTCGATGTCGATCGGCGTGCCCGTGCCCGGGTCCACGCTCAGGTGCTCGGGGTCGTAGCCGAGGTGCAGGCGTCCGCCGCTCGCGGTCGCCAGCAGCGGCAGGCCGGCGACGTCGAGCACGCGCGCTTCGCCGGTCAGCTCCCAGCTCGTCGCGCGCACGTGCGGCGTGACCGGCAGCCCGGGCGCGCCGAGGCCCTGCGTCGTCGACGTCGTCCACAGACGGGCGCTGGCGCTCCAGCGCCCGCGGCCGGCGCGCGCGACGATGCCCCACGCGGCCTGCGGCCTCACGTCCCACTGATAGTTCGCGAGCGTGCCGTCCCACGACGTCGAGCCCGACAGCGCGCCGAGCGACAGCCACCACGTGGACGCGCGTCGGAGTGTCGACGAGCCCGCGTCGTCGCGCATCGGTCGCACCGCGCTCACGTCGTCGAGCGGCACGGTGATTTCGGCGGAGGACGCGATCGAGGCGGCGAGCGCGAGCGTGACGATCGCGCACGCCACGGTCACGCCCCGATACCGGGCGCGAGCGCGGAACGGCGCATGCCGGGGGCGGAGCGTCATGGCTGCGGCGTCCCCACGGCCAGCTCCATGCCGATCGGCAGGATCTGATAAGGGCCCGACGGGTACGGCGTGATGATCAGCGTGTCCGTGCCGTCCTGGCGTTCGACCTTGTCGCCGTTCGCGAGGTAGCACAGCAGGAACAGGCTGCCCGGCGAGCCGGACGGCGGCACGCCGGCGGCGAACGAGAAGTCCACGTGCTGGATGAGATGCGGCCAGCCGGTCACGGCGCGCGTGCCGCGGCCGAGCGAGACCGAGTTCGCGAGCACGTAGTCGATGGCCTGGGCCATCGGCAGGCGCGGCGCGTTCGGGTTCACCGGCTCGCTGCCGGGCGCGATGGTCGGGCTGGCGCGCAGCTCGGCGACCTCGTATCCCGTCAGCAGCGAGCGGAACGTGATGTCCGTGCTCAGCGTGATCGGCTGGACCGTGGACCCGGGCAGCGTCTGCGCCGGCGCCACGCTCCACGACTGGACGTCGACGCGTGTCCACTCGTCCTCGAGCTTGGGCGCGTCGAAGCAGCCCGAGACCAGCACGGGCGTGAGCGCGAGCGCGATCCCGAACCCGAGGCCGAGCCGGCGACGCCGCGGGGCGCCGCTCGGGATCGGGATCCGTTGTTCAGGACAGAAGGCGTTCATGGGAGGCCTCTAGCGGACCAGCACGAGGTGGTTCGTGAACTCGCGGTTCAGGGCGCGCAGCCGGTAGAAGTACACGCCGGCCGGAACGCTGACGCCGTGCTCGTCGCGTCCGTCCCACAGCACCTGATTGAGGCCGGACGCGAACTGGGGCCGGAACTGGCGGACGAGCCGGCCGCTGGCGTCGAACAGGCGCAGGTCCGCGCCCTGCTCGCTGCCGGCCGGCAGCAGGAACGAGATCCACGTCGTCGAGCGCGCCGGGTTCGGCGTGTTGCCGAGCAGCAGCGGGCGGGACGGCATGGCGACCGGGTTGCCGCCCTGCATGCGGAAGCTGGTCGCGGCGTAGGCCGTCGGACCGCCCGCGTACGCGCTCGCGGCCGACAGACGCAGCACCACGTCGGCGCCGCCGGCGGCCTGGATCGCCTCCGGGCTCAGTGTCACGTCGTGCGCGCCGGCGTCGAGCGCTCCCGCCGACTGCCGGGCGAGGGAACGGCCGCTCGCCGCGTCGACGACGTCGAGCGTCACGCTCGCCCGATCGGTCAGCGTGAACTGCGCCGTGGGGCCGGCCGCGTCCACGACCTTGAGGCCCGACACGTCGACGCCGAGGTTCCACAGCGTCATGCCGCTCGCGTCCGTCCACTCGTCGGTCGCCAGGCCGCTCGCGCGCGCGTTGCGCTCGACGGTGCCCGTGCGATGGTCGCGCACGGTCATTGTCGGGATCTCGAAGCTGTGCGGCCGGCTCACGCCGGACAGGTCGGCGACGGGCGCGAGCGCGGCGCTGAACTTGCGCACGACGCCCTGCTGCGGCGCCGCGGCGTACACGTTGCCCCAGCGGTCCGTGTCGAGCGAGGTCACGACGCTGGCGCCGTCGGCGGCGTCGCCCAGCCACGCGAGTCCGGCGCCGCCCTGCAGGTGCACGATGCGCCGGTTGTGCGCGTCGGCGACGTAGACGTCGGACGTGTTCGCGCCGTCCGCGCGACCGACCGCGATGGCCATCGGCCCCGCGAAGCGCGAAGCGCCGCTTCCCAGGTCGCCGAGCGCGGCGATCTGGCGCGCGCCGTCGCCGATCAGCTGATACTCGACGATGCGGTTGCGGCCGGTGTCGGCGACGTAGAGGTAGTCGTCGTCGGCCACGTTCGGCGTGCCGCCGTCCGAGTACGCGACGTCGTACGGGCCGCTCAGACCGGGGATCTCGAACAGCGGCGTCAGGGTCATGGCGTCGAATTCGGTGTGCACCGCGAACACGACGATGCGGTCGTTGCCGGTGTCGGCGACGTAGAGCCGGTTGCGCTCGTCCACCGCCATGCCGCGCGGCGCCTTGAGCGCGCCGAGCGGCTGGCCGGCGCCGCTGTACGCGCCGAGGTCGCGGCCCAGTTCGCCGAACACGAGACGATTCCAGCGCGGGTCCGACACGATCTGGAAGCTGCGCGACTCGACGTACGGGAACACGTTGTAGACGTCCATGGTCTCGAGCGTGACCGTGGCGTAGGGGTTCGCGAACACGTCGCGTCCGACCTGCTGGCGCGCCACGCTGCGCGTCAGCGCGTCCACGCCGTAGTCCGGCGCCAGACGCGTGGAGTCGAAGGTGCCGGCGGCGGCGGAACCGCTCACCGCCAGCGTCAGGCCCAGCGTCACCAGGTTGAGACGTCGCATGTCGCGCTCCTCTCGGCTGCCCCGCGGGGACGTCAGAAGTGGAGACCGACTCCGGTCTCCAGGATGTCCGCGGAGTAGTTGTTGCTGTTGAAGTACCGTTCGTAGTTCGCCCACAACCCGAGCGGACGCAGCCAGCGCGTGTCGGCCGCCAGCGTGCCCAGGTCGAAGTGGACCGCGACTCCGAACAGATGGGAGGACAGCGCAGCCATGCGATAGTCCCCGGTCAGGTAACCGTCGATGCCGTTCGTGGTCAGGTACTCGGCGCGATAGAAGTCGGCCGCCGTCTGCGTGTAGTAGCGGTACTGATAGCGGACGTACGTGCCGGGGGTGATGTACTGGCTGAGGCGCGCGCCCAGTTCGTGTGACGTGATGCCCCAGTCGTCGTTGTACAGGCGGTAGCTGAACTTGAGGCTCGAGCGGTTCTGCAGGTACTGGTTGACGCGCACGAACACGTCGCGGCGCTGCCGCTCGTCGGGCTGGTTCTCGGGAACGATGGTGCCGCCCGCGTACACGTTGCGATACGGATTGTGCTGCAGGCCCTCGACCAGGTTGTACTCGACGCCGACGCGCAGCATCGTGACGGGCGACAGGACCTGCGTGGCCTCGGCGTTCCAGTGCAGTGTCGTCTTCGAGGCCGGGCTCGTCCGCGTGTCGTCGTCGGGCAGAGGGTCGATGCGATCCCAGCCGTAGCTCGTGCCCATCGACAGGTTTAGCTTCGCGTCGTTCAGGTCCTTCGCGTAGTGCGCGCCGACCTGCTGCGCCAGGTAGTCGCTCTCCATCGACACGTAGTAGTTGAACGCGCCGTTGCCCTTCGTCATCTCGCCCGTGACCTCGTTGCGCACCTTGATGAAGTCCTGGTACGCGTTGCCCGAGATCGGCCGGCTCGCCGTGGTGATGGCGTCCACCGCCTCCGGGCTGCCGGGCGGCGCGCTCACGGCCGGGATGGTCACGCGCTCGTTGTTCCAGTGCACGGCGAGCGCCGCGCTCTTTGGCAGCGTGAACGTGTAGTCGCCCATCATGGAGCGCACCAGGATGTGATTCGAGTCGTTGAAGTAGCGCAGCAGCGCGCCGCCGTTGTCGTCGTCGTCCGACGCATCGGCGCGCACCGCCGGGGCGAGCCCCGCGCACCCCACGATCGCGAACGCGATCCCGATGCCCCACCACTTCAGTTGCACGCGCAGCCTCCGCCGGCGCCGCCGTTGCCGCCGGTCGAGCCCTCGCGGGCGTCGAACGACTTGGTGAGCCGGGCGTTCTCGCGCGCGTCGGCCTTGAACGACATGATCGGGTCCACCAGATGCTCGCGCTGGTACGCGGACACGGTGGCGCAGCCCGACGCCAGCGCGAGCAGCAGCGCGAGGCCGGCCAACACCCATCCGCGGCGGAGCAGGGGGGATTCATTCGGACGCTTCATCGGGAGGATCCTTCCTCGAGCCGCGACAGCGCGGCTTCGTGTTCCACGAGATCGCGCGTGCGCCGCGTCAGGGACGCGAGCGCCGCGTCGTCGGCGCCGCTCACGGTGAACGCCACGGCGCCCTGACGATCGAGCACGAGCGTCACCGGGATGTGCTGTAGATCGAGCGCGCGGGCCAGCCCGCCCGGCCCGTCCGCGCACACCGGCAGCTTGAGGCCGTGGGCCTTGACGAAGCGCCGCACGTTGTCGTCGCGCTCGTCGATGGACACGGCGAGCACGCGACCGCCCTTCTTCATCAGCTCCGTGTTCAGCGCGTCGAGCCGCGGCAGTTCGCGGCGGCACGGTGCGCACCACGTCGCCCAGAAGTTCAGCACGACGACCTGGCCGCGCAGCCCGTCCAGCGAGACGGGCGCGCCATCGAGGTCGTGCAGCGCGTGCGCGCGCAGCGTGCGCTGTAGCGTCGCCGCGTCGACGCCGGTCCCGGCCACGGGCCCAGCTCCCGCGCTCGTGACGAGCGCGAGGCCGAGCGCAGCCGCGGCGACGAAGCCGCGGCGCAGCGCGCGAGAGGCGTTGCCAATCCCGTTCATGTCGTGCTC
>Ga0310810_10002728_pt1 | contig 19059 bp, 15 predicted proteins | sample NCmetagenome_FD_207641 | JGI IMG/M metagenome (GOLD analysis project Ga0310810, IMG submission 207641) | Soil microbial communities from experimental microcosm in Duke University, North Carolina, United States - NC | ecosystem: Engineered > Artificial ecosystem > Soil microcosm > Unclassified ...
GGATGAACTCGCGCCGCGTCGATCTCTTCATGCTCCTACTTGCGCCGGCGCAACTCGTCTCGCAGTGCGGCACCGCGCGGTGACAGACGATACCCGACTTCGAGGCTTTCAGTCAGCCCGAGCGCCTTCAGCTTGCGGACGTTCAACTTGAAGGACATCTTGTCCTGACCCATCATGTCGCAGAGGTCGCCGGCGCGCTTTGCGGGATTCGCGTGAATCAGATCGAGCACGCGGCGAGTCCATGGGGTTCCGCTCGATCGAGCGTCCAGCCTCTCCAGTCGAACGATCAGCTCGTTCAGATCTGCATCACTCACTCGCCGCTTGCGGAGCGCGACACGCGGGTCGGCTTCGAGCGTACCCAAGTCGATGCGATAGATCTCCCCTTCCGTTCTTTCGGTCAGCTCAGTGATGAGGGCCTCCCGGCCGTCGTAGCCGGCGCGCCGCGCGTCCGCTTGCGAGATGCTCTCCAGGCGCACTTGGCTGACGTCGCGGATGTTGAGCAATCCCACTGCGGTCAGCAGCGTGCCGCCCGATTTCACCGACGGGCGGCGCCATCGGCGAAATGCGACGGTGATGCGTCCCTCACGAATGCCGTCGAGAAATTCCTGTCGAAAGATCACGATGCTCTCAACGTAGCGGCGGTCTCTTGACCCGCCTACCGCTGGCAAACGGGGCAGAAAAATGTCGATCGTCCTGCCTGCACAATTCGCTTGATCGTGCCCGGGCATCCGCGTCTCGGGCAACGCTGCCCTTCACGATCGTAGACGCGAAAGCGATCGTCTCCGCGGTATCGATGTTGGCGCGCGATCGCGTCCTTCAGTACCGCTTGAATCGCGTCGGCGAGCGCGGCGGCGCCTGGCCGAGGCTCTCCAGACGCCATCGCAAGCGTCGATGCCTTGCGTTTCGGCGACAGTCCGGCGCGATGGAGCGCCTCGCACACGTAGATGTTGCCGAGCCCGGCAACCACGCGTTGATCGGACAACGCGGCCTTGAGCGTCGTCTTCTTGCCTTTGAGCGCCCGTGCGAGGGCGGATGCGTTGAAGGCGCGATCGAGAGGCTCCGGACCAAGCGATTTCAGCGAGCGGTTCGTGGTCAGCCCGGCAGCATCGATGACGTCCATCTGCCCGAAACGGCGCGGGTCATTGAAGACGATGGTGGCACCGGACGACATCGTGAAGAGCACATGGTCATGCACATCGAGGCGGCTGCGCTCGAAGTAGAAATCACCCTGCACGGCGTCCTTGCGCCCCTTCACGACGCGAAACGAGCCCGACATCCCGAGATGCATCAACAGCGTGTCGCCCGACTCGAGATCGGCCAGGAGATACTTCGCGCGCCGCCGCAGCGCCCGCACCCGCTGCCCCTGCAGGCGCGCGACAAAGTCTGCTGGAAACGGCGACCGCAAATCCGCACGCCGCGTCTCGACGCGCTCGATGCGCGCACCTTCCATCACGCGGCGCAATTGACGACGAACGGCTTCGACTTCGGGAAGTTCGGGCAAGTTTCAAGACCTGGGGATCCGGGATCCGGGATTCGAAAGGCTACCGTGCTGAAGCGTAAGTGTCTACCGGCGCTCGGGCCTCTGGCGTTACCATAGCGCCGATGCGTCTGGTCGCGCGGCTCGGTGTAGGTCGCGCGTTCGCGATGGCACTAGTGGCCACCGCGTTCGGTCAAGCCAATCTGCCGGCTCAATCGATCGGCGGTCCACTGAGCTGCTCACCAGTTCTGGGCGCACCATTCTCGGCGAACGCGACGACGACCGTCCACGCGGTCCTTGGCGACGGCACACGACTCGATCAGAGCACGACCGATACCTACTATCGTGACTCCAGTGGTCGCGTCCGGATCGAACGACACATGGAAGGCCTTCCTGCGCCGAAGTCGGCGATCGAGCGCCACGTTCGAACCGTCGTCGCGCCTGACCCCAGCCGCTGGGGCGGCGTCTTCATGGTGGATGTTCAGACAGAAACTGCTCGGTTACTGCCACGTTCCATCGTGGCCAACAGCGCCGGCGGTAGTCGCTGGTTTGACGTACCTGTTGGCAGCACGCGATTTCTCACCTTTCACCGGGCCGGGGATCTGTTGTCGGCGGACCCGGGTGCCTTTGGCGACATGCGCGACGAACCGCTCGGCAGCAAGCGGATTGCGGGGGTGGACACCACTGGACGCCGCACCACAATCGTCGTCCCGCCAGGCTACTTTCACAACAACGACAAGTGGATCGAAATGGTGGACGAGCGCTGGGAATCGGCTGAACTCCAGTTGCTGGTTCAATCGTGGCATTCGGATTCCATGGGCACCATCGAGTATCGGCTGTCGAACATCCGCCGGACTGAACAGCCCGCGCACCTCTTCGAGTTGCCCCCCGACTACGAAAAACCCTTTCCGATATTGCCGAACGAGCCAGGGATTTCGTACGCGGCGGCCGAGAACCCGCGTGCAGGTGCGTACATAGCGGGCAAGACACGCTGAAATCACGACGATTTGCGCTGCGACCACGTCGGCCCGAACCGATCGGGCACATCGAGCGCCGAGAACACTCCCATCGGTTCGACTGACTCGACGAGCTCCCGGCTCCGTTGCTCGAGTGAGACGATGGCGTCAGATCGATACGCTCGATGCTGCTCGTAGACGAGCATCTCACTCCAGTACTCGATCACGATGTACCGCGAAGTTCGGCTCTGATCGCGAAGGAACGAGCTGCCCAAATAGGACCGCGAGAGCCGATTCATCGCCGTCCATTCGCCTTCGACGCCGTATAGCTGCTCGAATTCGTCCTCGCGATCGTGTTTGACCTCGAACTGCCACATGATCGCGATCACAGGGACACTCCTCGGTCACGCCAGGCATGAAGATGCATGAATCTCGAATCGTACCACCTCACTCGCGCCTCTACGAAGCCGGGTCTACAGAGCAAAACCCGGCCTACAGATGCCGACAGAACAAGACTCCGCCTGCAGAAGGCGCGTGTTACACGAAGGTCAAGAAACGCTGGAGAACTCCGGAGCACGATATGATTCGCAGATCCTTGGAGCAGACCATGAAGCATCAGCTTTTCGCCCTTATTATTGGATTCGTTCTGAGTTCTGCCGGCGCTCTCGCCCAGCAAGCCCCCGCAACCGATACAACTCCAACCGGCGCCGCCACATTGCCGCTGCCGCAACCCGCGGCGGGATTCGTTCAGCCGAAAACCCCGTGGGGCGACCCCGATCTTCAGGGGTTCTGGCCGGGTGTCGACATGGTGGGCGTACCGCTGCAGCGGCCGGCGAAATTCGGAACGCGCAATGTCCTCACCGAACAGGAGTTCGCGCAGCGCGGCAAGGAGATCCAGAACGAGGAAGAGTCGCTGCTCGCCGACATCGACGTGTTCACCGCCGACGTGGCCACGCCGTGCGTCATCCGTTGTCCGACGTCGCCTACGCCGCACTGGCAGGAGACTGGCAAGCCGTCGTACCAGGCATCGCTCATCATCGACCCGCCGGACGGCCGGCAGCCGCCGTTGTCCGCCGAGGGCCGGGCGCGTCAGGAACAGCAGCAAGCAGAGGCGAAAGCCCGAGCCGCGCGATTGCAGGGACGCGAGGCGGACACCTATCTGGATCGCAGCCTCTATGACCGCTGCATCACGCGTGGCGTGATGGGATCGCTCCTCCCGACGATCTACAACAACGGGAACGAGATCGTGCAGGGACCGGGGTTCGTCGTGATCCGCAACGAGATGATTCACGAAGCGCGCGTGGTCCCACTCGACGGCCGGCCAGACCTTGCGGGGAACATTACCTCTTACATGGGTTCCTCCCGAGGTCGGTGGGAAGGGAACACGTTGATCGTCGTGACGAAGAATCTGAACGGGATGACCGGCGTCGGCGGGAATGGCGGCGGCCGTACGAGCGGCCGGCTCACGATCACGGAGCGCTTCACAATGCTCGACGCGAAGACGCTCCAGTACACGGCGACGATCGACGACCCCGGGACGTGGACGCGGCCGTGGACGCTGTCGTTTCCGTGGAAGAAGGAGCCGATGTACGGGATGTTCGAGTACGCGTGCCACGAGGGTAACTACGCGATGCGCAACATGCTGACCATCTCGCGCGCTGCAGAGGCGAGCGCGACCAAGTAGCGGCGAGGTCCGGGAGGGCCCTTCTAGTTCACTTTTTTGGCCGAGATACGTTGCCCGTTGGCAAACGCCTGCATTCCGGTAACGCCGGCCGTGCTGTTCCTGATGAAGCTCACTTCAATGTCACTCTCGAGCATGAAGAAATGATCTTCGGCGAAGGGATAGAGCGTCACACGATGAGGCCCCAACGAAGACGCTGATATGTATAGCCGTCCAGCGTCGGTGCTTATCGTGGTGTCAGGAAACCCGGTCGCTTGGTACGTCCCGACAATACGCCGGATAGACGCGTGAATCGGCAGGAGCCACCGTTTTTTCAATGGGCTGATACGCCGGCCAGCCATACTCGTGTGCGATGGCCCGGAGGACCTCGTTGAAGAGCCCACTCCCGCGGTCTCCATTCGTCATGACGACGGCGCCCTTACCGCTCTCGAGAAAGACAGTGAAGATGCAGGTGAATCCCTCGTTGGCGCCAGGGTGACTGAAACTCGCCGCCGTCGCCTGCCCTGCCAGCCATACTCCCAACCCGTAGTCTCCAAGTCCTTTCGTCAGCATCCGCCGTGTCATGTCCGTCGTCAGGACTCTGTTCGATTTGCCGTGCCACGATTGCTGAACCTCGATGGCAAAACGCGCGAGGTCCGACGGGGTCGTCCACAATCCTGCTGCCGCCATTTCGGGAAACGTGCGCCAGCGACCTGCAATCGGCTGCCCGTTCGCATCATGTCCGCTCGCCGCAAAACCCTCCCAGTCTTCGCGCAAGGGCTGAGTGAAATCACTGTCGTGCATTGCGAGTTGGCTGAGCACCAGTTCCCTGGTCAATTCTGGAAACGGCTTCCGCGCGGCGTCGATCAACATCTGCTGGATGACGCTGTAGCCACCACCGGAGTAGCGCCACCGGCTGCCCGGTTCGGCCTTCACGACGAGTGGAGGTAACTTTGCCGGCGGCATACCGTCGAGCGCCTGCACCAATGTCGGCAGCGCTTCCCCCATCTCATAGCTACCGACGTCGTCTCTGCCGAATCCGCCGCTGTGGTTGAGCAGCCGACGCAGGGTGACCTTCTGCTGCTTCGTAAAGTCATTCTCGGGCACGCGCCATGAGGTCAGCCACCGGTTGACATCCCTGTCGAGGTCGAGCACTCCGCGCTGAACGAGGGCCAACGCCGCCATCGCGGTAACAGGCTTACTGATTGACGCTGCTTGAAAACGGGTCTCGCTGGTGACCTGTCTTGAGCCACCAGCCTCCATTACCCCGTACCCTTTCGCCCACGCGAGTTGACCATTGTTGATGACGGCGATGCTCATCCCGGGCACGCCGTAGTACGCCATCTGCTCGACCAGATCATTGGCGCACGCTGTCCCTTGATGATCACGGCCGTCAGCAGGCCGTTCTCGATCCGATCGACTGCCCCGGCCTCGGGCGCACTTCTACACTGCATTGCGATTAAGGCGATGGGCGTAAGAAGGGCAACCGATGCGAGGAACCGCAACTGTTTCACCGGTGAGCAATCAGGGTCGCACATGCGCAATGGACTCGGTGCCATCGCTGTCCGTGTTGCCGAGCACGACGAGGACGCAGCCGAGATCGGGATAGAACGCGAGTTGATTCGTTGAACCGGCGAGCGATCCGCGATGGCCAGCGGACCTGACACCCTTGACGAGTCGCGTCGCGAACGTGCCGGATAGACCGGCACGCCGCGCAACGCGGTGTCACGCTCAGAAACTGAACTTTACTCCGATCTGGAGTTCGCGCATCGGCGTTCTCGTGGTGCTGATCGTGCCGAACAGAGTGGGATTGGCCATCGAGAGCGTCGGGTCGCCCCAGACTGGGTTGTTGAACGCGTTGAAGGCCTCCAGCCTGAACTGCAGGCTCCTGCTGCCGCCGATCCTGACGTTGCGCAGGAGCGACATGTCCACAGTGAAGATGCCGGGCCCGACCACGATGTTCCTGCCGGCGTCGCCGTACGTGAACTGCGCCGGTACTGCGAACGCAGCGGTGTTGAACCACTGTTGCGGCGTCTTCGCGCCATCATTGGGATCCTGGCCGGATACGAGGTTGGGGCGATACGTGCCGACGCCGGTGGCCGGGTCTCTCGGGAAGCCGCTCGACGCGTTAACGATCGCACTCACCTGCCAGTCGCCGAAGATGGCGCCGCCGAGGCCTTCCTTCAGGAACGGCTTGCTACCGCCGAAGGGCAGTTCGTAGAGCACGGACGCAACCATGCGGTGCCGCACGTCGAAGATCGAAGGACCCCACTCGCAGTCGAAGCAGTTGCTGTTCTGCGGGAACAATGCGTCGCCATTGAGCACGCGGATGCCGCTGCCGTTGTCCGTGGACTTCGACAGCGTGTAGCTGAAGAGCACCGATAGTCCGTCGTCGAGCCGTCGCGTGATCTTCAGGCCCATCGAGTTGTACTTCGCCTCGGCGACGTTGCCGATCTCCTGGATCTTGGTGAACTCCGGATACGGCCGGTGGGTCTGGACGTTGCCAGGGCCGGGAGTCACCTCGTTGGCGTCGAACATGCGCTCGAGGCGCTTGCTGTGGGATCCGAGATACCCGATCTCCAAGGCCGTCACCCTACCGAGCTGGCGCTGCACGTTGAAGACGTACTGAATCATGTACGGGGTCTTGCGGTCGTACATGTTGCCGAGCACGTAATGCTGCGAGATGCAGACGATGGGCGGCTGGACGTTGCATGGATTCGTGCCCGTCCCGACAAACGGCGCGTCCCAATTCAAGTTCAAGCGCAGCGGGTCCGACGTGTCCTGACGACGGCCGACCGCGTTGCGTGCCATGTCGAACCGCGGATTGCCGGTGTCCTGCATGTAGAAGATGCCGGCGCCGGCACGAACCGACCAGGCGTCGGTCGGCGTCCAGGCCCATCCGACACGCGGAGCGAAATTCAACTTGTCGTCATCGATCAGGCGCCCGCCCAGAGTGCCGTCGCGCGCGGTCTGGATGTTCGGATTGAATCGGATATTCAGCCCCTCGTAGAAGTCGCCCTCGCCGATCCGGATGAGCACGGGATGACGCGACAAGTCCGCGACAGGCATCCCCTGGTCGCGGTACGGCAGGTAGGCGTTCATCAGCGTGCCGCCCTTGTCGAGCCAGGGCGGCGTGTACTCGTAGCGCAAACCGTAATCGAGCGTCATGTTCTCGCGCATGCGCCACGTGTCGTTGAAGTAATACGTCTGGCTCATCGCGCGGAACTTCGTGGTCGCGAGCGCGACGGCTGCTTCCGACAGACGCTGGTAGCCGAGCAGGAAATCGGCAAACGCCGCCGCCCCAGGCGTCGCAGCTCCCGTGAAGGAGCCGGTCGCGCGCCCGTCGAACTGGAACGACCCTCGCGAGAACTGATTGCCGTCCTGGTTGAACTGATCGAACCTGATGGACCCGCCTAGCTTGAACGAGTGCGTGCCACGGATCCAAGACAGGTTGTCGACGAACTCGAACACCTTGTTCCGGTTGGTGTAGGGACCCTCCGTGCTGTCTCCGAAACCGGAGTAGCCGGAGATCACGATGGCCGGAATACCCCACGACTCCGGTGGTCCTGGGGTGATGCCCGGAATGCCCAGCTCGGACACGACGTCGCGCTCATACGCCAGCTCACGCCCGTATGTGTTGAAGAAGGAGTTGAAGCCGAAGCGGAACTCATTGAGCACTCTCGGCGACAACGTGCGCGTGTTGCCAATCATCACCTGGTGCACGCTGTTGAGCAGCTTCGAGCCGTTCAACTGCAGCGCCGGCGTCACTTCATCGTCGTGGCCGTAGCTGTAGCGGCCCATCCACGTCGACGCCGCGTCCTGAACGAAGTCGATGCGCTGCGTGAACTGCTTCCGGTCGATCGTGCGATTCTGCTCGGAGAGGTAGTTGAAGCCTCCGCTCGGTGCCTGGTTCGGCGTGGGATAGAACTCGAGCAGTTGCTGCGAGGTTGGGTGAATGCGATTGGTCGGAATGATGTTGCCCGGGAACCTCAGGCAATTTCGCGTGCTGCCTGTCACCGTGCACGTCGCCGGATCGATGAGCGGAGTCGCGACCGCCGAGAAATCGCCCCTTCGCATCGCCTCCGTCGGAAGGTTGAAGTTGTTCAGGAACGTCTTTCGATCGATGTACCCCTCGTAGTTCGACATGAAGAACAGCCTGTTCCTCATCACCGGGCCGCCGGCGGTGTAGCCGAACTGATGCCAGTTGAACGGCGCCTTCGGCGCGGCGGCTTGAGCGGCCGTGAATGCGTACGGACGCGAGTCGAGGGCGTCGTTGCGAAGGAATTCGAACACGGTGCCATGGAAGGCATTCGAGCCCGACTTGGTGACGACGTTCACCTGGCCGGCGGCGCGGCCGAACTCTGCCGAGTAGACGCCAGTCTGCACCTTGAATTCCTCGAGCGCATCAACTGACGGCAGGAAGATGTAAGTGTTGAAGTTCACGTCGGTGTTGTCCACGCCGTCGAGCGTGTAGTAGTTGAATTCCCGCCGCTGGCCGGAGATCGAGATCTGCTGGTTGGCACGCGAGCCACCCTGGCGATCACCGGCTTGGCCGGGCCCCGCGAACCCGGCGCTGACGTTCGGGCTCAGCGCAATGAGGCTCAAAAAGTTGCGCCCGTTCAGCGGTAATTCGACAATCCGCCGGTTCTCGATGACGGTGCCCACTGTCGCATTCGAGGTGGCGATGAGCGTCGTCGCGGCGGTGACTTCGGTCGTTTCCGTGAGCGTCCCCAGTTCCAGGCTGAAGTCGACGCGAAGCGTCTCCTCAACGTGCAGCTCCACGGCATTCTGGACGGTCTTGAACCCCGTCACTCGGCTTTGACCTGGTACGATCCAGGGGGCATCGCCGGAAACGTGTACACACCGGCCTCGTTGCTTTGTTGTATGCGGACGGCGTTGGTGGCCACGTTCTGCACCGTGACGGTCGCGCCGGGAATCGTGCCGCCTGATTGGTCTTTTACCTCACCTGTTATGGTGCCAAGGGTCTGGGCGTAACCTGGGGTGCCGAGGAAGAACCAAACGACAACACCGAGAACGCGTCGAGACATGCGCTGCTCCTTATGGAAGTAAAAGGACGGGCAACGCGATGGCCTCCTGTATAGCCCTCCTTGTCGTCGCGGTCAAGGAATCAGACGAGAAAGTCGTGCACGGCGCGACGTACGACTTGCACAGCGACGCGCGCTTGACAGGCCGGCGACGGGAATCATAATCGGCGGGGAAATTCGGCCGCCAACCCTCAACCACTCACGAGGAGAATGCCATGAGGACGAGACAGGACCGCTATGCGGCTCGTTGCATCCCGCATAGCGGTCCTGGCCGCGCGAAGCGCGGCAGAAGATACAGACAACCGGCCAAGGCACAGAGGTCCCTGGCTGGTTCTACTGGCGAGCCTGGCCGCTGCTGTCGTGACGGGAATGTCGGCCAGCGCCCAGCAATCGCCGTCTCCCGGAAATGCCGCGGTGCCGGAGATGCCGAAGCAGACGACCCGCACAGGCAAGCACGTCAACCGCGTGATCGACTTGTGGCTCAAGGGTCAGCCTGTCTATTACGCGCAGATCAGCGGCGGCGGGTACGACCAGGGCAAGCAGATGGCGGCGACGAAAGCCGACTACATCACCTACGAAATGGAGCATGGCCCGCTCGACTTCAAGGAGCTGCGTGAGTTCATGCGCGGGCTGCTCGAAGCCGGCCCGACGCGGACAGGCCACCCGACCCCGCCGGTGATCGTCACGTTGCCGATCGCGGGTACGACCGACGCCCTGCGCGCCAACGCATGGATGATTCAGCAGGCGTTGGCCGCCGGCGTGCACGGCATCCTGCTGTGCAACGCCGAAAGCCCGGAAGCCGCTCGCCTGATGATCGAGGCTGCCCGCTACCCGTTCGCCCCGCGCGTTGACGGTCTCGCGCAGGGTACGCGAGGCAACGGTTCGCAGGCGTATGCGTCGCGGATGTGGGGTGTGAGCGCCCAGGACTACATGCGTATCGCCGATCCGTGGCCGCTGAACCCGGACGGTGAACTCCTCTTCGGCCTCAAGATCGAGAATCCGCGCGCCGATGCGAACGTCGAATCGTCAGTCCGAGTACCTGGCATCGCATTCGCCGAATGGGGGCCGGGCGATCATGGCTTCTTCATCCTCGGGCGCCCAGGTACGTACACGGGAGGTGGAGAAACGTCACCGCAAATGGCGGCGGTGCGCCGCCGCGTCCTCGATGCCACCAAAGCGGCAGGGATCAAATTCCTCAATGCGTGCAGCGAGAACACCGTGATCGATCAACTGAAAGACGGCGTGATGATCTGCACGGGCGGAGACACGCCGGCGGCTGACAAGGGGCGTGCTTTCACCAAGCGAACCGATCCCTGGTGAGTCACGCGCGTTGGCGATCGTATCGAGGGCAGGTCTAAAGACCTGCCCCTACGTTGTTCTGAACTACTCGCCCCAGATGATCAGCTTCATGCGCGTATCCCCGTTCGTGCGCTTACGCGCAGCCCAACCTGAAGGAACGGCGTTAAGCCGCTCCGGTAGATAGCGTCCGCAGGACGACATCAGGCGCAGCCTGATGTCGTCCCGCAGTTGCCGCACTTGTAGCAGCTGCCGCTGCGGATCATGATCGAGCCGCAGGTACTGCACGGCGGCGCGTCCTCCTGATTCCGCAACGCACCGAACTCCGACTTCTTTGCCGCCGTCTCGATCTTCGCGTCGGCCCGGGTGTCGCTCCGTCCGGCGGCGGCCGCCGGGCTCGCGCTCGGCGCCGGCTCCTGGGCCGCGTCCTCCGTGGGATCCTCCCGCAGGTTGACGCCCGCGCGATACTGCGCCTCCGGCGACAGGAACTTGGTCGCCATCCAGCGGAAGATGTAGTCGACGATCGACTTCGCGAAACGCACCTCGGGGTTCTTCGTCATTCCCGACGGCTCGAACCGTGCGTGGCTGAACTTGTCGACCAGTGCCTGCAGGGGCACGCCGTACTGCAGTGCGTATGAGATCGCCTGCGCGAAGGCGTCGGCAAAGCCCGAGATGGTCGAGCCTTCCTTCGCCATCACGAGGAAGATCTCGCCGGGCGTCCCGTCCTCGAACATGCCGACCGTGATGTAGCCTTCATGGCCGGCGACGTCGAACTTGTGCGTGATCGCGCGGCGCTCGTCCGGCAGCTTTCTCCGCTTCGGCGTCTCGACGACCTTGACGACTTCCTTGACCACTTCCCTGACCTCGGTCACGTTGCGGGTGTCAGCAACCTGCGCCTTCGACGTATTGAGCGGCTGCGTACGCTTGCTGCCGTCGCGGTAGATCGAAATGGCCTTGGCGCCGAGCCGCCACGACTCGACGTAGGCCTTCTCGATGTCCTCGACTGTCGCCTCGCGCGGGACGTTCACCGTCTTGCTGATCGCGCCGGAGATGAACGGCTGCGTAGCGCCCATCATCCGGATGTGACCCATGTAATTGATCGAGCGCTCGCCGTTGGCCGCCTTGAACGCGCAGTCGAACACCGGCAGATGCTCGTCCTTGAGGAACGGCGCACCCTCGATCGTCTCCTGCTCGTCGATGTGATGCACGATCGCCTCGACTTCCGGCGTGGTGTAGCCCAGCTTCTCGAGCGCCATCGGCACGGTCGTGTTGACGATCTTCATCAAGCCGCCGCCCACGAGCTTCTTGTATTTCACGAGCGCGATGTCGGGCTCGACACCGGTGGTGTCGCAATCCATCATGAACCCGATGGTGCCAGTGGGAGCGAGCACCGTCGCCTGCGCGTTGCGATACCCGAAGTCCTCGCCCAGTTCCACCGCCTCGTCCCACGCCTGCTTCGCGCCCGCATAGAGATCCGCCGGCACCTGTTTGGTGTTGATCTCCGAGACGGCGTCACGATGCTTCCGCATCACGCGCAGGAATGGCTCGCGGTTGACCTCGAAGCCGGCGAACGGACCGCCGTGGTCGCGTGCGACCTTCGCCGACTGTGCGTAGGCCTCGCCCGTCATCACCGCCGTGATCGCCGCCGCGTACGCCCGTCCCTCGTCGCTGTCGTAGGGCAGGCCGCGCGACATCAGCAACGCGCCAAGATTGGCGTAGCCCAGACCAAGCGGCCGGTACTCGTGCGAGTTCCTCTCGATCGCTTTCGTCGGGTAGCTCGAGTTGGGGACGATGATCTCCTGAGCCGTGATGAGCGTGCGGCAGGCCGCCTTGAACGCCGGCACGTCGAACTCGCCATCGTCCTTGACGAACTTCATCAGGTTGATCGACGCCAGGTTGCACGCTGAGTCATCGAGGAACATGTACTCCGAGCACGGGTTGCTGGCGTTGATGCGCGCCGTGTTCGGGCAGGTGTGCCACTCGTTGACCGTCGTGTCGAACTGCATGCCGGGATCGCCGCACACCCACGTGCCTTCCGCGATGCCGTGCATGAGCTCACGCGCCTTGTAGGTATCGGCCACCTCTCCGTCGGTGACCCGCTTCGTCTTCCACTCGCCATCGTCGAGCACGGCGCGCATGAAGTCGTCGGTGACCCGCACGCTGTTGTTGGAGTTCTGGAAGAATACCGACGTGTAGGCCGTGCCGGTGAAAGAGCCGTCGTAGCCGGCATCGATGAGCGCCCAGGCTTTCTTTTCTTCCTCGACCTTGCAGTTGATGAACTCCATCACGTCGGGATGATCGGCGTTGAGGATCACCATCTTCGCCGCCCGTCGCGTCTTGCCGCCCGACTTGATGACGCCTGCGAACGCGTCGTACCCCTTCATGAACGACACCGGTCCCGATGCCGTCCCGCCACCGGCGAGCAGTTCCCTCGCCGAGCGGATCGACGAGAGATTGCTGCCCGTGCCGGACCCGAACTTGAAGAGCATCCCCTCGGTCCTGGCGAGCGACAGGATCGAGTCCATCGTGTCCTGCACCGAGTTGATGAAGCACGCCGAGCACTGCGGCGCCTTCTCGAATCCGCAGTTGAACCAGACGGGGCTGTTGAACGCCGCCTTCTGGTAGACGAGCAGGTGCTTCAGCTCGTGGCTGAACGACATCAGCGCGTCTTCGCTCGCGAAGTACTTCTGCGCTCGGGCCCATCCGGTGATCGTGTCGACCACGCGGCCAATGAGCTGCCGCACGCTGCGCTCGCGCTCGGGCGTTCCAATCTGACCGCGGAAATACTTCGAGACGACGATGTTCGTCGCCTGCTGCGACCAGCTCTTGGGAATCTCGACGTCGCGCTGTTCGAAGACGACCTTGCCCTTCTCGTTCCCGATCACCGCGGAGCGGACCTCCCATTCGACCTCGTCGAACGGATCGACGCCCGGCAGGGTGAAATAACGGGGGAACTCCAGACCAGGCACAAGGGGCGCCTTCGACGACTCGGCTCGCTTCGTCCGAGTCGCGGGGTCGAGAGCTCCACTCTGCGATACCTGCTGGCCAGCGGCGGCAGCTTCTCGGGCAGGGCCTCTTTCCATGCTCTCCTCCGACTCACTCCGGATCCGGTGGACCCGGTCTCTACTTTTTGGACGCACCTACCCCTTCGGAGTCGTCCAGAAATCTGTTTGTGGTTGGCGCGCGAGACGTCCTGTGGGCTTCCCGTTTGGCCGGAGGCTGGGAGCTTCCCGCCTGTGTTACACCTCGTTGAGCGCCCGGCAATAGTGCGCTCCGTTTACCGGTTTGTCAAGACGCAAAACCACAACATATTGCGCTTTTCTTTTAGGGCAGGCGCAATATGTTGGTTGTATTTTACAGCGAGAATCGGCCGAAAGTCACACGCTACAGGCTTGATCCGGCTGGAGTTAGAGGACCGAGATCGAATCGTCAGGCTCTGCCGTTGAACGCGCCTCGACCTTGTTGCCTCAACGGCCGAGGAGCTCGGTCGCGAGCTTTGCGGCTTTGTCGGCGAGCGTCTCGGCAAAGATGTAGTTGCGCTGGGTCAGCGCCTCTCCTGCCTGTTCGCTGAAGCCCTTCGCCTGATCGTATTGCTCACGTCCTGCCACTGACAGCTTTTGATAATCGACGTTCCCCAGGTTGCGGGACGCCTGCTGCAGCAGCGCGCGAATTTTCTTGTCGGCCTCCGCGTCGGCTGGAGTCGATGCCGCTCGCAGCTCGCGCTGCGGCTCTGGAGCGGGCTGCGGCTGCGGCGGCGCCGGTTCCGGCTTCTCGGGCTCGGGCGGCCGCACGGCGCCGCTTCGGATACGCCGCGGCGGGGGGACCTGAGGCAGTTCCGCCGTTGGCGGTTCGGCCGGCACCGCCGGATTGGCGGCGAGCGGTTCTTCATCGGCGGGCACGAATACTCGAGGCGGCGGCAATGGTACCGACAGCGGTGGACCGTCTGGCACCGTTGCGGCGTGAGCCTTGGCGCACCCGATCGCCGATACGAGCGAGAGGCCGATGACGAACGCAAGCGCGAGCCAACGTTCAGCCTGGTCCGGCCGGCGCTCTGTCATCCGGAGACCGTGATTGAGGAGTTGGGAGTTGGACAGAGGGGAGTTGCGTGCCATCTCACACCCCGTTTGCTCGTGGCAGTAGCACACGGAAGGTCGTGCCTCGACCTGGCGTGGACTGCACTTCGATCTCGCCGTCGTGCATTTGAATAATGCGATAGACCATCGAGAGGCCGATGCCCGTTCCGCGCTCCTTCGTCGTGAAGTACAAATCGAAAATGCGACCCAGGTGCTCTGGGGCAATTCCGACGCCTGTGTCCTCGAACCTGATTTCCACACGCTGACGCGATGCCGGCGCGGAGACTAAACGCAGGCTACCACCCTGCGGCATCGCTTGACACGCATTGATCGCAAGGTTGAGGAAAGCCTGACGCAGCATCGCCGCGTCGCCATTGACGTTGGGACTCGAGGTCGAGACGTCGATCGTCACCTTCACATTGTGCTTGCCCGCCTCGGTCTCGATAATCGGCAGAATCTCATCGAAGAGCCCGGCCACGCGGACGGGCTGGAGCCTCAGATCCTCGGGCCGGGTGAACTTCAAGAATCCCTGGACGACCTCATCCAGCCGCCTGATTTCGCTTTCGATGATTTCGACGTGCTCGAGGGCGCCCTGGACGGGCGCCGGCAGCGGCGTTGCCCGCGATGGCCCCAGCCCCAGCGTCCCGCCCGCGGCAGCGACCGGTTCAGGTTGCAGCGTGGCGGCGACCAACCCGCGAATCTTGGTCCGCAGCAGCTCGAGGTGAATCATCATCGCGTTCAGCGGATTCTTCACCTCGTGCGCGATCCCGGCCGTGAGTCTGCCGAGAGCCACCAGCTTGCGCGAGTACGCCAGCGTGGACTGCATCCGGGAGAGGTTCGCGAGATTGCGCGACACGAGCAGCACGCCCATCAGCTCGCCATTCGTGCCAGCAATCGCATGCGTCACGACGAGCTCGTCGTCGGTGGGCTTGGCTTCAGGCTTGGCCTGCAGCGCCAGCGCGCCAACCGATGCACGGCCGGGTACAGCGATCGGTTCCGTTCCATGGCCCTGAATCTGAATCGGGCCGCGTGACTTGCGCGTGGCCAGCGTCTCCTCCACCAGCGTCCGATACGGGTGGCCGTTCGGCAGCAATCCCTCGAGCACGCGCCCGATCGCATCTGCGGGCAGCGTGTGCTGCATCGCCGGGTTGCTGAACAGCAACTCGCCAGACGGATTGAACAACGCGACGGCATCCTCGAGATGCTCGACCGCCGACTGCAGATTGGCCTTCTGACCCGCAAGCAGCGTACGGTCAGCCGAGAGCTGCTGACTGACGGTGTTGAAGAAATCACCCAGCTCGCCGAACTCGTCGCCCGCTGGCAGGTCGAGTGTCACGCCGAACTCGCCGCGGCCAAGACGAGTGAGACCGCCGCGGAGCACGTGAATCGGTTTCAACAAGAGCTGCGCGAAGATTCCCGCGACGAACACGGCGATGGCGAGCGCCGCGGCTGCCGTGAACCCTGCGTCGTACAGCAACTCGCGAAGCTGACTGCGCATCAGCAGCGTCGAGACACCGATACGAATCGATCCGAAATCAGCGTCTCCACGCTTCAGTGGCTCGCGTACTTCCAGCGTCTGGCCGTCTCCCGCGAAGATCACCCGAAGCTTGTTGAGCGGCGAGTCCTTTGTGAGGGCTTCGAGATCGGCACGCTCGGCGAGCGTGCGCCCCACCTGCGTCCGCAGGTTGTGCACGATGACTGTGCCGCTGGTGTCAACGATCGCCGCGAAGCTGATGTTGTCGCCGTAGATGCTGGATTCGAGAATCGATCGGAGACCTGGATCATCGCGCAGCGCCGCATACGGATCGACGTCACCGGTGACGATGCCACCGGCGCGATGGAGGATGCTGTTGGCCAGCATCCGCCCGCGCGAGAGGCTTTCTTTGAGCACCACGTTAGCGAGACGGCTCGTGTAGAGCGCGCTGAGCGCGACCACCGCCACCCCCACGATGGCTGTCACGCCGACGATCTGCTTGACGCGGATGCTCAGTCGCATGGGAACTCTTCGAGCTGCGGCCGCCGTGAATCGACGCGCACGCGTTACTGCGGAACGGATTCCTCCTCGGCGCGCTTTCCGCGGCCGCGCAACTTGTTGAGCTTGTTGTGCAATGTCTTGAGGCTGATACCCAGGATTTCGGCCGCGCGCGTCTTGTTGTCGCGCGTGTGCTCGAGGGTCATCAGAATCAAGCGCGTTTCCGCCTCTTCAACAGTCGTACCAGGGGTCAACGAGAGCGTGGGCTTGACGACATCCGGCGACTCCGTCACCAGCGGCGGCAACAGCTTCGGATCGATGAATTCGCCCGAGCTCAGAATCACGGCGCGTTCGATCACGTTGCGCAGCTCGCGGATATTTCCCGGCCAGTTGTACTGCTCGAGAATGCGCATCGCTGCCTGATCGAGCGCGGACACGCGCTTGTTATTGCGCGCGTTGAAGTCCGCCAGGAACGACTGCACCAGCAGCGGCAGGTCCTCCTTGCGATGCCGCAACGGCGGAAGCTCGATGGCAAAGACGTTCAACCGGTAGAAGAGATCCTCTCGCAGCTTGCCGTTCTTCACCGCGTCGGCAGGTTTCACATTGGTCGCGGCAATCACGCGGACATCCACGGTCTCTTCCGAGCGTCCTCCCAGCCTGCGAAACTTCCGTTCCTGCAGCACACGCAGCAGCTTCACCTGCGTCGAGGGCGTCATCTCGGCGATCTCGTCGAGAAACAGCGTGCCGTGATCGGCCAGCTCGAAGCATCCGGCTCGCCGATCGACAGCGCCGGTGAACGAGCCTTTCTCGTGGCCGAAGATCTCGCTCTCGAGCAGCGTCTCCGGGATGGCCGCGCAGTTAATCGGGACAAACGGCATCTGGGTGCGCGGACTGAGTTGATGAATGGTCTGCGCCACCAACTCCTTGCCGGTCCCGGACTCTCCTGAAATCAGCACCGACGCCGACGTCGGCGCCGCCTGCTCGATGATCTGGTAGACCTTCCGCATCTGCGGGCTGCTGCCGATCATCTTTCCGTAGGTGCCGTGTTCGCGGAGCTGTTTCCGCAGCACCTTGACCTCGCGCAGCGTGTCCTGACGTTCGACGATCTTGTCGAGAAGGATCTTGAGCCGCTGGGGTTCGATCGGCTTCGTCAAGTAGTCGTAGGCGCCTTCTTTCATTGCCTCGACGGCGGTCTCGACAGTCCCCTGCGCGGTCAGTATTACTACGGTGTAATCACCGCCATCGTCTTTGAGCGATCGCAGCAACTCGAGGCCATCACGCCGCGGCATCACGAGGTCGCTGATGATGATGGACGGACGGAACACCGTGATGCGTTGGAGCGCCTCTTCTCCGTCGCCGGCGGAGTCCGCCGTGAAGCCCCACGTTCGCACGAGTTCGGTCAGACCGACCCTCGTACTCGGCTCATCCTCGACGATCAGGACGCGTTCGCTGGGTGTTGGGGACATTCCTGTTTGCCTCACCTCGGTTCAAATTCTACTGCCCGGTCATTTTTACACGGTCCGCGGTCTGCCGTAGACTCAAAACGTGGCTGACGATACAAATCCGCCAATCGACACGGCCAAGCCACTCGAGCTGCCCACTCTGAACAAGACGCTGTCGGCGTGGCAACAGCGGCTACTAGCGGTCCTCGAAGTGCTGCTGTGCTCGAGCTTGCCGACCCAGGTGCTCATCGGCGGAGTGCTTACCGCGATCGGCATTCCGGCGCGTGTCGATGGCGAGCAACTCTCCCTGACCTTCGTCCTGGCGCTCTCGCTGACAGACAGCGTCGTCCTGATCGCGCTGATGATTCTGCTGGCTCGTGCCCACGGCGACAGCGCATGGCTCCTGTGGCGCGGACATCTCAGTGTGACGCGCGAAATCGGCGCCGGGATTCTGCTCGTGCCGGTCGCGGTCATGATCGTGGCCTTACTGCTCGGCTCGATTCGCCTGTTCGCCCCGGGACTGCACGACGTGCCCGATAACCCGCTCGAGTCGCTCGCCGCTGGCGGCCCGGCCGGCGCCGCCTTGTTCGGGGTCGTGGCCATCGTCGCCGGAGGCATTCGCGAAGAGCTCCAGCGCGCGTTCCTGCTGCAACGATTCGAGCGCCACCTGGGGGGCGCCACGACGGGTGTGATCGTGCTCAGCCTCGCGTTCGGTCTGGGTCACCGCGTCCAGGGATGGGACGCCGTCATCGCGACCGGCGTTCTCGGCCTGTTCTGGGCGATCGTGTACATCCGCCGTCGAAGCAGCATCGCACCGATCATCAGCCACGCCGGGTTCAACTCCATCGAAGTGCTTCGAGTCGCGATGGGCGGATCGTGATGATCTCGATCAGCGCGTCGCTGTGCCGGAGCCCACGACTGCGACTTCCGTGCGCATGCGAAGATCGCGTGTCCATTGATCGATGGTCGTGCGCAGACGCTCGGCCGATGCGCGCTGCCGGGCGCCGGATTCGGCTTGCTCGAATGGCAGCCGGACACCGTCGCGCGTGAATTCGTCCGGGTGCTCGTTGTAGTAGTTGCGCGCTTCCTCTTCGGTCACCTGCGCGTTGTTCCCGAACCGCTGCGAGATGTACGCCCG
>Ga0310810_10002729_pt1 | contig 19056 bp, 13 predicted proteins | sample NCmetagenome_FD_207641 | JGI IMG/M metagenome (GOLD analysis project Ga0310810, IMG submission 207641) | Soil microbial communities from experimental microcosm in Duke University, North Carolina, United States - NC | ecosystem: Engineered > Artificial ecosystem > Soil microcosm > Unclassified ...
CGAGCTCGGTGACGACCGGCGATTTCGAGAGCTACGTCGCGCGCGACGTCGTGTCGTACGTCGATGCGCACTATCGGACAATCCCCAGCCGCGAAAGCCGCGGCCTCGTCGGCCACTCCATGGGCGGCTATGGCGCCACCCGCATTGGTATGAAGCACGCGGACGTGTTCGGCAGCCTCTACATCATGAGCCCGTGCTGCCTGTCGCCGCGCGGAAGCGGCGGCGGGCGCGGTGCTCCCGGCGCCAATAACACCGCGAACGAGGAGGCATTGGCCGCGGTCAAGACGGCGGCGGACTCCGCGAAGCTGCCGTTCGGCCTGCGCGCGCAGCTGGCGTCGGCGGCGGCGTGGTCGCCGAACCCGAAGAACCCGCCGCTCTACGTCGACCTGCCCATCGGCGATCGTCAGCAGGCGGTCCTTGCGAAGTGGACAGCCAACGCGCCGCTGGCCTTCATCGATCAGTACATCGGCGATCTGCGGCGGTACCGCGCGATCGCGATCGACGTCGGCGACCAGGACGGGTTGCGCGCCGACGCTGGGCGGCTGCACGACGTGCTCGATCAGTACGGCATCGCGAACACGTTCGAGGTCTACCCCGGCACCCACACGAGCGACGTCGCCGTTCGCTTTCAGGAGCACGTGATGCCGTTCTTCAGCCGGACGCTGTCGTTCGAGCCCGTGAAGCGGTAACGAGGAACCCGTGACGAGACCAAAACTGCTCGCACCCCTGCTGCTCTTGCTGGCTATGGCGTCGATCCGCGCGGCGGGGCCGACGATCGCGATCGATGCCGCGTCCCCCGCCGCCAAGGTGAGCCCGCTCTTTTACGGCTTGATGACCGAGGAGATCAACCATTCGTACGACGGCGGCCTGTATGCCGAGCTGGTGCGCAACCGCGCCTTCCTCGACGATGCGGCATCTCCCGCGCACTGGGCGGCCGTTCAGGGAGACGGCGCCGCAGCCACGATCGCGCTGGACAAGAGCGAGCCGCTCAACGACACGATCCGCACCAGCCTCCGCCTCGACGTCACGCAGGCGTCGACCGACCATGCCGCGGGCGTGGCGAACGAAGGCTACTGGGGTATTCCCGTGAAGCCGAACACCCGCTACCGAGCGTCGGTGTATGCGAAGGCGGCGGCGGGATTCACCGGACCGATCGCGGTCTCGATTCAGAGCATCGACGGAAAGACGATCTACGCCTCAGGAAGCATCACGGGCGTGACGCAGACGTGGAAGCAGTACGAGTTGACGCTCCAGACACGGGGCGTCACGCCGACGACCGCGACCCGCTACGTCCTCGCCGTCGAGCGCCCCGGCACGATTTGGCTCAGCCTCGTCTCGTTGTTCCCGCCTACGTTCAAGGATCAGCCGAACGGTTTCCGGCCCGACATCATGCAGATGATGGTCGACATGAAGCCGAAGTTCCTGCGCTTCCCCGGAGGCAACTATCTGGAGGGGGATCAGATCGCGGACCGCTTCCAGTGGAAGCAGACGCTTGGGCCCCTGCCGGAGCGTCCCGGGCACATGGCGCCGTGGGGCTATCGGTCGTCGGATGGCCTGGGCCTGTACGAGTTTCTGCTGTGGTGCGAGGACATGAACGCCGAGCCGCTGCTCGGGCTCTACGCCGGCTATTCGCTGAAGGGCGTGCACGTCAATCCCGGACCTGACCTCGAGCCGTACGTCCAGGATGCGCTCGACGAGATCGAGTACGTGACCGGGCCGGCCACGTCGAAATGGGGAGCGCTGCGAGCGAAGGCAGGCCACCCGCGACCCTTCAAGCTGACCTACGTCGAGGTGGGGAACGAAGACTGGTTCGACAAGTCGTTGTCCTACGATCAGCGCTTCGTCCAGTTCAGCAACGCCATCAAAGCGCGCTACCCGCAGCTCAAAGTGATCTCGACCGTCGGGTTCGAGCAGCCCGAGCCGCTGCGCGTCCGCAGCATCAAGCCGGAAGTCGTCGACGAGCATTACTACCGGCCGGTCGACGTGTTCTTGAAAATGGCGCGCGGGCAGTACGAGAAGTACGACCGCCGCGGACCCGAGATCTTCGTCGGCGAGTGGGCGGCGTACGAGACGCCGTTCGAGCCGTGGAACCCGCGCTCGCGCGGCGAGCCGCCGACGCCGAACATGTACGCGGCGATCGGCGATGCCGCGTTCATGACCCAGATGGAGAAGAACTCCGACATCGTCGTGATGAACTGCTACGCGCCGATGTTCGTGAACGTCAACCCCGGCGCCCGGCAGTGGCGGCCGAACCTGTTCGGGTACGACGGGCTGCGCGTGTATGGATCGCCGAGCTACCACGCGATCAAGATGTTCAGCACGCACATCGGCGATCAGATTCTGAAGGCGACGGCGGCCGACACCGACGTGCTCGTCTCGGCGACGCGCGACAGCCGATCCGGAACGCTCTACGTCAAGCTGGTGAACGCAACGGCCGCCGCCGCCGCGGTGCAGCTCGATTTCAAGGGCGTGCGCACGCTCGCCTCGAGCGGCACCGCCGTCACCCTCGCGGCGGATCCACAGGCGACCAACTCGATCGACGCGCCGCAGGCGGTGGCGCCGGTCACGACGAAGGTGGAGGGCGTCAAGCCCGGCTTCACCTACACCATCCCGGCGCACGGGATCGTGGTGTTGACGCTGGAAACGCGCTGAGCGGCATGTGGGAGGAACGGTGGCATCCGCTGCGCGAGGAGTGGGTCATCGTCGCGGCACACCGGCAGTCGCGGCCGTGGTCGGGCGCGGAAGTGATCACTCGGACGCCGAAACCTCCGGCGTTCGATCCAGCCTGCTACCTCTGCCCGGGCAACGCCCGCGTCAGCGGCGCTGTGAACCCTCGGTACACCGGGACATTCGTGTTCGATAACGATCACCCGTGTGTTGGTCAGACCGCACCGCGTGAGCTGCAGCCACCAGCGGGCATGTACCGTAGCCGTCCGGCCACCGGGGTCGCCCGAGTCGTGTGCTACAGCCCCCGGCATGACGTGACGCTCGCGGAACTCGACGTTGACGGCGTCGATGCGCTGCTCGAGACGTGGCAGCAGCAGATGCGTGAGCTCATGACGCATCCGGACGTGGCGTTCGTGTTGATTTTCGAGAACAAGGGGGAAGTGGTTGGGGTCAGCAACCCGCATCCGCACTGTCAGATCTACGCAACGAATTTCCCGTTCAAATACATCGAGACGGAGCTGCAAGCGGGCCGGCGCCATATCGAGCAGACCGGCAGAATCCTCTTTCAGGACATCCTGGCGGCGGAGCAGCAAGATGGCCGCCGGATCATCGCACGATGTGGGAGCGCAAGGGCGTTCGTCCCCTACTTCGCGCGATATGCGTATGAAACCTACGTGGCGCCGCTGCGCAGCGTCGCGACCATCGCTGATCTCGACGCCCGCGAACGTCGGGATCTCGCGACGGTGCTGCACGACATGGTGATCCGGTTCGACAATCTCTGGCGGATGCCGTTTCCATATGTCATGGCGCTGCACCAGGCGCCCTTGAAGGAGGATGCGGCGGGGTTCCACTTTCACATCGAGTTCCACCCGCCGCTGCGCCGCCCGAACCTGCTGAAGTACCTCGCGGGCCCGGAGATTGGCGGCGGCAACTTTCTCAGCGACACGTCACCCGAAGAGAAGGCTGCCGAACTCGCGGCCGCCGGCGGGCCGCACTACCTCTCGCAGCCCGCGTGAATCCCGACCATCCGCTTCTGGCGCCCGTTCAGGCCCTCCATCGCCGGATCCGTCGCGATGTCGTCGAGGCGTGCGACCGGGCCGCCCTGGCCGCGCTGTCCGACGTTGCGCGCGAAGCAGAGGGCGACACGATCTACGCGATCGATCGCGTCGCCGAGCACGTGCTGGTCGAAGAGGTCGCGCGAACGATCGCCACGGCGGATGCGGCCGTCCTGCTGATCGCGGAAGGTCTGGCGGGTGGCGAAGTCGTGATTCCGAGCGACGCCCGGCGCGGCGACGTGCGCTGGGTACTTATTGTCGACCCAATCGACGGCACCCGCGGCCTCATGTACCAGAAGCGTCCCGGTTGGATTTTGACCGGCGTGGCGGCCGGCCCGGACGCGCGCACACTCGCGGACATCGAACTCGCGGTGCAGACCGAGATCCCGCTGGTCAAGCAGCACCTGTCCGACGAGGTGTGGGCGGTTCGCGGCCGCGGCGTGTCGGCGTTCCGCTTCAACCGGCTCACGCTCGAGAGCCGTGCTCTCGAGTTGCACCCGTCGACCGCTACGACGATCGCGCACGGGTTCGCGATGATCGCGCGGTTCTTCCCCGGCAATCGGGCGGAGCTCGCGGCAATCGACGACGAAATCGTGGCGGCGGTGCTGGGACCCCCGCAACCCGGCAAGGCGCAGGCGTTCGAGGATCAATACATCTGCACCGGTGGGCAGTTATACGAGCTGATGGCCGGGCACGATAGGTTCGTGGCCGACCTTCGGCCGCTGTTCGAGCGGCACCGGCGTGGCGGGGCTGCGCTCTGCTGTCATCCGTACGATCTCTGCACGGAGCTGATCGCCCGCGAGCTCGGCGTACCGGTAACCGACGAACGCGGCGGTGCGCTCAACGCGCCGCTCGACGTCACGTCCGATGTCGCCTGGGTCGGGTACGCGAATCACGCGCTGCAGGCGCGCCTCGAGCCGCATCTGCAACGCGCGCTGGCGCGTCGGGGCCTGATGTGATGACGCGAACGCTGCGCTCCTCGCCGCCGATTCCCGGCTATGTCCCCGATCTCGAGAAATTTGTCGGCGCTGTCGCGGCGCGCGTCAACGCCGGGTGGGGCGTGGACGCGCAGGGCGCCGGGAACGACGCGCCGGTGTTCGTGGCTCGAGCGCCGGGGCGGCTGGATGTGATGGGCGGCATCGCGGACTACTCAGGGTCGCTCGTGCTGCAGTGGCCGATTGGGGAGTCGACACGGGTCGCGGTCCGGCCATGGCGTCAGCGGTGGTTGTCGATCACATCCGTCGGCCGCGGCGGCCGCGAGCGCCACTGCGACGTGCCGCTCGATGTGGTCGCGGACGCGGGTCGCGGGTACGAGGACGTCCGCGCATGGTTCGCGGCCGACCCGGCGCGGCACTGGGCCGCATACGTCGCCGGCGTGTTTCACGTGCTCGCGCGCGAACACGGCGTCGGTTTTGCCGGGGGCGCGGCGATCCTCGTCGAGTCGGATGTTCCGGAGGGCAAAGGCGTCAGCTCGTCGGCGGCGCTCGAGGCCGCGACCATGGAAGCGGCGACCGCGGCATGGCAGGTATCGATCGATCCGACACTCCGCGCGGTGCGTTGCCAGCAGGTCGAGAACCTGATCGTGGGCGCGCCCTGCGGCGTGATGGACCAGATGGCCTCGATCTGCGGCGAGGCGGACAGCCTCATGGCGCTGCTGTGCCAGCCGGCGGAGTTCCAGGGAAGCATCCAGTTGCCGGAACGACTCGGTGTCTGGGGTATCGACTCGGGGATCCGGCACGCTGTTTCTGGGACGGACTACGGCGCCGTGCGTGTCGGCGCGTTCATGGGCTACCGGATTCTTGCGCAGCTCTCGGGCCTGCGCGTGGTGGCAGGAGACCGCGAAGGTCACGTGCGGGTGGACGATCCGCGCTGGCATGGGTATCTCGCGAACGTCGGCAGCGACACGTTCAGACCGTTCGCCGCGCAGATTCCCGAGTCACTCGACGGCGGGGCGTTCCTCTCGGATTACCGAGGTACCACCGACACGGTCACTCGCGTCGATCCCTCGCGCACCTATGCGATCCGTTCGCCGACCGCACACCCGATCTACGAGCACGAACGCGTCGTCGCCTGGGCGCGGCAGTTGCGATCGACAGCGCTGCGGCCGGATGCCGCGCGGCTCGGCGCGCTGATGTACGAATCGCATGCGAGCTACTCCGCGTGCGGCCTCGGCTCGGATGGAACCGACCGTCTCGTGGCGCTCGCCCGCGAGATGGGTGTGGCCAAGGGGATCTACGGAGCGAAGATCACCGGCGGCGGCAGCGGGGGAACGGTGGCGGTGCTCGCCGACTCAGGAGCGGGCGACACCGTACGCGCCATGGCACGTCACTACGCCGCGGAGACCGGCCACGACGCATACGTGTTCGAGGGGAGCTCTCCGGGCACGGCGCGCGTCGGCGCGATTCGACTCGATTCAGCGTGAGACAGTTTCGCGCAGAGAACGCAGACACGGATCTCGCGCGGAGAGCGCAGAGACGGGTCTCGCGCGGAGGCCGCGGAGCACGCGGAGCGCAAATGCGTCCTCTGCGAACTCTGCGTGCTCTGCGTGAGATCCGTCTCTCCGTTGTGTGCGCGAAAGGAACCAGCGATGCATATCCTCGTCACCGGCGGTGCCGGATACATCGGTAGTCACACGGCGAAGCTGCTCGCCGAGGCGGGACACCAGCCGGTGATCTTCGACGACATGAGCCAGGGTCACGAGTGGGCGGTGCAGTGGGGGCCGCTCGAGCGCGGCAGCCTGGCGGATCCGGCGCGCCTCGCGGACCTGTTTTCCTCGCGAACGATCGACGCCGTTGTCCATTTCGCCGCGAACGCGCTGGTCGGCGAGTCGATGACCAATCCGGCGAAGTATTTCCGGAACAACACCGTGGGAACGCTGAACCTGCTGGACGCGATGCACCAAGCAAGCGTCGGCGTCATCGTTTTCTCGTCGACCTGCGCCACCTATGGCGATCCCGTCCGCGTGCCGATCGACGAGGCTCACCCGCAGGTCCCGGTTAATCCGTACGGCGAGTCGAAGCTGATGGTGGAGAAGCTGCTGCGCTGGTACGGCGAGATCCACGGACTGCGCTGGATGGCGCTGCGCTACTTCAACGCCGCCGGTGCCGACCCCGACGGCGAGATCGGCGAGGATCACGACCCGGAGACGCATCTCATCCCGCTTGTCATCGGCGCGGCGCAGGGGACGCGACCTCCGGTCCGGATCTTCGGCACCGATTACGGGACGCCTGATGGCAGTGCCATCCGCGATTACATCCACGTCACCGATCTCGCCGGCGCGCATCTGCGGGCGCTCGACCGCCTCGGCGCGGGAACATCGAGCCAGGCGATCAATCTCGGAACTGGCCGCGGGCATTCGGTCCGGGAGGTTGTGGAGACGGTCGCGCGGGTCAGCGGCAAAACCGTGCCGTGCGTCGAGTCGCCGCGCCGGCCGGGTGATCCGCCGGAGCTCGTCGCGGCGCCGGCACGTGCGCGGGAGGTCCTCGGGTGGACCTGCCAGTACGCCGAGCTGGAAACGATCGTGCGCCACGCGTGGGTGTGGCACGAGAAGCATCGGTGAGGCTTACGACTGCTGGCCGACTGCCAGGCGCATGATGCGCTCCTCGGTGCAGTCGGCGTGGTCGAGGATGCCGGTCACGCGTCCCTCGTGCATCACCGCGACCCGGTCGCTGACGTGGAGGATCTCCTCCATGTCGCTGCTGATCATCACGATCGCCACGCCTTCGCGCGCCAGACCGCGCAGCAGCCGATAGATTTCCGCCTTCGCGCCGACGTCGACGCCGCGCGTGGGTTCGTCGACGATCAACACGTTGGGCGCGAGCGCGAGCCACTTGGCGAGCACGATCTTCTGCTGATTGCCGCCGCTCAAGGTGGCGGCTCGCACCTCGATCGACGGCGCCTTCACCTGCAGCTGTGCGCAGACGCCGGCGACGGCCGCGCGCTCACGCGTGTCGGACAGCAGCCCGTGTCGCGCGTATCGGCCGAGCGCCGGGAGCGACACGTTCTCGCGAATCGAAAAGTCCACGATGAGACCGGCAACGCGTCGATCTTCGGGCACGAGGAACACGCCGTGGCGAATGGCGTGCTCCGGCTCGCGGATGGTCAGCATGCGGCCGTCGACGCTGATCGTTCCTGCAGCCGGCGACTCGATACCGAACACCGCTCGCGCGAGCTCCGACCGTCCCGCACCCACGAGCCCGGCAATCCCGAGAATCTCCCCGCGGCCGACCGCCAGCGACACTGCATGATGCGGGTACCGCCGCGTGCGCAGCCCGTCGATCCGGAAATAGTTCCGGGCGTTGGGCGCGGCGGTTCCGAGCGGTTCCATCTCAATCTGGCGCCCGACCATCAGACGGATCATGTTGTCGTGGGTCAGTTCCCCGCGCGCCAGCGCGCCGGCGTTCGCGCCGTCGCGCAGGACGACCGCCCGGTCCGCGACCAACCGGACTTCCCCGAGGCGGTGCGTGATGTAGATGACCGCCACGCCGCGTTCCCGGAGCGCCGCGACGACGTCGTGCAGCCGCGCCGTCTCGGCGAGCGTCAGGCTCGATGTCGGCTCGTCCATGATGAGCAGCCGCGCGTTCAGCGAAAGCGCCTTCGCGATTTCCACCAGCTGCTGCTGCGCGATCGACAGCGCCGCCATCGGCGTGTCCGGAGCGATGTCGAGCCGCAGCTGATCGAGGTAAGGGCGGACGTGGTCTTGCATCTTCTCGCCGTCGATCAGGCGCAGCGCACCCCACCGCGTCGGCTCGCGTCCAAGGAGCACGTTGCCGGCCACGTCGAGGTTGTCGAGGAGGTTGAGCTCCTGGTGAATGAACGCGATCCCGAGCGCGGTCGCCGTCTGGACGCCGCGCATCACGACGGACGCGCCGTCGAGCAGGACCTCTCCGGAGTCGGGCTGTTCGATGCCGCCGACAATCTTCATCAGCGTCGATTTGCCGGCGCCGTTTTCGCCCAGCAGCGCGACGACCTCCCCGGCGTACAGGTCGAGATCCACGCCGCGAAGCGCATGCACGCCAGGGAAGCGCTTCTGGATCGCGCGAAGCTGGAGGACCGGCGAGCGCGTCACCGGCCGCGGAGTTGCGTGAGCTTCGTCCGGAACTCGTCGACGTTGTTCTGGCGAATCACCTGCGTCGGAATGAAGACCTGTCGGCCGGGTGGAATTCCTGATCGATTCCCCTTGAGCACCGTCGCCAGCAGCGTGATCGACTGGTAGCCGAACTCGTACGGCTGCTGTACGACAGTGCCGACGATCGCCCCCGCCTTGACGCCCGTGAGCGTTTCGTCGTCCTCGTCGAAGGCCACGATTCTCACCTGGCCGATCTTCCCCGCATCGCGCACGGCATTGAGGATCGCGGGGCCGTTGTAGCTCCATAATCCGACGAGCGCCGCCACGTCGGGATGGCTGACGAGCATCTCGGACACGTTGGCTTTCGCGCGGACCTGGTCGGTGTCGTCGGTACGCACGTCGACGATCGTGACCTTCGAACCGGCGATTGATTCCTTGATGCCCTGGAGACGCTCCTGCGCGTTGCGCGCGTCGAGCTTGCCCACGAATATGGCGATCGTGCCCCCCTGCGGCAATGCCTCCTTGATCAGATCGCCCGCCTGGCGTCCCGCGGCGACGTTGTCGGTGCCGACGTAGCACTCCCGCCGGCTGTCGGGGGCGTCGCTGTCGTGGGTGAACACGAGCGCCTGTCGGGCGGCGTCGTTCAGCATCGCCGTCTGGTTCGCGGGATCCACCGGGCTGATCGCGAGGCCATCCACGCCGGTCGCCAGCAGATCGTCGACGATGCGCTTCTGAGCGGCGGCGGTGCCGTCGCCGAGACGGAACTCGACGGTGACGTCGGCCAGTTCGGCGTCCGCCTTCTCGGTGCCTTTCCGCGCGATGGTCCAGAAATCCGCCGCGTTGTTGGTGATGAAGGCGAGCCTCTTGGTGGACGACCGCTCGCGCGTGCAACCGCTGACGACGAGCACACTCAGGCAGATCAGGGCGGCGGTTCTCTTCAACGACATGCGATTCTCCTTTATCCGTACCAGACGCGGTCGAGCGTTACCAGGGTCTCGCGCAGCGTGCGCAGATGGATCTCGCGCAGAGAGCGCTCCCGTGGGGATCTACCCGGCCGGGGCGCGCGCCGACCGTCGTTGCCAGACCTGATCGCCGACCACGCCGACCAAAATGACCCCGCCCATCACGGCAAAATTGAGCGAGCTCGGTATGCCGAGCAGGTTCACCAGATTCTGCAGCACCTGCAGCAGCGTTGTTCCGAGCAGAATCCCGATGATCGAGCCTTCGCCGCCGCGCAGGCTGCAGCCGCCGAGCACCGCGGCCGCGATGCCGTAGAGCTCGAAGAAGTTGCCGTGCGACGACGGCGACACGGAATTCGTGTAGAACGCGAAGACGATCGCCGCAATCCCGGTGAGCACACCGAGGATCACGTAGGCGATGACGATGACCCGGCGCGGGTTGATCCCCGAATACCGCGCGGCGATTTCGTTCCTGCCGGTGGCGAACAGGTGGCGGCCGTAGACCGATCGGTGCAGCACGACCCACATCACGGTGCTGACGGCGACGAGGGCCACGAACGGTGTCGGCACGTGAACGACGCTGCCGGTGGCCAGCCGCTGCAGCGCCTGGAACCCGGCCGCGTCCCCGAACCCCTTGGTCTCGTCATCGGCAATGAACCGCGCGAGGCCGCGGTACAACAGCAGACCGCACAGCGTCACGATGAACGGCTGCAGGCCGAGCCGGGTGATCAGCAATCCATGGAACGCGCCGAGGAGCGCGCCGAGCGCGATGGTGAGCAGCACGGCCACGGGCCACGCGATGTGCCACTCGGTCAGCATCATCGCCAGCAGGACGCCGAGCAGGGCGAACGCCGACCCGACCGACAGGTCGATGCCGCCGGTGATAATGACCATCCCGAGCCCGACGCTGAAGATCCCGAACGCGCCGATGAGGCGGGCGGTGTTCTGCAGGTTGGCCAGCGAGATGAAGCGCGGGTTGAGCGCGGCGACGATCGCGCACAACACGACCAGCAGCACGAACGTGGCAAGCTCCTTTTTCACCGTGGCGGCGATTGTATCTCTGCCGCCGCTCGAGATGGCGCAGCGGCTTGGGGAACGGCGTTTTCTTGTTGTCTCCGGGCTGCATTCGGTGCTAAGGTCCGCCCGGATCACCGACGCGATGCAACAGTCATCTCACTATACGCAACAACCAGCCGGGCCGCGCGGGGCCCGACGGCGATGACACTCGGACGCCGTGCGTTCGCGCACGCGGCGGCCGCGGCCGCCGCAGGCGCCCTGGTGTTCCGGCCGTCGAACTGGTTCCCCGATGCCACCGTCCTCGCGCAAAGCGTCGCGCTCAAGGACATCGTGCCGAAAGGCTGGCTGATCGGCGCCGCCGTCAATCAGAACCAGAGCGACGGCCGCGACGGCGTCGCCGTGGATCTCATTACCCGCCAGTTCAACACCATCAGTCCCGAAAACGCGCTCAAATTTCAGAGCGTCCATCCGGAACCCGATCGATTCACGTTCGACGCTGCCGATCGGTACGTCGCATTCGGCCGCGACCGTGGGATGGCGGTGATCGGCCACAACCTCGTGTGGCATTCGCAGACGCCGCGGTGGGCGTGGGATGGCGCCGACGGTGCGCTCGCGGATCGCGCGACGATGCTGGCGCGGATGCGGACGCACATCGCAACGGTCGTCGGCCGCTACAAGGGAAAGATTCACGGCTGGGACGTGGTCAACGAAGCGTTGAACGACGACGGAACGCTGCGCGACTCCCCCTGGCGGCGCGGCATCGGCGACGACTACATCGCCCAGGCGTTCACCTTCGCGCACGAAGCTGACCCGAACGTCGAGCTCTATTACAACGACTTCAACCTCGCGACCAGACCGGCCAAGCGCGCTGGCGCGATCCGCATCGTCAAGGACCTGCAGCAGCGCGGCCTCCGGATCGATGCGGTCGGGGAACAGGGGCACTGGCGGCTCAACACGCCCGCGGCCGGGGACATCGATCAGACGATTGCCGAGCTGCGCCAGACGGGCGTCAAGGTGATGATCACCGAGCTCGACGTCAACCTGCTGCCGCAGACAGGACCGCGAGTCGCGGGCCAGCCGCCGTCGCCGGAATCGAATCCGTACGCGAACGGCCTCCCCGACGACATGCAGCAGGCGCTCGCCGGCTATTACGCGGACGCGTTCCGCGTGTTGCTGAAGCATCGTGACGACATCACGCGCGTCACGTTCTGGGGCGTGAGCGACGCAGACTCGTGGCTCAATCGCGGCCGCATGAACTATCCGCTGCTCTGGGATCGCCAGCGGCAGCCCAAACCGGCGTTCGACGCCGTTGTCCGCGTCCTCACCGCCAAATAGTCAAGGAGGGACCATGCGACGAACGTTGGGGCTGTTCCTGTGTCAGTGCCTGCTCGCCGGCGTCCCGCTCACGGCCGCGGCGCAGGAGACACGCGGGAAGATCTCCGGGACGGTTCGGGACAACGCCGGGGTGATCCCCGGCGCCTCGGTCAAGATTACGAACGCGGATACGAACGTCAGCCACAACCTGACGACGAATGAGTCCGGCTATTTCGAAGCGTCATTCCTGAATCCCGGCACGTACACCGTCACCGTGCAGATGGCCGGCTACAAGGCGGTTCTGCGCGACAAGATCGCGCTCGGCGTCGGCGAGCAGTTGAGCGTGCCGTTCACGCTCGAAGTCGGACAGATCACCGAACAGGTCGACGTCACCGCGGAGACGCCGCTCCTCGATACGACGTCGCTGAAATCGGGCGCGCGGTTCGACACCCACCTGGTGGAGAGCCTGCCGATGTTTTCCAACATGCCCATCACGTTGTCGCGGTTCTCGCCGAGCATCAACGTGAACGATCAGCAGACCCAGGTGTCGCAGGGGTATGTCGACAACACGTCGCTGTCGGCTGGCTCGGGGCTCGGATTGCCGCTCGGCGGCACCCAGCCCGTGCCCCCGAGCTTCGGGGGCAACAACTACACACTCGACGGGGCGAACAACAACGGCAGCAGCCGGCGCATCGCCGCGTCGCCGAACTCCGACATGATTCAGGAGATGCGGGTCGAGTCGTCGAACTTCGACGCCGCCGTCGGTCACGGCCTCGGCCTGCAGATCTCGATGATGACCCGCGCCGGGACGAACAAACAGCGCGGCACCGTCAATTACCAGTACTGGACGAACAGCTTCAATGCGCTGACCGCCCAGCAGAAGCTCACGTTCGACGACCGCGCGAAAGGCGAGTTCGAAAAAGGTCGCTCACACAACCTGTCGCTGACCGCGGGCGGCCCGGTGCGGATACCGGGCCTCATCGACGGGCGGGGCAAGCTGTTCTACTTCGGTAACTATTCGTATGCCAACGATGCCATCCCGGGAAAGATTCAAGGGTCAATCACCGTTCCGGCCAACGCGAAGCACTTGGAAGGTGATTTTTCCGACCTGCTGAAGCTGCCGAATCCGGCGCAGTACCAGATCTACGATCCGCTCACGACGCGGCCCGATCCCGCGAACCCGAGCCGCATGATCCGGGATGCCTTCCCCAACAACGTCATCCCGCGGGCTCGCATCTTCAACCCGGACGGCACCTACCGGAACCCGCTGATGGCGGTGTACTCGAAGCTCGTGCCGCAGCCGAACCAGAACTTCGTCGAGAATGGGCAGCAGCCGACCGGCAACTTCTACCAGGGTGGCCAGCCCGACTCGCCGAAGAGCCAACAGTACGGCTTCCGCCTCGATTTCAACGCCACGCCCAAGGATCGATTGTTCTTTCGCACCAGCGGCGTCACCTTCCTCGAGTACGTGAGCGACTGGACCTATCAGAATCCCGATCCGAAGCTCCGCATGCATTCGGCCGATCGGTCGCGCTATCAGTGGTCGTACACCGGCACGTGGACGCGTACGATGGGGTCGACGGTCCTCGATACTTCATTGGCGACGAACCGGTTCAACCAGATCGACAAATTCCTCGGTCTGAAGCAGTTCAAGCCTACCGACGTCGGCCTGCCGTCGTACCTCGACGACTTCTGCGCCACGCACGGTGGCTGTACGCTGTCCGCGATCGGCATCGGCGGTTATCAGGGGTTCGGCGGCGGATTGTCGGACGGCGACACGGCCACGCACATGCAGGCGCAGTCCTCGATCACGTCCGTGAAAGGCCGGCACACGCTGCACGGCGGGGTCGACATTCGGCGCGCCCAGCGCGATCGCACCGGCGGTGGGAACCGCTCCGGCCAGCTCACGTTCGACCGCACCTACACACGGCAGTTCAGCGACGAGAGCACGCTGACGCCGAGCAACCTGGGCCTGTCGCTCGCCGCGTTCGAGCTTGGCTTACCGACCGCGGCGTCGATCAACGACGAGTTGCCCTCGACCTTCAGCAATCAGTGGACGGCCGCGTTTGCGCAGGACACCTGGCGCCTCGGCGCCGTCACGCTCAACGCCGGTCTGCGGTTCGAGTACGAGAGCGGCGTGCGCGAGAAGGACGGTCACATGATCGTCGGCTGGGACCCGACCACGCCGAACGCGATCACCGGCGCCGCGCAGGCGGCGTACCTGGCGAGCGGCCTGCAAAACCAGCCCGGTATGCCCGCGACGCTCACCGCGCTCGGCGGCCCGATCTACGCCAGCGACTCGGGCGTCAGCCAGCCGGCAGAGGCGATGTGGATGCCGCGCGTCTCCGTCTCCTACCTGCTTCGCGATCGGACGGTGCTCAAGGCGGGCTACGGCCTGTATTACGACACCCTGACCGCCGCTGACTACTTTGCGGCGCAGGCCGGTTACAGCGTGACGACGACGTCGACAATCTCCGATGATCTGGGACGCACCTTCAAGTGGGCGACGCCGGCAACCGGGAGCGCGAGTTTCGATCCGTTCCCGGTTCGCGCCGACGGGACCCGCTGGGATCCGGTGGTCGGCGACACGCTCGGGGTCAACACCGTGCTGGGCGGCGCCCTGACCACAGAAAACGGCCAGCGCAAACACGGCCGCCAGCAGCGCTGGCGCGTCTCGATCCAGCGGGAGCTGTTGTCGAATCTCGGCGTCGAAATCGCGTACGTCGGTGCGTTCAACGACCGTCTGCCGATCAGCGTCCGCGGCGACTATCTGCCGGAGCAGTACTGGGACGGGAGCAACACGCGGAACACCGCGGCGAACGCATTCCTGACGGCGAACGTGGCCAACCCGTACTTCATCAACAACTTTACGCCCCTCCGCACGACCGATCCGGTGCTGTATCAGCGGCTGGCCTCGAATCCGACGTTCTCGTCGGCCACGATTCAGCGGCAGCGCCTGCTGCGTCCCTTCGGCGCGCTGACCAACCTGACCTACGCGAATCTGCCGCTCGGCGAGTCGAAGTCGCATTCGCTCGAGGTACAGGTGAATCATCGTTTCAGCGCGGGTCTGACCGGCTTCTTCTCGTTCAACGCGAACTCCATCCGCTACAACCGGACCGTCGAAGAGTACGAGCGCGAGCCCACGCTCTGGCAGGGAAGCAACGACGCGCGTCCGTGGCGTCTCGCTGGCGCTGCGAGTTACCAGCTGCCGTTCGGCCGCGGCAAGCGCTTCCTGTCCGACGGCGGTGTGGCAGCCGCGCTCGCGAGCAACTGGGAGATCTCCGGCACGTGGGAGTACCAGCCGGGCGCGCTCCTTGACTGGGGCGGTCAGAACATCTTCTTCTACGGAGACCTCGACGATATCCAGGTCGACGACCCGACCCGTGCCCGCTGGATCAACGTCGACGCCGGCTTCGAGCGCGATCCCGCGAAGATTCCGGCGGCGTTCCAGAAGCGCGCCTTCCCGTTCCGCATCGACGGCGTGCGCAGCATGCCGCTCTCGTTCACGAACCTGTCGATCCAGCGCAGCTTCGGCGCCGGCGGCAGTCGCGTCCTGCAACTTCGCCTGGACGCGCAGAACCTGTTCAACCGTCAGCAGTGGCTCGGTCCGAACCTGAACCCGACCAGCACGCAGTTCGGGCAGGTGACGAACGTCGCGCTCAATCAAATGCGGTTCTTCAGTTTCGGCCTCCGGGCGACCTTCTAGCATCCTGCGCGCGCCAGGTACCGCCGACTCCGAGGATGCCCAGTTCAGCGGCGAATACGCACGATCGGGCGATCGTGTATAGTGGATCTGTCACACCGCACTGAGCCAGCCAGCGTTCGAGCAGTGCCCCTTCCTGGGTGCGCGCCGACGGGCCCACTTCGGCCCTCGATATCGGAGCGCACATGAGACGTCCGTCACATCTTGACCTACGTTCAGCGATTCGATCGAGAGGGCGATTACCACTCGACCGGACCGTCGACTCTCGCCGCACCAAAGGTATCCGCCTCGCCACTCACTCAGAACGATCCGAAGGAGGGTCGAAACCATGCTGAACACCATCACTCGCAATCGACTCGTGGGACTCTGGTTCGCCGCAGTCGCCGTCGTCATCGCATCCGTCGTTGCCATGGGCGTGAACGTTGGCGTCAGCACGACTGCGCTGCTGCTGACGCTGTGCCTCGTGCCGCCTGGAATCGTCGTGGCGTTGTGGCGCGGCGGCCCTCCCCAGACGGTTGGAGAAATCCTGTACGCGGCGAACAAGGGGACGGAAGGGCGCTCATGACGAGCACCGGCAACAGAACTGCTGAATCAAGAAGCATGAGAGCCCGATGCTGAATTGGATGAAGAGGCGTGGACCGATCGCGTATCTCCCGCGCGAGCCAGAATCGGAGCCGCAACCGCCTACGTCAGGTAAATATCTGTTGCTGTACAAATACTTGCAGAACAGATACGCCGACACAGTCGTCCTGACGTTCGGCCAGATCGAGTCCCTGATCGGTTTTGCGCTTCCGGACCAAGCGCGTCTCAACCAACAATGGTGGACGAACGCAGCGGTGACGGCTGCTGGAACCGATTATTCAGATTCCTGGATCTTGGCCCGCAGGGTCGCCACGGCTAACCTCCCGGCGCAGACGGTCGCGTTTGCGCGCACGTCTTAGCGCTGATCGTTTGCCGCTATCGTTCGCTGGCCGAAGCACCCGCTAGAGGATGTCGCTCCGCCAGTACAACACATCATCACCGGAGAGCCGAGGCGGCTCGTTCGCGGCCCCAAGTGCCGTGATCATCATCACCTCCGCCGACGGCAGCGCCGATACGGTCGTGACTTGCGGCGGCACGAAGCCCGGTGGCAGCCATCTCCGGATCACGGGTCGGCGTTCGGCAGGTTCCCGAGCGATCAACGCTTGAAGGATCGCGCCCGCACGCGCGCCAGAGGGATCACGATCTCCGCACTCCTCGACCGTCCAGGTATCGTCGGCGATGCTGAGAACGACGTCGGCCGCAGCGGTTATGCCCTCTTGAGCGATAACGAACTGCACTTGCCGAGCGCCGGCGGATCCGAGGCCGGCCAACAACCGCGTTCGCGTGATCGCGTGCTTGACGAAATCCACGTCTCGAACTAAATGGAACCGAGATACACCAGCTCGCGCCTCTCCCATCGCCGCGATTGCGGCAAGGTCGCGATCCTCGCCGCCACGCACCAACGTCATCGGGCACCGCGGCGCGCCGACTCCGTCACCTTCAGCTCGAGGTCGTTCGTCGGGATCACGGCGAAGCCGTGCGGTAGACCAGATCGCTGCTGCGCTGTCAAGGAAAGGAGCGCGAAGCGGTTCGTGCCCCGTTCTACCCAACGGCCTGGGCAGTGTTCACGTCGTTCGGCACCAATGGCACTTCGATGGTGAATACACAGCCCTGACCGGGCATGTTCCGGATGGCGATCTCCCCTGCGTGCGCCCGCACGGCCTTCCGGGCGATAGAGAGTCCCAGGCCAAGGCCAGATCGATCGGTGCCGCGCCGCTCGCCAAAGGCACGAAAGAGATCTCCCTTGCTTGGCGGAATGCCGCCGCATTCGTCTTCAACCTCGACGAACAATTGCCGTTCATCGGCGCGCGTTCTCAAGATGACGCGCCCACCGGGCGGCGTGTTCTTGAATGCGTTGTGTAAGACGTTCGTGACCGCTGATGCGAGGAGTTGAGGGTCCGCGTCAACGAACAACGCCGGGTCCACCGGATCGACGATGAACTGAACGTGACGGTACTCCGAATGCAGCATTCCCAGCGCGGCAATCTCGTCGATGAACATGGCCACGGGCACTCGCGTGCGTCTCTGTGTACCAGCCTCCAGGCGGACGTCGGCCAACGTACGGTCGATGATCTCGCGGAGGCTCATAAGGCTTCTCCCGAGGATGGATCCGGTGCCGCCGTTAAGCCCGACGACGCCCCGCTTCAAGGCGCGGAAACTGAGGAGCGCGGTGTTCAGGCTGTCTCGAAGCTCGTGCGCGGCATCCCCAAGGCGCTCAACTTCCTCAGTTGATCGTTGGTGTGCTGTGACTCGCGCATGCTCCGTCACCGCTTCGGCGATCGCCGTGTCCAGGCAGCGATTGAGCGTGTGGAATTCTTCCACGGTGATGGGCGCCTGTTGCTCGGCAGCGAGCGCGGTGATCACCTGACAGATGTCACCATAGTCATGGACCACTTGGGACACCGAGAAGCCCACTCGCAGGAGGTCCGCGCCGTGGCGCGCGGCGGTCGCGCCGATAGCGTGGTCGGGAAAGGGGACTGGCGTCGCCTCTCGCCGAAGTGTTTCAGACAGTTGGGTGAGAAACAGCGGGACGCCGTGTTCCAGTTCGCCGATGGCTACGGACGGCCATCGTCGGTTGCGAACACTGTCCCTCGTGCGATCAGTAATCTCATCTCGGTTGACAGCGATGAACTCGTGCAACATCAGGTCCTCGCTTCGCGAGTGGCGACCAACCCGCTTCAATCATCGCCTGGGTTCCTGAATGCTCCGGACATTGTCTGGCGAGTGTATGGCATGGCGCCTGGCGGCACTGTCCCGGAGTGCACAGCTCGACGGGAATCGTCGGATCCCTCAGCAGCAAATGATGAATCTGGGTGTGCATAACGGCACAGACGCTGCGGGCCGAAGCCGTCACAATGGTTCAGCGCGTCGGACCATCTGCTTCGAATGTGCCCATATGCTCGTCATAATTGGCGTCTGTATCACCATCGCGACATTCGTCACCATGCTCCGCCTGAGGGCCCCCGGGAGAGTGAGTCCAGCCCATCTCGGATGGATGAGTGAGCAGTGGCTCACTGAGCATCGCGCGGCGCAGCAACCATAACCGGGCCGGCCGCTCCCGCTGAGCATGTGCCTCAGAAAGCGATCCGCGAAGGCGGCTGCGCGTGACGTGAACGTCCTCGGAGGCTTAGCGGGAACGTGCCGAAGAGGGGTTCTGGCCGGCTATCGTCCAGGTCCCCTCGCATTCGCGGC
>Ga0310810_10002730_pt1 | contig 19056 bp, 17 predicted proteins | sample NCmetagenome_FD_207641 | JGI IMG/M metagenome (GOLD analysis project Ga0310810, IMG submission 207641) | Soil microbial communities from experimental microcosm in Duke University, North Carolina, United States - NC | ecosystem: Engineered > Artificial ecosystem > Soil microcosm > Unclassified ...
TACGACCATCGGACTTCCGCATTTTTCACAGACCTGATCAGTAGTGAGTTCCTGCTTCGGAATGATTTTGATCGTTCCGTCGGGCAGTTTTTCGAAATTCTGGGTGTTCTTGCAGGGTGGATCTTCCTTGTAGCCTGGACAGGCCAAAAATTTGCCGTTACGGCCCCATTTAATTTCCATCATCCGGCCGCATTTCTCACACGGAATGTCGGTAGGCGGCTCGACGGTGTCTTTCGGTCCCGGAATGGATTTGGCTTTCTCGAGATCGGCGGTAAAAGGATCGTAAAAGTCGCGGACGGCATCGACCCAAGGCTTGTTGCCTTCTTCGACTTCGTCCAGTTCCGCCTCAAGCTGCGACGTAAAATCGACGTTGACGACATCCGGAAACCCTTTGAGCAGAAAATCGTTGACCGTCTTTCCCGTTTCGGTCGGGAGAAACCGCCCGTCGACTTTTTCGACGTACTTGCGCTCCTGAATGGTCGAAATAATGGCCGCGTAGGTCGACGGCCGTCCGATCCCCTTCTCCTCAAGCTCTTTGATCAGCAAGGCTTCGTTGTATCGCGGAGGCGGTTGTGTAAAGTGCTGCTTCGAGGTGACGCCGAGGATGGTCTGTTCGGCCTGCTCCACGAGACGCAGGGACTCGCCTTCCGTCAGCTCAGGCAGCTGCCGCTCGGCGCTGTCTTCCGTTTCTTCTTCCTGTTTCTGTTTCTGCGCCAACAGTTCCTTGTCGACGCCTTCCATATAGACGATAGTGTGGCCGGGAAACTTCACGATGGTGCCGCTTGAACGGAACACATACCTGGCATTCGTATCCGACGGTGTGGACTCGACACGGGTCACGTCCAGGATGGCAGGCACCATTTGCGAGGCGATGAACCTGTTCCAAATCAGCTTGTAGAGGTTGTATTGATCCTGTTCTAGATAAGGCCGAACCACCTCCGGATCACGCGCAGCCGATGTAGGCCTGATGGCCTCATGTGCTTCCTGGGCCGCCTTTGATGTTTTATAGACATTCGGCGTGCCCGGAAGGTACTCGGCGCCGAACCGTTCTTGAATGACCTGTCTCGCATCGGCCATCGCTTCCTGTGAGATCCTGGGTGAGTCCGTTCGCATGTACGTGATGAGGCCGGTAGAGCCTTCACTGCCGATCTCCACCCCTTCATACAGCTGTTGTGCCAACGTCATGGTCTTTTTCGGCGTAAAATGCAGCTTGCGGGCCGCATCTTGCTGTAACCGGCTGGTAATGAACGGGGCCACGGGATTCCGCTTCTTTTCTTTCCGTTCGATCGAAGTGACGACGAAGGCCTTACCTTGAATGGCGGAAACAACTTGCTGAGCCTGCTCGGCGTTTCCGATCGACGCCTCTTCACCATTAATACTGTGAAGTTTAGCCTCAAACGGCGGCGGGTTCGTGCCGGCAAGCAAGGCCGTAATCGACCAGTATTCCTCGGCTCGAAAGGCTTCCCGCTCCGCCTCACGCTCGCACATGAGTCGGACGGCCACCGATTGCACCCGTCCCATCGAAAGGCCGCGGCGGACCTTGTTCCACAGCAACTGGCTGCCCTGGTAGCCGACGATGCGATCAAGGACGCGGCGGGCTTGCTGCGCATTAACCAACTTCATATCGATCTGACCGGGAGACTGCAAGGCCTGCTTGATGGCCCGTTCGGTGATTTCATTGAAGAGGACACGAAATATCCGGCCGTCGCTTTTCTTCTTCGACTTTCCTCGCAGCTCTTCGGCAAGATGCCAGGCAATCGCCTCACCCTCGCGGTCAGGGTCGGGGGCAAGGAAGATCTTGTCGGCGACTTCCGCCTTTTTTTTGATATCGGCCAACACCTTCGACTTGCCTTTGATCGTCACATACTGGGGCTTGAAGTTGTGGTCGAGGTCCACCCCTAGCTTGCTCGTCGGCAGATCCTTGATGTGCCCAACCGAAGCCATCACGGTATACCCACGGCCAAGGTATTTGGTGATCGTTTTTGCTTTGGTGGGGGACTCTACGATGATCAACGCCTTCGCCATGTCGACTCCAATGTCACGAACAGCTTACCTAACATCCGTACCAAATATAGCAGATGAGTGCAACCGACAGTCTTAAAATGGAAGGTTTTACACTTTCAGATACCGCTGTCCCGGCAGTTGTCGCACGCGCCGCCGAAGTTCAAGCGACAATAACGATGCCACCACCGAGGGCACCGGCAATCGCGTCCGTTCGAGAAGAGAGTCCACCGTGAGCGGTTCGTCCGAGAGCGCATCATACACCAGCCGTTCATGATTTCCAAAATTATCGGCCGTGGCGGACGCCGAACGAGCAGGAGACATACGCGATCGCATCACCGGCTCGAGCTGCGGGGCTATGACATCTATTACGTCTTTCACATGCTCCACCAGCGTCGCCCCTTGCTTGATCAACGCGTGCGTGCCGCGACTCGTTTCTTCGTTCACAGATCCCGGGATCGCAAACACCTCTCTCCCCTGGTCGGCGGCCAGCCGTGCCGTAATCAATGAGCCGCTGTCGATCGCAGCTTCGGTCACAATTACGCCATACGACAGTCCGCTGATGATCCTGTTCCTTCGCGGAAAATGTCCGCTATGTGGAGGAGCGTTCAAAGATAATTCCGACACGGCGGCGCCGTGCTCTTCGATTTCATCACGGAGATGCTGATGTTCCGCTGGATAGGTTCGTCGAAGACCGCAGCCAAGAACGGCCACGGTGCGGCCGCCGGCCGCAAGCGCGCCTCGATGAGCGGCGGCGTCGACGCCCCGCGCGAGTCCGCTGATGATCGTGAATCCGGCCTCCGCCAAGCCGCCGGCCAAACGTTCCGTCACTAAACGTCCGGCCGGTGTGCCGCGCCTCGCGCCGACGACTGCCATGGCTAGCTCGTCGGAAGCACGCAATGTTCCAGACACATACAGGAGCGGAGGCGGATCGGGAATCATCAGAAGACGACGAGGATAATCCGCATCCAGAAGGCTCAGCACCTGGATGTGCGTCCTCTGAATGTCATGAAGCTCGCGCGCAATGCGCCGGCACGCCTCGGCATTCGGCCCACGAACGACGGCCTCGGCAAGTCTGGCGCTGCAGCCCCGATCAGTCAAATCGCCGACCGACGCGCGAAGCACCGCATCGGGGCTCTGCCATTCCCGCACGAGCGCCAGCACGAGGTGATCGCCCAAACCTTCGATGGCACGCAACTTCATCCAGGCTTCCAGCGACGCGGACGAGGAGGAGCGATTGGCCACAGAACTCATCATCTTCCTTCGGAGGGCATGCGGCAGAGGATGCCACGCTCGGAGGTCTTCAAAGACCCCTCCGGCTACATCACGACGAGATCGTATTGTTCGAGGTGTAATTGCTCATCCGGCATCACAAGGACTTTGGCGGCGCATTCGCGCTCCAGTGCTTCAAGGCCCTGGCGTTCTTCGTCTTGAAGAAGTCCGGCGACCGAAGGATGGGCGCCAACGACGATCCGCTGTTGTTCGTTTCCTCCGCCGATCTTTCTGATCTCGCGGAAGATCTCATACGCTACCGTCGTCGGAGACTTGGTATACCCTCGGCCTTCGCAGTACCGACATGGTTCGGAGAGGGAACGCAACAGATCTTCGCGCACGCGCTCGCGAGAAATTTCAATTAATCCAAGATCAGAGATGCGTGAGATCCTCGTCCGGGCCTTGTCGGACGCCATGGCGTCCACCAAGGCATGATAGACCTTATCCCGGTTTTTCTCGCGCTCCATATCGATGAAGTCGACGATGATGATGCCGCCGATACCCCGCAGCTTGACCTGGTAGGCCACTTCCTTCGCCGCCTCCAAATTGTTGCGGAGGATGGTTTCCTCCTGATCGCGTTTGCCCACAAACCGGCCCGTATTCACATCGATCACGGTCATGGCTTCGGTGTGATCGATCACCAGGTAGCCGCCTGACTTGAGCCATACTTTTCGACTCAACGCCCGGGCCATTTCCTGCTCCACACCGAGGTAATCGAACAGACTTTCGTCCTTGTCGTAGAAATGAATCCGGGACGTCTGCTCCGGCGAAAAGCGCTGAACGAAATCACGAACCGCGTCGTATTCCTGCCGGGAATCGATCCACAGCCGCTCGACTTTCTTGCCGAAAAGGTCGCGGACCACACGGAAGCTGAGGCTAAGGTCCGTGTGCAGCAGAGCGGGCGCCGGCTGCTGATCGCGTTTGGTTTTGATGTCTTGCCAGAGGACATGGAGAAAATCGACGTCGGACCGTAACTCGTCCTCCTTGACCCCTTCGCTGACCGTTCGCACGATGTAGCCGCAGCCGGGATGACGGACTCGTTTCATGATATCTTTCAGCCGTGCCCGCTCTTCGTCACGAGCAATGCGGCGCGAGACGCCGATGTGCTCGACATTCGGCATGAAAACCAGGTACCGACCCGGCAAGGACACGTAGGTCGTCACTCGAGGGCCTTTCGTTCCGATCGGCCCCTTCGAGATCTGTACCATCAACTCCTGCCCTTCGGTCAGCAACTGTTCGATGGGTTTGCTGCTTTCACGCCGGGGGCGCATTTCGTCCCCGTCCTTATCGTCATCGTCCGAATCCAACAACGTATCGTTGGGTTCCGCATCGAGTGACAAGTCCGAGACGTGCATGAAGGCCGCTTTTTCCAGGCCAATGTCTACAAAAGCCGCTTGCATGCCGGGCAACACCTTGGCGACCTTGCCCTTATAAATGTTGCCGACAAAGTCCTTATACTTGGCGCGGTCGCCGAAGAGATCCGTGACCACGCCGTTATCCAACACGGCGACACGGGTTTCTTCCCGTGCGACCGTTATCGCAATTTCCACACCCATACTTACTCCTTCCGTTCAGCGAAACCGTTCGAACCGACGTGAGGGTGGAACGCGGGCGCTCCCCAGGTTCCGATGGCACTCACGTCCTCGTCGATTCGACGATCCGCACAATAATAAGACGGCACTGCAATGATGAGCAGCCGCCATTCAATAAAACAAACTCAATCGACGCCGTTTGACGTTCAGCAATAGTCCCAGCGAAGCCATCGTCATGATGGTCGCGCTGCCGCCATAGCTCATGAGAGGAAGCGGGATGCCCACGATCGGAAACATGCCGGCGGTCATGCCGATGTTGACGACGACGCAAAAACACAGCATGGCAATAATGCCGACCGCCAGCAGTGCCCCCAACTCGTCCTTCGCGCGGGTCGCGATTTCAAGCGACAGCCAAATGAGCGCGATGAACAGGAGGAGCAAGACGAGCACCCCCAAAAACCCCCATTCTTCCGCAAACACTGAAAACACAAAATCCGTGTGCCCTTCCGGGAGAAATTTCAATTGGCTCTGTGTGCCGCCGTACAGCCCTTTGCCGGTCAATTCTCCTGCGCCGATGGCGATCCGGGACTGCAGCGCGTGATAGCCCTTGCCTCCGGGGTCATAGTTCGGGTCGACGAAGGCCATGATCCGCTGACGTTGATAATCATGCAACGAGCCCCACATGACCTCCCACGCGAAGGGAAAGAGCATGAGAGAAAACAACAAGATCACTCCCAGCGCCTGCGAGCGCATGCCCACCATCAGCAGCATCGCCGCATACACGGCCAAGAAACTCAAGCCGCTGCCCAGATCCGGCTGCTTGAGGATCAACAACAACCCAGGCAGCATCAAGGCGCCGGGAATCACTACACGCTGCAGCCAACCCACCCGGGGCGCCTTCGAATAGTAATGAGCCATCACGAGAATCAGCACTAACTTCGCAAACTCCGACGGCTGAAAGGCAAACGGACCGATGGGAATCCAGCGCTGGGCTCCGCGGCTGGTCTTTCCCTCGAACAGCACCACCGCCAATAGTATTAAGATAATTGCATAGGCAGGATACGCTAATCGTGCAATGCGATGGTAGTCCCAGACGAGCATGATGAGGAACGCCGTCGCTCCGAGCACAATCCACAGTACTTGTTTGGCAAAAAACGGCAGTCCCGGCCCGCCTTGATCATGAGTCACGCTGTAAATGGAGAGCACCCCGATCGACAGGATGGCAAAGATAAGTCCGAGAAACCGCAGGTCGAAGTTGTCGAATCCGCGGCGGTCCATCATTCGATCGATCATGGCGCTCCCGCTTTGGCCAGTTGCGCCTGCGTCGCCGCCGCCGGTTGCGTCAAGGGTTTGCCCGCCGTCAGCTTGATATAAGTCTCGATCAGCTCTTTGGCAAGGGGGGCTGCTGCGGAGCCGCCGTGACCCATGTGTTCGGCTAGGACAGCCACTGCAATCTTGGGGCGTTCAACCGGCGCAAAGGCCACAAACCATGCGTGGTCCCTGAATTTCTTGGGAATATCCTTCTCCGGACCCGTCCGAAGCGCGGCCGTTTGGGCCGTGCCTGTCTTCCCCCCTATCGTCACGAGAGAGGACTTCGCTCATCCGCCGGTGCCTTCCGTCACGACCCCGGCCAACGCTTCACGGCAGAAATCGTTTCACCCGGCAACCAGGGCTCATGTTTTGCCTTTTGCTTCCATTCCGTCGAAGGTACGATGCCAATCCGCTCGGACGGCAGTTCGACGCCGGTTTCTTCTCCCAGGCCAAACTGATGGGCAAAAGAGGCTATGGTATCGATGCCCATGCGCTGACCAATAGTGTAGAAGTAGACATCGCACGAATGGATCAGCGCTTTGCGCAAATCGACCGATCCGTGTCCGGTGGCTTTCCAGTCATGATACACACGCCGGCCGAACTGGTAACCGCCGTTGCAGAAAACGGTCGAAGAAGGCGTCATGGTTTTCGTCTCGAGGGCCGCGGCGGCCATCATCACCTTAAAGGTAGAGCCTGGAGGGTACTGCCCTTGCGACGCTCTGTTGTTCAAAGGCCGGCCTTCGTCCTGCACGATCTCGACCCACTGTTTGGGGGTGAGCTCACGCGATAATACGTTGGGGTCGAATGCCGGACGGCTGGCCATCGCGAGGATGTCCCCGTTCGCGGGATCGAGGGCGACGATGGCGCCGGATTCCTGACCCAGGAGATCCTCCGCCACTTTTTGGAGCCGCAGGTCGATCGTCAGATAGAGATCGTCTCCTGCATGCGGCTGATCGACCAGAACAGTCCGCTTCTCATGACCCAAGGCGTCTACTTCTACGCTTTTCTGACCCGCCAGGCCCCGGACAATCTGGTCGAAAAATTTTTCGACCCCGTATTGGCCCACGATGCTGCCTTGATGCAATTCGGCGAACTCCGGCTTTTCCAATTGCTCGGCCGACACTTCGCCGACGTATCCCAAGACGTGCGACGCAGCGATACCGCCCACATAATTTCGGCGCGATTCGACTTGGACCATCACGCCGGGAAGGTCGAGTCGATGCGATTCGATCAAGGTGGCTTCTTTCAAGGTCAAGCGGTCTTTGATTTTCCGCGGCAACTGCTTCGCGCCGCGCACGGCCAATTTTTTGCGGATGAGCTCTGGATCAATCCCGATTAATGAGCTGAGTTCTTCGATCAGCGCCTCGCGGTCTTTGACGTCTTCGAGCGAGACATACAAACTGAAGCTCGGGACGTTATTGGCCAGCAAGACTCCGTTGCGATCGTAGATGAGCCCGCGCGCCGGTTCCAGGATCACCGAACGTGTGCGGTTGTTCTCCGAAAGGTCTCGATAGTATGGCCCCTCACGGATCTGCAGATGCCACAGCCGCAAGGCCAATAGAGCCACGACGAGCAGTAAACCGATCCGCAATACCACCAACCTGCGCTGCAGTTCGGCAAAATCAGAATCTTGGAGACTGGAGGTGGCCATGAGGGTTCGATCCAGACGTTACGAGTATCGATCCAATATCCCGAAGCGCGGCACAGGGAACCGCTGTTCGAGCACCCAGAGGAGCCCTGCGCCAACGGCGGCATCGAAGCAGGCCTGAGGCACAACCACGAACTCTATCATCCACCAGGCATCAGCCATACTCGCATGGTTCATGTTCGCCACCGCCACGAGACCGCCGAGCAGTGAGAGAAGTAGCAGACCGACGGCAACCATCGTGGGTGTGATTTCGGCGACCTGTCTGGCCAGAAGTCCGGCAAACAATCCGGCCCCGCCGGTCGTGACGAGATTCAACCAGAGATCGCCGGCCGAATACAAATTAAGGATCCATCCGATCGCCAAGCCGACCATCAGACCCTCGAGTTCCCCTGCCAGCACGCCAATGAGCGCGGCGAAGACGAGCCCAAGGTCCGGCTTGATATCCCAAATGGCGACGTGCGGAAGCAAGGTGGTCTGGACGGGCACGAGCAGCAATATGAGCGCGGTGTACACCAAAAACTTTTTCATGGCTGTGGTTTCGAAACGGGGCCAGGTCGTGTGACCGTCTGGTCCGCCGACTGACTTTGAGGCGCTTGAATGACCAGCACCTCTTCCACGCGGTCCACATCCACTTCAGGAGCGAGTTCGGCTGTTTGAAACAGCGCGCCCTCCTCGCGGTCAATGGCAGTAATCGTTCCGATGGCCAATCCGCGAGGAAAGCCGCCCACCAGGCCAGATGTCACCACGTGGTCTCCCTCTTTGACGGCCGACAGCATGGGAATGTACTTCAATCTGGCATGGCCCTGCGGCACGCCTTCGACAATCCCTTCGTCCCTCGTGCGCTGTATCAGCCCTGCAATGGCATTGTTAGGATCGGTGAGCAGCAGCACGACCGCGGTCGCCCCCGTCGTCTTCACGACGCGGCCGACAACACCGGCCGGTGTGATTACACCCATGTCTTTTTGAATCCCGTCGCTTTCCCCTTTGTTGAGAATGACCGACCTAAAGCGGTTGCTCGAATCCCGTCCGATCACCTGAGCGGCGACCATCGCGGGCAGCGCTTGCTCCTTGAACCGCAGCAATGACGCCAACCGCTGTGTGGCCGAGGCGGCCTCCCGCAGCTGGTTGTTTTCGCCGCGCAGCCAGTCCATGTCCTGTTTGAGCCGACGATTTTCATCGGCCACGTGCTGCAGCGATACGTACTGCTGCCACATGGCGGAGATGCCTTGATCGAGCGAGGACACTGCTTCGAGCGGCAGCCGGACAAGTTGACCCACCGGCCCGTCGAGATAGTCGAACAATCCCTGACTTTGTCCTGGAAAGAGGAGCAGGGCCGCCAGGAGGAGAGCAAACATTCCTAGCGCCAGACGCCTAGCACCGTAGGGAGAACGCACGTTGACCATCCACATGTATCGGGATGGAACCTTTACCGGAAGGTGTTGGCCTGAGACATGACCGCGACCTTGGCCAGCAGATCCAGCTCATCGAGGATCTTTCCGACTCCCAGCACGACGGAAGTCAGCGGATCGTCCACGGTGATGATCGGCAAATTCGTTTCTTCACGGAAGCGGGTATCCATGCCTTTCAGCAGGGAGCCGCCGCCCGTAAGGACGATGCCTCGGTCAATAATGTCGCCCGCCAACTCGGGCGGGGTATTCTCCAGGGCAACCTTGATCGCGTTGACGATCGTTCCGATCGGTTCCTGCAGCGCTTCTCTGATCTCCGCGTCGTCCACCACCAATGTGCGGGGGATGCCGGAGATCAAGTCACGCCCTTTAATCATCATTGTTTTGCGCTCTTCGAACGGATAGGCGGAGCCGATTTCAAACTTGATCCGCTCCGCCATATGCTCGCCGATGAGGAGGTTATATTTCTTCTTGATGTAATTCATGATCGCATCATCCATGCGGTCGCCGGCGACTTTGACCGACTCGCTGTAAACGATGCCGCCGAGAGAGATGACGGCGATATCGGTGGTTCCACCTCCGACATCCACCACCATGTTGCCCGAGGGCTCGGTGATGGGAAGCCCAGCCCCGATCGCCGCTGCCACCGGCTCTTCGATTAGATACACCTCCCGCGCACCGGCCAGCTCGGCGGAATCCCGCACGGCCCGCTGTTCCACTTGGGTAATGCGGGAGGGCACGCCGATGATGATCCGCGGCCGGACGAACGCGCTGCGGTTATGAGCCTTCTGGATGAAGCGCTTGAGCATCTGCTCAGCCATTTCGAAGTCGGCGATCACGCCTTCTTTCATCGGTCGAACGGCGACAATGTTTCCCGGCGTGCGGCCGAGCATCTTCTTCGCATCGGCGCCGACCGCGAGCACTTTCTCGGTCTTTTTCTCGACCGCCACTACCGAAGGCTCGTTGAGGACGATGCCCTTTCCATGGACGTAGACCAGCGTCGTGGCGGTGCCGAGATCAATCGCGAGATCGTTCGAGAACCAGCCGAAAATATCGCTCGTAAAGCCCACGGTGTGTCTCCCTCTTAGACCGCCCGACGTAACTGCGGATGCCCGCGCATCTCGTTAGTCGGGCAAGGCCATTCGGCCCGCATCGAGCACTTGGGTCCCGGCCAATTCGTCGCCCAATCGACGGCCCTGCTCGTTGCCAATGATCAACATCGCTTCAAAGCCAACAATCGCCGCCGAAGCCAGCCACCCGACATACGGAACGGCAAAGAGCAACTGGGCCACCGCAAAAGGAATATTGCGAATAATGGATTCTCGAAATCCAGCCGGCTCACGGATCTCTGGCAGCACCGTCTGAAGTCCGATGAGCCGCTTGCCAATGCTTCGACCGCCTGCAAATCCGTCAGCGACGAACAGATATGCGACCCCCGCAAGGAAACCCACAGAAGCCATGACTTCCGCGGCCGCTGCCGCGAGGAACACGTCGATCAGTTTGGCAATAAATCGATTCAGAACCGTCGCCTTGGGGTAGATCCCGGTGCCCAATGGATGGATCCCCACCTGCTCGCCAGGGATCTCCTCATAATTAGGGGCAAAGTATAACAAAGACGAGTACCTAGCACAAACGAAACGCTATTCTTTGACGCATGAACCCCAGGATCCGCAGCACCAGGACCACTTGCCTTTGCCGAGATGCTACCGTACAATCCGCGATCTTTTCCAAAACACGGACATGAACGCTCGATGATCAAAATTCTGCGATTCGCCAATGAAAAGTATCCATGGTTTTTAGCGGTGACGATGGGCTTTATCGCTGTCACCTTCATCGTCGGTATGGGTTGGTGGGGATTCGGTGAACATTCCGGCTCGGTCGTCGCTACTGTCGGCGACCAATCGGTTTCCTTGGATGAATTCAAGCGCGCCTACGAAAACACCTACCGGGTCTATAAAGAGAAAGTGCCGGGAGACTTCAAGGACGAAACGATCAAGCAATACGTGATCGAGCAACTCGTGGATCACCGCCTCTGGCTCATCGCCGCCCACAATATGGGCCTGTCGGTCTCAGATGAGGAGTTGCGAAGCTCGATCATGCAAATTCCTGAGTTCCACAAGAACGGCCGTTTCGATTCGGAGCACTATCAGCGGTTGCTGGCCGCGAACCACTTGACGCCTTCGATGTTTGAAGGGGTTCAGGCCAAGGAACTGCTCAGTCTCAAGGCCCGCATGATGATCAGCGATGCCGTTGCCCTGACCCCTGCGGAACTGGTGGAAGCGCAAGCTCTCATGCTCAGGCAGCAGGATCCCGACCCTGCGAAAGCCGCAGCGGCGAAGGATCGGGCCATTCAGGATGTGCTATTCCAGAAGCAACAACGGACTTTGGCCGCCTACGCTCAATCGCTGAAAGCCACCCTACCGATTACCATCCGTCGAGAGTTGCTCTAGCCGCGGGCGGACGCCTCACGGTCCCTCACCAACATCGCATCTCCATAGCTGTAAAAGCGATACCGGGCCCTCACTGCCTCCTCGTAGGCCTGCCTCAGCAGTGGTGTGCCGGCGAACGCAGAGACCAACATCAGCAAGGTCGTTTGAGGAAGATGAAAATTCGTCAATAGTCCCTCGACAACCTTGAAGCGATACCCCGGTGCGATGAACAAACTGGTTTCTCCCTGGTAGGGTCGCAACGTTCCCGTCCCCGAAGCCGCTGATTCAAGGGCCCTGACGACCGTCGTCCCCACGGCCACGACTTTTCCTTTTCGCCGCTTGGCTTCTTCAATCGCGTGAACCGTCTCGGCGCCCACTTCCACGTATTCCGGTTCCATCCGGTGTTCTTCAATGCGATCGACCGTGACGGGTCTAAAAGTTCCGACGCCGACGTGCAGCGTGACCTTCGCCACTTCGACGCGCCGTTCGGCCAATCGGGTCAGCAAGGCCGGGGTAAAGTGGAGTCCCGCCGTCGGAGCGGCGATGGCGCCTTCCTCCTTGGCAAAGATGGTCTGATACCATTCGAAATCCCGCTGCGTCGGCTGCCGTTTGATATATGGAGGCAAGGGCATGCAGCCATGCATATCAAACCACTGTGTCACAGGCATGCTTCCCTCGATGCGGACCATCGTTCGGCTGCCTTGCCGGCCGAGGACGGTCAAGCTCGCGTCGGGGGCGACTTCGATGACCTGTCCTTCGCGCCAGGTTCCTTTCATCAGGACCTCCCAGTCGCGCTCGGTCATACGCTTCACAAACAGAATATCCACCGATCGCCCTGATGGTTTTCGTCCTTTCACACGCGCCGGCCGAACGCGCGTATCGTTCACGACGAGTAGATCGCCCGACGCCAAAAGTTCAGGCATATCGGCGATCCGGTGATGGGTGATGGAGTGATCCCGCGGGCTGAGCACCAGCAGCTTGGCGTGTTCTCGCGGGAGCACCGGTTCCGTCGCAACGAGCGAGGCGTCGAAGGGAAAGTTGAATTCAGACAGTTGCATGTATAGTAGAGGCGGGAAAAAGCAGGAACGAGTGCCTCACAAAGGACATGGCGGCGAACTCATGAGGTCGGCGGGATTGGCTGCTTCGTGAGTGACATGTCTTGTAGATCCGTTCCTGGATAGTAGTAGGACAAGATCGTTGAAAAGGGATATCCCAGTTCCGCCAGTTCCTTCGCGCCCCACTGGCACATGCCGACGGCATGCCCGGCGCCATAGCCGGAAAGCACGATGTCCGGCCCGACGGAGTCGATCGTGAACTGCGTGCTGGGCACGATCGAATACCCAACCGCTTTGCGGAGATCTTCGCCTCGCAAGATCAGTTCTCCCTCGGAATGCACGACCCGCAGCTTGGCGACTCGGCCGCCACGGCTGAACGACAGCGGCTCCATCGAAGCGATGGTCCCCACGGCAAACCCTTGTTGACGCAGACTTTGCTCGAGCTTCTCCAGTCGAAATGAGACCGTCCACTGGTAATACGGCGAGTCTAGGTCAAACGGACACTCCACACCCTTGAGATAGGGATAGTCTTTTGACCAGACGTTCATGGCATCTTCCGTGAGTCCCGCGGCGGTCGAGGAGAATGCGGCATAGATCGGCGCGTGCTCATAGGTGAGAACAAGCCCTCGAGTTTCGTCGACGGCACGCGATACCGCGGCATCGACGCCGTTCTTTCCCTTATAGACTTGGTCCTGTACGGTGGCCACTACGTCGTAATCGCGCGCCGCGCTGAGCATTTGCTGGTATAACGCATACGTGCGCGCCGCCACCGCTTGGGCCTTGAGCATCTCTGGATGCCATGAGGAATTGACTTCCCCGGGCACAACGCCTTTCACGTATTCTTCCAAATCAGCCTGATTGATGACGAGAAAGCCCTTGCCCTTTCTCACGATGTGCACCAAGCCGCTCACTGGAACCGCGAAGCGCTGCTCGTTCGCGGCCCCAAACCCCTTGTCATTCGGCTTGACCAGCATCAAGGTGAGCCCTTGCTCGCCGGCCCGCATCGTCAACCGTTCGTGGGCCATGCGGACACCGTTGACCACAAATCCCTTCCCATGCGCGGTAATATGCACACCCGATGGGATCGCGCGGCCATGGCGGCTCGAATCGGTCAACCACACGGCTCCCTCGGCTTGCACGTCCAGCTTGTGCACATCGGCTGACAGAAGGACGCGGATGGATTGCGCCCCTTCCACATGCGACGCGCCGACCGGAAGACACAACCAGACGGCTACCGCGATCCCGATTTGAATGGCCCTTACCTGCGAAAGATCCATGATAGGAGATAGAATACCAGACTGAGCACAATGCTGAAGACGATGCTGGTTGTCAGGGGGAAAAAGACGCTGAAATTCTCGCGCTTTATGGAAATGTCACCGGGTAGTTTGCCCATCCAGCCGAAGAAGTGGCCTAGGCCAGGATTGCGATCTGCCAGCAGCAGCAGTCCTCCCACCACCACGATCAGGAGGCCGAGGCCTATGAGCAGTTTGGCCAAGTCCGCCGATTCGGGCATCAGCCGTTGACGAGGCACTCGGCGATCTGCACGGCGTTGAGTGCAGCGCCCTTCCGGAGGTTGTCGGAAACCACCCAGAGGTTCAACCCATTGGTGATCGAATGGTCTTCCCTGACTCTCCCGATGTACACCTCGTCTTTTCCGGTGGCATCCAGCGGCATGGGGTAGAGCTTTCGGGCCGGATCATCGTAGACGATCACCCCCGGCATCGCGGCCAACGCCGCTCGCGCCTCATTCATTTTCAAGGGTGCATTCAACTCTACGTTGATGGCCTCGGAATGACACCGCAGCACCGGAACTCGCACCGTCGTCGCCGTCACGCGAAGCGTCGGAGACCCGAGAATTTTTCTCGTTTCGTTGGCGATTTTGACCTCTTCCGAACAGTCGCCCTCTTCATTGAAGGAGCCAATGTGGGGGAGAAGATTGAACGCGATCTGGTAAGGATACACAGCGGCTTTCGCGTCACGAAATGCCATGAGATCCTTGGTCTGCGTCACCAACTCATCCATGGCGGCCGTGCCGGTGCCTGACACGGATTGAAACGTCGTCACCACGACTCGTTTGACGCCTACGGCGTCTTGCAAGGGCTTCAACGCCATGACCAGCGGGGTGGTGGTACAGTTCGGGATCGAGACAATCCCTCGAGGAATGACGGAGAGCGCCTGAACATTCACCTCCGGGACGACGAGCGGCACATTCACATCCATCCGGAAGACACCGCTGTCGTCGATCACGATGACGCCCAATTGTCCTAATCGCTCGCCAAATTCTCGGCTGATCGCATCCGTCGCCGAAATGAGCGCGATGTCGACGCCGGCGAACGAAGACTCTGGCGTCAACTCCTCGACCGTCCACTCCTTGCCTTGGCAGGTCAGAACCTCTCCGGCCGAACGCTTCGAGGCGAACAACCGGAGCTTCGAGATGGGAAATTTGCGCTCTTCAAGTATCTCGAGCGTCTCTTTTCCTACGGCGCCCGTGGCACCCAGGATCGCCATCACATAAGAGGATTTTTTCTTCAGCATGACTTTGTGCCGATCATCATCTTCTCGGCCACTGTTCGCCCTGTTAAAAGACGATTTCGCGGATCCGGTGGTTGAACGTATCGGCCACCAACACGTGACCGTTCGCGTCAACGACGATGCCAAAGGGATAGGATAACCCTGCCTTGAGCGCCGGCCCTCCATCGCCATCGCCGCCGGCCTCACCGATACCGGCGATACGGTCGATCCGGCCGGTCGCTCGCTCCCATCGGCGTATTAAATGATTGTCAGAGTCGGTGATCAGAAGATTGCCATCCCCGTCAAGAGCGATGCCCGATGGACGGGACAGACTAGGCGAAGAGGCCTCCGCCGGGCCCTGATAGCGGTATTCTCCACCATCGCCAACGACCGTGCTGATGGTGCCGGTCGTCGAATCTATGGCACGGATCCTTCCGTTGAAGGTGTCGGCGACGTAGAGGGTGCCATCCAAGCCGACCGCCAGGCCGCTGGGGCCGGCAAGGGAGGCTTCGGCTGCAGGCAGGCGATCTCCATTATATCCGGCCGATCCAGTGCCGGCGACCGTGGTGATGATGCCGGTCGCCAGATCGATCATCCGGACACGATTATTGCTCTGATCCGCAATATACAAGCGGTTTCCAAGCACCGCCACGGCCGCCGGCTCGTTCAGCGCGGCGTTCACCGATGGGCCTCCGTCTCCGCTGCATCTGGGCTGGCCTACGCCTGCCAGCGTGGAGATCATACCGGTTCTCCCATCCACGCGTCGAACGCGGTGATTCATCGTATCGGCAATATAAAGATGACCATGTTGGTCGACGGTGATTGCGGTCGGAAAATTCAAGAGCGCTTCCCGCGCCTGCCCTCCGTCTCCTGCAAATCGCTTGGCGGCGCCGGTTCCGTTGACCACATACCGCACCGTTCCGCTCATGTCTGCCTGCTGCGCGAAAGCCTTGTCCACCGTCACCTGTCCCTCGCTGAAAGGATCATCGGCCGACGCGACGGCCTCTTCCGTCTTTCCCACAGCATCCGGCACCGGAGGCGTCCCAGCGACCGTCGAGATGATGCCGCATCTCCGATCCATTTTGCGGATGACATGGTTTTCTGAATCGGCAATGAGCAGATTGCCTTCTCGGTCGAGGGAAAGGGACTTCGGTTCATTCAGGGAGGCAGCCATGGCAGGCCCGCTGTCTCCTGACAAACCGGCGGTCCCGTTGCCGGCTACAGTCCTGATTGTGCCGATGCGAGTCTCGACGTTCACGGTCTTATCCAAGGCTTCGCACGATCGCGTCACCCATCTCCGCGGTGCCGACGATGCGCATTCCCGGACTCTGGATGTCTTTGGTGCGATAGCCGAGATCCAACGTCTTGACGACCGCCTGTTCGACCAGATCGGCTTCCTTGTCGAGCTTGAACGCGAAGGAAAGCATCATGGCTGCCGATGCGATTGTCGCGATAGGATTGGCAATGTTCTTTCCGGCAATGTCAGGTGCGCTTCCATGAATCGGCTCGAAGAGGCCCACTTGTGCGCCGAGGCTGGCCGAGGGCAGCATCCCGATTGATCCGGTCAGCATTGCGGCTTCGTCGCTCAAAATATCCCCGAACATATTGTTACACAGCATGACGTCGAACTGGCGGGGATTCCGCACCAATTGCATCGCCGCATTGTCGACATACATATGGGCGAGCTCCACGTCGGGATAGTCTTTGTGTACGCCGGTGACGATGCGTCGCCACAACTCCGAAGACTCCAGCACGTTCGCCTTGTCGATTGAGACGACCTTCTTCCGACGCTTGCGGGCGGCTTCAAAGGCAACGACGGCAATCCGCCGAATTTCCTCGGTCGTATACACCTCTGTATTGACGCCGCGCTCGCTTCCGTTGGGAAGTTTCTCAATGCCTTTGGGCTTGCCAAAGTAGATCCCGCCGGTCAATTCGCGAACAACCAGGATGTCGATGCCCTCCACGACTTCCTTCTTCAATGTCGAAGCATCGGTTAAATTTGGATACAGTTTGGCAGGTCTCAGATTTGCGTACAGTCCAAGAGCTTCGCGGATGCCCAACAGCGCCCGCTCGGGTCTCAGACTATATTCCAGCCCTTCCCACTTGGGCCCGCCGACAGCGCCCAACAGCACCGCGTCGCCTTGCCTGGCCAAGCTCAAGGTGTCTTGAGGCAAAGGCACGCCGACCTTATCAATGGCTTGTCCACCGATGTCGCCTGACGCGAACTCGAACGCATGGCCGTATTTTTCAGCGACGGCTTTCAAAACCTTGACCGCCTCGGGAACAATTTCACGGCCTACGCCGTCTCCCGCCAAGACTGCGATTTTGGCCTTCACGTTACTCCCCCTCTCACACGAACTGCCGTCCATTTCTAGCAGTCATTCCAGAATGCGTTCGGCTTCCGCCTTCCAGGCCGGTTCCACCAGACAGAGAAACTCGATGTCCCGGCCTCCGGTGTTTTCTAGTGACTGTGTGCCGCCTGGCGGTACGTACAACGTGGTGCCGGGTTCTACGTTCATGACTTCGTCATCGATCGTGAACCGTCCCTGCCCGGCAAGAAAATAATAGACCTCCGAGGAATCCAGCACATGCCGCTTCGAGCGCTGGCCAGGTCCCAAGCTTCCATGCGCGAGGCTGTACCCCAGTTTCAGCGGATGTTTGGCTGGATGAAGGACTTCTCGAAGCCGCGTGTGGTCGCCGGCAAGAAATTCGGGACGATCAGACACGTTGACCTTGAACACCGAGGCATTCCCTTCCACCACAGGACAGCGTTAAACGAAGAAGAGGGCACTCTACCGTGAGGGCATTCTTCAGATCAAGTTCACCTTCTGCTCGCCCTGCGCCTGTTTCGCCGCCAGATAGGCCAGCTTATTGAGGGCGCTTAGATAGGCGCGCGCCGAAGCCGTAATGATGTCGGTATCGGCGCCATGACCTGAAACGGTCCGTCCGTCCTCTTGCACGCGAACGGAGACTTCGCCCTGCGCATCGGTACCCCCGGTAATCGCTTTGACCACATACATCAACAGCTTGCTCTTCGTTTGCGTGATTGCGGCAATCGTCCGATAGACGGCATCGACCGGTCCGTCGCCGGTGCCTGTCTGGCTGATCGCTTTCCCATCGACCTCCAACTCGACGGTGGCCGTCGGCACTTGGTCCGTTCCGCTCATGACGTTGAAGGACTTCAGCGTGATGCGATCGGCCATCTTGGCCAGTTCCTCCGAGACGATCACTTCGAGATCCTCCTCATAGATCTCCTTTTTGTGATCGGCGAGTTTCTTAAAACGTTCAAAGGCGTGATTGATCTCCTCGTCATTCAGCTTATAGCCCAACTCTTCGAGTCGCTGGCGGAACGCATGCCGCCCTGAAAGTTTGCCCATCACCATCTTGCTTTCCACCAATCCGATCGACTCCGGCCGCATGATTTCATAGGTCGTTTTGTCCTTCAGCAGTCCATCCTGGTGAATGCCGGATGTATGGGCAAACGCATTGGCTCCCACGATGGCCTTGTTCGGCTGCACCACCATGCCGGTGATCTTGCTGACCAACCGGCTGGTCTTGGAGATCTCTTCCGTGTGGATCTTCGTGTCGGCCTGATACAGGTCTTTCCTGGTCCTTAATCCCATTGCGATTTCTTCCAACGAGGTGTTGCCCGCGCGTTCACCGATCCCATTGATCGTGCACTCGACTTGGCCTGCCCCCTCGACGACGGCTGCGAGGCTGTTCGCCACAGCCAATCCAAGGTCGTTGTGACAGTGGACGGAGATGACCGCCTTGCCGCTGTTCGGAACTTGTTCGCGAATCCCCCTGATGAGCTTGCCGAACTCCTGCGGTATCGCGTAGCCGACGGTATCCGGAATATTGACGGTGCCTGCTCCGGCGCTGATCACCGCC
>Ga0310810_10002731_pt1 | contig 19052 bp, 19 predicted proteins | sample NCmetagenome_FD_207641 | JGI IMG/M metagenome (GOLD analysis project Ga0310810, IMG submission 207641) | Soil microbial communities from experimental microcosm in Duke University, North Carolina, United States - NC | ecosystem: Engineered > Artificial ecosystem > Soil microcosm > Unclassified ...
ATGGTCTCGAGATCATGGGGGCCATCCGAGGCAAGGGCATCGCCGTGCCGATCATCGTGTTGACGGCTCGCGACACCGTGCAGGATCGCGTGATCGGCCTGGATGGCGGCGCCGATGACTACCTGGTCAAACCGTTCGCGTTTGCCGAGCTGCTGGCGCGCATCCGTGTCCTCCTGCGCCGCGGGCAGAACGGAGACCCGCACGAGATCACCGTCGGTACGCTGTCGCTCGATCTCGTCGCACGCCGAGCGACGAGATCGGGACAATCCATCGAGCTCACGGTGCGCGAGTTCGATCTGCTCGCGCACCTGATGCGATACGAGGGTCAGGTGGTCTCGCGGGAGACGCTGACGAGAGACGTCTGGAAAGAACCTGGCCGCAGCACTCCGCTCGATAACGTCATCGACGTTCACATGGCCAGGCTTCGCCGCAAGATCGAGTTCGACGGCGAGACCAGGGTGATCCACACGCTTCGCGGCGTGGGGTTCATGTTGTCTGACACGCAGCCGTGAGGCGCAATTCCTGACAGAGGTTTAACCAAGTCTTCAGATTTCACGACCACCTGTTCACATAGCATTCGTGCTGCGGCCTCACACGCTCGCGAGCGACGGTCGGCCGTGTGCTCGAGAGGAGGACCTTGTGAACATGCGAGTCATCGCCGGCTGGCGGCCATTTCTGCTTCTTCCCATCCTGCTTGGCATCGCGACCGGCGCACTCGTCGCGCAGGCACCAGCGCGTGGCAGCACGCCAGCCGCGGCATCGACTGATGCGCCTGCCACGGTGCTGCAGGTCATGCGGGGGATCCTCTTCCCCGACTCGAACGTCGTGTTCTCGGCTCAGGGAGACGACCCGACCGCGGTGAAAAAGGCGAGCGATCCGTCTGCCGCGACAGATCCCCTGGCCAGCACCTACGGTGGATGGGAAGCGGTAGCGAACAGCGCCATCGCACTGAAGGAATCGGCGCGCCTGCTCGAAGTGCCGCGCTCATGCTCGAACGGGAAGCCAGCGCCGATTCAGACCGCGACGTGGAAGAAGGGACTCGCGCAGCTGCGCGAAGCCGGCCAGGCTGCGTATAACGCGGCACAGGCGAAGAACCAGGACCAGGTGGTTGACGCCGCCGAGAAGATCACGACGGCCTGCTCGACCTGCCACGACCCGTTCCGCGAGAAGACGCCGCGCTGCACGCCCTAGCGCGTGCGCGCGGGGCTACGCGTCAGTGACGCACGGCAGTCTCGTGATGGCACTCGCTGTAGAGATCGTTGCTCCACGCGGCGTGCGCGTGACAGGAGACTCCACGGAACGCCAGTTCCTCGGTGATGCCATCAAATCCCGGCACGAGATGAAAACCGGCAGCTCGCTTGGTCGGAGACGTGACGCCGCCGACGTAGTTCGCATGTGAAGTGATTCCGCCGTTGTGGATGAACTCGATTCCACTGGCAAGGGCCACCAGAAGAATGCCAAAGACGACCATGCGATGGAGGGAACTCATATGATTCCTCGCTTTCACCGCATGAGTAAATTGCAATACGAGAACCAGCGCACAGCACCGATATGCACGGGTCCATCGCGACGACGCCTCAGCCTTGATACATCGCTCCACAGTCTCTCGCGCCATTTCTTGCAACGAATAGTAGGCAACCAGCTTGTCTGCTGGAGGACGTGGAGTTGGGACCATGCTCAGGACACTTCGGAATCTGGAAGGTTGGACTATCTACGGAAGCGATCGTCAGGACATCGGGACGGTCGACGACTTCTACCTCGACGACGAACACTGGACCGTTCGGTATCTCGTCGCCAACATCGGTCGTTGGGGCGCTCTTCAGGAAACACTTGTTCCACCCCGCGCGATCGATCGAGTGAATCCGCACGAGGCTCGAATCGTGGTGGGCCTCACACGAGGCGAGGTTGAACATTTGCCCGGGGCGGACACCAGGCGGCCGATCGCGCGTCGCTACGACCGCGAATACTCGAGCCAGTTCGGCTATCCGACATTCTGGCCGGGCACCGGGCGGTCAGACACTGCGGCTCCGCCAACGTTGGCTCAACAGGCCGCCGCCATCGCGGCGCGCGTGGCGCCTGCAGATGAGGAGGAAGCCCACCTCCGCAGCGTGCATGAACTCACGGGTTATCGCATCCACGCGCTCGACGGCGACAGCGGCCATCTTGAAGACTTCTTCGCCGACGAGACCTGGGTGATCCGATATTTCACGGTCCACACGGGCCACTGGCCCGGCGGCCGGACCGTACTGCTTTCACCCGAAAGGATTCGGAGTATCGAGTGGGAGCACCAACTGGTTCACGTCGACCTTCTCCGCGACGATATCAAGCAGAGTCCGAGGTATCGAGGATTGCCTCCAAGCTGATGCTAGACTCGGAAACGTGGTGCGGTTCGCCCTCGCCGTCGTCGTCGCCCTGCTGACGTTCAGCACGTCAGGCGTCTCGGCGCTGCTCGTGCCGGAGCCGTGCAGCGCTTTCGAGCCGCCAGGGCAGGAAGACGGCGCATGTCCGCCCACGTGCGTCAGATGCGCGTGCTGCGCCCGGGCGGCTGAGACGGTGATTCCGCCACTCGAGGGTTCGCTCGAAATCACGGTCGCCGACGTCCAGGTCGCCACGTTTCGTCTTGCCAACGCGCAACCGCGCGACATTCTCCACGTACCCAGACTTCGCCTCTCGTAGATCCCTTTTCTCGATCTCGTTGTAGACAGGCCGACTGGTGTCGGCAAAGGAATCCGCATGCGCATGGGTACGACGACCATGGCGGTGGGCGCGATGGTTTGCGCATTCGCAACCGGCGCCACCGCACAAGGCAGGGCCATGACTCTGTCCGACGTCCTGACGCGGGCACGCGAGCAGGCGCCTCAGATCGTGAGCGCGCGGCTCGCGCTGGAAGAAACGCGCGCCCGCTTGATCGGCGCGTCGCTTCACAACAACCCCGAATTGGACGCGTGGGTTGGCAACCGCAACGGCTCGACCGATCGATTCACGGATTATCAGTTCGGCCTGACGCACAGGCTCGAGCCGGGCGCCCGCCGATCGTCGCGTGTCGAAGGCGCCAACGCGGCGATTGCTGAGAGCACGGCCAACATCGACGAAGTGACGCGAACGGCGCTGCGGCAGGCGGCCGCGTCGTATTACCGGGCCGTATACGCCAGCGATCGCATCAACTCTCTGAACGCGGCGTACGAGGTTGCGTCCAACATCTACGCAGCGGCCGATCGACGTTACAGAGCCGGCGACATCGCAATTCTCGACGTCAACATCGCACGTGCGTCGCTCGCGCGCGTGAGGGCCGATCGCGAAGGCGCGGAAGCCGCAAAGGCATTGGCTCTTGGCGACCTCCGGCAATTGCTTCGCCTCGACGGTGATGCAACCGTCAGCGGTTCGCTCTCCACGCTGCCGCCCGCAGACCTTGGCGTGGCGCTGCAAGCGGCTTCAGGCCGTCCCGAACTCCAGTCACTCGCCGCAGCGATCCAGGAAGCCGAAGCCGAACGTCGAGTGGGCCAGAGTTTCGCCCGACCCCAGTACGGGCTCGGCGTCAGTTACTCCCGCGAAGAGGGTGATCAGATCGTCCTCGGCGGGATGACCATCGCCTTGCCCTTCTTCTCAAGGGGACAGGAGCAACAGGCTGCCGGTTCCGCGCGAGCCGCGCGACTACGCTCCGAGCTCGAGGCCGCCCGAGCTCGAATCGACACGGAGGTGCGCGCAGCCTTCGACGCATATAACCGCAGGCTCGCGGCCCTGCGGATTCTCGAAGCCGACGCCATAACCGGGCTCGACGAAAACGATCTGTTGACCACGAGAAGCTTCGAGGTGGGTCAACTCGGGTTACGCGATCTGCTGCTCGTTCGGCGCGAGACGCTCGACACCCGCTTTCAGTACCTGGACGCTCTTCTGGAGGCGGCGTTGGCCCGGATCGATCTGGACGCCAGCGCCGCGATGCTGCGATGACATGCAAGACGATTGTGGTGTGCGGCGTGTGCGCGTTGCTGATTGGGTGCGGACGACGGTCTGAAGAGCCGGCGACTCAGGCACCGGCGGCCTCGAGCGCAGAGGCCCCGCACACAGAGGCGCCAAACACCGTCGAAGTGGACGAAGGCATGCTGCGCGATCTGCGCGTGACGACTCGCCAGGTCGAGGCGCGAACGGGTAGCGATCTCGTCGTGTTGCTTGGGGAGCTCGCCGTCGACGAACGCACCTATGCCGAGGTCGGTACTCCGGTGGCTGCGCGGGTTACTCGACTGCTCGCCAACGCGGGTGACACCGTTCGAGCCGGACAAACGCTCGCGGAGCTCACGAGCCCCGAGCTCGGGCGCGAGCGCGCGGAGTACTTGTCCGCGCGCGCCCGTCTGACCCTCGCGGAGACAGCGCTCGAGCGGAAACGGAGCCTCGCCGCTGAAAAGATCGCGCCACTGCGTGAAGTGCAGGAGGCAGAGTCCACTGTCGGCGAGGCGCGCGCGGCGCTGCGCTCGTCACGTGCAGCCATTGCCGCATTCGGCGTCGAACCACCCACCAATGACGGCGACGACGCGACCTCGTCACTGTTCGTGCTTCGCTCTCCAGTGGCCGGTGCGGTCATCGAGCGCGCGGCGCTCGTCGGCCAGCTGCTCGATCCAGCCGCGCCAGCGTTTCGCATCGGCGATCTCTCGACGCTCTGGCTGACGGTGCACGCATTCGAACGCGACGCGGTTCGCGTCAGGCAGGGCGTCTCGGCGCGCCTGGCATTTCCGGCGCTGCCGGGCCAGGACTTCGAGGGGATCGTGACCCTGGTCGGTCGGCAGGTGGAACGCGAGTCGCGGACGGTTCCCGTCCGAATCGACGTACAGAACAAGCAGAACGTCCTGAGGCCAGGCATGTCCGCCACCGCAACACTCCCCGTTGGCGAGAGCGGCGCCGCCATCTTGACCGTCCCGATTTCATCTGTTCAGCGCGTCCGCAACGAGTGGTGCGTGTTCCTGCCGAAGGACGCCAACCACTTCGAAATCCGTCGCATCGGACGCGGCCGCGATCTCGGCGGCGAGGTCGAAGTCCTCTCGGGACTGACGGCGAGCGACACGATCGTCGTCGATGGCGCTTTTCTGCTCAAGGCACAAGCGGAAAAGGGTGAAGACGATCACGAGGGTCACTGAGGAGCGCCATGATTAGCCGGCTGATTCGCGAGTCGTTTCACGCGCCGCTCCTGACCGCACTGCTCATCGCCGCGGGAACCACGATCGGTGCGTTCTGGATGCAGGACCTGCGGCGGGATGTGTTTCCCGATCTCTCTGCGCCGGTCTTCAACGTCATCACGCAGAACGCGGCCATGGGCGCCGAGGAACTCGAGACCGCGATCGCGATCCCGATCGAAGTCGCGCTCGCAGGGTTGCCGGACGTCCGGCGCGTGCGCTCCAACTCGCAGCTGGGCGTGGCGCAGGTCACGATCGAATTCGAGCCGAGCGCTGACTACTACCGCTCGCGGCAATTCGTCGCCGAACGCGTGGCGCAGGTCTCCGGTCAGTTGCCGGCGGGAACCGATCCACCGCTGATCTCGAGCCTTACCGGCCGCCTCAACGAGATATTCGAGTTCACCCTCGAAGCCGATCCTGGTGCGGCCGATCTGATGACGCTTCGCGATCTCGCGGAGTTCGAGGTCAACAACCGGCTGCTCGCCGTCCCGGGCGTCGCGGCCGTCGAGCGCCTCGGCGGCTACCTCCGACAGTTCCAGGTGCAGCTCGATCCCGAGCGCATGTCAGCCCGCCTCGTCAGCCTGGACGACGTCATGCACGCGGTCGAAGAGTCGAATCTCAACGCCTCCGGGGGGATCGTGGCTCAGGGCTCGATCGAGTGGACGGTGCGCGCGCTGGGCAGAGCGCAGACCGTTGACGACCTGCGACGTACTGTCGTGGTCACAAAAGGCGACGTCCCTGTCTTACTCGGCGACGTCGCCGATGTCCGCGAGGCCGCCGCAGTGAGACGAGGCCTGGCGCATCGCTTGAAGGGCGAGGTCGTCAGCGCACGCATCATCAAGCAGTTCGGATCGGACACCGTCAGTGTGGCCGATGGAATCCGCCGCGCCATCGAGGACATCCGGAGAGCGCTCCCCAAGGGGGTTCAGTTGCGCATCGTGTACGACCAGTCGCAACTGGTGTCGTCCGCTCTGGGAGGCGTCGGCCGGGCTGTGATGCTGGGGGGCGTGTTCGTCGTCCTGGTGATCCTCGTGCTGCTCGGCAACGTTCGTGCGGCTCTGCTCGTCACGCTCACGATCCCGCTCTCGATCGCGCTCGCCGGACTGCTCTTGCAGCCACTCGGCGTCGGCCTCAACACCATGACGCTTGGTGGCCTGGCTATCGCCGTCGGTCTCCTCGTCGACGCCGCGATCATCATGGTGGAGAACATCCTTCATCGATTGAGTGATGCCACCACTCCTCGTGAGCGACGGGAACGCGCCCTTCAGGCGGCGATCGAGGTCGCACGGCCGATCGCGTTCGCGACGCTCATCGTGATCGTGGTGTTCCTTCCGCTGTTTGGCATCACCGGCATCGAGGGGCGCATGTATCGGCCGCTCGCGGCCGCCGTGATTGCCGCAATGGCGGCGGCGCTGATTCTGGCCCTGACGCTCGTGCCTGTCGCCGCGGCGTCGATCCTGCGACCGTCTCGCCGCGGAACGGATGGCGATGTGGCGCTGCTGCGGAAGGTGAAGCAGTGGTACGCGCCCGTCCTCGATCGATGTCTTCGGCATCCGGCGCTAGTCGCGGCGATCACGGTGCTGATTGCGATCCCGATCGCTGGGGTCGGCCTGCGCATCGGCAGCGACTTCATGCCGCAGCTGGACGAGGGCGCCTTCCTGCTGCAGACGATTCTTCCGGCCGAAGCCGCCCTCGACGAAGTCGATCGACTGAATCATCGCGTCGAGGATGTCCTGCGCCAGATACCGGAGGTCGAGGACGTCGTGCGCCGGACGGGTCGCGCGGAGCGAACCGAAGATCCGATGCCGCACACGGTGTCTGACGTACTCGTGGTGCTCAAGGCGACACGCGCTCGTGAGCTCGAGGCGATCGAGGCGGACATGCGCCGGCAGCTCGAAGGCATGCCCGGGATCGCGGTGTTGTACACGACGCCCCTCGGCATGCGCATTGACGAAGGCCTCGGCGGCACCCCCGCCGATCTGTCGGTGCGGATATTCGGCCCGGATCTCGACGAGCTCTCGCGTCTTGCCGCGCGCGCTGCGGATCTGATTCGTGAAGTTCGCGGGATCGCGGATCTTCGGGCGGAACAGCTCACCGGCCTGCCGCAGCTGCAGATCGCGGTGAATCGCGACGCCACGGCGCGCGTGGGGCTGGCGCCGGGAGATGTGATTCGCGCGGTCAGCATCGGCCTGGTCGGCAAGGAGGAATCACAGATATGGGTCGGACAGCGCCGATTCGATCTCGTCGTGCGACTGCGTGACGATCGGCGCGACACGCTGGATGCGATTCGCGCTCTGCTCATCGACGGGCACGACGGCCGCAAGATCCCCCTCGGCCAGCTTGCGGACGTGACACAGACATTCGGTCCGGCGGCGATACGGCGGGAAGCCGGCACGCGACGCATTGCCGTCGAAGCGTCGATCACGGGACGCGACCTCAGTGGCACCGCGGCCGACGTCAGCGCGGTCCTGACCGATCGACTGCAGCTGCCGGCCGGATACTTCTTCGATCTTGGTGGGCGCGTCGAGAGTCAGGCGCGTGCGTCGCGGGCGCTCGCCCTTGCGATTGGCGCAGCGCTGTTCGGCGTGTTCGTGCTTCTGCTCGTGGCGCTTGGATCGGCAGTCGAGGCCGCCATGATTCTGGCGACCGTGCCCATGGCCTTCATTGGAGGGATCCTCGCCCTGCTGATCGCCGGCGAGACATGGAACGTCTCTTCGCTCGTCGGTCTCATCGGCCTGTTCGGCATCGCGGTCCAGAACAGCCTCGTGCTCGTCACGCAGACGCGAGGGTTGGTTGCTGACGGACGAACGTTGCGGGAGGCCGTTCGCGAGGCGAGCATTGGTCGCGTGCGTCCGAAGCTCATGACTGCCGGCACTGCCACGCTCGGCCTGCTACCGCTCCTCGTCCTGCAATTGCAGGGCACGGAGATCGAGCGGCCCCTTGCGATCGTGATGATCGGCGGTCTCGTGACGTCGACACTCTTTACGTTGCTCGTGCTTCCGACCTTCTATCTGCAGGTCCACGGCTGGTTGGAGCGTCGCGCGCATCTGCGCGACACGGCGTCGGCGTGAGCGAATCGTCCCAACCCCCAAGAATCACATCTCTTGGGAGTTGGGAGTTGGAGCTTGGAAGTTGAGTTAGTGCCGTATCTGTGAGGAGATGTCTTCGAGCTCGTAGACTTCGCAGTTACCGCGCTCGGGCAGGAGGCCTGCCTCGGCATTCGTGTTGAGCCGCAGCGTTTTCGGCGTCATCACCCACGGCTCCACGAGCACCTCGGGATCCTCGACGGTCACCTCGTACTTGATCTCAGCACCCTGACGCGTGAGCTTCTCGATCACATGCAGCTGATCGGAGTGGAAGAAGCCGCCGCGCGCGAGCCACGTGCTATCGACGAACGCGATCGAGTCGAGCACCAGCGTGTCGCCCTCCCAGCGCCCGACGGTATACCCGTAGTACTTGCTCTCGATCGCGCGCTGCGGATCGTGCTTGCGGCCGTCGGTCGGGATGATGCGATATTCACCCTGTCCACCGCCGCCATCCGCATACTGCCCGTAGAAGAAGATGATGTCGTTCGCCGACTGCACGATACGTCGCGGCGGACCGTGTCGCGGCAGCCCGAGCGGCTGACACGTCATCACCGGATCTTCCTTGTTCGTCCACATGTCGAGCTGCTGCACCTTGTCCCAGTGCTCCGGCTTGTACAGCGGACGATTCGGGCCGAATCGCGACGGCGCTTCGAACTCGAAGTCCATCGTCTGATTGATCTGGCGACTGCATTCGACCTGCGTCGGACTGCACCGGCGATTGCCGTAGCGCCAGTTCATGCCGGCGGAATTCCAGTTGCCGGTCATGTCGGGCTTCCCGTTCGCCATGCGCGGCGTCTGTGCCGACGCTGCCACTTCCTGACTCTTCGGCGCGGGTTGCGCTGCCACCGTGATCGCCTTCTTCACGCTCGCAGGCACCGGCATCACGACGTACACGCTGCCGGTTTCTGTCTCGGTCGTTGTCAGATCGCGAGCGACCACGCCGTTGTTGCGCTCGATCATCTTGCCGGCGTACCACGCCTCGACCTTGTTCAACGGGTTGTTCCAGTCCGCGTAGTCGCTGTAGATGAACTCGGTGGTCGTCGCGCCGTTCTTGACGACGACTTTTTCAGCCATGTACTTCGCGTCGAGCGTGGCGCTTGCCGTCGCCCCAGGAACACCAGGAATGGGGAACGTCACGACCGGCTTGCTTCCCTCCCACGTCAGCGTCGTCTTTCCGACGGTGTTCAGACCGTCCTTCAACAACGTGCCGGGGTTGGGACCTGGATCGGTGCTCACGGCGCCCAGCCCCGCGATTGCGGCCTTCGGCGCGCCTTGAGGACTGGCCCAAAGGCGAATGAGCCGCTCCTGCACGGCCTTCGGCATCGGGGTAGCCTTGCCTTTCCCCGCGATGATCTCGGCGCCCATGACGTCCTCGTTCCAGGCGTACTGCTCGCTGAGGACTTCAATGGCCGAATACGCCTGCCCGTTCGCACGCGTGCAGGTGTACTGAATGCGCTGACCCGGTAGCTGGTAGTTCGTGCTCACGCGATATTTCGTCAGCGTGCACGGCTGTCCATCCACCTGGATGGTGCCCTTCCCCTGATACTCGAGCGAGACGATCAGCTCGTGCTCGTCGACGCCCCGCAGCATACCCAGGTACCACGTCCAGTTGAACAGCACCGAACGCAGATCCTTCGCATCCTTCGCGGGGCGATAGGGTGGGGGGGGCTCCTGGAAACCGCCGCGCCCCTGCCCGCCGGCCGGAGCTTGAGCACCGGCGGCCGGTGCCTGCGCACTGGCTGTCGTCAGCGCGCCGATCGTGAAGACGATGGCGAGCGCGACGGCTGTCCAGATGGTCCTTCGTCGAAGGACCGTCATGACACTAGTCATTAGCGTTCCCGGCGGAGATCATCACCACGCGTCCGTCAGGCATCGTCACGGACTTGAGGAACCCAAGCGGGCTGCCGTTTCTCGCGGGGATGAACTTCACGCTGATCTCGTCACCAGCATGAAGTGCGTTCGGCCCGGTCTTACCGACGCCTCTCTGCGCGAGAGCAGTGGCCGAACCGAGTGTGAATACCCAACTCGTCATCGTACCGTCAGGGTTCTTGACGGAGAGCGTCAGCGACCCATGGGGGTTGACGAATTGAATCTTCTCGACCGCCCCGTGGACCTCCGCTTCCTTGTGCATGTCGTAGACGCCCGCAAGGGAGTGGTGAGCCTGCAGGGAGCCAGCGGCCAGCAGCCACCCGCACAAAACGACACCGCCTAAAGTTCGCCGACTCATTGGTGCGCCTCCATGAATGATTCAGTTCGCACGAGGTGCGGTGATAGAGCTACCGCCAGAAAACCCAACGTTAGAGGGTAGCATCGCGGCCCTCCCGGCTCAAATGTGGAATCAATCTCAACTTCCGGCAGAACTGGATGTCACCCGGGAGGCTTTCCCCCCACGGCATCCCAGGAGGGCCTCGCGCGCGTCGCCTCGCTTCCAGCCACGGAATACAGAGCGCCTGGAGCATTCCGCGTCTTGCGAAACTCGTCGAGCGTCTCGCCTCGCATTGCCGCGTAGATGTGCAAGTTCGAAACGCCAATGACCGCGCCAAGCTTCTCGAGCATGAAAAAGCTGACGCCGTAATGAATCATGCCCCGCCAATCGAGCGTGCGGACCAGATGGCGTTCGTCCGCGGTCAGAGAGGCTTCCTCGAAAAGCGACTCCTGATCGTTGCGAAACCGCGCTCGCCAGGCGGGATCGACCAGGGCATGAAGGAACTTGTTCAACCGATATCCTTTGACGCTGCGCGCGAGCGTAAACGGATAGGTCCCTGGCAAGTGCTCGATACCAGCCAGCTGACGGTTGATCCGAGCCAGATAAGCGGGATCCACAACTGGCGACGCTGACTCGTCGTCCTCGTAAATCGCCGTCGCGATCCCCGTCATGCTGGGCAGGTAATAGCTCTGATGCAGCTTGCGGATCCTGGGAGCCAGCGCGCCGCGCATGACGAGCCACATGATCACTTCGGCGCCCTCGAGCCCGCCGAGCGCCGCAAACTCGGCGTGCGTCATCTCGGTCAGGCGCTCCGGATCCTTCTCGATCAGCTCGAGAAAGCGCAGGTCCCACTCGGTGTTGTTGAAACCGCAGCGCTCACCGTGCACCTGGTGTGACAAGCCACCAGTCGCGACGAGCGCCACCTTCAAGTCTTCCGGATAGCTTTCAACGGCCCTGCGCAGACTCTGTCCGAGCCGGTAGCATCGCCGCGCCGAGGGAATAGGGAATTCCAGTACGCCGACTTGCAACGGCACGATGGCGCCCGGCCAGCCGGGATCGTGCGGCCACAACATCGAGAGAGGCGAGAAGCAACCGTGATCGAGCGGTTTGTCCTGGAAGTACGAGAGGTCGAACTCGTCGGCAACAAGACCCGCCGCGATGTGATGGGAGAGCGCCGCATGACCGCGAACAGGCGGCAACGCCCGTGGGCCGCCGCCCTCATCCGCGGGGGCATACGATTCGCCGATGCCAAGCGCGAACTGTGAGTAGTGATCGAAGAAGAACGAGGTGACGTGATCGTTGAAGACAATCAACAGCACGTCCGGCTCCCTGGCGGCGAGCCATTCCTGGACCGGCTTATAGCCAGCAAAGATGGGTGCCCACACCGGGTCGTGCTGCTTGTGGCTGTCGAGGGCGAACCCGATTGTGGGCGTATGAGAGCTCGCGACGGCGCCGACGATCCTGGCCATCGCGCTTTACTTGCCAACCTTGCAGCGCGTTCCGCCACTGAGGCCGACGTCGCGATACTTGTCGTGGCACGCCGCACAGTACACGCTGAAGAGCATGTTTGCATGCGGGAAGAGGAACGCCCGCATGTCGATCTTCTTCATCATCAGATCTCCCGCACCGCACCTGAGCAAGTGGCATGCCCGGCCAGTCGGGTCCGAATGTGTCGCAGTACGAGCATATGTTCCGCTCTCGCAGTCATCGCGCTGGGGGATCATTCGCGCCCGCCGCTGAATATCCCCCACGGATTCGCCATTTCAGCATGCGAGATCTCACTGGTTGAGACCAGTCACGCAGGCGTCATCCTGTCTGACCTGCTCGCGCGGTTCTTGCATCGGTGTCACGAAGGAAGGTGCCACATGGCAGTCAAGACGGCGCTGGTGCGACAGGTACGAGGCATCACTCTCGCTGGCAAGACGGACTCGAACCATTGGGTGATGATGGACGGCCCACCGGAGTTCGGCGGAAGCAACGCAGGCACACGGCCCAAGGAACTCCTGCTGCTCGCCCTCGGCGGCTGCACCGCGAGCGACGTGATTTCAATCCTGCAGAAGAAGCGTGTCGCGCTCGATGGATTGGACATTCACGTGACGGCCGAACAGCGCGATGAACATCCGCAGGTGTTTACTCAAATACACCTGGAATACGTGCTTCACGGCGACGGTCTGCGCCCGCAGGATGTCGAGCGTGCGATCGAGCTCTCGGAAACCAAGTACTGCTCGGTCAACGCCATGCTTCGGCCGGCCATTCCGATCACGTGGTCGTATCGAATCGAGCCCCGCCACGCCGCACGGCCGGCAGCATGAGAGAACAGGAGGGACTCCAATGCTCGCGCGCATCCTCGTTCCCACTGACTTCAGCGATCCTTCGGAGGCCGCGCTCGCATACGGCCGAACGCTGGCCAACCAGTTCGATGCTGCACTGCACCTGCTTCACATTGCGGAGAACCCATTCCTGCGCGCCACCATCGCGGACCGGCGATCGATCGAAGACGCTCCCGGACGCTGGCTGGAGGAGCGTCTGACCGACGACGATCGCCGGCGCGGTGCGGTAACAGTCGTGGAGAATTCAGACGAACCCGCGAAGGAGATTCTTCAGTACGCGCAGTCGGCGAACATCGATCTCATCGTCATCGGCACGCACGGACGAACTGGTCTCGCTCGGCTCGTGCTCGGCAGCGTGGCCGAGGCGGTCGTACGCGCGGCGCCGTGTCCGGTGCTCACCGTCCACTCGGACGGCTCGGCTGCGGTGGTCGCGGCCAGCAAGGAACGCATCGACTAGCCGAATGTGAAAGCGAAGGCCTCTGCGCCCGGATCGAGAAATTCGATCGCAAACGTCCGATCGACGATGGCACCAGGCTGACGAATCAATTGATACAACCGCTGTTCGACAACCGTGCCGTTACCAGCGTCATCGACGTCTGAGCCGTGCGCGGCAGCGGGCGGCTGGCCGTCAATCGAGACGCGAAATCGTATCGGGTTCTCTCGTCGTGTCGGTCCCATCACGAGATGAAGATCGCGCGCGTGAAAGCGATACACGATCCGTCCGTCGGCCTTGTTCAGGCTTACGGCCTTGTCGCCGACGGTCCACTCACCCGCAAGCGCCCAGTTGTTGAGCGCCAGACGTGTCGGCGATGTATAGACACGGCGTCGATCCGGTTCGACGCCGCCAGACGACGCGAAGTTCTGCGTGCGCTCGTGCCCGAGATAGTTTTCTGGAGACTTCAGGTTGGCCCAGTCGGCCGGCCATTCCACGCCGCTGACAGCAGCCGGCTCGATACCGCCGCCTGGACTGGCAGCGCCAGCGTCCATCAGCAGCTTTCGAATCTTGTTCTCCGATTGTTCGTACTCACCCTCGCCGAAGTGACGATCGCGGATGCGTCCACGCGTGTCGACGAAGTACAAGGCGGGCCAGTACTGATTCCTGAATGCGCGCCAGATCGAATAGTCGTTGTCGATGACGATCGGATATTCGATCCGCATCTGCTGCACTGCGCGGCGAACGTTGTCGAGATCCTGCTCGAATGCGAACTCGGGCGTGTGCACACCGAGCATGACGAGCCCTCGCGTGTACTTGGCGGCCCACGCCCGGACATAGGGAAGCGTCCGCAGCCAGTTGATGCAGGTATACGTACAGAAGTTGACGACGACCACTTTGCCCAACAGTGCTGAAGGAGCCAGCCGTGGCGAATTGAGCCACTCGGTCGCACGGCCGATGGCCGCGAGTTCGCGTGGCACGTCGTCGTCTTTTGCAGTCGCCATCCCGAGCATACCCAGCTGCGAGGCCGCGATCGTCATCGCCGCGGTGCCCACGAAACGACGACGATCGCGGTTGACGTGATCCACCTGTTCACCTATTTGCGCAGCGATCGGAAGCCTGCTCGCATTTCATCGGAGAGGAACTTCGGCTGCTCAAAGGCCGCGAAGTGTCCACCCTTGGGCAGCTTGTTGTAGTGGATCAAGTTGGGATACGCCTGCTCTGCCCAACTCCGCGGCGCTGGATAGAGCTCGTCAGGGAAGACGCTCACGGCCGTCGGGACCTTGACGCCTTTGACGCCGAAGAACGACGCTCCCATGTTCTCCCAATAGAGACGGCCGCCTGAGACACCTGTATTCGTCAACCAGGCGAGCGTGATGTTGTCGAGGACGTCGTCTCGCGTGAGGCCTTCATTCGCTCCGTCAAAGACGCGGGCGATGAGCTCCAGGCTGCGCGCGTCGTGATCGAGGAAATACGCCGCCAGGCCGACGGGTGAATCCGCGATTCCGTACAACGTCTGCGGTCGCAACCCCATTTGGAAGCCGTAGCCGATGCCCTTTGCATAGACGAAGCTCAGTCGCTCGTAAGCGAGCGTCTCGTCGGCCGACAGACCGGCTGGTGCAGGCGCACCGGAAAAAGCGGCCTTGTCGATGTCGGCTGGAATCACATTCGCCATGTTGGTGTGAATGCCCATCAGTCCCCTGGGCGCCTGCGCGCCCATCAGCTCGGTGATGATGGCACCCCAGTCGCCGCCCTGCGCCACATAACTCGAGTAGCCGAGACGCGTCATCAGCACGTCCCAGGCACGAGCGATATGGGCGGGGTCCCACCCGGTGGTCGCCGGTCTTCCTGAGTATCCGTAGCCCGGCATCGACGGAATCACCACGTGGAAGGCATCGGCCGCGGTGCCGCCATGCGCCGTGGGATTGGTCAGCGGCTCGATGAGCTTGAGCTGCTCTATGACCGATCCCGGCCAGCCGTGCGTGACGATCACGGGCAGTGCATCCTCGTGCTTCGAGCGCACATGGATGAAATGGATGTCGAGACCATCGATCTCAGTGATGAAGTTTGGAACGGCGTTGAGGCGCGCCTCGACTTTGCGCCAGTCATAGTCCGTGGCCCAGTAGGTTGCAAGTTTCTGCACCGTGGCGAGCGGCACACCTTGCGAGAAGTCCGTGACGGTCTCGCGCTCGGGCAACCTGGTAGCGGCGACACGCCGGCGCAATTCAGTCAGCTCCGCTTCCGGCGTCACCACCTGAAACGGACGAATTGTTGTCGCTTCCACCACATCTGTGAGAGTCGTCATAGTGAAGTCCTTTCTCGTGCGATTGTCGGAAGCGCATGAGAACAGACTCGCCGCATCGAATCTATTGGACGAAGGTATCGTCCGGCCTGACGTCCGATACCAACGTCTTATGGACGCTGACGTACTGAAGTAGCATCCTTCGTCATCACCGATGCATCCTGATCAACACACGGAGAAAGTTATGAGCACACAGATGAGCGCAAGCCAATTCGCCAGCGCGAACAACGTGGATACCAAGCTCGAGGTCATCACCATCCCCGTGTCCGACATTGAACGCGCCAAGCGCTTCTACGAGGGGCTCGGGTGGCGGCTCGACGCCGACTTCAAAGGTGACGGCTGGCGTGGAGTGCAGCTGACACCTCCCGGCTCGCCATGCTCCATCCACCTTGGCAGCGACGGCGTACCGGGCTCGGCGCAGGGACTGTTTCTGGTCGTTGACGACATCGAGGCTGCACGCGCCGAGCTGATCGGCAAAGGCGTGGACGTCGGCGAGCCATTTCACTTCGCGGGCCTCACCGGGCCACGCTTCCTGCCCGGACTGGACCCTGAACGTGGCACTTACCGCTCGCACGCCTCATTCAAAGACCCGGACGGCAACGGTTGGCTGCTTCAGGAGGTCAAATCCCGGCTTCCCGGGCGAGGGCTCAGCCTGGACGTCGCGACGCTCACGGACCTTCTGCGCGAGACAGAGGAGCACCACGGCAACTACGAACGGATCGCTCCGAAGCACCACTGGTCCCAGTGGTACGCCGCCTACATCGTCGCCCGTGAGCGCGGGAGAACGTCAGACGAGGCAGCAAAGGATGCCGCGCTTCACATGCAACGTACCGGCGATCACGTGACGGTCTAGAGGCCGGCGTGCGACACGACATCGTCCCAGGCGCCGTCCTGCCGAACTACGAGCTGTCCGATCATCGCGGCACGCACCGCACGCTATCGGAGTTGCAAGGAGGCGACCCGCTGGTCGTGGTGCTCTCGCGCGGGGGATTCTGTCCAAAAGACAGACGGCAGCACGAAGGGCTCGTGCAGCTGCACCGCGAGATGCAGGTGGGCTATTGCCGTCTCGTGACGATCTCGACTGACAACCTGCTCGAGACGAATGAGTTTCGAGCAGGTGTCGGCGCCCACTGGACGTTTCTTTCCGACCCTGGACGCAAGGTGCAGAAGGATCTCGACATCGCGGAGTACACCGACCCGCAGCACAATCCGATGATCCCGCACACGCTGGTGCTCGAGCCCGGCTTGCGCGTCTACAAGATCTACAACGGCTACTGGTTCTTCGGTCGCCCGACGGTGGAGGAACTGCGCCTGGACCTGCGCGCTGTGCTACAGCGCTGCCGTCCCGATTGGGATATCAGCAGCGCGGAGCAACGAGCCGCGTGGGAGAAAGACGACAAGGCGAATTTCTTTCCGTACGGAAAAACGCACGCGCAGACATTGGCGGAGCAGGACTGATCGATTTCGCTGATCTGGCTATCGCGCGCCAGCGTTGTTGAGGCGAATGCGCGCGAGCTTGCTGCTCGCGGCCATGTAGAGAGTCTTCCCGTCAGGATCACCGAACGTGAATCCAGGAGCGAACTCGGGCGGAACGATCATGCCCAGGTGCTTGCCATCGGGCGCAAACACCCAGATGCCACCCGGGCCCACGGAGTACAGATTCCCTTTCGCGTCGAACTTCATCCCGTCGGGATTGCCGCTGCCCTTGCCGGTACTCATGTCGGCGAACAGTTTGCCGTTGGCAATCGTCCCATCGCGCTGCACGTCGTACCGCATGATCGTGCGCTTGGCGGAGTCGTTGACGTAGAGAAACTTCTCGTCGGGCGACAACGCGATCCCGTTTGGACGCTCGAGATCCTTGACGAGTAACTGGAGCTTGCCGTCCTTGAGGAGGAAGACGCCCTGATACGGCAGCTCCTTCTTCAGATCCCAGTCGGCGAAACGATTGCCGCCGCTCGGATCGGTGAAGTAGAGCGCGTCGTCTGAGCGAAACACGAGATCGTTCGGGCTGTTCAGACGCTTCCCTTCGTAGGATTCGGCGAGGATCGTCCTCTTCCCATCGTTCTCGAGCCGAACGATGGCGCGATCGGCTTCGGCCGCATATACGACCCGTCCTTGCGGATCGAGGGCAATGCCGTTGGCGCCAAATCTCGGGTTCACGGGGCGGCCGGGCGTTCTCGTCCAGTCAGGCTTCTCCATGAACGCGACCATCTTTCCGTCAGGCGACCAGCGCTGAACTACATTGGCGGGAATGTCGCTGATCAGCAGATGGCCACTGCCGGATTCTCTAACCCAGATGATTCCGTTGATGAAGCCGAAGCCATCCTTGACCGTCTCCACAGTGGCGCCTGGAGACACGATGGCATCGAAGGCAGGATCGAGTCGCCGCGTCGTTTCGGACGGCGGCGTCTGCGCGCGCAGCGAAAGAAAGACGGTTCCGTTGACGAGGAGGGCACAGCAGATGACCAGAATCCTCATGGTGACCTCGCTCGTCAGCTCGGACCGCCGCCACACCAGCGTCTATTCGTCGGGCGATCGGAAACGAAGCGTGTGCCCGTCGGGATACGTGATCGCTGACAGCAGCCCGATCGGGCTCTTGCCATCTGCAGCCGGCACGCACGTGACGGTGATTTCATCACCGGGCTTCAGGGCATTCGGGCCGGTCTTGCCGATCCCGAGCCGCGCGAGCTGCTGGACGCTGCCACCGACGAACGACCACTCGACGATCTCACCGTTCGGTCCCTTGACTTCGAGCTTCAACGACGAGTGAGGATTGACCAGCCGGAACGCTTTGAATGCTCCGGTCACCTTGCCTTCTTTTCCCAGCGCGTACATGCCTGCGAGGGAATGATGTGCCTGCAATGAAGCCGTGGCCATCAGCAACCCGCACAAAACGACGCATCGCAAAGTCCATTTATTCATGAGTGCATCTCCTCCTAGTGCCGAATCTGTGTGGCAGCCGCGTCGGTCTCGAAACTGGTCTCGCAATTCCCTCGCTCTCGCAGAAGGCCTGCGTTGGGATTGGTGTTGCGACGTACGACTCGTGTGGGCAACACCCACGGCTCCACCAGAACCTCAGGATCTTCAACCGTGACATCGTACAGGAGCGCATCACCCTTCCGCGTGAAGCGTTCCACAACATGCATCTGATCGGAATGGAAGAAGCCGCCGCGGCCGAGCCATGTCGTATCGATGAACGAGATGGAGTCGATGACGAGCGTGTCGCCTTCCCAGTGTGCCACCGAGTTGCCCATGTAGGTGATGTCGAACTCGGCGTTCGCGTCGCGCTTGCGGCCATCGGTCGGGATGATGCGATATTCGCCATATCCGCCGCCAGCATCACCGCCAAGATAGATGAACGTGACGTCGTTCTCCGACTGGTAGATGCGTCGGGGTGGCCCCTGTCGCGGAACCCCGAGAGGCTGACAGGTCATGACCGGATCGTACTTGTTGGTCCACATGTCGAGCTCGATCACCTTGTCCCAATGCTCGGGCTTGTAGATCGGCCGATTCAGCTGACCGAAGCGCGAGGG
>Ga0310810_10002732_pt1 | contig 19042 bp, 13 predicted proteins | sample NCmetagenome_FD_207641 | JGI IMG/M metagenome (GOLD analysis project Ga0310810, IMG submission 207641) | Soil microbial communities from experimental microcosm in Duke University, North Carolina, United States - NC | ecosystem: Engineered > Artificial ecosystem > Soil microcosm > Unclassified ...
GGTCCGCGACCGGGGCCCCCCGTACGCGGCCACCCGCGAGCGCGCTCCCGTTCCTTTCAGCCTCACTCTCCGCCGCCCTCGGGCGAGCCGCCACGGGCGAACGGGTCCGTGTAACTCAGGTGCAGTTCGTCGTGCGTCGGCGGCGGCGGCAACGGTTTGCCGTCCTGCTTGGCGAAGTACGTGTCCAGGATGTGATGCGCCACCGCCGCCGCATTCGGCCCATGGATGCCGTGCTCGAGGAACACCACGCCGGCGATCGTCGGGTGGTCGCGCGGCGCGAAGAAGATGAACCAGCCGTGGTCACGGTAATCGGCGTGCGGGTTGCGGGCCTGCGCGATGAGCCGCGCGGCGTTCGAGATCACCTGCGCCGTCCCCGTCTTGCCGCAGACGTCCTTGCCTTCGATTCGTGCGCGGCCGCCGGTGCCGCCGCCGTTGACCACTCCCCACATGCCCTGTCGAATCGCTTCGAGCTTCTCCGCCGAGACGTCGACCTTCGACTGCGGCGGCGGCGGCGGCACGGCGTCCCACCCGCCGTTCTCGTATTTGGCTTTCAGCAGGTGCGGGGTGATCCGGGTGCCCCCGTTTGCCAGCGTCGCAGCGTAGACCGCCATCGACACCGGCGTGACCGACACCTGCCCCTGGCCGATGGCGACGGAGATCGTTTCGCCGGCGTACCACTTCTTCTCTTTGGTGTGCTCGGCCTTCCATTGGGTGGACGGGACCAGACCGATCAGCTCGTTCGGCAAATCGATGTTCGATTTCTGTCCAAGCCCGAGCAGCGTGGCCCACTTGTTGATCTTGTCGATGCCGAGCATGTTGCCGACGGTGTAGAAATACACGTCGCAGGACTGTTCGATCGCGGTCTTCAGGTTGACCGCGCCGTGGCCGCGATGGTTCCAGCACGCGAACCGGCGTCCGTAGAACGTCGCCCCGCCCGTACAGTTCACGGTGAAATTCGGCGTGATGACGCCTTCTTCGAGTCCGGCGAGCCCCACGGCCATCTTGAACGTCGACCCGGGCGAGTACCGGCCCTGGAGCGCGCGGTCCTGCAGCGGACGCAGGTCGTCGGTGTTCAACGCCTGCCACGTCGCCTTGTCGATCCCGCCGGCGAACGAATTCGGATCGAAAGCGGGACGGCTCGTGAATCCGAGCACGTCGCCGTTGTTGGGATCGACGACGACCGCGGCACCGTTGAAGCCGCTGGCCGAGAACCCGTCCTCGATCGCTTTCTGAATGTCGCCGTCGATCGTGAGCTGGACGGCCGTGCCTTCACGCGGGTCGTCCTTGCCGAGCTCGAACAGCTCGCGGCCGATGCTGTTCACGACGACGGTCTTGTTGCCTTCGGTGCCCATCAGCAGCTTGTTGTATTGCTGCTCGAACCCTGCCTGGCCGACGATCGCGCCGGCGTCGACCCCTTCATAGTCCGACCGCTGGAGCTGTGCCTCGGTCACTTCGCCGACGTAGCCGAACACGTGGGCGGCCTCGGTTCCCGGATATTTCCGGGACGGCACTTCCTGGTAGATGATCCCGGGCATTTCCCAGCGGCGGGCCCAGACCGCGATCACCTGTTCGCGCGTGGCGTTTTCGATGAGCACGATCGGGCGATAGCTCGGCTCGCGCCGGCGGCGCTCCACCGTTTCACGCAGCAGCGCTTCGTCCACGCCGGTTGCCGCCGCCACGAGCTTCAGGGTGGCATCGATGTTTTTCGTCTGTTCGCGCACGAGCGCGATGTTGAAGATGTTCTGGTTTTCGACCAGCACGCGGCCGTTCCGATCCAGCAGCACCCCCCGCGGCGCCGGCAGCGGCAGCTTGCGCGTGTGATTGTTGTCCGCCATCTCGGCGTACTTGTCGTGCTGCGCGACCTGGAACACCCAGAACCCGATCGCCAGCGCCGCGAAGGCGGCCGCGATGATGTACTGCAGCCCACTCAGCCGTAGCCCGAGTCCGCGCCGATCGTCCGGCATCAAGTTGGACATAGCAAAAGTTTGTTACTCGATGTTCGTTACTCGATGGTCGATGGTCGATGGTCGATGGTCGATGTTCGATGGTCGAAATATTAAAACCGGCGTTTGCTGAATGCCGCCCTGCGCGCGCGGCGCCGCGCGAGCACCTCGGGGCCCTGCTCCACAATCCAGAACACCATAACGCCAATCGTCGCGTTGACAGCCGCCTGGAGTCCAACGGACGACCACCGGAGCGCGAACATCCGGCCGTCCGCGACGGCCGACAGCGCCTCGAACACGACCGCGTGCACGACCGTGGCAGCGGCGAACATCAGGAACCGGGCCACGACGCCCGACATGATGAACTGCGCTCCGAGGACGCCGACGACGAACCCGATCAGCGTCTTCGAGAGGCCGCCGATCCCGACGATGCCGCCGGCCAGCGCGTCCTGCGCCAGGCCGCCGACCGTGCCGGCCAGCGCGCCGGTCACGGCGCCGAAGGCGAGGCCGGCATACACGACTGCCACGACCACCAGATTCACCGCCAGCGTGTGTCCAATCATCATCCCGGAAAGCGTCGCCTGGAGCGCCAGCGCCGCCGCGACGCCGAGTGCCAGCACCACCGTCCTCACTTGATGTCCTCGTCGTGCTGCGCCGGCCGTGGCGGCACCATCACGACGAGCACTTCTTCGAGGCTCCCAAAGTCGACCGCCGGCCGTACGGCGATGGTCAGATATAGTCCGCCGCGCCGCTCCACTTTTTCAACGGCCCCGATGGTGAATCCCTTCGGATAGATCCCGTCCACGCCGGACGAGACCACCTGGTCGCCGTTCTTCACGTCGGCCAGATTCGGCACCAGATCCATTTTCAGCGGCGGGTATTCCTCAGAACCCAGAATCATCCCCCCGGCGCGGGACCGCTCGGTGATCGCCCCCGCGGCCGCGTTGCGGTCGATGATGAGCTGGACCCGCGCGGCGTGGCGCGCCACCGGCCCGATCACCCGTCCGACGAGGCCCGCCGGCGCAATGACTCCCATATCGGCCATGACGCCGTCCGCCGTGCCGCGATCGATGGTAATCGTGCGGACGCCCGGATTCGGGTTCCCCGCGATCACGTCGGCGGCAAGCGTCGGCACGTCCGCCGACGTCTTCAAATCCAGCAGCGCCTGAAGTCTCTCGGAGCGCGACGCGAGCGAGCGCTGTTCCTGCAGTTGAATCTGCAGCCCGCCCACCTGCTGCCTGAGCCGCTGGTTCTCGTCGCGCGCGCCTCGCAGCGCAGCGTAGTTCGACCACACGTCGGTGACGCCATGGACGACGGCGGAGGTCGCCCGCTCGACACGCGAGAACATTTCGAAGGTCACCAGCTCCAGCACGCGCACGCCCGATTTCGACTGCACCTGCGCCGACACGAGGAGCACCTGGCCGATCATCAGGGCGGCGAACAGGACAACGGGGCGGCGCAGCGCAGTCATCGCGAACCCACGGTTCCCGAACCCACGGTTCTGGGGTTCGGGCGTGCGGGGGTGCGGCGGTTCGTCTTCGTTCGCGTTCGAAGTTCACGTTCACGTTCGAAGTTCGCGTTCCCGTTCGCGTTCGGGTTCAGGTTCGCATTCACGTTCCGATGAGAACCGGCGCGCAGGGGGGAACCAGAACCGCGAACCCCGAACTCGAACCCGAACCCGAACCCGAACGCGAACCCCGAACCCGGAATCGAACCGCCGCACCTCCGAACCCCCGCACGCGGAACCATGGCTTAGTCGATGGAGATTTTGCGCAGCAGGTTGAAGTCCGAGAGCATCTTCCCCGCCCCGAGCACGACGGAGGACAGCGGGTCCTCGGCCATCGCCAGCGGGAGCCCCGTCTCTTCCCGCAGCCGCTTGTCGAGGTTCTTCAGCATCGAGCCGCCGCCCGTCAGCACAATCCCGCGATCGACGATGTCGGCCGACAGCTCCGGGGGCGTGCGCTCGAGCGCCACGCGCACGGCATCGACGATGACGTTGACCGTCTCCGCGAGCGCCTCCCGGATTTCTTCGTCCGTAATCGTGATCGTCTTCGGCACGCCTTCGATGAGATGCCGCCCCTTGATCTCCATCGTCATCCGCTCCTCGAGCGGATAGGCGGAGCCGATCTCCATCTTGATGGCTTCGGCAGTGCGCTCGCCGATGAGCAGGTTGTACGTTTTCTTGATGTACTGGATGATCGCATCGTCCATCTCGTTGCCGGCGACCCGCACGGCCTTGCTGTAGACGATGCCCGCGAGCGAAATGACGGCGATATCCGTCGTGCCGCCGCCGATGTCGACGATCATGTTGCCCGACGGTTCGGTGATCGGCATCCCCGCGCCGATTGCGGCCGCCATCGCCTCCTCGACCAGGTACACTTCGCTCGCCTTCGCGCGGTAGGCGCTGTCCTTCACCGCGCGCTTTTCGACCTGCGTGATTTCAGAGGGCACGCCGATCACGATGCGCGGCCGCACGAGCATCGTGCGGTTGTGCGCCTTCTTGATGAAGTAGGTCAGCATCTTCTCAGTGACCTCGAAATCGGCGATGACGCCGTCCTTCATCGGCTTGATGGCGACGATGTTCCCGGGTGTGCGCCCGAGCATTTCCTTCGCATCCTTCCCGACGGCCTCGATCCGGCCATTGACCTTGTTGATCGCCACGATCGACGGTTCGTTCACCACGATGCCCTTGCCGCGCGCGTACACGCAGGTGTTCGCCGTGCCGAGATCGATGGCGAGATCGCTCGAGAAGAGCGAGAAAATCCGTAAACTCAAAAGCCGCTCCTATTCGCCAGCCACGTAAATGCCGTTCTTGCCGTGTTCCTTGACGTGGTACATCGCCAGGTCGGCGGCTTCGATGAGCGCCTCGGCGGTGGCGGCCACGTCGGGCAGCGTCGCGACGCCGACCGACACGGTGAGATGAATGTCGAGTCCGTCCTCGCGGAGGAACGGGTAGGCCGCGACGCGATCACGAATGCGCGCGCCGACGGCAATGGCGCCTTCGGTGGCCGTCTCCGGCAGCACCAGCGCGAACTCGTCGCCGCCGTACCGCGCGACGACGTCGGTCTCGCGGGCGCTCGACCGGATGACGCTGCCGGCTTCGACCAGCGCGCGGCTGCCATAGAGGTGGCCGTGCGTGTCGTTGATCCCTTTGAAGCCGTCGAGATCGAGAAAGAGCAGCGACAGCGGACGGCCGCTGCGGCTGGCGCGCTTGGTCTCGCGCCGCAGCACCTGAGAGAGATACCGGGAGTTGTACAGCTGCGTCAGATCGTCGGTCACCGACAGCGCTTCGGCACGCTCGACCCGCAGGGCGTTGTCGAGGGCAAAGGCGGCAGGCTCCAGCGCGACGCACAGAGCCCGCGAGGTCGCCGGCGCAAGACGCGGCGCGCGTTTCGAAGCCGCCTTGTCGATCCCGACGAGCGCCCCGACCGTGCGTTCCCGGCAGACCAGCGGAAATCCCAACGCGGCGACCGTACTCGCATCGGAAAAGCGCGGATCGGTGGACAGGTCGGCCGCGAAGCAGGATGCACCGTTCCGCACGACCCACAGGCCAACCGAGGTGGCGGTGGGTTCAGCGGCGGGTGCGATTCCTCGCGCCGCAAGCAGGCGCGCGCGGGCGCCCTCATCTGCGGCCAGCACGAGCCAGCCCGCCACCGGGAGCCACCGGGCCGCATGGCCCGCGATGGCGTCCGCGACCCGCTCGGGTTCGACGAAGGTGTGAACGTCGCGGATCAGCTCGACAATCGCGTCGGCCCTGGACAGACGAGCCCGTAATGCGGCCTGAAGAGGCCGCAGACGGCTGGCCAGATCCGCGCGGGCGGACGGCGACGGCGAGCGCCGGACACGAGACGGCACACGCGTGCCGGATGGGCGGCGGAGGCGGGTCTCAGGAATGAAAGAATCCCTCTAAGTCCTTCTATCCTGCGTAAATATAGCACATTGGCACACTGGTTGAGGCGGGGAATTTGCGGAAAGAACCGCAAAAACGCAGACCTGAAGGCCTGTGCGACGTCCGCCGCCCCCGGCGAGCAGCTGGACAGCGCAGCCTTCAGGTCTGCATTTCGAGCGGTTCAGAACTGGAATCGCAGCCCGACCCGCAGCGAACGCGGCAGCTGATACGCGACCACCTGCCCGTAGTTGGGGTCCGGAAGCTGGAAGGACAGTTCCGTGAAGTTGTCGTAGTCCAGCACGCGGTTCTGGTTGAACAGATTGAACACGGACGCCAGGACCGCGAGACGGCGGTTCCCGCTCATGTTGAAATCGTATTCACCCTGAACATCCGTCTGGAACTGCACCGGCGTGCGTTTCCGGAACCCGTCGGCCGTCTGGATTCCGCCGCCCCGAGGCGTCTCGGGGATCTCGCCCGCGTTGTCGTACACGGGGTTGGCGGCAAGGGCCGTCAGCGGCGCGCCCGACTGAATCGTGAACGCCACGCCGACGTTGGCGCCGTTGGCCCACTGCTTGTTGCCAAACAGCTTGCCGGTGTGCGTGCGATCGTTGGGAAGGGGTCCGTTGCCCGCCGAGCCGAGGTATCGGATGTCGCCGCGGAACCCGAGCGCTCTCCCAAGCGATACGTACGTCGGATCGTTCGTCGGGAAATCGAAGAGGGACGTGATTCCCGGATCCGACTGCCCGTTGTCGTTGCGGAAGAACCCTTCGAAGTTGCCCCACAGCCGCATCCATTGATACGACGACTGCAGCGACCACCCGCCGGCGAACCGCTTCTGCGCCTGCAGCGTCACGGCATCGTAGTCGTGCACCGGCTTCTCGAACGAGATCGCCGTGCCGGGGAACGGGTCGGTCACAGGCGTGTTCGGCCCGGGATTCGTGACGAAGTACTCGACGCTGCCGATCGTCAGATCCGGCAGCAGATACGCGACGAGCGGCAGCGAGCCGATGTCCTCGAGGACGCGGCCGTATCGGCGATGCGAGTAGTTGGCGCCGACCGACAGGCCCGGCGTGGGTTCCCACTGCCAGCCGACGAGCGTCTCGGTCGAATACGTCGACTTCGCGTTCGGATCGAAATCCGACGCCGAGAGACCCGCGAACTGCAGATGATTGGTGGTCCCCGCCGCGAGGACGCCGTTGGGCACGGGCTGCGTCAGATTCGCGTCGAAGTAATCGGCGCGGTTGACGCCCGCGTCGGCCGACAGCGCGCGCGCCGCGAGATCGTTCGGAATCTGGGCGTAGAACCATCCATAGTCGCCAAACACCTTCATGCGGCCGGTGCCCGTGGGATCGAAGGTCGCGCCGATGCGCGGAGCCCAGTTGCCGTTGAAGCTGTAGTTGGTGACGTTGCCGATCAGCTTCTGCTGGTCGTAACGGATGCCCGGACGGATCGTCAGCCGCCGCCCGACCTGCCACGTGTCCTGCGCGAAGAAGCTCGTGTAGTCCTGGCGGGTCGACTTCACGTTGTCGAGGCTCGAACGCGTGACGCGGAAGATGTTTCCGAACGTCGGATCGTTGAGGACGCTCACGGTGGCACCGGTGACGGTCTGCTGCCCGTTGGACAGCGTGAAGGTCGGCCCGGTGTAGTTCGTGATGTTGTCGTACGTGATGTGCTGGTACTGAACGCCGTACCGCAGCTGGTGCTGGCCGCGCCAATCGAGGATGTTGGTGCCGATCGCCTGCAGTTGCTGGTTCACACCCGTGTTGTTCTCGTAGAACCCGATGCCGCCGGTGACCGAGTTGCCCGTCGTGTACCGGTATTGATTGAGGTTCGGCGTTTCGGTGATCCCGTTGGTTGCGCGTGCATACGACGCTTCGAGCAGCCACGTCGGTTTCATCACCGCGTTGTAGCGCACCGTCTGGTTGTGGCCGCCGAAGTTGTTCAGGCGGCTGAACGCCGCCGTCGTGTCGCCGAGCAGCGACGAACGCCGCTGCGGTCCCATCGGCCCGTTTCCGGGATCGCCAAAGAACGAGGCATCGATCCGCTGCCCGGGCGTCACCTGCCACGTCGCTTTCGTGGAGTACGCGAGGATGTGGCGCTTCCGCTGCTGCGCGCCGAGATCCACCAGCGGCGTCCCCGCCGGCGCGATGAACGTCTGCGAGTTCCACTGCGGATCGATCGCGCCGAAGTAGAACAGGCGATCCTTCAGGATCGGCCCGCCGACTTCCGCGCCGAAGTCGCTGACCTGCTGCTCGGTCTGATTCACGGCTTCAGACCGCGTCGGCGTGGTCAACGTCACCTGGCGGAAGTTGTTCTGGAACGAACCCGGCTGCGAGTAGCCGAACAGCGTGCCGCGCAGGCTGTTCGTTCCCGATTTCGTCACGACGGTGACGACGCCGCCGGTGGCCTGCCCGTATTGCGCATCGTAGCCGCCGGTTTTCACCTGCACTTCCTGGATGAAGTCGAACGTGACGCCGGTCCCGAGCGAGCCGAGGACGATCGAGTACGAGCCCAGGCCGCCAAAGCCCGGGTTCGTGATGTCGACCCCGTCCACCATGTATTGGTTCTCGAGGCCGGAAGCGCCCGAGATCGACGGATTCGAGCGGCCGGTCCCGCCGCCGCTGCTCACGCTCGGCGCGAGATACATCGTGTCGGCGAGCGTCCGGTTGACGGGGATCTTCGCGAGCATCTGACTGTCGATGTTTGCACCCACGGTCGTGCTCGTGGGATCCACGACGGCCCGAGTGCCGGTGACCTGCACCGTTTCAGTGACGCCGCCGACGGTGAGACGGAAGCTCACCGGAGCCGTCTGTCCCAGACGCACTTCGATGTTCCGCTGCTCGGCGGGCTTGAATCCCTGCAGTTCTACGCGGACCGTATAAGTGCCGGGAGTGAGAAATGGGGCCGTAAAACGCCCCTGATCGTCCGTCACGAACGTCTTCGCACCTTGTGTCGAGTCGACGGTGACGGTCACGCCAGGAAGCGCCAGCCCTTGCTGATCGGTGACCTGCCCGGCAATCGTGCCGGTGGTCGCCTCCTGCGCCCACGCGGCCGGCGCCAGCGCGAGCGCGATCATGACGAACCAGAACCATTGCTTCATGCGGATGGACTCCTTCTTTCCTTCCGTACGTAGTAGCAATCCGGGATCACTGAACGGTATTCGTGGACGACCGGTGCAGCGGCAGGGACGAACGGCAATGTGCCCGGATTTTCGGGGCGTGTTCGCGTGTCCGCGAGTGCCCGCATGTTCGCAGCGCCCGCGTCTGCTGCGAGATGTTGGATCGCGGGCTTTCAAAATTGGATCTTCCAGGGCGCCGGGGAGTGCCCGGAACGGCTCCCGTTCTTCATGGCATAATTGGGCTTTTCCAGAGGTCTCGACAGCCCATGACCATGCTCGACCGGATGCGGCGGCACCGCAGCTGGCTCAAATGGAGCCTTGCGATCGTCGTCGTCTCCTTCGTTCTTCTGTACATCCCCAGCTTCCTCGGGAACGGCCCTCAGCAGGGGGCTGCCAACAACGCGGTCGTGGCCGAGGTGAACGGGCAGGAGATCTCCGCCGCCGAGTTCCGGCGTGTGTATCAACAGCAGATTCAGGCGTATCGCCAGTCGTACGGCGCCAACGTCGACGAGCGTCTGCTGAAACAGCTCGGCATCGACCAGCGGATCGTCCAGCAGATGGTCGAGGAACAGGCCGCGTTGTCCGAGGCGAAGCGGCTGGGGATCACCGCGAGCGACGCCGAAGTGCGGGAACGCATTCTGGCGCTCCCCGCGTTCCAGGAAAACGGGCAATTCATCGGCGACCAGCGGTATCGCCAGGTGCTGCAGATGCAGAACCCGCCGATGCGGACCGACGAGTTCGAAGACGAAGTGCGGCGCAGCATCATGACGGAGAAGCTGCAGGCGGCGCTCACCGGCTGGATGACGGTGAGCGACAGCGACGTGCGGAACGAATTCAACCGCCGCAACGAGAAAGTGAAGCTCGCGGTGGTGTCCTTCCCCGCCGACAAATTCCGCGAAGGCGTCGTGGCGACCGATGCGGACGTCACGAAGTATTTCGAGGGTCACCAGGAAGAGTTCCGGATCCCCGAAAAGCGGAAGATCCGGTTCCTCACGATCGATCAGGAAGCGCTGCGCCAGAAGGTCACCGTCACCGGCCAGCAGATCGAGCGGTACTACAACGACAACATCCAGCAGTTCTCGACGCCCGAGCAGGTCCACGCCGAGCACATCCTGCTGAAGACCGACGGCAAGGACGACGCGGCTGTCAAGAAGGAGGCGGAGTCGATCCTCGCGCAGGCCAGGGGCGGCGCGAACTTCGAGGATCTCGCGAAGAAGTATTCGGAAGACGATGCGAGCAAGGCGAAGGGCGGCGACCTGGATTACTTCGGCCGCGGGCAGATGGTGAAAGAATTCGATGACGCGGCGTTCGCGGCGAAACCCGGCGACATCGTCGGGCCCGTGAAGACCCAGTTCGGGTATCACATCATCAAGGTGCTCGACCATCGGCAGGCGCAGACGAAGCCGCTCGCCGAGGTGCGCTCGCAGATTGAAGATCAATTGAAGTTCGAGCAGGCGCAGGACCAGGCGCAGAAGGCGGCCGACTCGATCTCATCGCAGCTCAAGTCGCCCGCCGATTTCGACAAAGTCGCGCGCGATCACGGCCTCACGGTGCACGAATCGGGCTTCTTCCAGCAGGATGAGCCGATCGCCGGGATTGGCCTCGCGCCGAACGTCGCCCAGGAAGCGTTCACGATGAAGATCGGCGACGTCAGCGACCCGATCCGGACGCCGCAGGGCTACGCCTTCATCACCGTGCTTGCGAAGCAGGATTCCTATCTGCCGAAGCTGGACGAGGTCAAGGCGAAGGTGCGCGATGCCGTACTGAAGGAGAAAGCGATCGATGCGGCGCGGCAGAAGGCCGCATCCGTGGATGCGGCGATGAAATCAGGCGACTTCGACAAGGCCGCGAAGGATGCGGGGGTCGAGGTGAAGACGACCGATTTCATCGCCCGCGGTTCGCAGGTCACCGACATCGGCCAGAGTGCCGCGGTCGACGCCGCCGCGTTCTCGCTCCCGAAGGGAGGCGTCAGCGATCCGATCGTCACGGCAAACGGCGCCGCGATCATCAAGGTCGTCGACAAGCAGATGCCGTCGCCATCCGATTTCACCGCACAGAAGGATTCGCTCCGCACGGAGCTCCTCAACCAGCGCCGGAACGAGTTCTACTCCGCCTACATGAACAAGGCGCGCCAGCGCATGGATATCCGGATCAACCGGGAAGTGATCGCTCAGATCACTGCATAGAGAAAACTACACAACTACCAGCTACTCAAGACGGCAACTCCCAAATGAGAGGTCCTTGAGAGGTTGGTAGTTGTGTCGTTGCGTCGTTATCTCATTTGAAACACGTTCGGCATGATGGCCAGCGGCTCTCCTCGCCTGAAGACCTGCAGCGGGGCGGTGAGGGACGCCAGCAGCCGGGGGTTGCGGAACCCGAGCAGCGCGGCCATCGTGGCGCCGTAATCCGACGGCCCGAACGGGTTGCGGAGGACGTCGTAGAACGACCGCTTCCCCGGATACGTCACGATCTCGACGCCTGATTCCTGCGGGATCTTCGCGCGCTGTTTCGCAATCGAGATCGCGCGATCCAGCCCGCCGAGTTCGTCGACCAGGCCGATCTCCTTGGCCTGGCGTCCGGTCCAGACCCGTCCCTGCCCGATCGCGTCGATGCGCTCGGGGGTCGTGTTGCGGCCCTGCGCCGCCTTCTCCACGAACGTGTCGTACGTGGCCTGCATGCTGGCCATCATCATGGCGCGCTCTTCGGGTGTGAATGGACGCACGGGTGAGTAGAGGTCGGCGTACTTGCCGTTCGACACGCCTTCCATGTTCATCCCGAGTTTGTTGAGCGTCCCGCCGATCGCGAACTTCGTCAGGACGACTCCAATCGAGCCGGTCAGCGTCGACGGCTCGGCGACGATCGCGCTCGCCGGCATCGCGATGTAGTACCCGCCGGACGCGGCGACGTCTGACATCGAGACGATGACCGGTTTCTGCTGGCGCGTGAGCACGACTTCGCGCCAGATCACGTCGGACGCGAGCGCCGAGCCCCCGGGGCTGTCGATGCGCAGCACGATGGCTTTGACCGAGCTGTCGGCGCGTGCCTTGCGCAGATACTCGTTGATGGTGTCCGCCCCAACGACGAGTCCCGAAGGCGAGTCGTAGCTGCTCTTGCCGCTTGCGATGATCCCCACGGCGTAAATCACCGCGATGCGCGGTCCCTTGTCGAGTCCCAGGCTCGCGTTCGAAACCTGCCGGTACTCGCTCAGCTCGAGATAGTGCGGTGTCCCGCTCGCCGCGAGCTTCACCTTGTCGTCGACCTGGTCTTCGTACGCCAGGTCGTCGATGAGGCCGGCCTTCAACGCGTCCTCCGGCAGGAACGGACCGTGGTCGATGAGCGACTTCACCTCGGCCTCACTCTTGTGCCGCCCTTCGGCGATGCCGCGAATGAGCTGCTGATACAGGTCGGTGTTCAGCGACTCCGCCATCTCGCGGTGCGCCGGCGTGTAGGTGTGCTCGGTGAAGTTGTTCGACGCCGTCTTGTATTCGCCGATGTGGAGCGCGTCGGGATAGGCCCCAATCTTGTCCAGGGTGCCGCGAAGAAACAGCTCGTACGTCGCGATGCCCGTCAAATCGAGCGACGCCGTCGGCATCAGGAACACTTTGTCGCAGGCGCTCGAGAGATAGAACTCCTGCTCGCCGCCGTACTCCATATACGCGACGATCGGCTTGCCCGAACGGCGGAAGTCCGCGATGGCGTCGCGGATCTCCTGTACCTTTCCCCAGAGCGACGCCGTCCCCGTCGGCCGGATGATCACGCCGGTGACGCGCTTGTCGACCTTTGCCTTCCGCAGCGCATCGACGATGGACCGAACCGTGGGCGGAGACTCGAAGAGCTGTCCGAAGACGCTCGCCGAGTCCATCTCTGGCAGATCGCCGTCGATCCGGAGCACCAGCGTCGAATTGCCGGCGATCTGCGGCTCCCGGCCGACCGCGCTGTACAGGAGGACCAGCCCGGCCGCCGATACGAGGACGGCCAGGAAGATGAAGATGAGCACGAGCCAGACGCCGCGCCTTACAGCCATAGGTCTAATGTACTGATCAATTACGCCGCTTCACAACTCCCAATTCGCCAAGGTTCTTCGGGTTGGACGTTGTCGCCTTGCGTCGTTGGGAGTTGCGAAGCTGGTCGTTGACGAGGCCTTACTGTTGTGTCGTCCGCCGCCCGGCCGACCGTTCGGTCGAGCTGATGAATTTCGAGATGTCGTCGGCCAGTTTCTTGTGCGCCGACGGGCGGATGTACATCATGTGCCCGCCTTCGTAGTACTCGAACGAGACCCGCTGGGTATACGACGGGTCGTACGCGAGGTGCCACATGTTCATTTCGATGCCGTGGAAGGGGGTCGCCATGTCGTAATAACCCGCCGCGACCATCACCTTCAGGAACGGGTTCTTTGCCATCGTCGTCCGCAGCGGTTCGGTCATGTCCATGTAGCGGTTCTGATCGTAGGTCCAGGGCCGCACGTTCCCGCTCGAGTCGTAGTGAAGATCGCTCTCCCATTTCAGCTCGTTGCGGACGTAGTCCATGAACATCGCGGTCCACGCGCCCTGCAGCGCCGTGTTCGAGGGATCGAACTCCTCCTGCTCGCCTGCGGCGTCGAGATCCGTCGTGGTGAACCGCGAATCGAGACGGCCGATGGCGAGTCGTTTGTCCCGCAGCAGCTCCTTGCGGAAGCGGCCCGGATCGATGCGCAGGTTCGTGCGCTCGACGTAGTCGGGTGAGAGTCCGGTGAGCCGCGCAATCTTCTGCGCGACCGCGTGGCGCTCCGCCGCAGGCAGCGAATTCCCCTTCAGGAGCGCTGACGCGTAATCGCCGTCGGCGAACGCGCGCGATTCGTCGAGCGCCTTCTTCAGGTCGCCCGCCAGATCCGGCGGCAGCTTCTTGTGGTACCAGGCGGACGCGGTATACGTCGGGAAATAGGAAATGAGCGCGATGTCGTTCTGCGGGCTCGTCGAGATCGTCTGATACGTCAGGAGCGCCGAGACGAGGACGATCCCATTCAGCTCGATCCCGTGGCGTGACTGCAGCTCCTGGGACAGGCCTGCCGAGCGGATCGTTCCGTAGCTTTCTCCGATCAGGTACTTCGGCGACGCCCACCGCGAGTACGTCCCGAGGTATTCGTTGATGAAATCGCCGAACGCGCGAAGGTCGCCCGACTGGCCGTGATACTGCGCCGGGTTGACGCCGGCGACGACGCGGCTGTAGCCCGTCGAGATCGCGTCGATGAACACGATATCGGTCGCGTCGAGGAGCGAATCGTCGTTGTCGACGAGCTGATACGGCGGTGCCGGCTGAAATCCGTCGTCCGCCATCTGCACGCGCCTGGGCCCGAAGGAGCCCATGTGCAGCCAGATCGTCGCCGAGCCTGGTCCGCCGTTATAGAGGAAGGACACGGGACGCGTGCGCGCATCTTCGCCGTCTTTGGTGTACGCGACGAAGAACATGCGCGCGGCAACCTTGCCATCATCTGCGCGGATGGGCAGCGTTCCGGCGGTTGCGGTGTACTTGATCTCTTTGCCGCGGATGCGGGCGCTGTGCGGCGTCTGGGAAATCTTCTCTTCGGCGGGGCCGGCGACTTCGTGCTGGGGGCCGGACTGGGCGTCGCTGCGGGTCACCGTGGTCTGCGGCGGCTGGCCGAAGTTCTGGCCGCGCTGCTGCGCCTGGACGGGCGCGGCGATCGCGACCGTCACCAGCAGCATCATGACGTTCTTACGCATCAGGGTCTTCTCTCCTTGGGTGAGTGAACGCACGCCGGGCGGCGGGCGGGGGAATGATACACCGCGCTGTGCGCGAACGCCCGCGGTGTGCGGGCCGTGACGGATCTGTCACGCGCCGATGTGCGCGGCGCGGTGGTTTTCGCGGAAAACGGCCGGATTTTCAGTGGCGTTCGGCTTGCTATGGCAGGGGGCGTGCTGCCCGACCCGCACGTCCCGGTAATCATCGTCGAAGACGACAGCCATGCGCTCTCGGGCTACATGGAATTTCTCGAGACTGCCGGGTTCGACGTGCACGGGATGGAGGACGCGCGGGAGGCGCTGCCGGCGGCGCTGCGCCAGCCGCCGGGGGCCGTCGTCACGGACATCACGCTGCCCGGGATGAGCGGGTTCGAGTTCGCCGCGGCGCTGCGCGCGGACGTGCGCACGTGCAACATCCCGATCATCGGCCTGACCGCCCACTGGACGCCCGATGTGCGGTCGCGTGCCGCCGAAGTCGGCATGCACGTCGTCCTGCTGAAGCCGTGCACGCCGTCGCACCTCATCGCCGAGCTCGAGCGCCTGTTGACTCGACGCTCTGCAGCGCCTGCGCTATAATTCCAAGTTCCAGCCGGTTAGGTTCTCCTTCAGTGCGGAAGTGGCGGAACTGGCAGACGCGCAAGCCTCAGGAGCTTGTGGCCGCAAGGTCGTGAAGGTTCAAATCCTTTCTTCCGCACCAATTCGACAAAGACCATCGAAACTCGCGTCGTCTCGGCTGCGCGCCGACAACCACGTCGGGTCCACGCGTCAACCGTGGTAGCGTCTGAAGAGCGGACCAGGAACGCGAAGGGGTGCTCGTATGGCGACCATTGGATTGATCGGCGCGGGACATATCGGCAGCCAGGTGGCGCGGCTGGCGGTCGCGCATGGCTACGACGTGGTGATCAGCAACTCGCGCGGACCCGAGACACTGGCCCCGCTCGTCTCCGAGCTTGGATCGCACGCGCGCGCGGCGACGCCGGCCGACGCGGCCGCCGCCGGTGATATGGTCGTCGTCACGATTCCGCTCAAGGCGATCGATACCGTCCCCGTCGAGCCGCTGAAGGGCAAAATCGTCATCGACACCAACAACTATTACCCGCAGCGCGACGGCCACATCCCCGAACTCGACAACGAGTCGACGACGACCGCGGAGATGCTGCAGCGGCACCTGCCGCAGTCGAAGGTCGTCAAGGCGTTCAACCACATTTACGCCGCGGAGCTGACGACACACGGGCAGCCGGCGGGGACGCCGAACCGGCGTGCGCTGGTGATTGCGGGAGACGACAGCGGGGCGAAGAAGGCCGTCGCGGAGATGATCGACAAGTTCGGCTTCGACGTCGTCGATGCCGGTCCGCTGCGCGAAGGATGGCGCATCCAGCGGGATACGCCCGGCTACGGCCCGCGCCGCAACGCCGAGGAGCTGCGCCGCGACCTCGCCGCCGCGAAGCGCTACCGCGACATGGCGACGAAGGCCTGACGCCGACGCGTGAGCCGCGCCGCACGCCTGTCAACGGCGTCCGGCGCGGGACGTGTTATTCGTCCCTCCTGGTCACTTCCGTTTCGGTCGGCCCTGCCGCGCCTTCAATGCCGAGCACGAGGCTGAACGGTCCGATGCGGACCGTTTCGCCTCGCATCAACTCACGCGAGCCCTCGAGGCGCAGTCCGTTGACGAACGTGCCGTTCTTGCTTCCGAGATCCTCGATCGTCACCAGCGTCCCGCGCACCACGACACGCGCGTGGCGGCGCGAGACGCGCGGCGAGTCCAGGGGCACGGCCGCGTCTGGGTCGCGTCCAATGATCTGTTCGCCTTGCACGAGCGCGAACCGCCGGTGTTCACCGGCAAGCCAGCACCGCGACGGCTGGACTGCGCCTGGCGGCTCATCGAACGCTTCTCCGGAGAACGCGTAGCCGAACGCGTGAACGGTCCGCACGAGTGTCGGTGCGCGCGCGGTGTCGCCGATCGCGAGCCGCAGCTCGGTCACGATCCGCGCCAGGCTCGCATCCGAGACGAAGATCCCCTGCCATGCGCGCTCCAGCAGCTCTCCCTTGGACAGGGCGCGGGGCCGCTCCTCGACGAGCAGCTTCAGCACGTCGAACGCTTTCGGTGAGAGACGGACGTAGCGGCCCGACCGCTGCAGCTGGCGGGCGTCAAGATCGAGCGTGCAGTCGCCAAAGCGGATCCGCAAGCGGCCTCAATCAGAAAAGGCGAAGAAATCGGTCATGACTTGGACGGGCGGGCCGTCTCATATTAGCGCGACCATCGGCCATGAAACGCGTCTGCCTGGTTGTCGCACCGTTCGTTATTGCGCTGGCGGCGCTTGCGCCGTGGCGGCGATCCGCGGGGCCGGCCACGACCGGGTTGGTCATCGTCACCCTTGACACGACACGGGCAGACTGCCTGCCGGCTTATGGGTCTCGCGCGGTGGAAACACCCGCTCTCGACTCGCTCGCCGCCACGGGGGTCGTCTTCGATTCTGCGACCACGGTTGCGCCCTTGACCCTGCCCGCTCATGCCACCCTGATGACCGGCCTCTATCCGGTGCATCACGGCGCGCGGGAAAACGACCAGTCGCTCGCCGCGGGCGCAACGACGCTGGCGTCGGTCCTGCGCGGCGACGGTTTTCGGACCGCCGCGTCCGTCGGTTCGATGATCCTCCTTGCCGACCGGGGGATCGGCCGCGGCTTCGACACCTATCGCGACGACATGGGGCGTTCGAGCGAGGGCCTCCGTGCGCGGCGCCCTGGCAACGAGGTGGTCGACGACGCCATTGGCTGGCTGAATACGGTGACGTCCGAGCGCTTCTTCCTCTGGGTGCATCTCTACGACGCTCATCAGCCATACCACCCGTCCGAGCCGTTCGCCAGCCGCTATCCTGGCATGCCGTATCTCGCCGAAATCGCGTTCGCCGACGCGCAGATCGGACGGCTCGTGCGTGCACTCGAGGCGCGCGGGCTCGCGCGGCGGACGGCGGTCATCGTCGCCGCAGATCACGGCGAAGCCATGGGCGACCACGGTGAAGAGGCGCACGGCCTGTTCGTGTACGACAGCGTGCTCCACGTTCCTCTGATCGTCCGCGTGCCCGGGATCGCCGCCCGGCGTGTCGCGGACCGGGTCAGTCTCGTCGACGTCATGCCCACCGCGCTCGAGTTGCTCGGTCTCCCGCCCCGCGCGATCGACGGCGTGAGCCTGCGCGGACCGCTGACCGGCGGACATCTCGGCGCTCGCACTCTCTACGCCGAGTCGATGTATCCACTGCGGTTCGGATGGAGCGCGCTGCGCTCGGCGCGGGACGCCCGGTTCAAGTTCATCGACGCGCCGCGTCCCGAGTTATACGACACCGACGCCGACCCCGGCGAACGACGAAATCTCGTCGAAGCCAGGCCGGCGGTCGCTCGGGCCCTCGCCGCGACGCTCGCGGTCGCGCCCACCCGCGCCGCCGAGTCGCCGCTCGACGATGCTGCGCGCGCGCGGCTGGCATCACTCGGGTACGTCTCCGGCACCACGAGCACCCAGGCACCTCGTCCGCCGGTGGCACCGGATCCGAAAGATCACGTTAACGAATACAACGAGAAGATGAGGAGGTCCGCATGTCACCCCGCGTGCAAAGAGCAGCGATGATCGCGGCGCTGACCGCGGCATCCGCGACGGCGAGCTGCGACAACGGCCGCGCACCCGTGAGTTCGATCGCACCGACCCGCAGTTTCCTGCAGGCGCTGCGCATCGACGCGCCCGACTCGATAGCTCCGGGTGCATCCCTGCAACTGCACGCCACGCGGGTGTATTCCGACGGCACGACCGCGGACGCGGCGGGCGCCGTGTGGTTCAGCTCGGATTCTTCCGTGTTGACCGTCTCATCCAGCGGCCTCGCCCACGCGGTCGCGGTCGGAGTCGCGCGCGTCAGCGCTGCTTCAGGGATGAGCGCCGTCAAGTCGGTGGTCGTCGTGCCGCCGAATACCTACAACGTCACCGGGCGGGTGCTCGAAGCCGGGTACGGCCTCCAACATGTCACGATCAGAGTCGCCAGCGGAGTCGGGCAGGGCCTCACGACCGATACCGACGCCAATGGAGTCTACGGACTCTATGGTGTTGCGGGAGATATCGTGGTGCGCGCAAGCAAGGTCGGCTACCAGGACCTCTCGCAGCCGCTGACGGTCGCCGGCTTGAACGCGCAGGCGCCGGACCTTTCGATCCAGCAGTTGAACGCGCCGACAAACTTCGCCGGTGCCTGGCACATGACGATCACGCCGGCGTCGACGTGCACGATGCTGCCGGCGGACGTCGGCAGCCGCGCGTTCGACGTGACGATCACCCAGAGCGGCGCGCGCGGCACCGTATCGTTCGCCGCGCCGGACATGT
>Ga0310810_10002733_pt1 | contig 19040 bp, 21 predicted proteins | sample NCmetagenome_FD_207641 | JGI IMG/M metagenome (GOLD analysis project Ga0310810, IMG submission 207641) | Soil microbial communities from experimental microcosm in Duke University, North Carolina, United States - NC | ecosystem: Engineered > Artificial ecosystem > Soil microcosm > Unclassified ...
ACAACAAGGGGCTTTCTGCTATGCTGGCAGCAGAACAAATCCTCATCGACATATCGCTTATCAGCTGCAGTCCCAACTGCACGAACATAACCCAGCTTTGGAACCTGCCTGCCGGCAGGCAGGTATACCATCAGCTTTCTATCTTTGATCAGCAACAGTACCGGGCTGAAGTAACACAGAATATCAGCACAGCAGAAAGCCCTGGACGTTGGGCGTCATTTGCCTACACCTAAAACATACTGAAAAGTGAAAAGAATACAACTACTCCTACTTCTATTGTTACCATTCTATATATTATGGGGATGCGGGAGTGCTGAAGCAATTAAATGCTACAGTTACCGAACACCAAAAAATAGTTTGGAAAAGGCTCTAATGAACGTCATTAACAATAATTTAAATATTCGTGTTGACAATACTACACAGCGACAAATGGATAGCGCTATGCTAGCAAATAGAAGCCAATGGACACCCACAGACAGTGCGAATTATTATAATGGTCTTAATTCATGGATAGACCTAAAGATCAAGGTAGGTGAAAATGAAAATTATTATTTATTTCGATACAGGGGAGATAAGCGGCATTGGGAAACATCTAAGATATCGGCTATATTCATCAGCACTGCCCGTGACAAAAATGGCAATACCATAAACCAAGGACAAAATGAACATGGGGAATTTAAAAGTAAGCTTGCGAAGAACTTGACAGACGTATTTGAGGAAGAAATAGTAAACAAGATTGACAAAGAGCTACATCTTCAGCATAGCAATGATTGCAATTATTAAAACGAACGCACAACAAGGGGCTTTCCGCTATGCTGGCTTCAGAACAAATCCTCATCGACATATCGCTAATCAGCTGCAGTCCGAGCTGAACGAACATAACCGAGCTTTGGAACCTGCCTGCCGGCAGGCAGGTATACCATCAGCTTTCTATCTTTACCCAGCCACAGTACCGGGCTGAAGTAACACAGAATATCAGCACAGCAGAAAGCCCTGGACGTTGGCTGCAATGCCCTCGATCATTCGTTTACTAGGAGGAATTTCTTATATTTGAATCATGGCATCAGTGCAAATAGACATTTTAAACCCAAAAGCAAGTAAGTTGTTAAAAAATCTTGCCGATCTTAATCTTATTGCTATCAGAAAAGTGAATAAGGACGATGGATTTTTAAAAACGATTAGGAAAATCAGGGCAAAAGCCAAAACAAACACTCCTTCTTTAGAAGAAATAACTAAGGAAGTGGAATCAGTTAGAGCAAAACGCTATGCCAAATCCAAAAGATAGGCTCATCATTGACACCAATTTGTGGCTTAGCTTTCTTATCAAAAAAGATTACATCAAACTTGATGAAATTCTTTCCGACGAACTTGTGACTCTGTTGTATAGCCAACAGCTAATTGACGAGTTTATTGAAGTTGCACAGCGACCTAAATTCAAAAAATATTTTTCTAATGCAGACTTGCAACAGCTCCTGATGGGGATGAGCAAGCGCGCCCATTTTATTGAAGTATCCAGTATAGTTGACATCTGCCGTGATCCCAAAGATAATTTCCTTCTTGCGCTGGCAAAAGATTCTAAGGCCTCACACTTACTTACGGGAGACAATGACCTTTTAGTTTTAAAAAGATTTGGTAAAACAAAAATTATGACACTTGCTGAATATCTTTCAACAAAATAGGCACTGCAGGCAACAAGGGGCTTTCTGCTATGCTGGCTTCAGAGCATATCCTCATCGACATATCGCTAATCAGCTGCAGTCCCAACTGAACGAACATAACCCAGCTTTGGAACCTGCCTGCCGGCCTTGCTTCGCCGAAGCTCCGCAAAGGCACAGCAGGCAGGTATACCATCAGCCTTCTATCTTTGATCAGCAACAGTAACAGGCAGAAGTAACACAGAATATCAGCACAGCAGAAAGCCCTGGACGTTAGGCGCAAATTTATCAAGACCTTTTCTTAATTCGACTTCGCCAATTTCGTAACTTCACACGATGGAATTGAAAGATCTCATAAGCACTGATCCAGAAGTTTTGGGTGGTCAAACGGTATTTAAAGGAACCCGGGTTCCCGTTGAGACCCTTTTCGACCATTTAGAAGCCGGCGTATCACTCGATGAATTTTTGGCTGATTTCCCCACTGTAACCAAAGAGCAGGCTATTGCGACACTTGAAATCGCCAACAAGCTAATGACTTCAAAAAATGTCGCAAAGTTTTATGAAACTGCTGCTTGACGAAAATTTACCTAAAAAATTAATAGCAGATTTTCCTAGCCATGAAGTTGTAACCGTTCTTGATATGGGATGGAACGGAATTAAGAACGGCCCACTTTTACAACTTATGCTTGAAAATGGTTTTCAAGCCCTATTGACCTTTGACAAAAATCTCCAGCATCAGCAAAATTTAAAAAAATATACTGTAACTGTTTTTGTTTTGTCCGCAATCAATAATACTTACGTAGAACTAAACAAACTGACGCCAAAAATTCACAGCTATTTGAATGCCGAAACTTTACCAATAGGCCCGATAATAATAAGACCATAAAAAATCTGCGCCTAACAAGGGGCTTTCTGCTATGCTGGCTTCAGAATATATCCTCATCGACTTATCGCTATTCAACTGCAGTCCCAGCTGAACGAACATAATTGAGTTTTGGAACCTGCCTGCCGGCAGGCAGGTATACCATCAGCTTTCTATCTTTACCCAGCGACAGTACCGAGCTGAAGTAACACGGAATATCAGCACAGCAGAAAGCCCTTGACGTTGTGCGTCATGCATCAGAAATAAATAAATATAACTATCTTGTCTTTCAAAATCAATCTTTACCAGTCTGGACGTAGCATCCAATGTCGAAATCAGCCGAACTCGACGTAAAATCTAATAGTAGGCAACAGGGACGCTGAAAACTGATTAGAGTAAGCATAAATTCCAAATTAAGAAATATGCAGACAGTCGTAATTCGCCACAAAGTAGGAAATATCGATACCTGGTTAAAAGGACATCAGGATCGAGTTGAATTGTTCTCAAAATTTTCATCCGGCTTCCAAACCTTTCAGGATTCAAATGATCCAAATTCGGTTGTCTTAGTTGTGGACGTTTTTGATTTGGACGGAATGCAGGCTCTTATGAGTAATCCTGAAATTATGGAAAAAATCGCCAAGGAAAAGCACACCGTACTCGAGCCTATTACCATTTCTATGCCGGCAACTGTCTAAGATTGCATGATATTTTAGTAGCGGCTTTGAAACAAATTTTCAGCACGCACGCACAACAAGGGGCTTTCTGCAATGCTGGCAGCAGAACATGCCCTCATCGACATATCACTAATCAGTTGCAGTCCCAACTTTCATCTCCGGGTCAGCTTTGGAATAAACCTTCAGCTTTCAATCTTTACTCAGCGACAGAGCCAAGCTGAAGTGACACAGCCCGATAGCTATCGGGGATCAGCACAGCAGAAAGCCCTGGACGTTGTGCGCAAGCTATCAAAACAAGCCTTCTGTGGAAGTTTCAAAAGAGTTACTTAATAAAATCGCAGATAACCTCGAAATGGGAGAAAAATGTTTCATTCATAAGGTGACCCTGGAAATTGTGAGCTATCCTGACGATTACATTTTGAACTTAGATCCGGAGATGAACGTCTGGCAGGAAGAGATTGAAAAAGTTGAGTCACACGACAACTATATTGAAATTGAAAAGATACCATCACACAAGTCTTTTGAAATGATGGAAGAATTTGCAAATTCTGTTGATGGATCGTGCCGTTAAAATTCGACTTCTTACAGGTCTTGACCGATCAAAGCCATTCGCAAACTCCAAGCACCAAATCGAGAATTTAGGCCATTGGAGGGAATTATGCTTTGAATTTCATCGGAAATTTAACATCAAATGGATCGCTAGTCAACTAGCCGATGTCGATTAATGATTTCTCCTGTGCAGAAAACGACAAGTCATGCGAACAACAAGGGACTTTCTGCGATGATGGCTTCAGAATATATCCTCATCGACATATCGCTATTCAGCAGCAGCCCCAACTGACTGCTCACGGATCAGCTTTGGAATAAGCCATCAGCTTTCTATCTTTGTTCAGCAACAGTACCGGGCTGAAGAATCACAGACTACCAGCACTGCAGAAAGCCCTGACCGATATGTGCCACTTTAGGACGGCAATCGTTTTATAAGAATTATGACATTATAAAAAAAGATTTCTAAAAATATTGACCAGTTCTAGTCTTAATTGTCTGACATAAGGGACAAATGAAAAATTCCCTGCTTTCAGCAAGGGTTTAGCACCAGGTAGAGTAAACATCAAAACACTACTCTTATTAGATCAATCGGTTGCAAGGAAACAACGCACTCCCAAATTAACCAGCATCTCAAACTTTTCGATAAGAATTTTGCATTATAAAATAAAGTGCCTATTTTTGACTGACTATTTAGTCATTACAAAAGTTTATGTCCCCACGAAGCAAAAAAAGTAACGAAGAAATTCGGAACGCCAGTAAGCAGACAATTGCAGATTCTGCACTGGCGTTATTCATCCATGATGGATATTTAAATGTTACGATCGACCAGATTGCAAAAAAAGCCGGCGTATCAAAGGGGCTCATGTACAATTATTTTTCCGGAAAAGAAGAATTGCTGAGTTTCATAATTGAAAGGATTATGACTGAAGTATCTGCGCTTGGTGCAATAATTCTTGCTGAAAAGGATCCGGTAAATAAAATGAAAGTCATGCTTACCACAACGTTCAAACTATTGCGTGAAAAAGGTGACTTCTGGAAAACCATTATGCCGGTAATTACTCAAAAAGCAATTTCAGAAAAAATGGAAGATAGACTTAAAGCAATACTTGTTTCGGTAACAAAAGACATGAAACACATGTTCAAAGTTTGTGGTGTCAAGAATCCGGAGCTCGAAGCCTATCAATTAGGTGCCTTACTCGATGGTATTGCATGGCATTATTTCTTTCTTTTCGAAGACAACTATCCGTTGAAAAAAATAGAAAAAGAATTAATACGAAAATACACTAAACTATTAGAAAATGGAGAATAAAAACATTTTAATATCAGGAGCCGGAATAGCAGGAACCACCCTCGCATTTTGGCTGAATAAATTCGGTTTCAATCCAACCATCATCGAGATTTCTCCTAACCTGAGAGAGGGAGGCTATGCCATTGATTTTATGGGGGCAGGTTACGATGTTGCTGAAAAAATGGGAATTATACCCCTCCTCGAAAAAGCAGACATCAATGTTTCAAAAGTTCGATTTGTTGACACAAACAATAATGAAAAAGGCAGTATGAACTATGCGAAAATTAAAAAACTAATGAATAATCGGGCATTCACATTGCTCAGAAGCGACTTAGCTAAGGTTATTTATGAAAATTTAAACAAAGAGGTTGAAATCATTTTTGGGAACGAAATCGAAAAAATTGAACAAACTAAAGAAAATATAATCGTAACATTCCGAAGCGGTAAAAGTCGCTCCTTTGACTTACTGGTTGGAGCTGACGGCTTACATTCTGTTGTCAGGAATTTGACGTTTGGAAGTGAGGAGCAATTTGAAAAATATTACGGTTACTACACTTCCTCTTTTACACTAGAAAATTATTCACCAAAGAACAGAGCTTTTTTGATGTGCAATGTTCCGGGTAAACAAGCTGCAGTATATGCATACAGCGAAAAAAAGACGGCTACATTTTTTGTTTTTGCTTCACCCGATAAATTAAAATATAACCACCACGACGTAAATGAACAAAAACAAATTTTGAAGGATGAATTTATGAATATGGGTTGGAAATGCCCCGAAATACTTTCAAGAATTGATTCATCACCGGACTTTTATTTTGATTCGATCAGCCAGATTAAAATGGACATTTGGTCTAAGGGTAGAGTAACTTTAGTTGGTGACGCTTGCGATTGTCCATCGTTATTATCGGGAAAGGGATCAACGCTTGCAATGACCGGAGCATACATTCTTGCTGGCGAATTAAAACAAGCTAACGGCAATTACGAAATTGCTTTTAAAAACTATGAAAATATGTTCAAACCATTTATCAGTAAAAAACAAAAATCCGCACAAGCATTTGCAAAATCATTTATCCCTAAAAGCAATTTCGGAATTTGGGTGAGAAATCAAGCATTAAAATTAATGTCATTATCCTTTATCTCTAAACTTTATCTACATCAGTTTATGGATAAAGAGCTAACAATGAAAGAATATTAACAAGACATGAATTTTAAGACGTATTTAATACACAATGAAACATTACGGAGTTAAGTTTAACGCTTGGTGACAATGAAAAAATAAACAGCACATAACATTGGGATTTCTGCCATGCTGGCTGAAGAATAAATTCTTGTCTTTTGGTCGCTATAAGCAACAGTTCGGTCTGACGTAATTCTATTCGGCTTTAGTTCTTATCTTCATCAACAGTAATTCTATTGGGCTTCGGTTCCAGGCTAACGTTATAAAATACCAGCACAGCAGAAAGCCTTCTTCGTTGTGCGTCATGCTGCAAAGACTTCATAAGAAATTAATAGAGTAGCTTTCCAATCACGAACTAAAACAACTAAGTATGTTTGCGATAAAAAACAAAACGACTGAATTCTTATCAATTATTTTGATTATGGCAACCGCTGTATTAGCCCCCTAAATGATTGGACTAAAATGGCAAATCATTTTAGAACAATTAAATTTAGGATTATGTCCCACGACAACGAAGGAAATGGAGTAAAGCGGAAAAGCTTCAAATCATTCAGGAAGTGGAACACAACGGGCTGACTGAAACGTTTCGCAAACACAATCTAGCCCAATCTCTTTTTCGTAGGTGGCGGCGATTGTATAATGGTGAAGGTATGGAAGGTTTAAAGCCGAAGTACCGAACTGTCGATCCGGAAGTAAAGCGACTGCAGCAGGAAAACGAGCGGCTCAAGAAAATCATTGCCAAGCAGGCATTGGAGATTGATTTTAAAGATGAACTGCTAAAAAAAGGTCATTGAGTAACCAGGAGAAGCGCTGTTGTATTTTTCGAAGGCACTTATGATTCAACTACAAGTACGATCACTTATGATACTGAAATGGAACTTGCCCCCGGAATGAATCAAAAAATGCGTATAGTTTACATACTCCACGACAAGGGCCACTACCAATGGGGTTTTTATAACGAACAAAATGCGAAGTATATAAAATTCCATGAATTCCATTTTACACGTGTCAAAGAAAGATGAATTATTTACTATTAAAAACTGAAATCCCTGTTCCTCATATCAATCAAGCTTTTTATTCATAAGCACGAACGCACAACAAGGGGTTTTCTGCTATGCTGGCTTCAGAATAAATCCTCATCGATATACCACTTTTCAGCTGCAGTCTCAACTGACGATCTTCGGATCAGCTTTGGAATATGCGATCAGCTTTCTATCTTTGATCAGCAACAGTACCGGGCTGAAGTAACACAGAATATCAGCACGGCAGAAAGCCGTGGACGCTGTGCGTCATGCTTTAGCACTCTTACCCTCTTCAATATGGCAATTAGACTTTTTTATTTTATCGCCCTTCTGATTTCAGCGAATGCAAGCTCACAGACTATTATAACAGATGTTACAATCGTCGATGTTGAAAATTATAGATTGGTAAATCACCAATCAGTTTTAATTGAAGGAAATACAATAAAAACAATTGCGCCGGCGGAAAAATTAAAAATATCTGGCAATACAAGAATAATAGATGGAACAAATAAATTCGCTATGCCGGGATTAATTGATGCCCATGCTCACCCCTGGGGCGGCGATTTTTACTCGGATTATGCCTTCATAGACTTAACAAAATACAAACCTTTCCAGGAAGCCGTTGACGAATCGAAAACCAGGCTCGCAACCAATTATAAGCGATTTCTCAAGTGTGGCATTACAACAATCATTTCACCCGGGAGCACAATTAGTACATTCAAGATCAGCGATAGTTTATCGAAGCAAGGACCGATGCCTTCGCTGTACATGGCCGGAAAAATGATAACTGTCTCAGACTTCGGTAATCCTTATAACCTTTCCTCACAGGATGCCTATTTCGACGTTGCCGAAAATGTTGAAGTTGCGAAAAAACTTGTTCAAAACCAATTGACATTCCACCCGTCATTCATAAAAATTCTTTTGGTTCCCGATCTTACCGGGAAGCATATTGAAGACAGCGCAAGGGCAAAATTTCCGATTGTAAAAGCAATTATTGACGAATCCCATAAGAATGGGCTTAAGGTCGCGGTGCATGCCACCGAAAGAATTACGGCCCAATTAGCAGTGGAAGCTGGGTGTGATTATCTGGTACATGGCATTCACGATGAAGTTGTAGGAGATGACTTTATCCAGTTATTAAAGCAAAAACAAATTACGCTTTGTCCCACGAGCAACATAGAATATCCGATTTTGAGAACCTTCATTCAGAATCCAGGTTATACCAAGTACGAGCTATCACATGCAGATCCATTCGAATTAAAAACGTTCTTCGATTTACAGGATCTTGACACTTCATTATTCCGTAGCACCAAGGTTAAATGGGAATCGAATAAAAGACCTTTTCGCCGGGATTCAATACGCCTTATCAACTTAAAAAAACTAACTGATGCTGGTATTCGGATTGTAACAGGCACGGATGCTGGAGCTTTTGGAAGTATGCACGCAACTTCCTATCTGCCAGAGCTGCTTAAAATGAAACAGAGTGGAATGAGCAATTGGGAAATCATTAAAGCAGCTACTCTCAGCCCTACATACTTTATAAACAAAGAGAATTCCTTAGGAACTATAACTGAAGGAAAGGTTGCTGACATGATTTTATTAACTAAAAACCCGGTGGCAGACCTCGAAAACCTAAAGGAAATTGCCTTGGTGTTCAAGAATGGGCACGCTATTTTCCCAGATACTTTAATTAGCGAAACTCCAGAGATGCTCGTGCAGCGACAGTGGAACGCTTACAACGCAAAAAACATTCAGGCATTTTTGGACTGTTTTGACATTGATGTTAAAGTTTACAATTTTCCCACTTCACTTTTGTGTAAAGGAATTAAAAAGCTTGAGACAAATTATACTTCCGAGCTTCAAAATACATCAAAAACACATTGCGAAGTCAAAAGCAGGCTCGCATCAGGAGACATTATTGTAGACAAAGTGGCAATAAAAGAACCTGGTAAGACTAGCGATGAACATATCATAGTTTATAAGACTAACAATCACAAAATAAATAGTGTCTATTTTATTAAATAAATTGTTGACGTAGAATTAACAACAATTGCACGAATGCACAACAAGGGGCTTTGTGCTATGCTGGCTTCAGAATATCCCCTCATCGACATATCGCTATTCAGCTGCAGTCCCACCTGAACAAACATAACCGAGCTTTGGAACCTGCCGGCCGGCAGGCAGGTATACCATCAGCTTTCTATCTTTACTCAGCAACAGTACCGAGCTGAAGTAACACGACCGCGATAGCTATCGGGGATCAGCACAACAGAAAGCCCTGGACGTTAACGCCATTTTTATCAAACTTCATGATTAAAGAAAACTCCGGAAAGGTGTACAGATTTAAGTTAGACCATAATTTGGGATTTGGTTTTGCTGAAGTTTATGACTTTACAGACTTCTCAATGTTTGATGGACGCCTTGTTTATGTTTATAACAGACATGATACTAAAGAATATACGAAATATGACTTTGTTGAAATTCGAGAGACAGGTATTGCTATCGGTCCAATTCGGCTCGCTAAATTTCCAAACACCAGGGGCCTTTATTCGTGGAAATTGCTTTTCAAAACCGACAATTTATTAATTAACGATCTACCCGAAGCAAAAGAATTGCAAGGACTTCATTCGTTAGACAATAACTGGGACAATTTTAAAGGGAAATGGTATGCTTCAAAGTACGACTTAAAACATTTACCAAACTATGTTGATAATGAAAAGGTCAGGCATTTGGAGACACGAATTATTAACTCTCCATCCGGTGTGGTAAAAAATTTTACAATGAAGATTATTCTAGACAAGAAAGAAAGGGCTTCAGATTATTATGACCTATCAGACTTAGGCAACAAAAACATGTTTGTTCAAATGGTAAACACTTATTATCCTTTGGCGAAGACGAAATCGTTCCTAAACCAATTACCCAACATTAGAAAATAAAACGAGCGGCTAACAAGGGGCTTTCTGCTATGCTGGCTTCAGAATATATCTTGATCGATATATCGCTAATCAGCTGTAGTCCCAACTGAACGAACATAACCCGGCTTTGGAACCTGCCTGCCGGCCTTGCTTCGCCGAAGCTCCGCAAAGGCACAGCAGGCAGGTATACCATCAGCTTTCTATCTTTGATCAGCAACAGTACCAGGCTGAAGTAACACAGAATATCAGCACAGCAGAAAGCCCTGGACGTTAGCGGTCATTGTCAATAGTCATCCTACATATTTTGAAAGACAAGCAAACCATGCCAACTTTTTTTGCAAATCAATCTGATTTTAGAAAGTGGTTACGAAAAAATCACAAAACTAAAACCGAATTATTAGTTGGCTTCTATAAGATTGACAGTGGGAAACCAAGTGTGACTTGGCCTCAATCTGTTGACGAAGCGCTCTGTTTTGGCTGGATCGACGGTGTTAGAAAATCTATAAATAAAGAAAGTTATCAAATTCGCTTTACTCAGCGAAAACCGACGAGCATATGGAGTGCGATTAATATCAAAAAAGTCGAAGAATTAACAAAGCAAGGGCTTATGCAACCTGCCGGTCTCGCCAGTTTTGAAAAAAGAGTGGAAAGTCGGTCTAAGATATACTCGTACGAAAAGGACGAAGCAGAATTAACTCAGAGTTTCAAAAAACAATTTAAAGCAAACAAAAAGGCCTGGAACTATTTTCAGGCGCTTGCACCTTCATACAAAAAGGTCTCAACACATTGGGTGATGAGGGCAAAGCAAGAAGCTACCAGATTAAAACGCCTAAAAGAACTTATTGCAGACAGCGCAATAGGAACGAACCAGTGGAAAGATAATAAGTAAAGGAAATGACAAGTAGAAAAACAACGAACTGCTAACAAGCGGATTTATGCTATGCCGGCGAATTCTCATCGACATATCACTATTCAGCTGTAGTCGCAGCTGAACGAACATAACCGGGCTTTGGAACCTGCCTGCCGGCCTTGCTTTCCCGAAGCTCCGCAAAGGCGCAGCAGCCTATACCCTCAGCTTTCTATCTTTACTCAGCAACGGTACCGGGCAACAGTAGCACAGACTATCAGCACAGCAGAAGGCCCTGGACGTTGGCTGCAAGCTTAAAGACTAAACGGCTAAATGACGAAATGATGAAAAACCTTTTCTTATTATTCTTACTGATTGCCTCTAACAAATTGACCGCACAAACAGGCTATTATATCACAAGTTTGGATAGCACCAAACTCTATGTTCAAGAGTTTGGCAGCGGTGAGCCAATCATAATTCTAGCTGGAGGGCCCGGCCTGAATGCGATTTACATGAAACCGGTTTGGGAAAATCTTTCCAGTAAGTTTCGATGCATTATATTAGACCAACGAGGTACCGGAAAATCGATACTGACCACAATAGACTCCTCAAGTGTAAGTCTCCGTAACTATGTGAATGACCTCGAAGCACTACGCGGATATCTAAAAATTGACAAGCTGACATTGATAGGGCATTCATGGGGAGGAGGATTATCTCTGGAATATGCAGCTAGGCATCCCAACCATGTCAAGCGATTAATATTGTTGGGCTCCAGGGGGCCGACAAAGAAATTTCTTGCTTATTTATCGGATAATTTTTTTATGCGGTTACATGACGAAGATTTACGGGAAATGGCTGTACTTGACAGCTTGAAAAAGGACAGGATGAAAGGTTTTTGGCCCGCCTACTTTTTTGACAGGAAAAAAGCTTTAGAAACCAAGGCCACAACGAACTTTGACGAACTAACTGGCGAATATACCAAAATACGAAGGTTTGTAGATTACAGTTCCACCGATGATGAGAGAATTAAACTGCTCAAAAAATTTAAAGGAGCAGTATATATTATTCAAGGTCGACAAGATCCTATAGGTGAATCAACTGTGTACGAATTAAAGGAATTGATGCCTCACTCAAAAGTATTTTTTATTGAAAAATGTGGGCATCTGCCTTGGTTGGAGAATCCGAAACAGGTAACGGTTTTCTTCACTACATTAAATGACTGTTTGAAATAATTTCATAAATCTTGAAAAGGAGCAACAATATGCAATAGGACTCGAATTCACCGAATGCATTCCGAATCCGGGCCTGACGATTGGTACGAATTGGATCTTACAAATAAAAAAATGATAATTCTGCTCCTTGGAATAAGCCTGCAGCCAACAAGGGACTTTCTGCTATGCCGGCTGCAGAATATATCGTGATCTATATATCGCTAATCAGCTCTGCTTCGCTCCGCTCGCAGTGACTGTCCCGGCTGCACGAACATAACCGAGTTTTGGAACCTGCCTGCCGGCCTTGCTTCGCCGAAGCTCCGCAAAGGCACAGCAGGCAGGTATACCGTCAGCTTTCTATCTTTACCCACCGGGCTGAAGTAACACTAACTATCAGCACAGCAGAAAGCCCGGGACGTTATGGGCAATTTTAAGGCGACACAACAAGACAATCTATGTTTATTAAAAATAACTAAAAGTACATTGTGCTTCTCTCAACCTATTTTAAACAACATAGAAAATTAAAGGACTAATTAATAACAATCAAAAAATAAATACAATGAACAATCAAAAAATTACTCCCTGTCTTTGGGTTGAAAAAGATGCTAAAGCGGTTGCTGAATATTATCTATCCATATTTCAAGATGGCAAATTGAAAGACTATCGATTATTTGAAAATATGCCAACTGGTGACGGTAGTGGCAATACTGGCAGTTTTGAAACTGCTGTAATGGAACTAGCGGGAGTAGAATTTTCCATTCTTGCCGCAGGGCCATTGTTTAAATTCAATGAAGCAATATCACTCGTGATAAATTGTAAAGACCAAGACGAGGTTGACTACTATTGGGAAGCACTTACTTCTAATGGAGGAGAAGAAGGGGTTTGTGGATGGTGCAAAGACAAGTATGGTTTATCATGGCAAGTTGTGCCAGTTGAATATTTTGAACTAATACACAGTAGCGATTCAATAGTAAGAGAAAAAGCAATAATGAACACATTTAAGCAAAAAAAATTAATACTTTCAGAACTTAAATAAACTTAAATTTTTGACTTATATAGCCAAGGTGGAAACTGTGACCAGAAAGAAATAAAACTGGTGGAATCCCTTCTTTGCTGTTGGCTATCAATCATCCACAGAAAGTAAAGAAAGCCGTTGCATTTGCAGCTAATCTTACGGCAGACACGATAGGACTTTATTCTTTTAATTTTGAAGAGTTAAAAAGAGACAGAAGACATGCAGATGAGATGATTGCGAAAAAAGATACTACTTAAAATTGGAAAGTTATTCAACAACGTAATCGCATGATGGAATTTCAACCCAATATTACAGCAACAGATTTAAATAAAATTAAATGCCCCGTATTAGTAATGTCAACAGATAGAGACATTATTCCCGAGGAGCATACTCTATTTCTATACCGTAATATTTCAAAAGCTAATCTTTGCATTCTTACAGTAGAAGATCATTATGTCACGAAAAACAATCCGGACTTATTTAATTCGATTGTAGGAAAATATTCAGAGGACAATTATAAAGGCAGAAGAGTTGAGGCATTGAGTACTAAAGCTACTGCTTACATTCGGGTTGCTACTATTCTGGCAGAACGAACAAATTCTCATCGTTCTGTTCACTATCAGCTCTCGTTTGGGCTGAAGAATATAAACGAGCTTTAGTAGTTATCTTCATCATCAGTTATTCAATTGGCTGCGGTTCCGAGCTTGACATTATAAAATACGGCACGGGAGCAAGCCGTAACCGTTAGCAGTCATTGTTTAACATGCATCAATATCATTTATAAACAAAACACATGTGGTGGCAATATTTATTGGTATTTGTAGGTGCACTATTGTTCGATATTGTCCCTTTTCCTTTTCCACCAGCGTTTACAATTATGATATTATTACAAATATCCTTTCACTTAAATGTATGGCTGGTAATAATTGCGGGAGTCGTAGGGTCGGTTTTAGGCAGATACATTCTTATTTTATACACCCCATCAATAACAAATAAATATATTAAGCGGTCGAAAAATGAAGACGTTCAGTTCTTGGGCACAAAAATGAAGGAGAATAAATGGAAGGGCCAGATAATTGTTCTAGCTTACTCGCTATTGCCGCTTCCTACAACACCGCTATTTTTGGCAGCCGGAATGTCAAAACTAAACGCCAAGTATATTATCCCCGCCTTTCTTATTGGTAAATTTACAAGTGACACTTTAGCATTACACGCAGGTAAATATGCATCAGAAAATGCTCATAACATAATGCAAAATGCATTATCCTGGAAGTCTATTGTAAGTGCTTTATTTTTTTTATTCTTAATTTTTTGCTTATTCTTTATTGATTGGCGTTCGTTAATTCAAAAAAAGAAATTAGTGTGGAAGTTTAAAATATTGAAGTAAAGAATTAACCTCTATAAACAATTATTTTAATATCGAAAACAACGAACCGCTAACAAGGGGCTTTCTGCTATGCTGGCTTCAGAATATATCCTCATCGATATATCGCTAAAGGGCAGCAGGCGGGTATACCCTCGGCTTTCTATCTTTGATCAGCAATAGTACCCGGCTGAAGTAACACAGAATATCAGCACAGGCAAAAAGGCCTGGACGTTAGCGGTCATGCTATCGGGCATTCTTCCTTAATAAAATGCTGAAATGGACGGTACTGATTAACGTCATTTTTTGTTTTGACAGGTATCACTTATTCTTGTATTAACTTAAAGTGACATTACTTTCTTAATAAAGAATATCAGAAAATGAAACTGCCCTTTACCGTTGAAGAGTTTTTAGAGGCTTTTAAAAACTATAACCAATCTGTCTATCCAATGCAGATTATCTTTTATTTACTCGGTGCAACAGTAATTTTTCTTTCAATAAGAAAGGTAACCAATGCAGACAGGAAAATAAATGTTGTACTATCGTTTTTTTGGCTATGGATGGGCATTGTTTATCACCTCTTTTATTTTGCTAAAATAAATAAGGCTGCTTATTTGTTTAGCGGGATTTTTGTTCTGCAAGGGCTCCTTTTTTTTTATTATGGAGTTTTAAACAATAAACTGTCTTATAAATTTCGTTTTGATAAATTGGGATGGTTCGGAGCCCTATTGATAACGTTCGCCTTAATTATTTATCCTATCCTAGGTTATGCATTTGGACATTCCTACCCGGCTTCTCCAACATTCGGTTTACCGTGTCCGACAACTATTTTCACCTTCGGAATACTCACGTGGTTTGACAAGAAAATCCCTCTATCAATTTTGATTGTTCCTTTTATTTGGTCAATCATTGGCTTTTTTGCCGCACTGAAACTTGATGTTCGCGAAGACACAGGTCTTCTCGTTGCGGGAATATTAGGAATAATAATAGCATTACGAAATAGAAAAATAACCTATTCTGCTAATTGACTTAGATTTGAACCATAAGCACGAACCGCTAACAGGGGGTTTTCTGTATGCTGGCTTCAGAACATATCCTGATCAACATTTCGCTAATCAGCTCTGCTTCGCTCCGCTCGCAGTGACTGTCCCAGCTTTACGAACATAACCGAGCTTAGGAACCTGCCTGCCGGCCTTGCTTCGCCGAAGCTCCGCAAAGGCGCAGAAGGCAGGTATACCATAAGCTTTCTATCTTTGAGCAGCAACAGTACCGGGCTGAAGTAACACAGCCCCGATAGCTATCGGGGACCAGCACAGCAGAAAGCCCTGGACGTTAGCGGTAATGTTAAAACGACACAGAATATGACATATTATCTCAAAGAAATAACACGGATAAAAAACAATTGCTACGCTAATCAAGGACAGCTTGACACAGTAATTGGAACACGACATTACATCAACAACAACTTTGACAATGAGCTAAACCTAGACCTGCTATCACACATACGATTTACGTCAAAATTTCATTTACTTCGCCTTTTTAAAAGATACTATGGGCAGACTCCAATGCAATATCTTATTGACAGACGATTAGATAAGTCAAAAGAACTTTTACTTAAAGGTCAAAGCGTTACTGAAACTTGTTTTGACATTGGGTTTGAAAGCCCAAGTTCTTTCAGCACATTGTTCAAATCTAAGTTTGGGCTGACACCGACTGAATTCCAAAAAAGAGCAATTTTCACAAGGTCTGACAAGGAATGTTTTTAAAAATTTGCGACTCAAACTTAAATTTTAAGAAAAATGATAGTAAAAGTAATTGGCGTTCCGGTGCAAGACCAAGAAAAAGCCTTGAAATTCTATACAGAAAAATTAGGCTTTTTGAAAAAAGTTGATGTTCCAATTAGCGAACATAACCGATGGTTGACTGTGGTGAGCAAAGAAGAACAAGATGGGCCAGAGATATTGCTGGAACCTGCACCGAACCATTTTGAGCCAGCAAAAATATATCAAAAGGCACTTTTTGATGCAGGTATTCCATACACACAATTTAACGTTGACGATGTTCAAAAAGAATACGAACAACTGATAAGACTTGGTGTGGAATTTAGTGTAAAACCTACGAAAATGGGGACAGTTAAAATTGCAGTATTCAACGACACGTGTGGAAATAATATACAGATTGTTCAAATGCTTTAAAAAGATGAAACACTACGGCTGACACGGGGTTTTCTGGTATGCTGGCAGCAGAATATATCCTGATTGACATATCGCTAATCAGCTCTGCTTCGCTCCACTCGGAGTGACTTTCCCAGCTGAACGAACATAACCCAGCTTTGGAACCTGCCTGCCCTCCTTGCTTCGCCGAAGCTCCGCAAAGGCGCAGCGGGCAGGTATACCGTCAGCTTTCTATCTTTGATCAGCGACAGTACCGGGCTGAAGCAACCCCGGCCCCGACAGCTATCGGGGATCAGCACAGCAGAAAGCCCTGGACGTTGGCAGCAATTATAGCACATCTGGTATAACTCTTGAGTTATGCATGCTTTACAAAAACCACATTTCCTAAATCTATTATTTCAACGCATCATTGCTTTGTTAGAGATTGGACTTGTATGTACAATTTGCAAGCTATTTGGAACTGCTGACGGAAGTATAGCCGCCATATTGCTTCTTTTCCTTCATCGACGGACTGCATTGATACAAATGTTGAAGTCACTGATTTTGTGGCAATCCAGGTTTCGTGTGGTTGTATTGTTTACAGGTGTCATATGGATCTTGATTCTTCTGCTGCCACAATTGCTTTCTTTTGCAGGTTTGTCAAGGCCCGACGATTCATCTTTTGCAGAGCAAATACAAGGCGACCTTTCCGCTCTTGTTTCTATTTTGCTAAAGGTGTGGACCACAGTCGCATTTGGTGAAGAAATGTTGGGTCGTGTATTTCTTATTGACCGCTTTGAGGCAGTTTTTAAAGGAGTTCCTGGCGCCACTGCATTGTCCGTTATTTTGGCTTCAATCCTGTTTGGCCTCGCTCATGCCTACCAGGGACCGAGTGGAGTTATTTTGGCAGGTACGATTGGTATAATACTTAGTGTGCTTTATTTACAGCAAAAAAGGAGCATTTGGACAAATGTTGTAGTGCATGGAATGGTAGATACTGTTGCGATGTTGTTACTTTTTTTCGATGTAAAATTCTTATGAATTTACTGCCCAAAGTTGTTATGATTACATCAGGTCAACAGGCTATTAAAATAACTGCTGCCAACTAGGGGCTTTCTGCTATGCTGGCTTCAGAACATATACTCATCGATATATCGCTGATCAGCTCTGCTTCGCTGCGCTCGCAGTGACCTGTCGCACTGAACGAATTTAACCGAGCTTTGGAACCTGCCTGCCGGCCTTGATTCGCCGAAGCTCCGCAAAGGCGCAGCAGGCAGGTATACCATCAGCTTTCTATCTTTGAACAGCGACAGTACCTGGCTGAAGTAACACAGCTCCGATAGCTATCGGGGATCAGCACAGCAGAAAGCCCTGGACGTTGGCTGCAATTATTAAACCTATCACCAACTTTAACATTCAACAAGAGATGAATATTACCTTACCGCACACAATAGAAAATATCACAGGCGAAAAACTAACTTTTCTGCGAATCGTCATTAAAGATGGAGTTGATTATCTTGAAACAGAATCCGAAGTTCAACCCAATGCAGGGCCTCCAATGCATGTTCATTGTAAGCAAGATGAATCTATGACCGTCTTATCAGGGAAAATCGGATACCAGGAATTAAAAGGAGAGAAAAAATATGCAGGTCCAGGTGAAACGGTTTTATTCAAAGTCGGTGTTCCACATAAATTCTGGAATGCGGGCAATGAACCGCTGCGCATGTCGGGATATGTCAGCCCCGCCAATAACTTCGCTTATTTTCTTTCCCAGATATATACGTCAATGAATGAAAATGGAGGAAGACCCGGAATTTATGATGCTGCTTACCTGCTTGGCAGATACAAAACAGAATTTCGAATGCTTGAAATTCCAACGGTTGTGCAAAAGCTAATATTCCCTGTAATTTTGTTCTTCGGTAACCTGAGGGGAAAGAAGAAAAAATTCATCGACGCGCCAGATCCTTTGTGATTGAAATAACTGCAGCCAACAATGGGCTTTCTGCTATGCTGGCTTCAGAATATAGCCTCATCGACATATCGCCAATCAACTCTGCTTCGCTCCGCTCGCAGTGATTGTCCCAGCTGACCGAACATAACGAGCTCTGGAACCTGCCTTCCGACCTTGCTTCGCCGAAGCTCCGCAAAGGGCGCAGCAGGCAGGTATACCCTCAGCTCCCTATCTTTGATCGGCAAAAGTTCCGGGCTGAAGTAACACAGACTATTAGCACAGCAGAAAGCCCTGGACATTGGCTGCAACTAAATCCGCATTTGCAAGTTTATGTCCCAAACCCTATCAGGTTGGTTCA
>Ga0310810_10002734_pt1 | contig 19035 bp, 14 predicted proteins | sample NCmetagenome_FD_207641 | JGI IMG/M metagenome (GOLD analysis project Ga0310810, IMG submission 207641) | Soil microbial communities from experimental microcosm in Duke University, North Carolina, United States - NC | ecosystem: Engineered > Artificial ecosystem > Soil microcosm > Unclassified ...
GCGTGAATCGCCGTAATCTTCATGCCTGTGCCGCACCGCCGCGGTCCGCTTCCGCCTCCGCCCGCAGCGCGTCCTCGGTGATTGGTCCGATCAGCGGCTCGTCATCAGCCGTGACCACGACGACGCCACCCTCCGTGACGGTGTGGCGGCGCCGGTCCTCTTCGACGTTATATCCGATGAGCGCACCGCGCGGAATCAGAACGTCGCGGTCGACGATGGCGCGGCGAAGCCGTGCGTGGCGTCCGACGCGCACGCCGGGCATCAGAATCGACTGCTCGAGCTCGCAGAAGCTGTGCACGCGAACGTTGGGACACAGAATGCTGCCCATCACACGGCTGCCCGAGATGATGCAGCCGCTGGAAATGATCGAATCAAGCGCCTGGCCGCAGCGTTTTCCTTCCGCCGCGAAGACGAATTTCGCGGGCGGCGCTTGTGGCTGATACGTACGGAGCGGCCACTCCGGATCGTACAGGTTGAACTCCGGGTTCACCTGACACAGGTCCATGCTTGCGTCGAAATAGGCATCGAGCGTCCCGATGTCACGCCAGTATTTCGCGGCCTTCTTGTTCTCGTCGTAGAACCGGTAGGAATAGACCGGCGACGACTGAATCAGCGCGGGGATGATGTTCCTGCCGAAATCGTGCTGGCTGTCGGCGCGCGCCGCGTCGTCTTCCAGCGCGCGCTCGAGCACGTCCGCGCGGAAGATGTAGATGCCCATCGAGGCCAGCGCGCTGTCCGGCGAGCCGGGCGCCGGCGTGGGGTGTCGCGGCTTCTCGTCGAATCCAATGACGCGGTCGCCTTGATCGATGCTGACGATACCGAAGCGTGACGAATCGCTGATGGGCACCTCGATGGTCGCGAGCGTCGCGTCTGCGCTCTTCTCGATGTGAAAGCGCAGCATCTTCGCGTAATCCATCTTGTAGACGTGATCGCCCGACAGCACGATGATGTGGCTGGCGGACTCACGCGTGATCGAATACAGGTTTTGATAGACCGCGTCGGCGGTGCCGAGATACCAGTGCTCGCCCACGCGCTTCTGCGGCGGCAGGATTTCGATGAATTCACCAAGCTCTTCGGAGACGACGTTCCAACCCATGCGGATGTGACGATTGAGCGACAGCGACTTGTACTGCGTGGCGATATAGATATGCCGCAGCCCGGAATTGATGCAGTTGCTGAGCGTGAAATCGATGATGCGGTACGGGCCGCCGAAATACACCGCCGGCTTGGCGCGATCTTTCGTGAGCGGATACAGGCGTTCTCCGACTCCGCCGGCAAGCAGGATTACGAGGATATCGTCGAGTTCCATCGCTTTACTCGGAGGTGACGTCCTTCCCTCGACGCGGCTGTTCGCGCCGTTGTGGAGTCGAGCCGCGAGCAGGGTCGGAGGGGTGCCGCACGTGGGAACGCATCAGGTGAGACATGCCACGAGGAAGCCCCGGCCGGCACGTGCGCCCAGTCGCGGTGATCCCGTGCGGGGGCAGCGATCTTAGCACGCTGGTTGTTTGACTTATCCGTGATCGGATCCCTATGATCAGCGGATTCGATTTCTGGAAGTTTCGTGACTGCCACGTCAGCTGTTCGTTAGTTCCCCCTTCCGGGAGAGAGGCATGAAGAAGATGAGAGGGATTGTTGCTCTCTGCGCTGCGCTGACCATCGGTGTGGGATCGGCGGCAATGGTGGCGCAGAAGGCGGACGACAAGACGAAGGAAGTCAAGCGTTCAAAGGCTGAGCAGGTCGACTTCGACACCCTCACCATGGTGGTGGACAACACCGCCGGAGGGCGTGGCGCCGCGACGTCCGACATTGGAGTGACGTGGGACTCCAATCATTTCTTCCGCGCGCCCGACGGTTCGACGTATGTTCCATTTACCCTGACCGTCGACAAGAGCAAGCTGGCCGCGCCGACCGCGGCGGTGTATGTCGCGGTTCTGCCGAAGGGTGCCGCGGCCGCCGCTGCGCCGTCGAAGGGGAAGGACAAGAACGCGGGTCCGGCACGCAGCTTCGAAAAGTTCGACTTCACCCCGCTCGAAGCAGACGGCAAGCTGTCGCGATACCTGCAGGTCAAACCCGGCGACTACGACGTATACGTAGCGGTGAAGGACAAAGGGACCGTCGAGAAGATCGACAAGAACTACACGCCTCGCGTCGGCCTGATCAAGAAAGAACTCACCGTTCCGGACTTCACCAAGCCGGAGCTGGTGACGAGCAGCATGCTCCTTTCGAGCGGCATTCAGCCGGCGCCGGCCGGCCAGACCGCCGAGAACGATCCGTATATCTTCGGGCAGATGCAGATCGTTCCGTCGAAGGAAGGCAAGTACAAGAAGACGGACACGCTCAGCGTCGTGTATTGGGTGTACGGGGCGAGTGGCGATGCGGCCGGGAAGCCGGACCTGACGGTTGAAAACAGCTTCAACCAGAAAACCGCCGACGGCGAAAAGTTCTTCAACAAGACGCAGCCCCAGGCGCTGAACAGCCAGAGTCCATACAACGTCTCGATGGGGATCCCCAATTTCCTCGAGGTCCCGCTCGTCAGTTTTGCTCCCGGGGATTACCGGCTGGAAATCAAGATTACGGATAAGCCATCCGGCAAAACCATTACGCAGAACGTCAATTTCACGGTGCTGGCGTCCTAAGGCGTAAGATGTGAGGGTGCGCCCACTCACGGTGCTTGTGATCGTGGCGGGACTCGCAAGTCCCGCCATGTCCTTCGCACAAGGCGCGCCTGTCTTTGGAAGCCCCGCCCGTCAACAACTCGCATCCCTGACCCCGACCGAGCTGCGCGGCGTCGTTCTCGACGAACGTGCGCAGCCACTGCCTGGGGCGGTGATCTCCGCGCTCGGCGGCACCAGTGCGTTCGCCGTGTCCGACCGCAACGGGCGATTTGCATTGCACGACCTGCCTGCAGGTCCGTACCTTGTTCGAGCACACCTGCAGGGCTACGCGTCCGTGCGCGATCGCATCGTTCAGGTGTCAACGGCGACGCGCGATATCTCCATTTCGCTGACGAGAGTGGCCGGCAAAGACGATCAGCCGGAGGTGCTCCAGGCCGGTGTTGGCGGCGTCGGCGATTCGTCGCCGGTTGCTGATGAACCCGCGAATCGGCCGACCGAAATCGCGTGGCGATTGCGCCACCTGCGACGGAGCGTCCTCAAGGATTTGGATTCGACGCCCATCCCACCGCCCGCCGACTCGTCATTCATGGAAGGGTCGCTTGCAGCCGTCGGGAAGGCAGTTGGAAGTCCAGTGCGCTTCGCGTCGGATTTCATTTCAGATCTGCCCGTCAACGGCCAGATCAATTTGCTGACGAGCACTTCGTTCGACCACCCGCAGAATCTTTTTACATTTGACAGCGGGTTGCCCACGGGTGTCGCGTTCGTGTCGCTGAGCGCGCCGACGATGACGGGGAGCTGGAACGTGCGCGGCGGCACAACCCAAGGTGATCTGTCGTCGTGGATCGTCGCCGGCTCGTATTCCTGGCAGCCGACCGGGTCGTCCCACAGCTATCGGGCGGGCATGTCGTACGCGATGCAGCGCTATCTCGGGGGCAACGCCGACGCGCTTGCCGCGATGGCCGATGGTCGGCGCAAAGCGGGGGAGATGTACGCGTTCGATCGCTGGACGCTCACTCCGCGGCTCGACGTGAGCTACGGCGCCCGTTATGCGCGTTACGACTATCTCGCCAACGACACGCTGCTAAGCCCGAAAGCCAGCGTCACGGTCCGGCCGCTGCCGCACGGCTCGCTGCGTCTCCGCGGCCTGGTATCGCGACGTGAAATGGCCCCTGGTGCGGAGGAGTTCCTTGTCCCGTCGACCGGAATGTGGGCGCCGCCGGGTCGAACATTCTCGCCAGCATCCATTCGCGCGGGCTTCCGCCCGGAGCAGATCGATCACTATGAGGTTGCCGCCGAGCAGCCATTTGCCGAGGATGTCGTGCTCGGCGTACGCGTGTTCCGTCAGCAGATCAACGATCAGCTGGTCACGTTGTTCGGCCTCTCGATTCCCGGCGCGTCGCCGCCAGGTATTGGTCACTACTTCGTTGGCAATACCGGCGACGTGGACGCGCGCGGGTGGGGCGTCAGCGTGAGCCGCACCGTCGTGAACGGCATCCACGCGTCGGTTGATTACACGCAGACCGATACCGAATGGCTTCGACCGTCTGCCGCATCGGCCGGCGTTGCGTTGGTGATGCCCTCTGTGGTGCGCCGCCAGTTCGAGCAGCTGCACGATTTGACGACTTCGATCGACAGCGAACTCCCGCGTCTCGACACCCACGTCTTCGTGGTCTACAAGCTGAATTCCGGCTTCACGAGTCCCAACGCCGCAACGTTCCGGGCGCGCTTCGGGTCGCGGTTCGATGTCGAGGTGAGCCAGGCGCTGCCATTCCTGGACTTCGCGTCCGCTCAGTGGCAGATGATCATCGCGGTTCGGAACCTGTTCCAGGAAGACCTGCTCGAATCCTCCGTCTACGACGAATTGCAGGTGGTGCGTCCGCCGAAGCACGTTCTGGGCGGCGTGACCGTCCGTTTTTAAGCCTTTTTTGAGCCGCCCGAGCCTCCATTCACTTGGATGGAGTGTTCCGCCCGTTGGATCCGCCGCGCCTTTGCTATTCTTAGATTCCGGTAACTAGCTGACTTAATTTGATTTACGACCGACGCGATCCTCTCGGCGCTGGTATATCGTTTGCTCCCGGTCGACGCGCTGCTGGTCGCCCCGCGCGTGTGGAGGGGCGGCGTGTCTCCGGTCCAGCCCTACGCAGGATGAGAAGACTTCAACGAAGCTCGGACGCGTCGCGCACCTGGACGCCATGGCGGGGTCCCACTCTGCCGGTGGTCGTCGTCGCGGCACTCCTCTGCCTCGGAATCGCCAACGTTTCGGCGCGTGCGACGTCGCATGCCGTTGAGGACGGCGTCCTGTGGAAGGCGCAGCCGGAAGGGGTGATCGCTGCCGACGTAGCGCCAGGGACGGGCGCGTCGGCTGCGGGCATCAAACGCGGTGACGTGCTGATTGCCATCGACGGCCGCCCCGTGGAGCAGGTGACCGACATCGAGCAGTTGCTGCGCGAGGCTGAAGCCGGCCAATCTGCTCGTTATACGCTCCTCCGACTCGGCACGCGCGAGGTGGTCGAGCTCCGAATCGCCCCTATTCCGAGCGGTCCCCGCGTCCTTTACTACGTTCTTGCAGCCGTCGGCATCTTCACGCTCCTGATTGGGGCGGCGGTCCGACTGCGGCGTCCGCGCGATCCCGCGACGCTGCATTTCTTCTGGCTCTGCGTGGCGTTTTTCGGCGTGTTCACGTTTTCGTTCAGCGGTCGGCTCGACCGTCTGGACTGGTTTTTCTACTGGGCGGATGCCGTGTCGATGCTGGCGCTGCCGCCGCTCTTTCTCCACTTCACGCTGGTGTTTCCCGAGCGGACGCGTCGATGGACCGCCGGCCGCATTGGATATGCAACGATCCCGCTTGCCTACCTGCCGGCAGTCCTGCTCGGTCTTGCGCATGTGTCCGCACTCGGGCGTGGCAGCAGCGATTCGATTCGCGTCGTCGAGTTGCTCTCGACGCTCGATCGTCTCGAATCGTTGTACCTGGCCGGCTGCCTGATCGCAGCGCTTGCCGCGCTTATACGTGCGCTGACCGAGGTGCGTTCCATCACCGGTCGCAGGCAGCTGCGATGGATTGCGTGGGGCACCGCACTCGGGGGCGCGCCGTTCGCGCTTGGCTATGCGGTGCCTTTCGCGTTGGGCATGGACGCGTCGCTGCCGATGCAGCTGTCGGCAATTCCACTGGGCCTGATTCCGCTCGCCTATGCCTCCGCCATCGTGCGTTACCGGTTGATGGACATCGAGGTGATCGTCAAGCGCGCGCTCGTCTACGCGGCGGCGCTCGGTGCGATTGTGGCCATCTACGCGTTGATGCTGCAGGGCGTGGAGCGCGTCTGGCTGAGGGGTGACCGCGAGCACAACTGGGTGATCGCGTTCCTCGCCACGCTCGTCGCGCTGCTGCTCGCGCCGCCGGTGAAGAACGCGGTGCAGAACGTGCTCGACCGCGCGTTCTATCGCGACCGCTACGACTATCGCCGGGCCCTCGTCGGTTTCGCGCGTGATCTGAACAGCGATCTCGATCTGCACCGCCTGGCCGAACGTCTCGTGTCACGCGTGGTCGAGACCCTGCTCGTCGACCGCATGGCGCTGATGCTCGAAGACGAGTCGGCGCCCCACTATGAATCGGTACGCGCCTCCGGTTTCGGCGACGTTCATCCGCCGTTGCTGCCGAAGCGATCCGGGATGGGCGAGCGTCTTGCTGCCGGCGACATCGTTGCGCTCGACGATCCAATCGCGTCAGCGCATCTCTCCGGCGAGGAAGTCGAATTCTGGCGGGATGCCGGCCTGTATTACTTCGTGCCGTGCATCTCGAAAGAGGGTTCGATCGCGGTGCTGGCCGTCGGGCGTAAGGAAACGGGCGAGCCGCTCAACAGCGAGGACATGGCGCTGCTCTCCGCGGTGGCCGGACAGATTGCGACGGCGCTGGAAAACGCCCGCCTCTATCGACAGCTTCACGTCAAGGCATTCGAGCTCGATCGGATGCGTGCGTTCAACGAAAACATCCTCGAGTCGCTCGACGACGGCCTGCTCGTGCTCGACTTGAACGACCGTGTGGTCCGGTGGAATCGAGCGATGGAGGTGCTGTCCGGTACAGCCAAAGGCGATGCCACCGGCCGCCGGCTCGACGAGGTGTTCGACGTGCCGTTCGTCGAAGCGCTTCGCGCCGCGAGACGCGATTCGCCGCAGGGCACCACGCTCTCGCGTCTGCAATTTGGAGGGCGCGGTGACGTCGGGTCGCCGTTGATCGTGAATGCGGCGATGGTCCCGCTGCGCGCCGCCGATGGCAGCGGCATCACCACTGTCGGCACCATCGTCATCATCGAGGACGTGACACGTCGCGTCCAGCTCGAAGAGCAGCTGCAGATTTCCGAGAAGATGGCGTCAATCGGATTGCTCGCCGCGGGTGTCGCCCACGAGGTGAACACGCCGCTGACGGGAATATCGAGCTTCACCCAGATGCTCCTCGACGGTGCGGATCCCGACGATCCGCGCACAAAGGTGCTCGAGAAAATCGAGCGGCAGACATTCCGGGCCGCCAAGATCGTGAATGGTCTCCTGAACCTGGCGCGTCCCGGTGTCGCGGCGGCAACCGATACGACAATCGTCGACATCAACACCGTCATTACCGACGTTCTGTCGCTGCTGGAACATCAGTTCCAGCTCCAGCACGTTGCGGTACGGCGTGAGCTGAGCGAACAGCCGCTGACGGTCGCGGGAGCCGAACAGAAGCTTCAGCAGATCTTTCTGAATCTGTTCCTGAACGCGAAGGACGCGATGCCCAAAGGCGGCTGGCTGTCGATCACGTCGCGCGCGGCAGAGGGCCAGGTGGTCGTCGAAGTGGCCGACACAGGATCCGGAATTCCCAGCGAGTACCTCGCCCGTATCTACGATCCATTCTTCACCACAAAAGCGATTGGCCGGGGCACAGGGCTCGGCCTGTCGATCACCTACGGCATTGTTCGTGAGTATCACGGCACGATCGACTGCGACAGCAGCGTTGGCCATGGGGCGCGGTTTACCCTGAGATTTCCCTCCGCGCCCGTCGAACGCCAGGCGCGCGCGGCGCAGTAGCGGCGGCAAGAAGGATCATGGCTCGTAACGGTTCCGTTCTCATCATCGACGACGAAGAGATCATGCGCGAGATCCTCGAGACGCTGCTCGCGCGCGAAGGGTACTCCGTCCGTGTCGCGTCAACCGGCTCCGAAGGCATCGATCTTGTGAAGTCCGTCCCCTTCGACGCGGTCATCGTCGACGTCATGATGCCCGGCATGGACGGGATGGCCGTACTCGAAGAGTTGCGCAAGTTCGACGACGATCTGCCGGTGATCATGATTACGGCATTCGCGTCTGTCGAAAATGCGATTGCGGCGATGAAGCGCGGGGCCTTCGACTACATCACCAAGCCGTTCAAGAACGACGAGGTACTCGTCGTGGTCCGCAACGCCGTCGAACGGCGGCAACTGATCGCGGAAAACACGGCGCTCAAACAGAACCTGCAGGCGCAGGCGCAGAACTTCGCCGGCATCATCGGGCGCAGTCCCAAGATGAAGCAGGTATTCGACCTCATCATCCAAGCGGCGCCCAGCCGGTCGACCATTTTGATTACCGGCGAAAGCGGCACGGGCAAAGAGCTCGTCGCGCGCGCGATCCATACGCACTCGTCGCGTCCCGATCGTGCCTTCGTCCCCGTGAACTCCGGCAATCTTCCACCCGAGCTGCTCGAGTCGACGCTGTTCGGCCACGTCAAGGGTGCGTTCACGGGCGCGGTCTATCCGAAGAAGGGGCTGCTGGACCTCGCCGACAAAGGGACGATCTTTTTCGACGAAATCGGAAACATTCCGCTCGAGACCCAGGCGAAGCTGCTGCGCGTCATTCAAGAGCGTGAATTCATGCGTCTCGGCGGCATGGAAACCATCAAGGTCGACGTGCGCATCATCGCCGCGACCAACTGCGATCTCAAACAGATGATGGAGGCCGGCCGTTTTCGCGAGGACTTGTACTACCGGCTGCACGTCATCAATGTCTACCTGCCTCCGCTGCGACAGCGCAAAGAAGACATTCCGGTGCTGGCCCGGCACTTCCTCGCCAAATATGGCGACGAGAACAACAAGCCGCACCTGGAGCTGGCGCCAGAGGCGCTCGATCTGTTGATGGAATACCACTGGCCGGGCAACGTCCGTGAGCTCGAAAACGTCATGGAACGGGCCGTCGTGCTCGCCACGACATCGCGCATCGGACCGGAACTGATCCCCGAACACGTTCGGACGGCGCCCGCATTTCAGATTCCGAAATTCGTCGTACCGCCTGAAGGCATTTCCTTTAAGGACGTGATTACGAGCGTCGAGAAGCGGCTGATCGAAACGACCCTGGAGGCCGCCGGAGGCGTTCAGAAGCGGGCGGCAGAACTTCTGGGCATCAAACCGACGACGCTCAACGAGATGATCAAGCGGTATGAGATCGGCGTGCGCCGCGGTCGCAAGAGCAGCGGCACGGCCGACGATGACGACGCGGTTTCACCCCCGGCCTCGTACGAGGGTGACGAGACGTTCAAAACGTCCTAACACGGCATCCCAGCGGTAGTACTGGCGCACGTACTGACGGCCATTGGCGCCCAACTGCTCGCGTAATTTGCTCCGCGACATCAGCGCCCGGAGCGCCTCGACGAATTCCTGCTTGTCGGCGTAGTACAGTCCCGCCCCGGACCGCCGGCAGTGTTCCACGGCCGCCGCGTTGCGCGCGCAGGCGAGGACAGGTGTGCCAACCGCGAAGCTTTCGAGGACCGAGAGCGCCAGTGGGTCGTCGGCTCCGGGAGCGATCGTGACATCGGCGGCCTCATACGCCACCATCCGCTCGCGGTCCGGAAGCACCCCAGCCTGGCGGATATACGGTTCATCCGCAACCTTCATCATCTTGACGCCCATCAGTACGAGGGCGGTGTCGCCGTCGTTTTCCGCATAGGCGTCGAAGTACTCGAGCATCTCTTCGGAGCCGTTGTCGGGTTCGATGCGGCCGCCATACAGCGCCATCGTTCCGTAGAGGCGGTGACGCCGTCGGAAAGGAATGCCGCGATCGGCGCGGTCGTCGTCTTGGTCGACGTTCTCGTCCGCCGCGGCGGCGGCGTCGTTATCGGCGACGGGTTCGTCCGCCGGATCCTGCTGATGTCTCGGGTAGGCCTGCCGGTGTGAGGGATCGATTCCGACACCAACCAGTTCCTCGCGGGGCGGTGCGCAGCCGATGTACGAATGCAGAAGTCTGCGTTCGGCGGCAGACACCAGCCCGACCGCTCGTGCGCCCCCGATGACGTCGCGCCACAGAGCGAATCGCAGAACCGGGCCGAGTCGGAGGCAGGGAAACAGGATGCTGCGTTCGGGGGCGACCGTGATTCCATGGACGGTGGTCCAGTGAATCAACGAGAAAAACACGAGCGCGTCATAGGTGCGCTGCTGTCGTTTGAGGTGTTCGATCAGTCCTGGCGTGGAAGGCCCGAGCCGGCGGACCCATTCCATTTCCTCGGCTTTCGACCGAGGCGCCTCCAACAGCCGATCAGAGAACTGACGGAATGCGCTGGCGTCGTGCGGTTGACTGACCGCGAACCGACGTACCAATACGCCGCGGACGCGGTCCGCCCCCTCTGCGTATTCGTTTTTCCATGTTCGTTTGTCACGCGCGGTGGTCGTCACGACCTCGACGTCATGGCGCAGGCTCAACTGCTCCGCAAGCAGACGGCACGCATGCTCGGCGCCGCTGGCGATCTCACCGCCGTAGCGTGGCGTAACCAGAGCGAGTCTCATGCGAGGGCTCCACGCTTTTGCGTCAGCGAGGCGCCCCGGTCGTCGAACCGTGCAGCTGGCGAAGGTGACCCAGGGCCGTGGTCCGCCTCGATGACAGGTCCTGACGGCAATTCATCCACGATTTGCGCCGCGGCACGACAGGAACGCAGCTTCCGCGCCAGCCATCCAGGCTTGCGCTCCATGCGGTGGATCGCCGGGCGCGACGACAGGAAGTCGAACATGTCCAGATATTTTCTTTCGATCACCGGCCAGCTGTAGTGCTGGTCGTAAAACTGACGACCGTTGCGTCCCAGGCGATCGACGAGGACGTCGTCCGAACGCACGCGTTCGAGCACAGCGGCAAATTCCTCCGCGTTTGCGTAGTACAAACCGGCATTGCTGCGAAGACACTGGCCAAGCAGCACGTCACAGTGCGCGTTGGCAATCACAGGCCTGCCGAGCGCCCACGCCTCGAGCGCGACCATCGAGAGGCTTTCGTAGTACGAAGGCATCACAAGGGCCGTCGCTCCGGCCAGAACGTCAAACTTGTCGCGATCGTCCACGAAGCCGATGTGCCGGATGAAAGGGTGGTTCGGAATGGTGAGGACAGGTTGTCCAATCAGCACAAGCATTGGAGGGTCGCGCCGATCCGCGGTGTAGCGAGCAAAGAAATCGAATAACTCCGCGCATCCCTTGTTCGCATCGATGCGGCCCACATACAGGACGTACGAACCGGTGAGCGCGAACTTGGCGCGCGCGCGTCCAGGATCGACGGTGGCCGGGACGTCCGACCCGATGCCGACGACAACGCCGGGCACGTGGTGGTTGGACGCGACCGCGCGAATCAGCTGCTGCTCTTCAGGAGAGTTGAACATGATTGCGCGAACGCCTCGGAAGATCGGTCCGAACATCGCCAGGCCGAGTGCCGGATCGCGTTCGGCGGTGGGTACCAGGACGGCACGGTCCGGAGCGATGCGGGCGCCGTGGTAGGAGTGAAAGTAGCGCGCGCAGAACAGGAGGACGTAATCAAATTCTTCGCGATGGCGCGCGAGCCTGTCGAGCAGGGCCGGGCTCGCCGGCCCTTCGCTCGTGAGCCAGTCGAGTTCGTCGTCGAGCGAATGCCGCCGGCTGAAGACGTGATCCGATCGAAGCCCGAACTCCCTTTCGTTGCGCTCGTGCACCACTGGAAACCGCTCCACGGCGATGCCATTGACCTGGTCGGTGCCTGGAGGAAATTCATTACGCCAGGTGAGGTAATCGCGTGCGCACGTGGTCAACACCCGCACATCGGCGTGCCGCGCCAGGTGTTCGGCGACGTACCGCGCATGCAATTCGGCGCCGCCGCTGATGTCGGCGCCGTATCGCTGCACGACGATCGCGAGTTTCATTCGCTCACTGGCCTGGAATATTCGAGTCCGTCAACGTCCTCCCGTCGGAGCGGTCATTCTTCCGACGTGGGATGTGGATGCTCGTTGTCGCGGACGCGTTCCGCGGCAGGCGCCGCTTCTTCGTGCGGCGTCGCATGCTCAGCGACGATGGGGTGCGACTCGGTGACGTGCGAAGAGGTTTCAAGCGGTTCTGCTGACGCGAGCCGTTCTGGTGCTGCGCTTGATTCTGTCTCGGACGGCGGCGCTGCAATGGCAACTGCCTCCGACGCCGCTTCGTCTTCGAAACCTTCGTCGACGTCGCCCTCTTCGTCGCCAGCGTCGACTCCGGCCGGCATCGGAACGCTGCTGGCATCGGCGGGAACGGTAACACCGGCGCCGCGCCGTCCACGCCTTCGTCGACGGCGGCGCCGCGGGGCGTCACCGGACTGAACAGGAGCACTACCCTGGGGTGCCGTCGCCGGCTCGGCGGCGGGACTCGACGTCGACGTCGCCTGCGCCGGCTGCACTGCCTCTTGTGGCCGCGTCCGAACCTGGGTACCTTCCATCACGCGGACGCGGCGGTCGTTGAAGTCGACCTTCGCCGCGAGCGACTCGACGCGCAGCATCAGATTCTGCACATCGATGCTGCCTCGAGACACTTCAAGTGCGAGCCGCTGCAGGATTTCGAAGTGAAGCGCGTTCCATTCAGCCTGACGTCGATCACGTTCGGCTTCGCGCGCGGCAATCTCGGCGTTGAGGCGTGACTGGACGGCCAGCGCGTGCGCAATCGGAGTCGGATTGAACATCAGCCGCAACAGGGGATTCAGCAGCTTGCGGAAGAACCTGAGCAGCGCATTCGGTGAGTCGTACAGCGTCGCTTCGTCGAACGGATACGCCTGCGCGCTGCCGGCCGGCGTCACCTCCACCGCCACTGCCCGCTCTCCGGCGCTGCGACGAAGCTGATCGAGGAGCTCCGGCTTGAGGCCGCGCGGGTCGAGAATCGCCTCGAGCCGGCGCGCGGCGAGTTCCTGAATCTGCTGATTCGACAGCTCGATGCCGCTTCGCTGCGCGATCCGGGTGCGGATGTCGCGCATGATCTGTTCGACGTCTACGCGGTCGGTACGTTCCGGGCGGCTCCCGGGATCGGGCGCGGAGCCCTGCCGGCGTTCCGGCCCGCGCCGATCGGGACCGCGGCGGCCGCGATGAAAGTGCCCGCGGCGTCCCTGGTTGTGATCCATCGCCATCGCGTCAGTACTTTCTAAACAGCTGACCCCACTCGGTGCCCATGAACTCGCGAATGCGGGAACGTCCGATGGTCGGGTACCAGACCATGTCGTGGTACACGTTGGACGCAAACGGCGCCCACACCATCAACGGCGAGTGCAGGAGAATGTGCTCGAGGGGGCGGAGAAAACCTTTCCGTATCATCTGGTCGCCCCAGATGACGAGTGATTTCCTGGTCTGGAACCCGAAGTTTTCGGTCGACACGTCGTCGCCGACGAGCTCGATCTGACGTGGATCAGCGATGCCCAGGCCGCGTTCGTGCGCCATGCGGAGGAAGGGAATCGACAACGGGTCAAAGCCCATCAGACGAGCGGCGATCGCATCGATCGCGACCGAATCGGTGGCGGCGAGAATGAGGTTCTTCACGCGCGGAATCATCGTACGGGGCCCGGCGCCGTCTCCGGCAACGGTTCCGTCCATCACCGTGAAGACCGCGGGATGCAGCTCGCGTTGCATGTAGAGCAGATCGACGAGCACTTCGTGCATGTACTTGTGCGCGTAATGACGCACCTCTCGAAGCAGTCCGCCGAACGAATTCTTGACCGCGCCGGTCATCACGGCGTGTCCGTGGGTCTTCACGGTCGGCAGATGCAGAATCTGCCGGCCGGGATAGATCGCGGGGATCTGAATGCCCTCCGGAAAGATCTGATTCAGCTTCAGCAAGGGACTCTTGAAGCGGTACACCTGCCAGTCCACTTCGGTCAGCGGCTGGAAGCTGAGCCCATGCTTCTGCAGCACCGGTTCCCAGCGGTTGTTACGGCATCCTTGACGCGGGTTGGTGACGACCGTCTTGTTTTCGATCGGAATCAACCTGCTGCGCGAGAAGCCGTCCGCCAGCATCTTGCCGACGACGCCGTCGACCTGCCAGGGCTGCGACGAGCACGACGGGAAGTACTTCGTCCACGAGAGATTGAGTTTGAGGAGCGTATCGCGATCGCGTGACAGCGTATTGCGGTAGCCTGCGAGATCCATGACACGGGCGTAATCCGCGATCACGGTTTCCGGACGGGTTCGCACGACTGCCACTCGCGCCGTCTGGCTGCGCGGAGCCGTCTCGGGTGTCGCCGGCGCTTCAATGGTTGTGACTGGAGACATTCAGTTACCCAGCGGCGTATACAGCAGCGCGATGACGCTCGCCGCCCACAGCGCCACGCAAAGCAGAAGGGGCCGGTCCGTCAGCAACATCGCCGCGGGACTGCCGCCGCCCCGTTTCTGGTGCACCAGATAGAGATATCGGAATATCCCGTAGAGAACAAAAGGAATTGTCAGGCCGAGCTTTCCCGTTCCGAGCCGTGCCGCGGTGTCGGGGCTCGTCGCGTACACCGTGTAGGCGATCAGGGTTGACGAGGTGACCACGCCAATCATCTGGTCGAGCAAATACGGCGAATATTCCTCCAGTATGCGTCGATGATCCGTCGCGCCCTCCGTCAGCAGCGTCAGTTCGTGGCGGCGCTTGCTGAGGGCGAGGAACAGCGCCAGCAGCGTCGTGCAGACGAGCAGCCAGTGACCGATTGGAACGTCGACTGCGACCGCGCCGCCGACCGCCCGAAGGACGAACCCGGCAGCAATCATCAGCACGTCGACAATCACCACGTGCTTCAGCGCGATCGAGTACAGCAGCAGCGACGCGACATAGGTCGCGGCAATCACGCCGAACGGCAGGCCGATGGCGAACGCGACCGCCACACCGGCGGCCGAGAGCAGCATTCCTGTCGCAACCGCAGTCGTTGTCGTCAGCTGTCCCGACGCGATCGGTCGCTCCCGTTTCAACGGATGCTTCTGATCGGCTTTGCGATCGGCAACGTCGTTGAACAGATAGACGGCGCCCGACAGCGCGCAGAAGACGCCGAATGCCGCGCCCGCGCTGACGACCGCCGACGGCTCCAACAGGCGTCCGCCGAACACGACGCCCGCGAGCACCAGCAGGTTCTTGGTCCACTGTTCAGGCCGCAGTGAAGCGAGCAGCAGCCCGGCAGTCGACTGGGCCCGTACGACGGGGCGGATGCGGGGAGCTGCGGTCTCCGTGGCCCCTTCCGGTGCGACGTCGAATTGCGCCGTTACACCCTCGCTGAAGTAGAGAAGCTGCGGACGGCGTCCGCTTCGCTGTCGTACGTTTCGAAGACAGTCAACAACTTCGTAATGGACAGCAGGTCCGTAATCCGCTTCGTCAGGTTGAGCAGCTTGAGGCTCCCCCCCTGCCGGCTAATCGTCGTATAGGTGCGGACGATCTCGCCGAGACCCGCACTGTCGATATAGGGTACGCCTTCGAGGTTCAGCACAACCTTCCGCCGGTCCTGTTGCACCAAGCTGTTGATCTTGTCCTTCAACAGCTCGTCGCCTTCGCCCAGCGTCATCTTCCCCTTTAGATCCAGGACGGTAACGTCGCCCACGGATCGTTCTTCGATCTGCATGGTTCTCCGATTATATAAAGGCGGGATGGACCGGACGGACGTGACGGGACGGCGGGAAGATGCCCTTCGGCCTTCCCACCTTCCCGCCGATCTCGCCTGAGTGAAAGCGGCTAGCCGCCGACGCCCGCGAACTTCCGTTGCTGGAAGCACTCTTTGCAGAACACCGGGCGTCCCTGCGTCGGACGGAAAGGCACGGTCGTCTCCTTTCCGCACGCGGAGCACGTTGTCTGCGTCTCTATCCGATCGCGCATCGAAGTGCCCGCGCTCACGCGGTTCGCCCGTTTGGCCTTACACGCCTTGCAGCGTTTCGGCTCGTTCTTGAACTGCTTGTCGGCGAAGAAGAGCTGTTCACCGGCCGTCCAGATGAACTCCGACCCGCAGTCCACACACCTAAGGGCCTTGTCCTGGAACTCCATCGGTCGCCACCTTTACTCGTCGTCGGTCCCGCTCCGCCGCCGTGTTACTCAGATTCGCGTCGAAGCTTCTTGCGATTACGCTTTCTCGCCAGCGCCTGCTTCGCGCGGCGTTTGTCGCCCGGCTTCAAATAGAAGGAGTGCTTCTTGATGTCCTTGATGATGTCTTCCTGCTGCACCTTCCGCTTGAACCGTCGGAGAGCGCTCTCAATGGATTCGCCCTCCTGAATCTTGACTTCAGCCACCCGTTACAACACCCCCTTACCGGGTTCTTTCTGGGGAGCGCAATGCGCTCCTGTTCAACTGCCCGCCGAGCACCCACGCCAACGGCGATGAAGGCCTTTTGAAAAAGGCCCAACGTGCTACGCTATCATGGGCAGGCGCGGATTCTAGGGCGCATTACCTTGCCGCGTCAACGAAATACTCCGGCTTTTCGGAGCCCGAATAATCTCCATCTGCTCCGCACAGAAATCTCCCTGCAAGTTGCTGTTATCGCTATAGTTAGCTTCAGCTCTCATGAAGATTCTCGTTATCGGCAATGGCGCTCGAGAGCACGCGTTCGCCTGGAAGTTGTCGCGCGAGCACGGCGTAGAAGCGATCCTTTGTGCACCGGGCAACCCTGGAATCGCGGAGATCGCCCGCTGTTTTCCTGCGGATCCACGCAAGCCGGACACGCTCCTCGCCATTGCTGAACGTGAAGAGGTCAATCTCACTGTTGTCGGTCCTGAAATTCCATTGAGTCATGGCGTTGTCGATCTGTTTGCCACGCAACGGCGAGCGATCGTCGGACCAACGGCCGCAGCAGCCGCATTGGAATCGAGCAAGGCGTTCGCTAAAGAGTTCATGGCGCGTCATGCTGTGCCAACGGCGAGGTTCCGAACGTGCGACTCGGCCGATCACGCGCTTGGTCACATTGCCAGTGGCGAGTTCGGTTACCCGCTCGTGATCAAAGCCGACGGATTGGCGGCCGGCAAGGGCGTCGCCATCGTCGAGGATCGCACCGCGGCGGAAGCGGTCGTACACGACGTCATGGTGAGCCGCAAGTTCGGCGTGTCGGGTGCACGTGTCGTGCTCGAAGAATTTTTGTCGGGACAGGAAGCTTCGTACTTCGTACTCGCTGACGGCGCTTCCTTCACGCCGTTATCGTCAGCGCAGGATCACAAACGTGTATTCGACGACGATCGCGGACCCAATACTGGGGGGATGGGTGCTTTTGCACCGAGCCCTCTGATAACGGCCGAGATGGAGCACCGCGTCATTAACACGATTGTTCAACCCGTGCTCGAAGGAATGGCTCGCGAGGGGCATCCATATCAGGGGTTTCTCTATGTCGGCTTGATGTTGACCGCGGACGGTCCAAAGGTCGTCGAATTCAACGTCCGGTTCGGCGACCCGGAAGCGCAGGTGATTCTGCCGATGCTCGACGAGGACCTCTCTTCATTGTTGATGCGTGCGGCGAACGGGACACTCCAATCCCGGCGCGCCAGGTTCAGCAGCGACGTTCACGTTGGAGTGGTGCTCGCGGCGGGAGGGTACCCGGAGCGCGTCGAAACCGGGAAGATCATTTCGGGCATCGAGGCGGCACGTAACGTTAACAACGCACTCGTGTTCCATGCGGGCACTGCTAGACAGGAGCGGCATCTTGTGACCGCGGGCGGGCGCGTGCTTACCGTCGTCGGGCGCGGCGCTACGTACCAGCAGGCGATCGACACCGCGTACGATGCCGCCTCGAAGGTGACCTTCGACGGAATGCAGTATCGCCGTGATATCGGTCGCAAAGCCCTCGCCGCTCCGAATCAAGCCGCGTCTACCACGCTCCAGTGAAGTACGCCATCTTCACATTTGGCTGCCGTGTGAATCAGGCCGACTCACTGTCGATCGAGGATGAGTTGCGTCGGCGCGGAAATGTCGCCGCGGCGCCTGAAGACGCTGATTTGATCGTGGTGAATACGTGTTCGGTGACCGCGGCCGCCGATCAGGGTGCCCGGCAAACCATCCGCAGAGCGGCGCGCGTCAATCCCGACGTGAGAGTCGTCGTGACGGGTTGCTACGCAACAAGACGGCCCGACGAAGTGGCTGAGTTGCCTAACGTCGTGCGAGTCATCGCCAACGACAGGAAAGAATCGCTGGTGACAGAACTCGAGGCCGCCGGGGAATTGACCACAGCCGATCGGTTCAACGGCGCGGACGGACCTTGCGGAATGACGCTTGAACCGGGCGTCGCAGGACGAACGGCGCTCACCCTTCGAGTTCAGACCGGATGCGATGAAGAGTGCAGCTACTGCATCATCCCGACGACTCGCGGGAGGGGACGTTCGCGCCCGCTCGGCGAACTCCTGCGCGACGTGAGTCGCGCGGTAGATGCTGGCTACCGGGAGATTGCCATCACCGGTGTTCACCTCGGTTCATACGGACGCGACTTGCACGACGGAGCCGACTTGACCCGACTCGTGCGGGAACTTGGCGGGTGGAGCGGCGACGTGCTGTTTCGAATCAGCTCGCTCGAGCCCATGGATTGCACGCCGGCCATCATTGACATCGCGGCGCACTCGCCTCGGATCGCGCCGCATTTTCATCTGCCGCTGCAGCACGGGTCCGATGCCGTGCTCCGGGCGATGCGCCGACCGTACACTACTCGTTATTTCCGGGAGGTAGTCGAGGCTATTCACCGTCGGCTGCCCGACGCAGCGATCGGCACCGACGTCATTGTCGGGTTTCCCGGCGAGACCGACGCGGATTTCGAGGCGACCGCCCACATACTCGAGACGCTTCCAATCGGTTACGCCCATGTGTTCCCGTATTCGGATCGACCAGGCACAGTCGCGGCGGCGCTTGCGGCAAAGGTGGACGGCAACCTCATTCGTGAGCGGGCGCGCGCGTTGCGGGAGATCGTCGCGTGTAAGTCGGAACAGTTCCGCCGGCACCAGGTGGGTCGTCCGATGAAGGCGCTCACCGTGGATGACGGGACGTCTGTTGTGACCGGGAACTATCTGAAGGTTCGCATCCGCGATTCCCAACCCCGAAATTCGTGGGTCATGGTCACGGTCGAGGAAGCGAATCCGCTGTCGGGGGTCGCGACGCCTTTAGCGCATTAACGCCGCGATCTGCTGCGCGGCCGACTTCCTCGCGGTACCTTCGATAATCAACTGGCCGCAGGCCGCACGAATATCCTGACCGCGACTCTTGCGGAC
>Ga0310810_10002735_pt1 | contig 19035 bp, 19 predicted proteins | sample NCmetagenome_FD_207641 | JGI IMG/M metagenome (GOLD analysis project Ga0310810, IMG submission 207641) | Soil microbial communities from experimental microcosm in Duke University, North Carolina, United States - NC | ecosystem: Engineered > Artificial ecosystem > Soil microcosm > Unclassified ...
GCTGCTGGCCCGCGCTGGGCGCGAGCCCGATCGGACCCGCGGCGCGGCGTTCTACCGCGAGGCGATGGACACGATCAACGCCGATGCGCCGGCCATCTTCCTGTATGCCCTCACCAACACGGCGGCCGTGCATCGCCGGCTCCGGAACGTGACGATCGATCCCTTCTCATGGCTCGCCACGCTGCCGACCTGGTCCGTGGCGCCGACGGGGAACGAGCAGCGGGCGAAGGCGGGGCCCTGAAACGCCGACCGCCCGGCAGCGGCCGGGCGGAATGGGCGACACGGAACCTCTGAGGCGTTGCGGGCTCAGGCGCTCTTGCGCTTGGGCTTTGCGGCGCGGGTCCGCTTCCGCTTCTTGAGCTCGAACGTCGGCAGGTACTCGGGATCGCCGGTCCTGCTGCCGACGCCCACCTCTTCCTGCGGCTGCCGGTAGACGTAGCGCTCGCCGCGGAAATTCCGGAGCACCACCTCGTCGTCGTTCATGCTGACCACGTATTCCGGCAGGAGCGGGATCTTGCCGCCGCCGCCCGGCGCGTCGATGACGAAGGCCGGAATGGCGAGCCCGCTGGTCCAGCCGCGGAGCGCCTCCATGATCTTGATCCCGGTCTGGACGCTGGTGCGGAAGTGCTCGCCGCCGGCGACCTGGTCGGCCATGTAGATGTAGTACGGCCGGACCCGCGCGATGAGCAGCCGGTGCATCAGCTGCTTCATCACCTCGGGGCTGTCGTTCACGCCCTTGAGCAGCACCGTCTGGCAGCCGAGCGGAATGCCCGCCTCCGCCAGCATCCCGAGCCCGGCGATGGCGGCGGGTGTGAGCTCGTCGGGGTGGTTGAAGTGCGTGTTGATGTACAGCGGGTGGTACTTCTTGAGCATGGCACACAGCTCGGGCGTGATCCGCTCTGGCAGGTGGCAGGGGACGCGGCTCCCGATCCGGATGATCTCCAGGTGCGGGATGGCGCGGAGCCGCTGCAGGATCAGCTCGAGCCGGCGATCGTTGAGGAGCAGCGGGTCGCCGCCCGACATGATGACGTCCCGGATCTCCGTGTGCTGCTCGAGGTACTGGAAGGCGCTCTCGAACTGCGACATCGGGATCTTCTCGGGATCGCCCACCTTGCGCCGCCGGGTGCAGAAGCGGCAGTAGGTGGCGCACACCGGTGACACGAGGAACAGCGCCCGGTCGGGATAGCGGTGCGTGATGTTGGGCACCGGGCTGTCCTCGTCCTCGTTGAGGGAGTCCACGACGCCGTCCACCACGTCGAGCTCCTCGACGCTGGGCACGTACTGCCGCCAGATCGGATCGTCGGGCGCCTTGATGAGATCCACCATTGCGGGCGAGATCCGGAACTCGAAGTTTTCCGCCGCCTGTCTCAGCCGGTCGAGCTCGGGGAAATTCTCGGGGCCGAACTTGGCCGCGAGCGCCTCGAGCGAGGAAATCGAGTTCTTTCTCAGTACTTCCTGCCAGGTCTCCATGACGCTACCGGTCCTCCTTCACTGCGCGGTCACTGCGCGGCACTCGTGAGGTACTTCACATAGGCGACCTGATCGTCGCCCGGGGCGTAGAAATCCGGTATGGTCGCGACGGCGCGGTAGCCGCGGGCTTCGTAGAAGGCGCGGGTGCCGGCGTAATCGGCGCGGCCCGCCGTCTCGACCACGATCACGCGGGCAAGGCCGGTCAGGCGCTGTTCCATCTCACGAATCAGCGCGGTGCCGACGCCGGTGCCCTGCAGCGACGGATCCACCGCCATCCAGTAGAGGTCCCAGGTGCCGAGCGTGCACGGGGTGGGTCCCCAGCAGATCCAGCCCACCACCCGGCCATCGACGTCGGCGGCAAGCGCGGTGTAGGACGGATCGCCCGCGGCGGCCGCATCGAAGACCTCGAGGGCCACCGGGATCTCGTCCTCGCGAAAGAGGCCGGCGCTCCGGGTGAGCCGCTCAATGGCGGCGCGATCGGCGGCGCGGATGCCTCGTAGCGCGGCAGTGGTGAGGGCGCTGCCGACGACGGCGCTGCCGCTCACGCGGGGCGCCTCATGCCGGCACCGTGCCGCGGGCCAGTGCCACGGCGGCGCGGGTGCTCTCGGAGCGGTTCATCGCCTCATCGACGATCTGCATTACCAGTGCGCCGTAGTCCCAGCCGAACGCGGCGGCCATGCGGGCCAGGCCGGCGTTGCTGGAAAGATCGGGGCACGGATTCACCTCGATGATGTACGGCTGTCCGTCCCGGCCGAGGCGGAGATCGACCCGGCCGTACCCCTCGGCGCCGGCCATCTCGTCCCAGGCGAGCCGGGCCACCTGGCCAATGCGGCGCGCGAGGTCGGCCGGGATCCGCGCCGGGCAGACCGGCTGCGTGCCGAGATCGTCGGGGCTGCCCGTGACCCACTTGGCCGCGTAGGTCACGATGGGCCAGCTGCCGTCGGGCATGCCGGCGAAGTCGATCTCGGAGACAGGCAGCACCTGCCTGCCGACGAAGCCGACGTTGAACTCCCGGCCGGCCACGTACTCCTGGACGATGACTTCCTCGAACTGCTCCAGCATCTGGGACACGCGCTGCCGGAGCGCCTTCCGCGTGGTGCAGACGGCGCCGGCATCGATGCCGACGCTCGCGTCCTCCGCGGCGGGCTTCACGATGGCGGGGAGCGGGAAGCTCGCGGGAATCTTGTTGGCGCGGGCCAGCATGAACGCGGGGACCGGCAGCCCGGCCGCCGCCAGCAGCGTGTTGGCCACATGCTTCCGGTGCGCGATGGTCGTGGGCCACGCCCGGCAGCCGGTGAACGGCACGCCGGTGAGCTCCAGGGTGGAGACCACGTAGTCCTCGAACCGCGCGTGGCCGTTGATGCCCTCGCAGAGGTTGAAGATCAGGTCGGCGCGGCGGGCGCGGCTCAGCCAGCGGAAATCGCCGGCGCGGACCGGCACCAGCTCCACGTCGTGGTCGCGGGCGCGGAGGACGGCTCGCACCTCGTGGATGTTCTCCAGCACCGCGGCCACGTCCTGCGCGCTCCACTCGGCGCTGCCGGCATCGTAGATGATGGCGATCTTCACGCGGCCGCTCCGGCGAGGAGGGACCGGCCACTGATACGCCGCCACGCGATGTCGGCCACGGTGCAGATGAGCTCGTCGTAGCTCATCCCTGCCGCGCGCGCGGCCTTGGGGAAGCAGGAGTTGTCGCGCGGGTCGGGCAGGATGCCCGGCAGCGGGTTCAGCTCCACGACCATCGGGTTGCCCGCGCCGTCGCAGCGGACGTCGATCCGGCACCAGTCACGGCAGTCGAGCGCCCGGTACGCGGCGAGCGCGGCGGCGCGGATGGCTTCGGCCAGCGGCTCGTCGACGGGTGCCGGGCACTCGTAGATGTCGAGCGGATTGCTGAGGGTGTCCCAGAGCCACTTGGCCTCGTAGCCGTAGATCGGCGGCGCGCCGGCCGGCAGCGTATCGAACCGGAGGCCCACGATGGGCAGGCACCGGGCCTCGGCGCCGTTGCCGATCACGGCGACGGTGAACTCGTCACCCGGCAGGTACGTCTCGATCAGGACCGGCTGGCGGTAGGTGGCGAGGAGGTAGTCCACCTGCGCCACCAGGTCGGCACGGTTGTGGCAGAGGCTCCTGACGTTCACGCCCTTGCCCGATCCCTCGAAGGCCGGCTTGGCAAAGAGCGGGAAGGGAAGCGTCACGTTCCGGGCGTCATCGCGGGAGCGGGCCAGGACGAACGGCGCGGTGGGGACGCCGTGCTGCGCCATGATCTCCTTGGCGCGTCCCTTGTGGAGCGCCAGGCTCAGCGCGAGCGGATCCGAGGCGTGGCAGGGCACGCCGAGGAATTCGCAGATGGCGGGAACGTGGCTCTCGCGGTTGGGGCCGTAGAGCCCTTCGGCGATGTTGAATACGAAATCGGGCCGGGTCAGCGAAAGCCGCGCCGCGAAATCCTCGGTGGCCTCGAGCCGGATGACCGTCCCGAGCGTGGCGAGAGCCCGCTCGACCGCATCGATCGTGGCGGGCTCATCCCATTCGGCGTAGAGATCGGGTTGCTCGAGGTCGGTGCGGAGCGAGCGGACCGCCGAGACGCCGATGGACGGCGCGGCAGGTATTGCGCTCGGAGGATCGTCGGAAGATGGAGGGGAGTCGGACGCTGCCCCGGCTGGGGTAGCCGGCGCCTCTGGTTTGAGATTGTAGGCCAGTCCGATCCGAACCGCCAAAGGATTCCTCTACAAAAAAGGCCGCCTGCAAGGACGAGCCGCGCGGTTGCTTCGATGTCGACGCACTAAGGTAAGAAAAACCGAACGGACGCACAATAGATTTTTGGAAATTTGTCCGTCAAACCTTGTGGTACTCCACGCGGCCCGACTCGTTGCCGTCATCGCCGCGATAGATCTCGAAGTCGCCGAACAGCGCCGGCGCTTCGGTCTGGAGCGCGCGGAGCACCGCCACGGCCATCCGCCGGATCTCGAGCTCGGCGCCTTCGCCGAGCCGGAGCTCGAGCATGGTGCGCCAGGCGCGGACGTTCGCGCTGACTACGATCTTCACCTCGGTGGCATTGGGCAGGACGCTCCGGGCCGCCTCGCGCGCGAGCTTCCGGCGGTGGACCTTGTCCTCCACCCACGCGTACTTGAGCATCAGACCCTCGACCGCCTGCACGTATGCCGCCTGGGCCGCCTCGACCTGCCGGGTCCACGCCGCCTCGAGCGCCGCGTCGCCCTGGATGGCCGGCGGCATCACGAAGGCGGCGTGCGACTCGTCCACGTACCGCTGGGACAGCTGCGAGTAGCCGAACCCCGCCCGGTGCCGCACCAGCTCATGGCTGCACGAGCGCGAGATTCCCTCGATCAGGAGCACATACTGCGCGTGCTCGAACACCGACCCGTGTCCCTGGCGGAGGATGTTCCGGAGATATTCCGCCGTGGTCCGGCCGGCCGGATTGTGCTGGCTCATGTAGCAGAGCCGGCCGGCGAATTCCGCGATGCGCTCGCCGTCGCTCGCCTCGCCCTTCCACTGGATCGGCAGGTGCGCGGGCTCCAGGAACTGGGGACGGGCAATGAGGGTGACGCGGGGGGCGCGGAGGATTTCCATGGATGTCAGTCGGCCAGAGTGAGTCGGGATGTGGCGTAGCCGCCGGAGCGTTCGATGCGGCGGAGCCCGGCGGCAATGTCGGGCGGGAGCGGTGCGGCGCCGCTGCCCGCCTTGAGGCGGTCGATGGACGGCGCGCCATCCGGCACGATCACGCCGGGGTTCAAGATACCATGGGGATCGAACGCCGACTTGACGAGCCGGAACAGCGCCGTGACCTCGGCGCCGTAGACCCGATTGAGCAGTGGCGCCCGGAGCCGGCCGTCGCCGTGCTCGCCGGACGGCGTGCCGCCCAGGCGGACGACCTCGCTGGTCACTTCGTCGAGGAGACCCGCCACCTCGCGCTCCCAGCCCGCCCGGGCAAGCTCGGGAAGCAGGTTCACATGCACATGGCCGTCGCCGGCGTGGCCAAAGATCACCACGTCGAGCCGGTGGGCCGCCGCGGCCGCTCGCACGAAGCGGATATAGTCACCCACGCGCGCCACGGGCACGCAGGCGTCCTCGATCACCTGCAGCGATCGTCTCGACTCCGGCAGGCCGGCCAGGATCGGGCTCGCCGCGTGGCGGATTTCCCAGAGCCGCGCGGCGTCCTCCTCCCGGAGCGCCGAGTCCACCCGGGTGACGAGCGGCGCCAGCACGCGGGTGAGCGCGGCCACGCTCCGGCGCAGCTCGTCGGGGTCGTTTGCTTCGAGCTCCACGAGGATCATCGCCTCAGCGCCGGTGGCGGCGGTGGCCACGTCGGCCGGCAGGCGGGACATCACCAGCTCGAGGAAGGTCCGGTCGAGCAGCTCCACCGCCGATGGCCGGTACTCGAGCAGGAGGCCGATCGTCTCGGCAAAACGATCCATCGTGCCGAGCGCCAGGCGGACCCCGGCGCGATGAGCCGGCACGCGGTCGAGGCGCCACTCCGCCGCGGTCACAACGCCAAGCGTGCCCTCGGCGCCGATGATCAGGTCCAGGAGATCGCTGCTCGCGAGCCAGGCGTCGAGAGCGTAACCCGACGAATTCTTGCGGGTGTGGGGAAAGGCGGCGCGGATCCGGTCGGCCGCGGCGAGCAGTGCGGGTGCTGCGTCGCGCGTGAAGCGCTCGACGGCTGCCACGCGCGGCGGCTCGACTCCGCGCGCCAGGCGGAGCCGGTCGCCATCGGCTGTCACCATCTCGACGGCGTCCACCCAGGGGCGGACGCTGCCGTACCGCACGGTACGCGCGCCGGCGGCATTGGTGGAGATCATGCCGCCCAGCGTAGCCCAGCGGCCGCTCGAGGGATCGGGCGGGAGGCGCAGCCCCTCGAGCCGCGCGGCGCGATCGAGCTCGTCGAGCGTGACCGACGCATCCGCCCGGGCGCTCCGCCGAGCCGCGTCGATGGCGACGCCCTCCGGGCGGATCCGCGTGAGGTCCACCACCGTGCCGTCACCGACGTTACCGCCGCCCATGGCGCTCCCGGCACCCCGGAGCACCAGCGGCGCGCGCTCCGTCCGCGCCCACTGCATGAGCGCCTGGAGGTCGGCGATGTCGGCGGGGACGGCCACGGCCGCGGGGATGATGCGGTAGATGCCCGCGCCCTCCGCGTATGCCGCGCAGGCCCGCACGTCGGTTCGAAAGCTTCCTCTGAGCGGCGGGGCGGACGGCATGGGCGCAAAATACTATTATTTTCCCGGCATGCCGGATCCATCGCGAGCGCAGCTGATTCACATCGACGTCGACCGCCGCCTCGGACACGAGTGGGACGAGTGGGACGGCCAGCCGCTCCCGAATCAGGGCAACTACGACTCGCCCCCCTCGCTGTTCTTCGTCTGGTCAGCCGCCACGCTCGTGGTTTCGTTCCTGGCCGTGGCGCTCGTGGTCTACCTCCTGGCGCCACGGCTCGGGCTCCTGCATCCGGCGCTGCCGACAACGCTCTGGGTGGCGCTGCTCACGGTTGCGATCGGCGCGGCCCTCTGGTGGACACTCCTGGCACTGGCCTTCGCGTTCCGCGTGCCGCTCCTGCCCGAGCGCCTGGCCGAGCGCGGGCCGTTCCTCAGGCTGATGGGGCTGTCGTCACGGGTGGCGGCAAGATTCGGCCGGCGGGACTGGGTGGAGAACGCCAGCGTGAAGGTCTACAACCGCCTGGCGCTCATGCGGAAGCGGAAGGTGGGTCAGGGCGAGCTGCTGGTGCTCATTCCCCGCTGCCTCTCCAAGGCCACGCTCGATGGCGTGCTCGGCATAGCGGGGAAGTACGGCGTGCCGGTCTTCGTGGCCACCCGCGGCCAACTGGCCCGGCGGGTGATTCGCGAGCGGCGGCCGCGAGCCGTGGTGGCCGTGGCCTGTGAGCGCGACATGGTGAGCGGGCTGCATGATGTGGCGGGAAAGATTCCGGTCCTGGGCCTGACGATGACGCTGCCGGCCGGGCCCTGCAAGGACGCGCTGCTCGATCTTCCCCGGCTCGAGGAGTGGGTCCAGAGCTACCTGGTATAGCGCGCGAACCGCAGCACGCGGATCTACTGGCGGATCACGAACGGCGCGCCGCCCTGCCGCGCCCGCACCACCCGGCGAGCCGAGTCCGCCGCCGCGGCGCTCGGATAGTCTCCCACCCACACCCTGAACCATCCGTTGCTGCTTACGACGCGGGCCGGAAATCCCGCTCCGACGTAGGACGTCGCGATCGGATCCGCCTCGGCGCGGGTTCTGGCCGCGGCAACCTGCACCGCGTACCGCGCGCCCGCTCGTGCCGGTACCCGCGGCGGCGCGGTCACTGTCGTGGGCGACGGGGTCGCCGGGCGTGCGACGGCCGTGGCTGCGGCCGCGGGCCGCCGGGCCGACGTATCCGCGGACGGAACCGCAGCGGGCGGGACCACCGCAGCCGGCGGCGCTGCTCGCTGGCCCTGGTTGGGCGCCGCGGCAGGTGCCCGGCTCGTGATGCTGTCGCGCTTGCCGCGAAGCAGCGCACCGGAGTCCACCGAGACCGGGCTCGGGATGGGCACCGGCGCGGCCTTGGTGAGCGTCGTGTCCGCGGCACGCTTCGGTGCAGGCCGGGCCGCGATCACCTCCGGCTGGTCCACGGGCGTCCCGCCCAACCGGCCAAGCAATCCGCGCACCCGCGCCCGCGCCGGATTGGTGTAGGGAACCTCGGCCTCCGTCTCCCTCATCGGCAGCGATGGATCCACGCTCGTTCGATACACCACCTCGACCGTCAGCCGGCTGAATCCATATCGTGAGGGGTCGACCCATCCGCGGAGCCGCACCACCGACGGCCCGACCGGCCGGGCGCTGGTGGGTTTCAGTGTCGCCGCATCGAGCCACGGTGTCTCGATGTACCCGTCGCGCGGCACCACACGGGTCAGCGGCACGCTGTCGGCCGTGAGCGCCGAGGCCAGCGAGCGCGTTGCGGCCGGCACCGCGAGCTCGAGCTCGGTCGTGGCCGCTTCGGGACGAGGGGTGAAGGTGGGGCGATGGGTCGTGGGGTCGCAGCCGGCAAGGCAGGCGGTGGCCGCGAGCAGCAGCAGCGGTCCCGGCCCCACCCTCACGACTTGAGCGCCTTCCGCACTTCGCTGGCCAGGAGATTGACCAGACCGGCGCGGGCGGGCGGCAGCGACGGGGTCCGCACGCCATTCTGCTGCAGGTGATCGAGCGCGCGCTCGAGCCCGAGCTGCACGCGCGACAGCTTCGAGGGATACTGTCGCATGGCGCCGTATCCCACGCCGAGTGCCAGCGGCAGCGGCGCCACCGCCACCACCAGGAACGGCGTGAGCACGGCCAGGACGGCGGCCGCTGCCACGCCTACGGACGCCGCGGCGATCCCACCCGCGAGAAATGCCCGGCGCATGCTGTGCGTGTCGGCCGTCAGGGTGATGTGGATGTACCCCGCCTCGAGCGGCGAAAGCGTAGCGGCCACGGTCTGCACGTTCGAGAGCATGAACGGCTTCTTGCCCGAGCCAAAGGCCGCCGTCGAGCGGCGCACCGTGGCCTGGAAACCTCCGAGCGGCTCCCAGGTGATCCGGCCCGGCTGCTGCCGCTGGATGCAGAGGAGCTCATGCTCCTCCATGTAGGCCAGCAGCGCCGCGGTGACCTCCTCCTGCGTGCCGGCCACCACGCGCTGCGCCATCGCCGACGCCGGCCCGGTGAGCCGGCTGGCCAGACCGGAGTGGCTGGCGGGCTCGACATGCGCCTGCTCCTCGATCATGGCCTGCTGGAGATACTGGCCGGGGATGCCCACCTCGCGGCCGAGCGCCAGCACCTCGTCGGAAGTCAGCCCCTCGCCGATCTCGCGCTCGGAGGTCTGGAGCTCGGCGGCGCGTCGGAGAATGCGCTCGAGTGCCGCGCGGTCGATGGCGCCCTGGGGATGGCTCACGTCAGTCCGGCTTGGCCGCCTTCGCCGCGTCGACCCGCACCGGATCCACCTTCACCTGCGGGAGCATCGGCGCCATGCCGGGTTCCGGCAATGCGGGCCGCTCCGGCAGCGGCGCCGTCGAGCCGGCGGATCCGCCGGTCATGCCGCCCATGAACGGCCTCAGGATGTCGATCGGAATCGGGAAGATCGTCGTCGAGTTGTTCTCGGCCGCGATCTCGGTGACCGTCTGGAGGTAGCGAAGCTGGAGCGCCGTCGGCTCGGCGGCGAGCATGCGCGCGGCCTGCGCCAGCGTTTCGGATGCCTGCAGCTCGCCCTGGGCGTTGATCACCTTGGCGCGCCGCTCGCGCTCGGCCTCGGCCTGGCGGGCCATGGCGCGCTTCATGTTCTCGGGCAGGTCCACGTCCTTCACCTCGACCGCGGATACCTCGATGCCCCACGCCTCGGTGCGCTCGTCGATGATGCGGCGGAGGATGGCGTTGATCTTCTCCCGGTCCGACAGCAGCTCATCGAGCTCGACCTCGCCCAGCACCGAGCGGAGCGTCGTCTGCGAAAGCTGGCTCGTGGCGTAGAGGTAGTCCTCGATCTCGATGACCACCTTCTCGGGATTCTGCACCTTCATGTAGAGCACCGCGTTCACCCGGACGGACACGTTGTCCCGGGTGATGACGTCCTGCGCCGGAATGTCGAGCGCCATGATGCGGAGCGACACCTTCTTGAGGTTGGCAAAGCCGGCCGGCACGAATACGAGGCCCGGTCCCTTCGTCCCCCAGAAACGCCCCAGGAAGAAGGACACGCCGCGCTCGTACTGCTTCATGACGCGCAGGCTGGCGAACGAATACGCGACGGCGGCGGCAAGCACGACAACCAGCGGTTCCATCAGTGCTCCTGGTCGGAGTAGGCTTCGAGGATGACGGCGGCGCCCTGCCCGCCGCCGATGCACGCGCTCCCGAGTCCGTAGCGTCCACCCCGGCGGCGCAGTGCATGGAGCAGATGCAAGGTGATCCGGGCACCGGTGGCGCCGAGCGGGTGGCCCAGCGCAACCGCACCGCCGTCCACGTTCGTACGGGAGCGGTCGAGGCCGAGTTCCCGCTCCACTGCAAGATACTGTGCCGCGAAGGCTTCATTCACCTCCACGAGGTCCATCTGCTCGAGTGAAAGGCCGGCGCGCTCGAGCGCCTTTCGCGCCGCCGGCGCCGGGCCGATGCCCATGATGGCGGGGTCTACCCCTGCCACACCCCATGACACCAGCCGCCCGAGCGGACGGTGCCCGTGCGCCGCCGCGTACCCGGCGCTCGCCAGCACGAGCGCGGCGGCGCCATCGGTGATGCCGGAGGCATTGCCGGCCGTTACCACGCCGTCCTGCCGGAAGTAGGGCGGCAGGCGCGCCAGTCCTTCGCTCGTGCTGTCGGGGCGCATGTGCTCATCCGCTGCCCACTGATCGGTTTCGCGCTTCTTCCGGTTATGGATGGCGACCGGTGTGATCTCGTCGGCGTACGCACCGGATGCCCAGCCGTCCCGCGCGCGCTGCTGGCTCAGGAGGGCGTACGCGTCCACCTCTGCCCGGGTGATGCCGTAGCGTTCCGCCAGGTTCTCCGCCGTCTCCGCCATCGTGAGGTTGCATTGCGAGTCGCGGAGCGTTTCCCAGAGCGTGTCCTCGAACGCCGCGCCGGCGCCGAGCCTGAGCCCCCAGCGCGCGCCGCGGACCACGTGCGGCGCCTGGCTCATGGATTCGGTCCCGCCTGCGAGGACCACCTGTGATTCGCCGAGCAGGATCTGCTGCGCGCCCTGGATCACGGCCTCGAAGCCCGAGCCGCACAGGCGGTTGACCGTGACCGCGGGCACCTCGATCGGCAGTCCCGCCTGGAGGCCGACGTGACGCGCCAGGTAGGCGGCATCCGGCGAGGTCTGCAGCACGTTGCCGACGATGACGTGATCGACGTCGGCGGGCGGCACGCCGGAACGTTCGAGCGCCGCGCGGCTGGCGATCACCGCGAGGTCCGTGGCGGAGAGATCCCTGAGCGTGCCGCCAAAGCTGCCGAAGCCGGTGCGCGCGCCGGACAGGAAGACGACGCCGGGAAGCGGCGGGGCGGGTAACGGGGTGCGGGGTGAGGTCATATACTAAGGAAAGATGCCGCAGGTGGCCCGGCCCTCCAAGGTCCGGGCCGGATCCGTCAGCCCAGGGCAAATCCGCAGCTGATGCAGTGGCGCCAGCCCAGCTCGACTTCGGCCTTGCACTCGGGGCAGTGGGTAACCGACTGGCTCTGCCCGCAGTGAGGGCAGAAGTTCACCAGGCGGCCGGCCGGGAGCGCGCCACCGCAGAAGCTGCAGTGCTCGGCGCCGGTGTCCTCGCTGGCTTCGTCCTCATCGGACATCGCCGCTGGGCCCGCGGCCGGCGCGCCCGCCAGCCGGATATCGTCCAGCGGAAGCGCGTCATCGGTGTCCACGATCTCGACCGACCGAATCGGGGCGGGGGCAGCATCGGCGGCGGGGGCAGGAGCGGGCGACGGGTTGCCTGTCGGCGTTGCTGCCGGGGGAGCGTACGGCTGGTGCGGATCGGCCGGCGCGGCGGAAAGCGCTTCGGCCACACGTCGCGGTGCCAGGATGAGCGCCGCATGCGCTCCGCGGGCCAGCACGCTCAGGTCCGGGTGCGGTGAGGCCAGCTCCGCCTGGAAGAGTGCCAGCACATCCGGCGGCTCGGTGTGGGCCAGGCCGCCCTCACCGGCGCAGAGGCGGAGCAGTGTCAGCTCATAATCCTCGCTGCTGTCGAGTCCGAGAGCGCGGCGATGGGTCCGGTATGGGAGGAGGCTCGCGGTGATCTCGGTAACCGTCACCGGCTCGCGAAGCCGGCCCGGTCCGGCCGCGGACAGCGCGTCAACCAGCTGCCGGAAGAAGCGATCGACCTCGCTCAAAGTGCGCCCAGTCGGTAAGGGGAACCGGACGGTACGGGCCGCTCCGGCCGGTGTCAAGCGAGCCCGGCACCTGCCTGCGCGGGCGCTGGGCAGTTAACGAAACCGGGCCGCCGGCGTCCCAGCGCACGGTAGCCGCCGACAGCACCCTCATTCAGGAGACCAGTCATGCGCCCGACCCCACGCGGTACCCACCTCTGGAGCGGGCTTGCCCTCGGGGCCCTGCTCGTGCTCGCGGCCTGCAGCTCCGACAGCACGGCTCCCGGCTCACCGGAGCTGAGCGCCGCCGCCTCGGCCGATGCGGGCGCCGCATCACAGGATGAGATGGAGCAGGCCACCGAATCCTTCACCGTACAGGGCGCGCTCGATCCCGCGGCAACCTCGTTCGCGGCGGCGCCGGTCCCGGGCGCCTCGCCGGCCTTTGCCGCGCCGTTCCTGCAGAATTGCGCCAGCCTGTCGTCCATCACCGACACGGACAACGACGGGGCGCCCGATAACGCGATCTTCACCTTCGCATTGCCCGCGTGCCACTTCGAGAACTTCCGCGGCGGCACACTCGACCTGACCGGCACCGTCACCGTGAGCGATCCGACGCCCACCGCCGCGGACTTTGCCTGGCACGCCGTGCTGGCCGATTTCACCTTCAAGGCCACCAACACCCAGCTCGAGAGCTTCACCGCGGTGCGGAACGGCACCCGGGACCTGACCGGCAACGCGAGCGGCCTCACGCTGGCCAACAACATCACCACGGTGCGGACGGCGAGCGGGCATCCCTCGGTGCAGGTGACCCACAATCTCCAGCTCAACTTCACGCCGACCGGCAGCCTGGCGCAGGGCCAGCCGCTCCCGAGTGGCACCATCACGTCGACCGGCACGCTCACCTTCGTCCGCGGCAGCGAGAGCCGCACGTTCACCGTGACGACGCCTACGCCGCTGCAGTACGATGCCAGCTGCTCCGGCCCGCGGCGCGCCCGGATCAAGGCGGGCGAGGTGCGGTGGACCCTGCCGTCGGGCGCGTATGTCAGCGTGGTGTGGTCGGCGTGCGGCACGCGGCCGACGCGGACCTTCGTGCCGGCCGCCTGAGCGCGCGGCTCAGGCGTCGGCCAGGGGAATTCCTTCGCCTGAGCCGACACGCTTCTCCAGCGCCGCGAATGCGGCGTCCGGATCGTAGCCCGCGAAGACACCTTTCGCTTCGCGGGCAGCGAGCCAGTCGAGAAATCCCGATTCGACGATCCCGGCGGACGTCTTCTGCTCCCGGGCGGCGGCCACCGCAAGATCGTTGGCGTACTCATTCTTCGGATGGCCTCGGTGGCCGCGCACCCAGGTGAACTGGGTCTCGTGCAGGCGGGCCGAGGCCACGAGCGTCTGCCAGAGGTGCAGGTTCTCGATCGGGCCGGCCTTCCGCTTCCATCCGCGCGCCTCCCAGCCCGGCACCCACTCGCGCATTCCCTTCACCAGGTACTCGGAGTCGGACACGATCAGCACCCGGAGGCGGGCGCCCTTGCCGCTCAGGAGCTGGAGCGCCGCGATGGCGCTGCTGAGTGCCATCCGGTTGTTGGTGGTGGCGGGGGCGTGAATGTAGAGATCGCGCCGCTGGATGCCCGCCGCGGTGCGGACCTCGATGAGGCCGCCGCCTCCGCCGGGGTTGTCGCCTTCACGTCCGTTGCCGAGACAGCTCTCATCCAGGTGGAGCACGGCGATGGGGAGGGGTGCCACTAGTCTCCGATCACGTGGAAATCGTCGATGTCGTTGAGCAGGAAGGTGAGGTCTTCGCCGGTCATGGGCAGGTGGCCGATGAATGCGTCGCCGGTGCCGGCGCTGATCACCCGCCGCGCAACGACGATGTACTCGGTGCCGCGCCGGTTGAGCGCGACACGAAGTCCCCGCCGTGCGGCGCTTTCCAGGCGGTCCATGCGCTCGGGAGTCCAGCGGACGGGCGACACGAGGCCTCAGGTCCCCCGCGCGCGCCGGACGTGGATGGTGCCGGCGGCCTCCGCCGTCAGTCGTCCGACGGTGGCCACGGCCGGGGTGCCTTCCCGCCGGAGCGCCGTCACCAGCGCGTCGTGATTCTCGGGGGGCACCGCGAGCAGGAGACCGCCCGACGTCTGGGCGTCCGCGCAGATGGCCCGGTCCGCATCGCTCAGCGCATCGTCCCACGTCACGTTGGTGGCGGCGGTGAGGTTCCGGCGGGTACCGCCAGGGACGAACCCTCTTCCGACCAGGTTCCTCACGTGAGGCAGGACCGGCAGCTCGTCGAACCAGAGCTCGGCCGCCACGCCGCTTGCGTTGACGACGTGGGTGAGGTGTCCGATGAGTCCGAAGCCGGTGACGTCGGTGGCGGCGCTGATGCCGGCCTCGCGCGCCGCGCGGGCGGCGCCGTCATTCAGCGTGGTCATCGAATGGACTGCCTCCGCCATGCCGGTCTCCAGCAGCGCGTCGCGCTTGAGCGCCGTCGAGAGGACGCCGGTGCCCAGCGGCTTGGTGAGCACGAGCAGGTCGCCGGCGCATCCGCCCGAGTTGGTGAACATCTGGTCGGGATGCACTTCACCGATCACGGCCATGCCGAACTTGGGCTCGGCGTCGTCGATCGAATGGCCACCGAGCACGAGACATCCGCCCCGCCGCGCCACTTCGGACGCGCCCTGCAGCACCCGCCCCAGCACCTCGAAGGGAAGCGTCTCCCGCGGCCACGCCACGATGTTGAGCGCGAAGAGTGGCTGGCCGCCCATGGCATACACGTCGCTCATGGCGTTCGCGGCGGCCACGGCGCCCCATGACGCCGGGTCGTCGAGTATCGGGGTGAAGAAGTCGAGCGTGGCCACGAGCGCCCGGTCCGGGGCGATCCGGTAGACGGCAGCGTCGTCGCGCGTCGCGGCATCCACCAGCACGCGCAGGTCGTCCACCGCCGGCAGGTGACGCAGCACCTCCGACAGCTCGGCACTTCCGAGCTTGCACGCGCAGCCGGCGCCATGGGACAGCGATGTAAGCCGGACGGGTGCCGGCGCGGACAGCGGTTGCGCCATGATGCCTCAATGGGGATGACGCCGGTAAGGTGCCACGGGGGCAGAGCGAGGGCAATGTGGCGGCGCCGCAGCGACAGCGGGACGCCACGGGGGCGGGCCTAGCGCATCCTCCACCACAGAATTGCACCCGCGCCGATGACCCGGATGACGCCGGCGAGGGTGGCCCGGGCCCGTCGGCCAGGCGGGATCTCGTTGCGGTGCCCCGCGCGCAGCGGCCCCGGCCACTCCATCAGGAGGCCGAGCAGCGCGAACATGATGAGCCACCCTCCGCTGCCGAGGCTCGCGAACCAGAGTGCTGCGAACAGGGTGAGGAGCAGCGCCTCGGCCACGTAGACCTGCGCGGGCGCGCGAAGCCAGCCGCCGGCGTTGCTGCCGCGCTCGAGACGCGCCGCCACCAGCTCCCACGCGAGGAACCAGCCGACGACCAGCAGCCAGCCGAGCGCCACCTCACTCAGCGACACCGGCTACCAGGTGCGACGGATCGAGTCGGCCTTCATCAGGTTGCCGCGAATCATCACCCGGTCGATGGCCCGGGTGTTGGTGATGTCGGCGAGGGGGTCCGCCTTCAGGATCACCAGGTCAGCCGAGTGGCCCGGGCTGACGGAGCCCAGCGAATCGGCCCCGATGAGGCGGGCGGCATCACGCGTGGCGGCGAGGAGGGCCGCGTTGGTCGTGAGCCCCGCCCGCACCAGCAGGCTCAGCTCCTCGTGCTCGCTGTAGCCGGGAACCAGCATCTGGTTCGACGCATCGGTGCCGGCGGCCACGATGCCGCCGGCAGCGCGGAACAGCCGGATGAACTGGTCCTGGACCGGCCGCGCCTTCCGGAACGCATCGAAGTCCGCCGCAGTCCAGCTCGCGCGGCGGATCATGTCGGCGGTGTTCCAGCGGGCCCGCTCGGAATCCGGCACGGCAGCGAGGGCCGGGTCGTGATAGATCGTGGAGTCGTCGAGCCGGCTGAAGGTGTCGTGCAGTACCAGCGTCGGGACCAGCACCACATGCTGCCGCGCGAGTCCCGTCGCGACGCGGCCGAGTGCCGCCGAGTCGAGCGTGGCCCAGCTGCGCTCGAAGTAGGTCCAGCCGGCAAAGAAGCCGCGCGTGTGCGCGGCGTAGAACGGCGCGGGATCCTGGACGGCCGCCTCGGGCACGCCGCTCAGGTGTTCGATGGACGAGACGCCCAGCGATGCCGCGGTCAGCGCGTCGGTGAGCCCGAGGTGCGCCGCGATCCGGAGGTTGAAGCTCTTCGCCTCGGTGGCCACGGCGCGGAGCAGCGCCGGCGTGATGCGCGTGTACACCTTGAGGTAGTCGACGCCGGCCACGGCGAGCCGGTCCACCGCCTTCCGCGCCGCATCCGCATCCCCCGCCGGCAATGCATCGGGATAAGTCGTCGGGACGCCGTCGATCATTGCCCCCGCCGTGAAGATGCGCGGGCTCGGCATGCTGTTGAGCGCGGCCTCCTGACGGAGTGCCAGCATGGTGTCGAGCTGGCCGTGGAGATCGCGGACGGTCGTGACACCCCAGGCGAGATAGCGGGGCAGGGCCCACCGCGCGGTGTGCGCGTGGGCGTCGATGAGGCCGGGAATGATCCAGCGGCCAGAGACGTCCACCTGCTCGGTGTGCTTCGGCATGGTGAAGCCGTCGCGCGATGCGACGGCCTCGATGTGCGTGCCGCGCACGACCACGACCGCGTTCCGGAGCGGCGGACCGCCGGATCCGTCGATCACGGTCGCACCGACGAGTGCGATGCCCTGCGGCCCCTTGTCGCGGCAGCCGAGGACGGCGAGCGCCGCGATCAGGAGTGCTGTCGCCCGGGGAAGGGTCATGCGGATCGTCCAGACATGGGTCGGTGGAAGGTGTGACCACCGGGCGGTCCGTGCAAGGTGGCCCCGTGTTTTATTACGTCATGGTTCAGCAAGCAATCTCGGCCTACGGTCTCATCGGCGACATGCGCACGGCCGCGCTGGTCGGGCTCGATGGTGCCATCGACTGGTGCTGCCTGCCGCGCTTCGACAGCGGCAGCGTCTTCGCGGCCATCCTCGACCCCGAGCGCGGCGGCACCTGGTTCATCCGGCCGGCACGGGCCTGGACCTCGAGCCAGCGGTACGTCGCCCGCACCAATGTGCTCGAGACCACCTTCGAGAACGCCGAAGGCCGCGTGGTACTGACCGACTTCATGCCGGTCGACGCCGCCGGCCGGCCCGCCGGCGAGCGGCCCGAGATCCATCGGCGGGTCCGCTGCACCCGCGGCGAGATGGAGATGCGGATGGTGTTCATGCCGCGCTTCGACTACGCCTCGCGCTCGACCCGGCTCGAGCCGCTGGCCGGCGGGCTCATCGCGACGGACCGCACCGATCAGGTCGTGACCCTCACCAGCGCCCAGCCGTTCGACTGGACCCTGGAGTACGGAACCGCGTCGACCGCCTTCCGGGCCACGCGCGGCACCGACCGGTGGATCGTGCTTCGCTACGACGACGACGATGTGTACCCGGTCGACCGCTACGAGAGCGGCGAGAAGCTGGAAGTGACTACGGAGTTCTGGCAGCGCTGGTCAGCGCGCGTGCGCTACAGCGGGCCCTACCGCAACATGGTCAAGCGCTCGGCACTCGCCCTCAAGCTGCTGACCCACGCCGGCACTGGCGCGATCATCGCCGCGCCCACGACCTCGCTGCCGGAAACCCTTGGCGGCAGCCGGAACTGGGACTACCGGTTCGTCTGGCTCCGCGATGCGGCCTTCACGCTCGAGGCGCTCGACGCCGTGGGGCACCACGACGAAGCCGATCAGTTCATGCGCTTCCTGAAGCGGGTCTGCCGGCACGAGGGCGGCCGGCACCTCCAGATCATGTACGGCATCGATGGGCGACGTGACCTGGTCGAGCGCCAGCTGGAGCATCTCTCCGGATATCGGAACTCGGCGCCGGTGCGAATCGGCAACGGCGCCGCCGGGCAGCTCCAGCTCGATGTGTACGGAGAGGTGCTGGAGACCGCCGATCGCTGGCGGCGTCACCACGGGATGAGCGAGGGCACGTGGCGGGTTCTGCGACCGCTGGTGGACTGGGTGGCCCGCCACTGGCGCGAGCCCGACTCCGGCATCTGGGAAGTCCGCGGCGAGATGCGCCACTATGTGTTCAGCAAGGTGATGAGCTGGGTGGCGCTGGACCGCGGGGTGACGATGGCGGAGCAGCTGAGCCTGCCGGGAGACGTGGCCGACTGGCGCCGCGAGCGGGAGGCCGTGCACGCCGAGATCATGCTGCGCGGGTGGAGCGACGCGGCGGGGGCGTTTACCCAGTCGTACGACGACACCGCGCTCGATGCCGCGGCGCTCGTCATACCGATGGTGCGGTTCCTGGACTGGAACCATCCGCGGGTGGTCGCGACCGTCCGCGCTATCCAGCGCGGCCTGACGGGCCCCGACGGCGAGCTGGTCTATCGCTACCGGAGTCCGGACGGCCTCGAGGGCGAGGAGGGCGCCTTCTCCATCTGCACGTTCTGGCTGGCGCAGGCGCTGGCCGGCATCGGCGACCGCGACGGCGCGGACCGCGTCATGCGACGCATGCTCCGCCACGCCAACCACGTGGGCCTCTACTCCGAGGAGATCGACCCCGCGTCCGGTGAATTCCTGGGGAACTTTCCGCAGGCCTTCACCCACATTGCCCTCATCAACTGCGCCACCACCCTGGCGCGGCCGGCACCGAAACCGGCCCGGCCGCGCGGCCGCTAGCGCCGCCGGCCGCGG
>Ga0310810_10002737_pt1 | contig 19031 bp, 17 predicted proteins | sample NCmetagenome_FD_207641 | JGI IMG/M metagenome (GOLD analysis project Ga0310810, IMG submission 207641) | Soil microbial communities from experimental microcosm in Duke University, North Carolina, United States - NC | ecosystem: Engineered > Artificial ecosystem > Soil microcosm > Unclassified ...
ACCATTATTGATGTTGTAGATCATCTCGATGTCCTGGAAGTTATCGTTTCACCATCGCCCCAGGATGCAGCGCGAGTCTCAAAGGGTGTTCGATAACCATTCCTAATCTCGTTTGACCCGTTCGTTATTAGCCGGTCCGAGCGGCTTGGGGCAAAGTGTTAACTCTCTGCATTCACGTCGTAAGCTATCCGGGTGCGACGATATTCCTTTCTCCACCTTGCCTGGCAGGCGCTGCGCGGTAATCGAGGCTGGCGGCCCGCCTGGCGGAACGCCGAGCCGACATCCGGATACGAGGTCGTCATCATCGGCGGGGGTGGTCATGGTTTGGCCACCGCATATTATCTCGCCAAAAACCAGGGCATCCGGAACGTCGCGGTGCTCGAGCGTGGTGCGATCGGGCTTGGGAATTCGGGGCGGAATACCCAGGTGGTCCGATCGAACTACTTCTATCCGCAGAGTGTTGCGTTCTTCGACCATTCGCTGAAGTTGTACGAAGGGTTGGGTCGTGAGCTCAACTTCAATGTGATGTTGAGTCAGCGCGGGGTGTTGAATCTAGCCCACAGCGAGCATGACATGGAGTTGCAGCGGCGCTGGTGCAATGCCATCCGAATGTCAGGAGTCGACTCCGAGTGGCTGACGAGAGATGCGATTCGAGCATTGGTACCGCCTTTGAACCTCGACGGGCGCTTTCCCGTCTTGGGGGGATTCATTCAGCGCCGCGGGGGCATCTGCCGCCACGATGCTGTGGTGTGGGGCTACGCGCGCGCGGCAAGCAGTCTGGGTGTTGACATCGTGCAGAGTTGTGAGGTCACCGGGTTCAAATTCGCAAACGGCAAGGTGCGGGCAGTGGCGACCTCACGTGGAATCATCGGAGCGGACAAGGTGGTCATGAGTGTTGCGGGCTACTCTTCCGAGCTTGCGCGGCTTGCGGGGATCGAACTTCCGATCACGACCATGGCCCTGCAAGCCATGGTGACGGAGCCGGTGCGGCCGGTACTCAATACCATGGTGATCTCGGGTCTGGTGCATGCGTATGTCAGCCAGAGCGATCGTGGCGAGATCGTGATCGGCGGCGGGGCCGATGCCTACCCCTCCTACGCTCAGCGCGGAGGTCTGCCGCAGATGCGGGATGTCGTCCGAGCAGTCGTGGAGCTCTTTCCGAGCTTCAGCCGCCTAAAGATGCTGAGGCAGTGGGCGGGGCGCGTTGACATTACTCCGGATACCAGTCCCATTATGGGCGTCACACCCATCGACGGCCTCTTCATCAACTGCGGCTGGGGGACCGGTGGCTTCAAGGCTATCCCCGCAGGCGGCCATACGATGGCTCACACGATTGCGACGGGTACACCACATCCCCTCATTGAGAGCTTTGGTCTCGATCGCTTCAGGACAGGCGCACTCATCGACGAGGGTGCGGCGGCGGGGGTGGCCCATTGATGACCACCAGTCGCGAGTCACTGCGCAGATTCCCACGCCGCTTTCGCATGCGCGCACTGGCACGCTCTAAAAGAGGATCTCCATTATCTATGCTGAGGATTACATGCCCCTATTGCGGCACACGCGATGAGCAGGAATTTACCTTTGGGGGACCCTCCAACATTGCAAGGCCGCCCGCTGAAACCGATGACAGGACGTGGACAGCGTATCTGTTCAACAAAGCAAATCCAGCTGGCGTCCACATCGAGCGTTGGCAGCATCTATACGGATGCGGCCGTTGGTTCAATGTCGCACGCGATACGCGCACACACGAGATTCTCCAGACCTATGTGATGGGCCTGCCGGCGCCGGACCCGAACGACGCATGAGAGCACCCAGCGGCCCATACCGACTGCCCTACGGTGGGCAGGTCGATCGCACACGCAAGATCTTCTTCCGCTTCGATGGCAAAACCTACATCGGGCATCCAGGCGACACACTGGCCTCCGCCCTCCTCGCGAACGGTGTCCACACCCTAGCGCGCAGTTTCAAGTTTCATCGCCCACGCGGCATCTTCTCGTGCGGTGCCGAGGAGCCGAGTGCGCTCGTTGAGGTGGGTGAAGGGTCCCGAACTATTCCTTCTGCACGCGCGACGATGATCGAGTTGACCGAAGACCTTCAGGCCCGCTCACAGGAGGGCTGGCCGAGTGTCGATTTCGACATCGGCCGCGTGCTCGACTTGACGGCACGGTTGTGGGCTGCAGGCTTTTACAACAAGACATTTATTTGGCCCAGCTGGCACACCTATGAGCCTGCGATCCGCCGAATGGCGGGCTTGGGCCGAGCCCCCGCCGGGCCCGATCCCGACCGTTACGAGGTCCACAATCTGCACTGCGACGTACTCGTGGTCGGTGGCTGCACAGCAGGCATTCACGCAGCCATCGACGCTGGCCGCGAGGGCAAGCGGGTCGTGCTCGCGGAGCAGCAATCAAGTCTCGGCGGTAGGCATGTGTGGGATAGCTCACTAATCGAGGGACGACCGGCTTCAAAGTGGATGCCGGACGCCTTAGGTGAGCTCAGGCGATTGGAGGATGTGCGAGTCATGATGCGAACGAGCGCGGTCGGCATCCACGATCACGGGGTGGTAACTCTCTGGGAACGCGACGACCTCTCACGATGCCCTCTTGTTCGCGAGCGTTATTGGATCGTGCGCACCCAGCGCGTCGTGCTGGCCACGGGCGCGATCGAGCAGCCTTTGATCTTCACCCACAATGACCGACCGGGGATCATGCTCGCAAGCGCCGCGCGGGAGTACTTGCATCGCTACGGCGTGGCGCCCGGGCGGCGCGTACTCGTAGCGACCAACAACGACTCGGCATATGCGCTCGCCGTGGACCTCAAGAAAGCAGGTGTCGCCGTTCTTGCTCTGGTGGATAGCCGACACCGCCGCAACATCCCTGAAGCGCTGCGCGTACAGTTGAGACAACAATTCATTGATCTGATCGCAGACTCGATCCCAACGGGGGCGTCAGGATTCAGCCGACTGAAGAGCGTGACGGTTGCTCGCCTCTCCCAAGACGGGCAGTGCGCCCAGACATGTCGAACCTTCAAATGCGACGCATTGGCTGTCTCCGGCGGCTTTGCTCCGGCCCTGCAGCTCTATGCGCAGGGGGGCGGCAGACTCGCTTACGAGGAGGATTCAGGTGTCCTGCAGCCGCAAACGAGCCACCCGTCCATTAACATCGTTGGCAGCGCAGCCGAAAAGGTTGCGGCAGGTCCGCGAGTCAGCCCGGTGGGCAACAAGCACCGCCAGTGGGTCGACTTGGCGCACGATGTCACGGTCGGCGACCTAGAGCTCGCTCACCGCGAAAATTACACGAGCATCGAGCACGTCAAGCGCTACACCACCGTCGGCATGGCCGCCGACCAGGGCAAGACTTCCCACGCTGCAACACTTGAGATCATCGGTAAGTTACGGGCTCTGCCTGCCGCCGATCTGGGTCACACGACGCTGCGCCCCCCGGTTGTCCCCGTCACGCTCGGTGCGATCGCAGGCCGGGACACCGGCGAGCGGTTCGCCCCCGCGCGATATCTCCCGATGCACGAATGGCACGTCTCGCATGGGGCCGTGTGTCAGGATTTTGGCACCTGGCAGCGGCCCGTGGCTTACGTGCGAGGCGGTGAAAGTCGTGAGCAGGCAGCGCACCGCGAGGCGCTCGCAGTGCGCACGGCGGTGGGCCTTTTCGATGCCTCCTCGCTGGGGAAAATTGAGATCCAGGGGCCCGATTCCCTCGAATTCCTCGACCGTTTCTACATCAATAATCTCAAGACGCTGCAGCCGGGCCGCACGCGCTATGGCCTGATGCTTCGCGAGACCGGCACCCTCTTCGATGACGGCACTGTCATCGCCTTGAGCCCCGCCCACCTGTTGATCACGACCACATCCAGCAACGCCGCTCGCGTATACCAGTGGCTGGATGAGTGGCACCAATGCGAGTGGCCCCACCTCAGGGTCGTCATCACCCCCGTCACCGAGCAGTGGGCCACCATCGCACTCGCCGGACCTGCCGCGCGCAAAGTCCTGACCAAACTCGATACGGACATCGACCTGTCGCCTAAGGCCTTTCCACATCTCGGCATGCGCCAAGGCATGCTCCTGGGCCAGCCGGCACGCATCTACCGCGTCAGTTTCACGGGCGAATTGACTTTCGAGATCAATGTCCCTGCCGATTCCGGTGTCCGCATCTGGGAGGCGCTGCTGGAGGCAGGCGCCGCACATGGCCTGGAGCCATTCGGAATGGATGCCCTCATGAGGTTGCGCCTCGAGAAAGCGAACCTCCACATTGGGACTGACACAGACGGCACCACCATCCCGGAGGACGTGGGCTGGGGGCAGGTGGCGGCGAAGAAGACGAGCCACTACATCGGCAAGCGCTCGCTCTCTCTGCCCGCGCACCTCAACCCCGACCGTTTCCAGCTCGTCGGCTTAAGGCCCGTTACCGATGCCGGAGGTCTCAAGTGGTCGGCGGGAGCGGCCACTCTCTATCACTCCTCACTATCAGCAGACGGCCCTGCCAGCACCCAACCGTTCGTCATCGGCAGCCATCTACGCCTGCCAGGCTCCATGCACGCAACGGACGGCTGGGTGAGCTCCGCCGGCTTGACGATCTTCGGCGGCGTTCCCATTGCCTTGGCCCTGCTGCGTCGTGGCCGGGCCCAGGACGGAACAGAAGTCGCCCTCTTCGATGGCGGAATGCCGGTGGGCCGCGCGAAAGTAATCACCGGAGTGTTTTATAACGCCGGCGCGGAGCGCATGCATGCCTGATGCGGTCCAGCTAGACCTGATCGACAACCGCGCAGTGGTGCGCCTCAAGTCGTGGGAGCCGTCAGCGGCGTCCAACGGATTGGGTTCTTCGTTCTTATCCTCGCTCGTTCCACCGGGTCTTGGAGGACAGGTCCGGGTCCTGTGCCTTGCGCCAACGGAGCGGCTCGTGGTCTCCGACGCCATCGCTCCCACACAACTTTTCGACAGGCTTCACCGACAGTTGGAAGGCCAGAGCATTGCTGTCGTGGATCTCTCCTGCAGCCTAAAGACTGTGCGCCTGTCTGGGTCCGCCGCGGCGGATCTTCTAAGCAAAGGGTGCGGACTTGACCTGTATCCAAACAGTTTCCCCGCAGCGCGCAGTACCCGCACTCGCTTCGCTCAATTGCCGCTGATTCTTGACTGCGTCGATCCGCAGCCGGTAATTGATTTGTACGTGAACCGAAGCTATCTGCCGTATCTGAAGGACTGGCTTGCGGATGCGGCCGTTGACTCGCAGGGACGCTCGCGTGAGGCTTTGAGGTGACGGAGTCAGTGCGGTCCGCTTGGGTTGGCGGTTACCCGACCGCCCAGCGAGCCTACGCTTCGCAGGCGATCTTGGTGGGTACATTGGAGGAAGACCATGCGTAGACATCCGACAAATCATTTGGGAAGCTGGACGGGGACGCAGGTTTCGAGGCTGAAGCGATTATCGAAGCAGGGAACCGTGGAAACTGCGGCAAAGAACTTGGGCCGCACACCCGGAGCTGTCCAGCAAAAAGCCATGCGGCTGGGTATCTCATTTCGTGCGGGGCAGCGTGCGGCCCTGCGCAGAGGATAGCGCAGCCGGCGTACCCGATAGCCTTTGGAGATTGGACTTGGCAGAGAAGGAATTGGCCGACCCATCCATATTGGCGTGAGACTAAATGTCCGCTGCAGGTTTGATCTGTTCCGGTGTAGCGGCGGGCCCCGTCGGCCTGGTGGGTCCGACGGGATCTCCCGCCCGCACTTGCCCCCCTGTCCGGCCGCCCCATAGGCTCCTTTGACGCCCATCAACTCCCACGAAGGCAAGCACCTTCACGGATGCCGTATCGCCTTCATGCATCGATTTGCAGGTTGCGGAGACCCTGGGCCTTTTTTCCTAAGCTGACTTGTACCTGCGTACAACTCCATTGCCGAGCTCTTGCACCAGGTCGGTGCGCTGCAGAGATCGCTGCACCAGGATAGATCACTCTATCCGAGACTTAGCGGCCGGCTGCCGGAAAAACCAGAGTCCCCAGCCAATTCCGACACGCGGAATCTTCGCGAGCAAACGCGGCCGGCCTCGAGTGTAGTCAGATCGCCCTCACCCAAAATTCTCCTAGCGATAGCTGTCAAGAATCCAACTCGACTCAAAATCTATTGGCGTCTTCCGCTCAGTCTTGTTTATGTCCGGTTACCGCACTGCGGCGATCAGGGATGCAGGACTGATGATTCGGGGGGTAGGGGTTCTCTTGGCGGTGTGCTGTTCCGTGGCACTGGCGGCCTCGGACTTGCGCAAGCCGGCACCCGATGAGACGGCCCAAACCTATCGCGAGCGCCTGACAGACCTGGTGAAAGCTCGCTATCCCCAACTCCTGACACAACAAATGGCAGGAACGCCAGTTGTCACCGTGCTCTTCGAAGCCGATGGCAATGTTGTGCAGACTCGCCTTGACGTCCGCTCGCCAGGTAAAGAGGCACTCACCGCCTCTGAAGAGCAGTTTTATCGATTCGGACCGTTAGCGGGGCGGCTGCGCTACATCGGTGAGTCCAGAATCGAGTTGCCAGTCAACACCGTGCTCGTTGTGTTCGGCGGCCTCGATACGCGCAACGTGGACCGCGCCTTGGTCGAGAGTTTCTTCCCGCAAGTACTCGCAAAAGGAACGCGCGCCCATGAGGGCATCTGGATCCTCTTCGATCACCAGGGACGCATGTTGCGCGCGGGCGAGGAGCGTTTCGATACCGCATCCCTGAGGTCCCTGCTCGAAAAACGGTATCGCGGGATCCGGACCTCAGATATGACGCTGACGCCTGTCATAGGGGGCGACGGCCGTCCGATCAGGAATTCTTCAGGCAATGCACTACGGCTGCATAGCGTATGGCTCGCAGCCGGTTCACCTCTCCCGGAAACATCAACTTCCGCGGAACGAGCCAATCCATAACGACTAAGCAGGGGAAGCGCGATGCTCATTCTCACGAGGCGGGTCGGCGAGAGCGTCATGATTGGGGATGACGTAATCATCACGGTGTTGGGTGTAAAGGGCAGTCAAGCGCGGGTGGGGATCGCGGCCCCGAAGAACGTTCCGGTACATCGTGAGGAGGTATTCGAGCGTATACAGGCAATCAAAAATCGCGAAGGTGCGGAGCTGACCACGCCAACCGAGGCTTGAAGCAGCTTCGATGCAAACACTCCGGCTACGTAAATTGCTCCAGCCCTCGCAGGTGGAACGGCTGCTGGAAGCATGTGCCACGCGTAGCGGAGTTCTGCCCGAAGGGGCATATCAACTGCGGGACCCGGACTCCCTGCCGTTGGAACTGCGGCGGGTCCTCAACCAGATCGCGGAAACAGGTCGGGTCTGGACATGTTGGGCCTACGCCACGCACATATGGCTTTTCACGGGCGAGGTGTCCTTGCCGCTTTCACGCGAGCGCCGTGCGCCGGTATTGCTCATTAATTTGTACGGTGAAGGTGGAGAACTACAGCAAGCGGGGACCTGGATGACCAACTCGGAAGGCGCGTGGCACCGCTGTCCCGACTAACATGATGGGACACTGGGGGTCCGGCATCGCAACTCTCATTCCATTTGTTCTAGGGGCGATGCTCGTCGCTATCCTGACGCTGCTGGATATTGCCACAGCTGTTGGCATGTGGACGCCCTTTGCTGGCGCCCTTGAACGCGGCAGGACTGAGCAGTCCGACAGGCTACCCAATCGCCACAGCTTGAGGCAGTAGCATCCGGAAGACAGATTGATATGCCGAAAAGTTATCGAGCTGGACAGGCTCTCGTGCTATTGTACTAGCGCGTTATTACATAGGCACAGAACATGAAAGCTCACGATAACGTCACCGCACGCCAGGAAGCCTTGGCGGAGCGCAATCTGTGCGTCGCGCTGGCAGCCCTCAAGGCGCCCGAAGACGTGCGCGCGTTCCTCCGCGACCTCTGCACACCGACGGAAATCCAGGCGATGGCAGATCGCTGGGCGGTAGTCCCGTACTTGAAGCGGGAAATCCCCTACCGGGAAATCCATCGGCTGACCGGTGTGAGCGTCACGACTATAGGGCGCGTCGCACGCTTTTTGACCTCGGGCCATGGCGGATATGAGGCGGCATCCGAGCGCCTAGCCGAGAGTGCCCGTCATGGATGAGACGCGTCTGAAGCTTGCGGTGCAGAAGTCCGGACGGCTGACCGACCCTTCGCTCGATCTGCTTGCGCGTTGTGGCCTGAAGCTTTCTCGCGGAAAAGACCAGCTCGTGGGCTTTGGTGAGAACATGCCGCTCGATGTCCTCTTCGTGCGCGACGACGACATTCCCGATCTAGTGCAAGAGGATGTCTGCGATCTGGGGTTGGTAGGCCTCAATGTGCTCGAGGAGAAACGCCTGGAGCTGAACGAGCGTGGACACGATCCGCGTTTTCAATCCATACGGATGCTCGATTACGGCCGCTGCCGGCTATCGCTGGCCGCACCACAGGGCGCAGCGTACGAAGGCGTGAAATCACTGCGCGGTAAGCGGATCGCGACCAGTTATCCATTTCTCCTCGAGCGATACCTGCGCGAGCACAAGCTCACGGCGGACATCGTGACCCTCTCCGGCGCTGTCGAGATCGCCCCCCGCCTAGGCCGAGCAGATCTGATCTGCGACCTCGTGTCGACAGGTTCTACGCTCCAAGCCAACCATCTGCGGGAAGTCGAGACAGTGCTGGAGAGCCACGCCGTGCTGATCCGCACGCCGTTGACGCTCTCGGAAGACAAGGCCGAGTGGGTAGAGAAACTCCTCATGCGCATCGACGGTGTACAGCAGGTACGGGAAAGCAAGTACATCATGCTGCACGCCCCCCGGTCTGCGCTCTCGGAAATCCGCAGGCTTCTGCCGGGCTCTGAGTCCCCGACCATTATTCCCCTCGAAGGCGCGCCCGACCGTGTGGCGATCCACGCCGTGTGCCGGGAGAACGTGTTCTGGGAGACCCTCGAGTCACTTAAAAAAGCCGGCGCGAGCGCCCTTCTCGTGCTGCCGGTCGAGAAGATGCTCGCTTGAAGTCATGCGTATCCTGGATTGGAACAGCCTGGATAAACCGGCCAGGCAGGCAGCCCTCGCACGACCCGGGGTCAACTCACGCGCAGATATCGTCCGCAGCGTCGCGGAGATCATCGAGCGGGTCCGCCGTGACGGTGATGAGGCATTACGTTCGCTGACTGAGCGTTTCGATCGCGCACGCTTAAGCACACTCACAGTGACACGGGATGAGTTTGCCGACGCCAAGCGTGCGTTGAGCGCCCCGGAGTTCTTGGCGATTCAACACGCGATTCGGAATGTGGAACGTTTTCATGCGCCCCAACTGCCGAAGTCCTTCGTGACGGAAGCCGAGCGTGGGGTGCGTTGCGAGCAGCTCGTGCGGAGCATCGGTCGCATCGGCCTCTACGTACCGGGAGGCACCGCTCCCCTTCCCTCCACGGTGATCATGCTTGCCGTGCCAGCGAGGATCGCCGGGTGCAGACAGCGCACCCTGTGCACCCCTCCGCGGCTCGATGGCACTGTGCACCCTGCCCTACTCGTGGCGGCGCAGCTATGCGGCATCAATACTGTGTTCAAGGTCGGCGGCGCGCAGGCAATTGCTGCTCTCGCCTACGGAACACAGAGCATAGCGAAGGTGGACAAGATATTCGGTCCTGGCAATGCGTGGGTCACGGCCGCAAAGCAACTCGTAGCCAGTGACCCCGCCGGTAGCGCTTGCGATCTGCCGGCGGGACCGTCGGAGGTTCTCATCGTTGCCGATGATTCCGCCTGTGCAGAATTCATCGCGGCAGATCTCCTCGCGCAGGCCGAGCACGATGCACTGGCGCAGTCGATCCTGGTGACGGACAGCCACCCATTGGCCGAGTCGGTCGCTCGGGAAATCACCTCACAGCGGGCGGATCTGTCTCGTCAGGAAATCCTCACTCAATCGCTCGCCGCATGCCGCGGCATTGTGGTGTCCGACATCGATGTGGCACTCGCGGTCGCGAACGATTATGCACCCGAGCACCTCATGATTCAGGTACGCGAGCCGCAGCGTGCCTTGGCGCGGGTGCAGAATGCCGGCTCGGTATTTGTTGGCACCTGGTCGGCCGAAGCCCTAGGGGACTATTGCTCGGGCACCAACCATGTGCTGCCGACCTACGGCCATGCGCGCGCGATCAGCGGTTTGTCGGTCCGAGATTTCGTCAAGACAATATCGGTACAGGAGGTCTCCCGAGATGGGCTGCATGCTCTCGGTACTACGGCAATCACTCTCGCGCGGCTGGAAGGACTCGACGCACATGCTAATGCGGTGTCCAAGCGGCTCGCGGCAACCCCGGAGCAGCACCTGGATGCAACCACGACACAGGCGCAGCTGAGCTCATGAGCTGGGTGGCGCAACTGGCACGCGCAGAAATCGTGACACTCAAGTCCTACGAGCATGCCTCGTGGGATCCGAGGCGCATTCGGCTCCATGCGAATGAGTTGCCGTGGCGGCACCATCAGGATGAGTCCGCCGCGGGGTTGAACCGCTATCCGGAACCTGGGGCGCAGACATTGACTGCGCGGCTGGCGCAAGTTTACGGGGTCCCCGCGAAAGCACTGCTCATCTGCCGAGGAAGTGATGAGGCGATCGATCTCCTCATGCGCACATTCTGCCGCGCCGGAGAGGACGCCGTTGTGGTTTGCCCCCCAACCTTCGGTATGTACGCGATCGCAGCGCGCATTCAGGGAGCGCAGGTCCTCAGCGTGCCGCTCAATGCCGATGCGGGGTTCACACTCGATGCACGAGCACTGCTCAGGCGGCGCTCCCCGAACGTGAAACTCGTATTTCTCTGCTCACCAAACAACCCGACCGGGAACTGTTTGAGCGAAACTGCGATTCTCGAAGTCGCCGACGCGCTCGAACAGAGTGCAATCCTAGTGGTGGATGAGGCCTACATCGAGTTCTCCGAGCGCAAGAGTCTCGCCCAACACATTGCTCGCCGACCGCAGATCGCGATCCTGCGCACCCTTTCGAAGGCCCATGGACTCGCGGGCGCGCGCTTAGGCACGCTCATTGCAGACCCCGAGATAATCGCGCTGCTGAGCAAAGTGCGCGCGCCCTACGCGGTCCCGCAGCTGGTGCTGGAAGCGGTGACCACTCTTCTTTCAGGCGTGCACTTAAGAACGGTGAACAAACGAGTAGAGGTGATCCGCTCCGAACGGACTCGGGTGCGAGAGATGCTCGGGCGGCTGCCCGGAGTAACCTCGGTCCTGCCAAGCGATGCCAATTTTCTCTTAGCCCGTTTCAAAGATCCCGCCGACGCACTCGCCCGTGCCGCAGCGGCAGGAGTTCAGGTACGGGATGCGCGCGGGTATCCAGGACTCGCCGATGCGCTGCGCATCAGTATCGGGACGAACGAGGAGAATGATCTGCTCCTCAAGGCCTGGTCATGAGCGCGGTACTTTTCATTGACCGTGATGGGACCCTCATAGAGGAACCCTACCTGAATCAAGTCGATAGCCTTGCGAAGGTCCGTTTCCTCCCCGGCGTGTTCGGGGCGTTGAACGAGCTCGTGCGTGCAGGCTACCGCCTGGTGATGGTGACTAACCAGAACGGCCTGGGCACGAATGCGTTCCCCTTCGCAGCCTTCACCGAAGCCCACGAGTTCGTCCTGAACGTATTCAGTTCCCAAGGCATCCGCTTCGATGAAGTGTTCGTGTGTCCGCACCGCGAGGAGGACGGGTGCAGTTGCCGGAAACCCCGCACGGGGCTCGTAGAAGAATATTTGAGCACGGCGCCCATTGACCTGGCCGCAAGCGCGGTCATTGGCGATCGTGCGACCGACATGGAATTCGCCTCCAACCTGAAGCTGCGGGGCTTCACCGTTCGCCGCGAAGGAACCGAAAATGAGACTTGGCCTGCCGTGGTACGCGCGATCACGGCGCGCCACGCCAATGTGGTGCGGCAGACGAAGGAGACAAGAGTGTCTGTGCAGGTGGATCTGGATGCCGAAACATCCCCGCACGTCTCGACCGGGATAGGCTTCTTTGATCACATGCTTGGGTCACTCGCCAAGCATGGCGGTTTCTCATTGCAACTCTCCTGTCGAGGCGATCTCGAAGTCGATGAGCACCACACGGTTGAGGATTGCGCACTGACGCTCGGTGAGGCGCTGCGCCGCGCTCTGGGGTCAAAGTTGGGCGTTGCCCGTTACGGGTTCGTCTTGCCCATGGATGAATCTATAGCCGACGTGGCGATCGATCTATCTGGACGGCCATTTGCAGCCTTCTCCGGACAGTTCGGACGAGAGACAGTGGGCTCATTTCCAACAGAGTTGGTGCCACATTTCTTCCGTTCCTTGAGTGAGGGTCTGGGAGCTGCCGTTCATGTCACGGTGAAAGGGGAAAACTCGCACCACATGATCGAAGCGTGCTTTAAGGGCGTCGGCCGGGCGCTCCGCCAGGCGATGCTGCGCCGCGGACAAGATCTGCCGAGCACCAAGGGAGTTTTGTGAAGGAGGCGATCATCGTGGATAGCGGCGGCGCAAACCTTGCCTCCATTCGCTATGCGTTTGAGCGCGTAGGTTGCCGAGCGATTGTCACGGATGATGGCTCAACGATCGCGAGCGCCGACCGAGTCGTGCTGCCCGGAGTCGGCGCCGCAGGCCATGTCATGCGGTGTCTGAAGCAGGCCGGTCTCATATCGGTGCTCTCGACACTGACCCAGCCGGTGCTCGGGATCTGCCTCGGCATGCAGCTGCTCTTCGAGCGCACTGATGAGGATCGCACGTCGGGTCTCGGTATTTTTTCCGGTTGCGTGTCCAAACTCAGGTCTAGCCCCAAGTATCCGGTTCCCCACATGGGCTGGAACGAATTACAAAACATGCGCTCCGACCCACTGCTAGAAGACGTCCCCCGCGGCTCATACACCTACTTCGTTCACAGCTATGCGGCTCCGATCAGTGAGTTCACGTTAGCCGCCGCCGAGTACGAGACCGCGATCTCTGCGGTGGTTCGTCGTGGGAATTTCTGGGGTACTCAGTTTCATCCTGAGCGCTCCGGTGCCGCCGGAGCGAAGGTCCTCACGAATTTCTTGAAAGTCGAGTCATGATCTTACTTCCCTCATTGGACCTGCGGGCCGGCAGGTGTGTGCGGCTCTACCAGGGCGATTTCGCCAACGAAACCCCGTATGCCATCACGCCCGCCGCCCTCCTGCGCCGCTACCAAAAGCTTGAGTGTAAGTGGGTCCACGTGGTCGATCTTGACGGCGCCCAGGACGGAGTCCGACTGAACGCCGGTCTCATCGAGAGTCTGGCGAGATATTCCAACATGTGGTTGCAAGTTGGAGGCGGAGTGCGCAGCGCCCCAGCCGTGGAGGCTCTGCTGGATGCGGGTGTAGGGCGGGTCGTCATCGGGAGCGCCGCGGTCCAACGCCCCCAAGAGGTTACAGGCTGGCTCAAATGCTTCGGCTCGGAGCGTATTTGCCTCGCATTCGACGTCCGCATGGATGGCAAATGGGTGCCGTATGTCCATACCCACGGCTGGACGAAAGGCAGCGCCGTCTCATTATGGGACGCACTCGCGGCGTACCCGCGTGGCAGCATCAAACACGTCCTCTGCACCGACATTGGTCAGGACGGCACCTTGGGCGGGCCGAATCTCCCGCTGTACCGGGCGGCGCTCGCACGGTTCCCTGACATTCTTTGGCAGGCCTCCGGCGGGATCCGCAATGCTGCCGATCTCACATCGCTTGCACAGCTTGGAGTTGCCGCCGCCGTGAGTGGCAAGGCCATGTTGGAAGAACGCATAACACCTTCGGAGTTAAGACAATTCTTGCCCGTAGAATCATCCCCTGCCTCGACGTGCGCGACGGCCAAGTCGTAAAAGGCGTCCGTTTCAGCGACCATCGTATCGCGGGCGATATCCTCGAGCTTGCGGTGCGCTATCGCGATGAAGGCGCCGATGAGCTGGTGTTCTATGACATCACTGCGAGCCCTGAGGGCCGCTCGGTTGATGGAGGCTGGGTCCGCCGTGTGGCCCGCGTGCTCGACATCCCCTTCTGCGTCGCAGGCGGGATCCGCTCCGTCGCAGACGCCGAAATAGTCCTCGCCGCTGGCGCGGAAAAAGTCTCGATCAACTCCCCCGCGCTCGAATACCCGACACTCATCGACCTCCTCGCTCGCCGTTTCGGCTCGCAATGCGTGGTGGTGGGCATAGACACGCAGCTTGTTGGACAGCGTCATCACGCTTGGGCGTATGCGGGGAATCCGCAGCGGGCGCGGGTGAGTGAGCGGCGCACGCTGGACTGGGTACGGGAGGTGCAGGAACGTGGCGCCGGAGAAATCGTCCTCAACTGTATGTCGAACGACGGGATGCGACAGGGCTACGACATCGAGCATCTGCGGCGGGTGCGTTCGATTTGCGAAGTGCCGCTTGTCGCCTCGGGTGGCGCAGGCGCCGTCGACCACTTCAGCGAAGTGTTTCTCAAGGCGGAGGTGGATGCTGCGCTCGCGGCCAGCGTCTTCCATTCGGGCGAAATCCGTATACCGCAATTGAAGCGCAAGCTGAAGGCGGCTGGCATAGCCGTCCGTCAGCTAAAGAGGAGGCGGGTGAATGGGTGCTGACGGGGTGTTGACCATCGATGACATCGGCAAGCTTGATTTCACCAAATGCGGCGGATTGCTCCCGGCTGTCATTCAACACGCAAGCGACCGTGCGGTGCTGATGCTCGGCTACATGAATCGCGAAGCACTGGAGGCCACCCTGACGCGAGGGCATGTGGTCTTCTTCAGCCGCAGCAAGGGGCGGTTGTGGGAAAAGGGAGAGACTTCCGGTCACTGTTTGGAAGTCGCCTCGATCCGCGCGGACTGCGACAAAGACGCCCTACTGATCACCGCCTGGCCGCGAGGGCCAACGTGTCACCTGGGAAGCGCCAGCTGCTTCGGAAGCGAGGCTTCCGAGGACGCAGGTCCAGCGCTGGGTTTTCTCACCGAGCTCGAGCGGGTCATCGGTGAGCGCATTACTACGCGCCCCGACGGCAGTTACACCGCGAAGCTCATTGCTACTGGCATTAAGCGGATCGCCCAGAAGGTGAGCGAAGAAGGACTGGAAGTCGCGCTCGCCGCCGCCGCGGGGACCGACGCCGAGATCGTGGCCGAGACCTCTGACCTCCTTTACCACTTACTGGTGCTGCTGAAGGCTCGTGGCCTCACTCTAAACAGCGTTCTTGCGGAGCTGCGAGCCCGCCATCGGGTCGCCCATTCATGAAAGCAGCCTCAATCAGCGATTATCGCGAGGTCGCGCGCCGCCGGCTGCCCAGATTTCTGTTCGAGTACTTGGATGGGGGGTCCTACGACGAAGTAACGCTGCGGCAAAATCGGATCGATCTCGATTCGGTGGCTTTGCGCCAACGCGTCCTGCGCGATGTCTCCAACATTGATCTGTCCACCACCCTGTTCGGTAAAAGGATCGCCATGCCCGTCGTGCTGGCGCCCGTGGGGTTAGCCGGTATGTATGCGCGGCGCGGTGAGGTCCAAGCTGCCCGCGCCGCCGAGGCGGCTGGTGTCCCCTTTTGCTTGTCGACCGTGTCTGTCTGCCCGCTCGAGGAAGTTGCCGGCGCGCTCGCTCAGCCTTTCTGGCTGCAGCTGTATATGATCCGCGATCGCATTTTCATGAAGCGCCTTCTGGATGCGGCGGACCGCCTAGGCTGCTCAGCCCTGGTGTTCACGGTCGATATGCCCGTTCCGGGCACACGCTACCGGGATTACCGCTCCGGCCTTGCCGGGGCTCCGGGACTTAGAGGCTCCCTTCGCCGCACGTGCCAAGCGCTCCGGCGCCCTCGGTGGGCGCTGGATGTCGGGCTGTTGGGAAGGCCTCACCTATTGGGAAACGTGGCTCCTGTGTTAGGTAGCCAGTCAGGGCTTGAGGACTTCTTCGCCTGGATGCGTGAGAACTTCGATTCGCGAGTCACCTGGAAGGATCTCGATTGGGTTCGAAGCCGCTGGCATCGGCCGATTATTCTCAAGGGTATCCTAGATCCAGAAGATGCCCGCGAAGCCGCCCGAGTTGGCGTGGAGGCGCTCTCTGTATCCAATCACGGAGGCCGCCAATGTGACGGCGTGCTCTCGCCGGTGCGTGCGCTGCCGGCAATTGTCGATGCGGTCGGCGATCGCCTCACTATTCTTGCCGATGGCGGTGTCCGTTCCGGACTTGATGTCCTGCGCCTGTTGGCACTAGGCGCGCGGGGTGTATTGATTGGGCGCGCATGGGTCTACGCATTGGGCGCACGCGGTGGCGCAGGGGTGAGCCACGCCCTCGAACTCTTGGGCGCCGAGTTGAAAGTCGCCATGGCCTTGACCGGCAAGACACACATCCAATCCATCTGGTCCGATTCCCCCGTTTCTTTGCCAACATTCCAACACCAGGACAATCGCTGAACGTGACTGTCACTCCCCGGCGGTCGCTCGATCCCGCCACATCTGCTTGGATTGTGCTGAAATTTGGCGGCACGAGTGTTTCGAGCCTTGCCAACTGGAACAACATCGCTCGTGTAGCCGGAGAGCGATGCGCGGGCGGCGCACGAGTGCTCCTCGTGCACTCGGCCATATCTGGGATCACCGACCGTCTGGAAGGCCTGCTCAATGCGGCGATGGCTGAAGAAGCCGAAGAGCTGCTCAACTCGATCGCAGATCGTCACCGGTGCCTTGCGAATGAGCTTGGCGTGCCGTTACCGACTGCGGTCGAGGACCAGCTCAGGGAGCTGCGTGAGATCGCAGCGGGCGTCGCCTTAGTTCGGGAGGTGAGCGATCGCACGCGCGCGCGCGTCATGGCTGCGGGCGAGCTGATGGCCACTCGTATCGGGGCGGCGTTTCTCGTCTCCCGAGGTCTCCCAGTAGCTTGGGCCGATGCGCGTACGATGCTCCGAACCGAGCGCCGGTGCGCTACGAACAAGGCCAGCGTACTCTCGGCAGTCTGTGCGTATTCGCCTGATGCCGCATTGCAAGGGCAGCTGGCTAGCCTAGCCCCGGTGCTCGTCACACAAGGCTTCATCGCAAGTGATGACGAGGGCCGCACGGTGTTGCTCGGCCGCGGCGGTTCCGACACCTCCGCCGCATATCTGGCTGCCAAGCTACAAGCCAGGCGCCTTGAGATCTGGACGGATGTGCCGGGCATGTTCAGCGCAAACCCGCGGTCTATACCCACTGCACGGCTGCTGCGCACACTCCACTACGATGAGGCTCAGGAAATCGCCACCAGCGGCGCGAAGGTGCTGCACCCGCGCTGCATCCTCCCCGCGAGGCAGTACGGCATCCCGCTACACGTGTATGCCACTCAGGCACCAGACCTCGAAGGCACCGTACTTTCCACCGAAGGCGGCGGTGATACCGCGCAGGTGAAGGCAGTGTGCACCAGAAAAGGCATCACCCTCATCTCCATGGAAAGCCCGGGAATGTGGCACCAGGTCGGGTTCCTCGCGGACGTGTTTCAGGTATTTAGGGAGCACGGGATGTCGGTGGATCTAATTTCGACATCCGAAACCAATGTCACAGTCTCACTGGATCCGGCCGCGAATTCCCTCGATCAAACGCTCTTGAACGGCCTGCTGAAGGATCTGTCGCAGCTGTGCAGAGCAGAAGTCATTGGTCCCTGCGCATCAGTAAGCCTCGTAGGCCGTAATATACGCTCGATCCTGCACCAATTGGGCGGCGCGTTCGAGTTCTTCGAGGAACAGAAGATCCACCTGGTGAGCCAGGCCGCCAACGACCTCAACTTCACCTTCGTGGTGGACGAGAATCAGGGCGACCGCCTGGTCGGCGCACTACATGAGCTCCTCATTCGGCCTGTGCCAAGGGACAAAATCTTAGGTCCCACGTGGCAGCAACTATTTTCCCGTCCACCCGCCGCCGACCCATCCAACTTGCCTTGGTGGCGGGTGAAGCGTGCCGCACTCCTGGACGCATTCGCTGAGCGCGATGCAGCCTTCATCTACGATCTCCAGGTCGTGCGCAGTGCCGCGCGCTCCCTGCGCAGGCTGACCTCACTCGCCCGTGTGCATTACTCGATGAAGGCCAACCCGCACCCGCGACTGCTCGCCGTGCTGCACGAGGAGGGCATCGAATTCGAGTGCGTCTCGCGCGGTGAAGTCGAGCGAGTGCGAGCGCAGTTCCCGGACCTCAAGCCGCAGCGCATCCTCTACACCCCGAATTTTGCCCCCCGCGCCGAATACGCGTGGGCGCTGTCGCAGGGAGTGCGCGTTACAGTCGACAATGGCTACTGTCTCGAGAATTGGCCGCATCTCTTTCGAGACCACGAGATTTTCGTCCGCGTCGACACGGGCGTTGGTCACGGGCACCACGTGCACGTCCGCACGGCCGGCACGCGCTCCAAGTTCGGAGTACCGATTGGGGCTGTTCCGGAGCTCGCACAGTGCGCCCGCGCCGCCGGCGTGCACGTCGTCGGGCTGCACGCACATATCGGCAGCGGTGTGTTCGATGTGACTAGCTGGGAGCGCACAGCCCGGGAGTTGATTGCCGTGGCGGGATACTTCCCAGAGCTAAATGTGATCGACGTCGGCGGGGGCTTGGGCGTGCCCGAGCGCGCCGAACACCCCGAAGTGGATCTCAACAAGCTCGATACTCTGCTCGCGGCTGTGTGCACGGAGTATCCCCACGTGGAAATCTGGCTCGAACCCGGGCGCTATCTGGTCTCGGAGGCGGGTGTACTACTGACGCGTGTCACGCAGCTCAAGGAAAAAAGTGGAGCGCGCTTCCTCGGCGTAACCACTGGAATGAACTCGCTCATCCGGCCCGCGCTCTATGGCGCCTATCACGAGATCGTCAATCTCACCCGTGCCGATGAGCCCGCCACCGAGCTCGTGAACGTGGTCGGCCCGATCTGCGAAAGCGCCGACGTACTAGGGCACGATCGACTGCTGCCGCCCACGCACGAGCGCGACGTGCTGTTGATCGCCAACGCCGGCGCTTACGGCCGCACGATGAGTTCGCAGTACAACCTGCGTTCGCCCCCTGATGAACTATTCGTCTGAAGGCCGGTACACGGTGAGCGCACAATGTGTCACGGCGGCGCGCCCGC
>Ga0310810_10002739_pt1 | contig 19025 bp, 19 predicted proteins | sample NCmetagenome_FD_207641 | JGI IMG/M metagenome (GOLD analysis project Ga0310810, IMG submission 207641) | Soil microbial communities from experimental microcosm in Duke University, North Carolina, United States - NC | ecosystem: Engineered > Artificial ecosystem > Soil microcosm > Unclassified ...
CAGGGCCGGCTCGCGGACGCCGAGAATCTCGCGCAGGCGGTCGGACCACTCGCGGCGGTCGTTTTCCTCGTCGTAGTCCCAGACCCCGAGCCCGGCCGCCTCGGAAGCGAGGCGGAAGCGCTCTTCGCTCTCGCGCAACGCCTCTTCGGCCCGCTTGCGGTCGGTAATGTCGAGATGCGCCCCGATGCAGCGCACCGGATTGCCGGCCTTGTCGTGCTCGACGCAGCAGTGGGCGGCAAGCCAGCGGACCTCGCCGGTATCCGTCCTCACGATGCGGAACTCCATATTAAAGCGTTCCTCCTCGCGCAGCAGGCGTTCGACGTCACGTTGCAGCCGCTCGCGATCGTCGGGGTGTACCGCCCGGACCCACTCGGCGAACGTGATTTCACCGCTCCGCGGCTCCATGCCCACCTGCTCGAAGAAGCGGTCCGAGTACGAGCTGATGCCGTTCGGGGTAGTCTCGAACTCCGCCAGTCCGGTGGCGTCCTGCACCAGTCGCAGGCGCTCCTCGCTCGCGCGCAAGGCTTCCTCGGCCCGCTTGCGCTCGGTAATATCGATGTGGGCGCCGATCGTCCGCGCGAGCGTGCCGTCGCCGGCATATTCCATCTTGGTGCTGCAGGCGAGCCAGCGCGTCTCGCCGGTGTCGGCGCGGACGATGCGGAATTCGCCGCTGAACGCTTCGCGCCGCCGCGCGATTGCTTCCTCGAGCGCTTCCACCAGCCAGCCGATGTCGCCAGGATGGACCTGCTCCGCCCACGCCTTCGCCGCGACGGGACCGGACGGCACGGGAAGCCCGAGCTGGCTGTAGAAGCGATCCGAGGCGAGCATCAGGCCGTCGGCGCCCGACTCGAAGTCGGCCAGCCCGGTTGCGTCCTGAATCAGCCGCAGGCGCTGTTCGCTGCGCCGCAAGGCGTCCTCCGCCGCTCTTCTCTCGGTGATGTCACGGCCGATGCACATATGGCCTCTCGAGCCGTCCCGCAGAACGATCGGCACCGAGTGAGCATCGACATGGCGACGGCGGCCGGCCATGCCGGTGATCTCGTAGCTGGAGCGGACGCTGCCGCCGCCGATGACCCGGCGATGCCCATCGAGCCAATGGGCGAAATCGCGAGGCGACAAAGCCAGGTAGCCGGAGGAAACGAGGGACGCCATGTCCGGCGCCTGGAGCAGCTCGAGCCCGCTTGGATTTATGAACTTCAGCTGGGCCGCTTCGTCGAAGATGGTCACCGAGTCCGGCAAGCTCTCAAGGATGGCCCGCAGACCCGCTTCGCTTTGGCGCGGAGCTGTCTCACCCGGTGGCTTCCTCCGGCTTCGGCGACCCTGGCGCCCAGCTCCCGCATTCATGGCCTCATCGCCCCACGCTTACACCCGCGATCGACCATGGACCGCCTCTCGCTGACGCGGGCTAAAGGCGGGCTAAGGACATCCACATAGGTTGGGCGACGCGAGGCGAGCCCGGGGCTATTCGCCCGCATCGACCTCTCCTCACGGATCGGCAGGACTGGGCGAGAAGGTCATCCAGCTGACGACGGCCGATCCGGGGGAAAGCTACGCCGGCGAGTTCGTCATCGACAAGGTCAAGCCGAGGATCTTGCCGGCGACCATAGACGTGACGATCAGCTGGAATGGGGAGGACTACTCCTTCGAATTCCAGCTCGCCCGGAGCGGCACACCGCCGCCAGCGTTCACGCAGTTCGCGATGAAATCCGACCTCATCGACTTCAGCCGGCCGCCGGGAGCAGCGCCCGGCCCTGCGGTCTTGCAGGAGGCGGCGGTGCCGAGCGGGCGGCCGGAGGACGCCGCAGATCAGGAACCGGCCCGGGCGGCGGTATGGAACGCGCCCGTTCACGGGCTCGATCCCCATGCAAAGGTCCATTGCGACACGTGCCGTTAGGCGTCCGCCCTCGGGCGGTGCGGCAGGCGCGCCGGGGCCCATGGCAGCCCGCTTCGCGCGTGTCCTGCCGGATTTCAGGGCCGAACGCGCGTGATCGTCTTTCCGGACCGGCGCCCGGTCGGATTGAACGCGGCGACCGCCTCGTCGAGGGGCGCGACGGTTCCGATGTTTGTCCTCAGGCGACCATCCCGCACTCGCTCGATGATCTCGTTCAACTGGGCCCGATCGGCTTCGACGACGAAGTCGACCGCATGACCATGGACGGGTGGTTCCTCCACCGGACCGACCACGGACACCAGCGTCCCCCCGGCGCGCAGCAGCCGCGCGGAGCGCTTGCCGATGTCGCCGCCAATGAGGTCGAACACGAGGTCGACTTCGCCGACGCTTTCCAGGGGCTCGTTGTCGAGGTCGACGAACGCGTTCGCGCCGAAGTCGTGCGCCGCTTGGCGGTCGGCGGCGCGCCCGGTGCCGATGACGTAGGCGCCGAACTCACGGGCAAGTTGCGTCACCATCGAGCCGACCGCGCCGGCGGCGCCGTGCGCGATGACTCTCTGCCCTGCCTCGACCCGGCCATGCACCACAAGGCCCTGCCAGGCGGTCAGACCCGAGATCGGCAGGCTCGCGCCGACGGTGAAGTCGAGGTCGTGTGGCAGGGTTGCGAGATTGCGCGCCTCGACGGCGACGTACTCGGCCAAGGTGCCGTCGCGATACCAGTCCGTGAGGCCGAACACCCGCTCCCCGACCGACAGGCCCGTCGTGCCGTAGCCGAGGGCGGTAACCACTCCGGCGAGTTCGTGGCCGGGGATCGTCGGGGTTCGCTCACGGCCGAGGCGGTCCGCCCAGGTCGAGGGCCACGCCAGCTCCGTGCCGACAAACCCGGATGCATGAACCGCGACGACGACGTCGTTGATCGCGGCTTGCGGCCGGGGCCGCTCCACCAGCTTCATCCCGGCCGTTCCGGCGGCCCGATCTCTCACTTCTATTGCCTTCATAAGATTTGCCTTCCGCGTTCGATCGGTCATGATCATGGCCTCGCCGGATTGCCTTGGCGGACCATTCGATGCGCTCATCGGCACCGGCCCCGGCGGCCGGGGTTCAGGCGGCCGTTCGCAGGCGATCTTCGAAGTAGTCCGCCAGGCGGTCGAGAGCGTCCGCGCCGTCGCCCCTGAAGGTCGGGCCGTGCATCAGCGCCAGCGTCGCGGGCTCGAGCCTTGCCAGCCGGCGAAGGGTCGATGCCGTTGCCGGCCCCACGCTCGTGGCGTGGAAGGCTTCCTCGGCCGCGATCGCCCCGGTCACGATGTCGCCCTCGGCCAGGGGTTCCGCGCCAAACTGGGTGAACAGGTCCCCGCAGAAGAGCGTCCTGCCGGTCTCCTCGTAAAGCAGGCCGGACTCCCAGGAATGCGGCACGTGCGGGGTGTCGATGTAACGAAGGCGCCGGCGCCCGGATGTTATGAGCTCGCCGTCCTTGACCGCGCGTGGCGGACGGTCGGCGAGGTCGTTGAGCGAAAGGGAACACGCGGTTTCGCCGTGCACGACCTGCGCCGAGGGGGCCGCCGCGAGCCAGAGGTTCATCGCACCGCATTCGTCGGCCTCGATATGCCCGAAGCTGATCCAGCGCAGGCTTCCGAGCGGGATCACCTGCTCGACCGCCGCCGAAAACTGCGGGAACATCCCGCGCTGGCCGGCGTGGAACAGAAGCGGCTCGTCATCGACGACGAGGAAGCTGTTGAAGGTGAAACCCAGCGGAGGGCCGATCTCAGGCACGAACACCGAAAGGCGGAAGATGCCTGGCCCTATTTCGCTCACCTGCGCTGACATGGGAAAGACCCTTATTCGTTTGCCTGCAACATGCGCTCGGCCAAGCGGCCTTACCGCCTCGGCAAGCGCGCCGGAAGCAGGCGGGCTACGGATTAACCCCCATACGCGCCGAATTTCACCTTAATGCCTTCGCCATACAAGAGCAGCGTTGGGAGCCATCGCTGGTCCCTTGGCTCCGGACTGAGAACTTGCCACGCTGCGCCGCGCGATTCCCTGTTTCATCCCGGCCAGCGTGGCAAATCGCGGCCGGCGTCGGGCGGGCAGCCCTCGATCTGTCCACCTGCGAGGCGATATGCGGCAACGCCCATCGCACGCGCGGCGGGCAGAGCGGGTTCCATTTCCGGCTCGCTCGCTGACCCGCCGGGATTCAGACTCTGATGGATTCTGGGCGGCGCCAAGACGCCTGGATTAGTTCACGTCAATTCGGACCATTTCTGGCGAACCCCGCCAACAATGGAATGCGGACGGCATGGCGGTCTATTCGCCCGGAGGTCACTGGGCACCGCCTTATCGCCGATGAGGCCGCTGTCCACGAAACAGTGCAAGTTGCGCGATCTCGCGTTCGATTTCTTCCGCGAGCATGTCCCAGCGCAAGGCGGCCTGACGAATGACGTCCCGCTCCTGCGGCAGGGTGGCGTCTTCGGCCTGGCGACGGCATTTGCTCGCATACCCCCGGTATTCCGCTGCCTTGTTCGTCAGCTCGGCGCGGCCTTGAGTGACCTCTTCGTCCCAGCGGATCACTTCGGGGGCTTCGTTCCAGGCCAACTTTCGGTACGCTCCATGTCTTCGGCCAGCGACTCCCACCGCTTTGCCATGTCGAGGTGGGCCTGACGCAGTTGCGCCAAGGTCGTGCATTCCGCGCGGCGCCGGTACATCGCGGCAATATCCCGACATTCGGCCGCCCAACTCATATCGGCCCAATGACCGTCCTTCGGCTGCCATACCGTTGAAGACGTGCGTTAAAGTCGAATGACCAGACCCCTTAGCGGAAGCACGCAGGGGCTTCACGGGATTTCCGGGGCTCACAAGTTCATTGCTTGTGAGGTGAGCCGTCTTGTCGCGCTGGCACGGATCCTTGTTCAGGAGGCGGGCGATGCCGCGAAAGTCCGCAAGAGCAAATCGCTAAACTGACGGCTCTTCACGTCGCGTTGAAGGACCGCATCGCCCATTCGGGACGACTGGTTGCCGACGCGCAAAGGCTGATCGATGTGCGAGCGGCGCGACAAGCCTGCCGCCGACGATGCCTGTGCAAGATGGGCTGAAAGATGCGCCCAACCCGATCGGCATCCGAAACGACGGATGCTTCGAAAGATCGATCGGCCACTTCTTCGAAAAGCGTGAGCCCCTGATGAACTCCCACTCCGTCGCGCCGGACTGGCGTTTTGGCCGATGATTTTGGAAACCATTCAAGTGGGAATAGGTTTGCCCCTTGCACCAAGGGGCGACCAATGGGCCGTGTGGAAGTCCGTCGCATGGCTAACGCATGGTCGGCCAATCTCCTGGTGATGAAGACGCTCAAGAGGTTTACAAGGGTGAGAATGAAATCGCCTCGACCCGATAAAGTCCGCTCCGCCAGGGCCGGGCTTGGGATGAAACTGGCCGCGGTTAAGACATGGGCTGCAGCTGCCCGCGCCGCTTGGCCCAAGACCCGGGCGAAAGCCCTCGCGCGCACTCGCCTCGTCGTCGATTGAGGGGCTGCCCGGTTGCGACCGGGCGAGCTTTGCGCCGGGGCCCACTCGCGCCCGACCCCGTGGAGTTGGCCCTCCCGGCATGTTGCATGCCATGCCGGCCATCGGCGGCCTGCCCTCCGCCGACCGACCGCCATGAGACACCCTGTGTCCACCCCTGTTGCATTACGCGACGACTTTAACCGGTGAACGGCGGTCGGTCGGCACTCACCAGGAGATGTTCAGGCCGACGCAAGCGGGTGCCGCCTTTCATGGCTCGACCGATCGGGTGGCCTCGAACAGGAACCAGGTGCGGCGTTCCGCCTCGTCGATCCATACTTCGAGCAGGCTGGCCGTCGCGACGTCCCCATGCTCGTCGCAGACCGCGTGAGTCCGGCGCATTTCGCCGGCGAGCTGCTTGTTGTCGTCGCGCAGCTCAGCAAGCATGTCGAGCAGCGTCACGTCTTCCACGTCGTTGTCGAGCAGCCGCTGCCGCTCGCAGATCCGGCGCATCGAGCGAAGCGTCGTCCCGCCAATCTTTCGCACGCGCTCCGCGATCGGGTCGGTGGTCGCGAAAATCTGGTCGGCCTGCTCCCCAGTCCTTGTAGAAGATGCGGGCGACGTCCTAGGTCGTGATGTAGGTCATGAGAGATGATCCCTCACAAGAAGTGCCGGTCGGCAGGACCGGCGCTGGTGTCTCGCAAAAGGGCCGTCATCGACGTTCGACCGATTGGGTGCTCGACGGCGCCCGCGCTCGAAGCAGGGCCAGGTTGCGCTTTGGCCGCCGTGAGGAAGTCCCGATCAGCTTCCGGGCAAGGTCCTTCGTGATCCGGCAAAGGCCGATCAGGAACAGGACATGCGAACGCCCGGAGCGCTGGCGGGCGACAGCCTTCCCTTTGTTCGAATGCGGGAAACCACCTAGATTTCATCGAGACCAATTGTTCAGAGATTGCTGGCACGACTCCTCGTGAATGCAGAGGGCTCCTCTCAAGGCGGGTGCCGCGCCGCGGCTGTTCGACCGGCTGGTGCGTCTGCGGCCCGCCCAGGCGTGGGTCGTCGTCCTGCTCTGCACGGATGCTGCGGCACTGATGGATCGCATGACCGGGACGGACCTCTGGTTCGGGCCCGCGTATCTGCTCGTCATGTGCGTCGCGGCCTGGTCGCTCGGCTGGCGGGCCGGGCAAGTCACCGGCATCGCCTGCATGGCGCTCACCTTCGCCATCAACGGCGTCAGCCTCTATCCGTACGGCGCGGCTGCCTTCGCCTGGAACCTGGGCATGCGGTTCTGCGCCGTCTCGCTCGTCATCGCGGTCGTCGCCGGCGTCCGGCGGTCGTACGTGCGGGAATGGTGGCTGGCGAGAAGCGATGCGTTGACCGGAGCGCTGAACCGTCAGGCGTTCTTCGAGCTCGCCTCTTCGGGGATCGATCCGCATAGGTGGCGCCTGCTGGTTTATGCCGACCTCGACGGATTGAAGGAGATCAACGACGTCCAGGGCCATTCCGCGGGCGACAGGTGCCTGCGGGCATTCGGCGCGGTCGTCTCGAAGATGATCCGCCGGGACGACATCTTTGCGCGCGTGGGGGGCGACGAGTTCGTCCTCTTCATGAACGTCGGCAACGAAGCCGCGGCGATGAAGGTCGCGTCAAGGCTGCACAAGTGCATGAACGAAATCGCCGTCGACGGAGAGACTCTCGAGTGCAGCGTCGGTGGCCTGATCGTTCCGCCGGGTGAAGCGTCCATCGATGAGCTCGTGCTCGGCGCGGACAACCTGATGTACGAAGCCAAGCTGCGGGGAGCCTCATTGCAAACCGGCGTGGCTTTCGCGGTCCGGCCTTTGACACGCCGCCGTGCCAGGGTCACTTCACGGCCATCGGGTGGCCGCGCGCCTGGTGGGAAGAGAATTGGAGTCGAGCGACGTGCCGGCCCGACCGGCGAGCTCGGCGACCGGGTACCGCAGTAGCAGAATGTTCATCCTTTGCGGCATGGCCTTCCGCGTTGGCCTGAGAGCGATTTGACCGGCGGACAGGACCTGTGGCCGGAACGGCTCCGTGCTCATTTTGCCACCTTCTTCGCCTCGTAGCCGCGCGCGAGGCGCTTAACCATCGCGCCGTGGTCGCGGGCCGTCGCGAGATAGCGAGCGTCCTGCTGGGACTTGCTGACGGTCATCCTTGTCCGATCCCGTTTGCCTGGTTGGTCGGCCGGCGAGGACAACTCTTACAGCCGGGGCGGCGGCACCATGAAAAATCGCCACGTCGAGGCGAGGGAAATGCCCCGTGCCGAGAGCCGCCCGACCCGATTCACACCGGTCGAACCATGCTTCGCCCGTCGGACCAATGCCCGGCGGGGGCCGCTGGAGCGGCCTAAGTTCCCATCGATCTCATGTGATCGATGAACGCGCGCAGCTTGGGCAGGACCTGCCGCCGGCCGTGGTGATAGAGGAAGACGCCGGGTGTCGTCGTCGCGAGCTCGCTCATGACCGTGCGAAGCGTTCCGTCGGCGATCGACGCGGCCGCGAGCGGCGCCGGGGCCTGGGCGAGCCCCAGTCCACGCGCGGCCGCGCCGACCAGCGTCGAATAGTCGTGGGCGATCAGCGGCCCCGAAACCGCGACCTCGACCGCCTTGCCGCCTTCGATGAAGCGCCACGTCGCCAGCGCCCCGTTCGACCGGCGCAGGCGCAGGCAGGCATGGTGCCGCAGCTCCCCGACGCTCCGGGGTTCGCCGCGCGACCGCAGGTATCCAGGGCTTGCGACGACGACGAACGGGAACGGCCGCGTCAGGCGCACCGCGACCATGTCCGGGGCGATGAGCTCGCCGAGGCGTATGCCCGCATCGAACCGGCCGGCTGCGAGGTCCACCAGCTCCCCGCTGGCGACGATCTCCAGCTCGATCTCGGGATAGGCGCTGCAAAACGAGGCGATCGCCGGCTCGAGCAGCAACGGAATCACCCCTCTGGGCACGGACAGGCGCAGCAGGCCCGAGGGCCGTCCGGCGAGGTCGCGCGCGGCCTGGGTGGCCGCGAGAAGCTCATCGAAGGCCGGCGAAGCACGGTCGAAGAACCGTTGCCCGGCTTCCGTCAGCCCCACGCTGCGCGTCGTGCGGAACAAAAGCGCGGTTCCGACCCGCGCTTCAAGGGCGCGCACCGCCTGGCTGACGGCCGACGGCGAGACGCCGAGCTCGCCGGCCGCCTGGCGGAAGCTTTTCAGCCTCGCGGTGGCGAGGAAAGCCTCGACGCCTTCCAGGGCCCCTCGTCGAACTGTGTAGTTCTGCTTCACAGCCTGTCGCGATTACAGCGGATGGGCGAACGATGAAAGCCGGCCTACATCTCGGTTCGACTTGATCCTAACCTTGGGGAAAGCTCCGATGACCCCTGCTATCATCTTCAACATCCAGCTCGTCCTGGGTTACGCTGCGTGGCTGCTCTGCTTCGCCACCTATGGCTGGCCGAGACTCAAAACGATCGATCCCGATGCCGCGATGAGAGCGATCGCGGCCCTGCACAGCTTTCGTTTCTTCGGACTGGCGTTCGTCGTTCCCGGGCTCGTCGGTGCAGGCGTTCCCCCGGGCTTCGCGGTGCCGGCGGCCTGGGGCGACCTTGCGGCGAGCATCCTCGCCATGCTGGCGCTGGCGAGCTTCCGGAGCCGTCCGCTGTTCTGGCTCTTCGCCGCGGCCTTCAACCTCGCCGGAGCGGCCGACCTGGTGATCGACTACTATCACGCGGTGCGCCTCGGGCTCCCGGAGGTGTCGGCGGGCCTCGGGTCGATGTATGCGATCCCGATGCTTTATGTGCCGGTCCTGATGATCACGCACGGGGCGGCTTTCCTGCTGATGGGCCGGGCCCTGCTTGGGCACTCCGTCGATTCCGATCCGGCCCGGGCGTCGCAGCCGGCATGACCTACAATCGCATTCGGCGCCAGGGGTGGTGGTGGCTGGCCGTTGTTTGCCTGGTCATGCCGGCCTCCGCCCTCGCCCGGACCCTCACCGGTGTCGGGTTCTCCGCGATCGAGGTGCCCGATCCCGTCAACGGCAGCGACATGCCTGGACTCGTGTTCTATCCGACCGCGAAAGCGAAGGGCGTCACGCATGTCGGCTCGTATGACGTCGACGCCAGCACCGACGCGGCCGCCATTCCTGGCAAAAAGCCGCTCGTGGTGATTTCTCACGGGCACGGCGGGTCCGACCTCGGTCATCACGACCTCGCGACATACCTTGCCAGCCATGGCTTCATCGTGGCGACCATCACTCATCCTAAAGACAATTTCCGCGACAGCAGCGGGGACGGACAACCGGTTGTCCTGGGCGGCCGACCGAGACAGATATCCGCGACGATTTCCCATCTTCTCCACAGTCGCCGCTGGAAGCCGCTTATCGATCCCGAGCGCATCGGCGTCGCCGGGTTCTCGAACGGAGGCTACACGGCCCTGCTCGTGATCGGGGCGATACCCGATTTCACGAGTGTCCCGGCTCATTGCAAGCTGCACCCGCAAGACGCGAACCTGTGCGTCCCCCTCGCCAAGCTCGAGGAGGCGGCCGCGCAACAGCACCGCACCGTCGAACAGTCGGTCGCCGAGCTGCAGCGGGGTCTCGGCCAATGGGGCGACACCCGCGATCCCCGCGTCAAAGCGGCCTTCGTCATGGCGCCGTTCAGCGCGGTGTTCGATGCGAAAGGCCTGGCTCGCATCGATCGGCCGGTGTTTCTCTATTACGCGCAGAAAGACCAGGTGCTGCTGCCGCGCTACAACGCCCTCCATATAGCCCCCCTGATGAGGACGCTTGCTCGGCTAAAGATGGTCCCGAACGCAGGACATTACGTCTTCCTCTCGCCTTGCTCGCAGGAGCTGGCCAAGGGCGAACCCGATCTTTGCACCGATCCACCGGGGACCGACCGAACGGCCGTTCACCGCAAGATCGACGCCGACGCGCTCAAATTCTTCGACGAAACCTTGGAAGTCCAATCACGCTGAATCTGAGACTGAGATGCACGCAAGGCAAGCGATCAAAACCGCATGGCGCTGTGAAAACCCTAGGCAGACCGAAATGTTCTAATCTTGCCGTCTCGATCATTAACCAACTTTATTAATAGATAACGAATATCGGGCACTAATTCGGCAGATCATAGTTTTTTCCTTATGCCAAAACGCGTTCTGGTAGTGGAAGATGACGTTCTGAACAGCATTTTGCTGTGCACGGTACTCGAGACAGCCGGTTTTTCGGTCGAGGCGGTCAAGGACGGGGCCCAGGTAATCGAACGGGTGAAAGAGTACTCGCCGGACCTCATTACGATGGATATCAACTTGCCGAACATCTCGGGACTGGACCTCATTCGCGAGCTGGGGTCCGACGCGAGCCTGGCCAAGATCCCGGTGCTCGCCATCACCGCATACGTCGGCAAGGGTGATGAGGCGCTCATCCGTTCCGCCGGCGCAAGAGAATTTTTTGCCAAGCCGATCTCGATCAAAGCCTTCGTCACCGCGGTCCAGAGACTTCTCTCGGAAGCCGCAACCGGATCGCAGAAGACCAAGAAGGCCCGCTTGGCGATGCGGCAGTGAGAAGAATTGCCGGAGACGGCCGGGAGCTGGCGATCCGCTCAGGGTCCTTGAAGACAACAGGCGGTTCTCAGCCACCCATGTCGGACCTTCGCATGTCCCCGCAAGACGAAAGAATGTCGCTGCGATCGCCGCGAGCGGACCTCTCCGTTTTCGGCGTACCCGTAAAGCTGGCTTGATATGACGATCCATCGATCTTGAATGAGCGCGTTACGCGCCAACTTGCGTTGGCCGATGAACGCGACGCATCCAGCAAGGCATTGGCAGGAGCCTTGAGCCGCTCCGTCTGGCAGCACTTTGTCACTTCGTAGGTCGTATACCTGTAAGCAAGGCATCCTGCCCGTTGGTGATTGACAAAGCCTGAGGTACCAAACTCATCACCACGACGATGTTGGACTTCAGTTTCAGGCTCGTTCAAGATCCTTGCCGAAGCCATCAGGACGAGCGCGCAGCCTCGCTTTGCCGCTCGACCAAGGCAAGCAGACCCTTAAGCAGTGCCTCTGGAGTCGGCGGACAGCCCGCAACATGCAGATCGACCGGCACGACCTGCGACACACCGCCAGCGATCGCGTAGCTGCTGGCAAAGCAGCCCCCGTCAGCCGCGCAATCTCCCACGGCAACCACCCACTTGGGCGAAGGCGTCGCGTGGTAGGTTCGTTCCAGCGCTTCGCGCATGTTCTTGGTGACGGGGCCGGTCACGAGCAGGACGTCGGCATGGCGCGGGGAGGCGACGAAGCGCAGTCCGAAGCGCTCGATATCGTAGAAGGCGTTGTTTAGCGCATGGATTTCGAGCTCGCAGCCGTTGCACGAGCCAGCATCGACTTCGCGGATGGCCAGGCTGCGGCCAAGCTTTCGGCGGGCGACGCGACCCACAGTCGTTGCCAGCTCGGCGAGCGCCACCTCGTCAGGCGTCGGCGCCGCTTCGGTCAGTGGCGCACGAAGCAAGCCTTCGAGGAGCAGCCTGCGCATCAGAGGTCGTGCCCCGAATAAGAACAGTTGAACGACTTGTTGCACAGTGGAAAGTCGGCGACGATGTTCCCTTCGATCGCGGCTTCGAGCAGCGGCCACTGGAACCACGACGGATCGCGCAGGTGGCAGCACTCGACGGTGCTATCCGTATTGAGCCGCAGCCAGCACAGAATGTCACCACGGAATCCTTCTACCAGCGCGAGCCCCGCACGCGCTTCACGCAATGACGGCAAGGGTATGAGGACTTCGTCTTCGGGCAATCGGTCGAGAATCTGCTCGATCAATGACAGGCTTTGCTCGACCTCGCGAATACGCACCCAGACCCGGGCATTGACGTCCCCCTCCGCCAGGATCGGCACTTCGAATTTCAGCTCGTCGTAAGGCGGATAGGGCATGTCGCGGCGGGTATCGAAATCGCGTCCCGAGGCTCGCCCGACAAAACCTCCGCAGCCAAATGTCCGCGCCAGTTCCGGCGAGAGGACGCCGGCGTCGACGGTGCGCCCCTGAAGCGAGGTCGTCCCGTCATACAAGGAGACGAGGGGGGGAAACGTCCGGCGAAGCAAGCCCACGAGCTCGCCGATCGCCTCATGACCGGCAGCCGAGAGGTCGACCAAGACCCCGCCGGGGACGATGCAGTCCATCATCAACCGGTGACCGAAGGCGGCCTGCGCCGCGCGCAGCACGCGCTCGCGCAGTATGCCGGTGTGGGAATGCATTAGGGTGAATCCCGCGTCGTTGCAGATCGCGCCGATGTCGCCGAGATGATTGGCGACCCGCTCCAATTCGGCCATCAGTCCACGCAGCCAATGCGCCCGCCGCGGTGCCTCGATCGCGAGTGCGGCCTCGGCCGCGCGGACGAAGACGATCGAATAAGCCACCGTGCTGTCGCCTGAGACCCGCCCCGCCAGGCGCGCAGCCTCGCCCGGCAGCTTGCCGGACATGAGCAGTTCGATGCCCTTGTGAGCATAGCCCAGCCGCTCTTCGAGCCGCACCACCGTTTCACCTCCCGCGGTGAAGCGAAAATGGCCCGGCTCGATGATCCCGGCGTGGACGGGGCCAACCGGAATCTGGTGGAGGCCGTGCCCCTCCGAATGAAGGAACCCATAGGGATCGCCCGATTCATCGCTCTTGCGCGCCGAGCCAAGCGGATATCGCAGTCCCCAACGCCCGTGATCGAGCCAGCGGCGCGTGTCGGGCGCATCCTCCGCAACGAGACCGAACAGATCGGAGATCACCCGCTCGAGCCTCTGTGCCGGCGGGTGGCGCTGCCCGACCGAAGGAAACGAGCCATCCGCGCAATCGAGGCTCACCACCTCCAGGGCTTTGTCGTCCAGCACGGCCATATGGACGGCGCCGCGATCGCCCCAAAGCCCTGACAGCGTCTTGCGGCCCTGGGCGAAGTCGTCTGCCAAGGCCGACCAGCCGGCGGCGTCGACTGCGCGACCGGTGAAAGTGTGATGCGCGCTCAATGGAGCATCTCCGCAACATGCTGGAACCAGACGACCAGCGGCCCCGGCAAGTAGATGCCCGCCATCAGCACCAATCCGAGATGCAGCGTCATGGGTATGTAGGATGACTTGACGGGATGATCGGGGCCGCCGGGATTGCCGAACGCCACATCATGCAAGCGCAGCATCAGCGCGCCGAAGCCGACCAGCATCCCTATCACCAGGGGGATCGCGAGCAGCGGCTGGCGCGCGAAAGTCGAACTGACGACCAGGAACTCGCTGGTGAAGATGCCGAAGGGCGGCATCCCGGCGATCGCCGCGACGCCGACCACCAGGCCCCAGCCGAGTACGGGTTGAGTGAGGGTAAGCCCATGCAGCTCGGCGAGGCGCTGCGTTCCCTTGGCCTGGGAAATCTGGCCAACGGTGAAGAAGATGGCCGACTTGGTGAGGCTGTGCATCGTCATCTGCAACAGCCCGGCGAAATTGGCGAGCGGCCCGCCCATGCCGAAGGCGAAGACGATGATGCCCATGTTTTCGATCGAGGAATACGCAAACAGGCGTTTGATGTCGCGCCTGCGGTAAAGCATGAAAGCAGCGAAGATCAGTGAGCCGAGGCCCAAAGTCACCATCAGCGGCCCCGGAGCGATGGCACCCGGATTGGCAGCCAGGACAAGTTTGAAGCGCAACACCGCATGAAGCGCGACGTTGAGCAGGAGCCCCGACAGCACTGCCGAAATCGGCGTCGGACCTTCCGCATGCGCGTCGGGCAGCCAGGCGTGAAGCGGCGCGAGGCCGACCTTTGTGCCGTAGCCCAGGAGGAGGAAAATGAAGGCGAGGTTGAGCATCGCGGGGTCTAGCCTTCCGGCGTTGCTCATGAGCACGGTCCAGATCATCGCCGCTGCGCCTTCGCCGACGGTCGGGAGCGCGGCGAGATAGACGAGGATAGTCCCGAACAGCGCAAGCGCGATGCCGACGCTCCCGAGGATAAAGTATTTCCATGCCGCTTCGAGGGCTTCGTGCGTGCGGTAGATACCCACCATGACGACGGTGGTAAGCGTCGCGAGTTCGATCGCGACCCACATCAGCCCGATGTTGTTCGCCAGGAGCGACAGCGCCATCGCGAACAGCAGCAACTGGTACATCGCGTGATAGAACCGCAATTGAGCCCGCGTGAGACGCCCGATCTCCAGCTCGTGAGCGATGTAGCTTGCGCTGAACAGGCTGGTGGTAAATCCGACCAGGCTGTTGAGGATGATGAAGACGATGTTGAGATCGTCGACGTGCAAATAGTCGCCCGGCGGAGGCTGTTCGACGAGCAGGGCGAGCGCGGCGAGGAGCATGAGGAAGGCGGCAAAGGCATTGAGCCTGGCCGATCGGCGATAGTCGCGAACCGCGAACAGCAGTGCGGCGCTGGCCGCCGGTATTACGAGGATCAGCATGACCGCGTTTGCCGCGAAGGGATGGATGAGCGAATTGAACGCAGCCGTCATCGCTCGCTCCCGGTGATCTGGTCGAGCGCGTGGAGGTCCACGGTGTCAAAGCGTTCGCGGATGCGGAACAGGAAGATGCCGATGACGATGAACGCCACGAGGATCGAGAAGGCGACGCTGATCTCGACCACATAAGGCATGCCCTTGGCGCCGCTTGCGGCCAGAATGAGGCCGTTTTCGAGAGACATGAAGCCGACGACCTGACTCACCGCGTTGCGCCGGGTCACCATCATCAACAAGCCGAGCAACACCACCGCCAGCGCGAAGGCGATGTCTTCGCGCGCGATCATGTTGGCGTCGGGACTGACCCGGTGAACCACGGCGATCGCCAGGGCGACCAGCGCGAGCCCGGCCAGCATGGTCGGACCGATGTTAAGCGCGGTCTCGACCTCGCGGTGGATCCCGAGACGGCGAATCATGCGGTGAAGCGCAAGCGGGATCACGATCGCCTTGACCACGAGGGCAATCGCGGCGGTGAGATAGAGCTCGGGCGCGTCCTGGAGCCAGGCTTGCCACGAAACCGATAGCGCAAGCACGGCTGCCTGCAGCGCAAACACGTTGAGAAGCGCGTACAACCGGACCTGGTAGAGCAGCATCAGGCTGACGAGGACGATGCTGCCTGCGAGCAAGTGCGCGATGTCGAATGCGAGATGCTGCACCCTACATCCCCCGCGAAACGAAGCGCAGCAGCGTTGCCAGGAAACCGAGCATCAAGGCCGCGCCGAGAAGATCGGCGACGCGGAAGACGCGCATCTTGGCGATCATCGTCTCGAGAAGGGCCAGAAGCACGCCAGCGAGCGCGAGCTTCGCCAGATAGATGCCCGCGCCGATGAGATGAACGTGCAGGGGCGCGCCCGCCGGCGCGAGGCCCCAGGGCACGAACACGCAGGCGATCAGCGAAACGTAGAGCAGAAGCTTGATTGACGAGGCGAGTTCGATGAGCGCTAGGTGCCTGCCTGAATATTCGAGCACCATCGCTTCGTGCACCATGGTGAGTTCAAGATGAGAGGCGGGGTTGTCGACCGGGATCCGTCCGTTCTCGGCGATCGCGACGATGATCAGCGCAACCAGCGCCATACCGAGCGACACGCGCAGGCCGACATTGCTCGAAAGCATCAGCGCGGCGATCGTCGACAGCTGGGTCGAGCCGGCGATCAACGCGAGCGTGAACACGATCATGATCAGCGCGGGCTCGGCCAGCGCGGCAATCATGGCTTCGCGGCTTGAGCCGATCCCGCCGAAGCTGGTGCCCACGTCCATCCCGGCGAGCGCGAGAAAGAACCGCGCACTGCCCAACAGGGCGATGATCACGATGACGTCGGCCGACCAGCTGAATAGCAGGCCGGTGGCGAAGGTCGGCACGAGCGCGGCCGCGACCCAGGTCGCCGCGAACATGAGATACGGCACGATGCGAAAGAGCCACGAGGCGCTTTCGGCGACCACCGATTCCTTGTGCACGAGCCGGACAAGGTCGCGATAGGGCTGCAACAGCGGCGGCCCGCGCCGGCGCAGCAATCTTGCCTTGACCTTGCGCACCAGTCCCGTGAGCAGCGGCGCGAGCGAGAGCACCAGTGCCATTTGCGCCAGCTGAACCGACAGCCCGTCGATCATCGAGAGTCTCAGATCGGCCATGAGGCGAGGATCGCGAGGAGCAGCACGAGAACGCCGAACACGAGGCTCAGGTAGCGGCGGATGGTGAGGAACTGGAGATAGTTTAGCCGGTCCGCGATCGCGTAAACCAGGTGGGCGAGAGGATTGTAAATCCACTCCCATGCATGGTCGTGAAGCGTGACCGTGAGCCTCGCAGGGCGAAGGTCGCCTGGCGAGGGCATGTCAACCGCTTCGCGGGCCCCGAAGGCAATCCCGCCAAACACATGCCGGATCGGCTGGGCGAAGCTCTCCGAGGTGTATTGCGTCGCCGGGCTCGGATCCGGGAAGCCGCAGTCCCAGGCCGGCGCGCGTCGCAGCTCTTTAGAGGCGAAGCGGTGGATCAGCCACGCGGCCAGCAAGGCGGACGCGGTGACGAACAGGAAGACGAGCAAGCCGTTATACGAGCTGCGGCTTTCAGCGATCGGCACGATTGAAAGCCAAGGAACGTGTTCCTGGATGGGCATGCGAGCGCCAAGCAATTCGATCGTTGCAGGCGACAGGGCGTCGATGACGAAGCCCGGAAGTATACCCGCGAAAAGACAAAGGGCGGCCAGGACGAACATCGCGGCAAGCGAGAACCGATCCGTCTCATGCGCATTCGCCGCGGCATCGGAGCGGGGCCGGCCGAGGAAGGTCACGCCGTAAGCCTTGACGAAGCAGGCGGCGGCCAGCGCGGCGGACAGCGCCAACAGCGCGCCGACGGCCGGCACCAGCACGGTCAGCGCGAATTGCGTCAGGTCGGGGCTGAGCAGGATCGCCTGAAAGGTCAGCCATTCGGAGACGAAACCGTTGAGCGGCGGCAACGCCGAGATTGCAACGCAGCCGACGAGGAACACAAAGCTGGTCAAGGGCATGACCCGGCCGAGCCCGCCGAGTTGCCCCATGTCGCGCTCTCCTGTCGCGGCGTGCACTGCGCCCGAACCGAAGAACAGCAAGCTCTTGAACAGTGAGTGATTGAACACGTGGAACAGCGCTGCGGTCAGGGCCAGCGCCGCGGCGGCCTTCATGGCATTGGCCTGAAATGCCATGGCAAGACCGATTCCGATGAAGATGATCCCGATGTTCTCGACGGTGTGGTAGGCAAGCAGGCGCTTCAGGTCGTGCTCCATCAGTGCATGGAGCACTCCCAGCACCGCGGTGATTCCGCCAAGGCCCAGCACCACCAGGCCTGCCCACCATGGAGGCGTGCCGAGCAGATCGAAGGTCATGCGGACGAAGCCATAGATCGCCACTTTGGTCATCACCCCGCTCATCAGCGCCGAAACATGGCTCGGCGCGGCGGGATGGGCGAGTGGCAGCCAGACGTGGAGCGGCACAAGGCCGGCCTTCGATCCCGCGCCGATCAAGGCCAGAACCAAGACGAGCGCAGTGATCGCCGGTGAATGCGCGTGCGCGCGCATGGCGCTGAAAGCGTAGGCACCGTCCGGGCCGGCCATGAACCCGAAGGCGAGGAGCAGCGCGAGCGTGCCGAAGCTCGCCATGACAATATAGACGTAGCCCGCCTTGCGGTTCGCTGCGTCGCGATGGTGTACCATCACCAGCGCCCACGAAGTCAGCGACATGAACTCCCACGCCAACAGGAAGCTGAACGCATCGGCCGCCACGCAGACGAGATTCATTCCCGCCAGAAACAGGGGGAAGAACGGCAGGACACGTTGTGGATCGCTCTCGTGTCGGCCGTAGCCAAGCGCGAAAAGACTGGCCGCTGCCCCGCCGAGATTGACCACGATGAGGAAGAACGCCGCCAGCCCATCAAGCGCGAAGTGCGCGCCGATCCACGGCAGGCCGATCGGAAGCGTCATCATGGACGGGGCGGGGTTGTCGGCGATGAGATAGGCGCCGGCGTTTGCGCAGCCCGCCACCGAAAGCAGCAGGCAAAGCATGTAGATCGGGATTATTGGCGGGGAACGCCGCTGTCCAAGCACAATTGCCGTTACGCCTGTGGCGAGCAACGCGGCTCCTTGCCACGAGGCTGCGACAACAGGCGGCGGAACGATCACTCAGCGATCTCGTGTCATCGCTGACGCCCCTGATCCGCCCGGGTTGATTTGATCCGGCTTCATCGTGCGGTTCAGCTTTCCAAACCTCCCTTGAGACGGACACCGCGACCGGCGCCGAGGCTGGGAGCGCCTTCGCCGATCAATTCGATTCCACCCTGCTCAAGTGCGCGAACGACTTTGACCAAGGTGTCGATCATTCCGCGGACCTGACCGTCTGACGCCTCCATGCGCTGAATTGTCGGCAGGGACAGGCGGGCCATCTCGGCGAGCTGTTTCTGGTCGATACCCAACAGCGCTCTTGCGGCCTTCATTTGCTGCGACGTTATCATCTGCCGCCTGATGTCTAGCACATCAATCTTCACGCTAGATAGACCAAGATTGATGCTGAACGTTCAAGTTTCCACAATCATTGTATGATTGGCTCGCTGACGCTCGATATCGAGTGTGCCGTCAGCCTCGACGGCTGAACGTGAACTCGAGACAGCCCTAACCCGGCCGAGCTTGGCCATGAAGGCAAGCGTGTGGTTGGCGCGGGTCTTTAGCGC
>Ga0310810_10002740_pt1 | contig 19024 bp, 15 predicted proteins | sample NCmetagenome_FD_207641 | JGI IMG/M metagenome (GOLD analysis project Ga0310810, IMG submission 207641) | Soil microbial communities from experimental microcosm in Duke University, North Carolina, United States - NC | ecosystem: Engineered > Artificial ecosystem > Soil microcosm > Unclassified ...
CTTGATCTCGTCGGCGACTCCGACGACCGCGCACTCGGCCACATCCGGGTGCGCGGCGAGGACCTCCTCCATCGCGCCCGTCGACAGCCGGTGACCCGCGACGTTGATGATGTCGTCGACGCGACTCATGATGTAGAGGTAGCCGTCCTCGTCGCGATAGCCCGCGTCGCCCGTGAGGTAGAAACCCGGGTGGTGCGTCAGGTACGACGCCTGGTAGCCGGCGTCGTTGTTCCAGAGCGTGGGCAGACAGCCCGGCGGCATCGGCAGGCGGATCGCGATCGATCCGATCGTGCCCGCAGCCACCTCGTGGTTCGACTCGTCGAGGACGCGGACGTCGTAGCCCGGCGCAGGCTTCGTCGGCGATCCCGGCTTCACGGGAAGCATGCCGAGGCCGACGCAGTTGGCTGCGATCGCCCAGCCGGTCTCCGTCTGCCACCAGTGATCGATGACGGGCACGCCGAGCCGCTCGCGCGCCCACAACAGCGTATCGGGATCGCAGCGCTCACCGGCGAGAAACAGCGTGCGGAACGCCTTCAGATCGTGCTTGGCGATGTGCGCGCCGCTCGGGTCCTCTTTCTTGATCGCGCGGAACGCGGTCGGCGCGGTGAAAAGCGCGTTGACGCCGTGCTGCGCGATCACCCGCCAGAAGGCGCCGGGATCGGGCGTCCCGACCGGCTTGCCCTCGTACAGGATGCTCGTGCAGCCCTTGAGCAGCGGCGCATAGACGATGTAGCTGTGCCCGACGACCCATCCGATGTCCGACGCCGCCCAGAACGTCTCGCCCGCGCCCATGCCGTACACGCCGGTCATCGACCACTTGAGCGCGACGGCGTGGCCGCCGTTGTCGCGCACGACGCCCTTCGGAACGCCGGTGGTTCCCGACGTGTACAGGATGTAGAGCGGATCCGTCGCCGCGACCGGCACGCATTCGACCGCCTCCGCACCCGCGACGAAATCGTTCCAGTCGAGATCGCGTCCGCGCACGAGCGGTGCTACCGCCTCGGGACGCTGCAGAACCACACAGCGCTCCGGCCTGTGACGCGACAGCTCGATGGCACCGTCCAGCAGCGGCTTGTACGCGACGACGCGGCCGGGCTCGATTCCGCACGAGGCCGACACGATGACCTTGGGGTGCGCGTCGTCGATGCGCTTGGCCAGCTCGTTCGGCGCGAAGCCACCGAAGACGACGGAGTGCACCGCACCGATGCGCGCGCAGGCGAGCATGGCCATGACGGCCTCGGGCACCATCGGCATGTAGATGATCACGCGGTCGCCCTGCGAAATGCCTTGGCGGCGGAGCGCGCCCGCAACGCGGGCCACCGCGTCGCGGAGCTGGTCGTACGTGAACTCGCGGAGCGTGCCGGTGACCGGGCTGTCGTACACCAGCGCGCGCTGCTTGCCGCGCCCGCGGTCGACGTGCAGGTCGAGCGCGTTGTAGCAGGTGTTGAGCATGCCGCCGCTGAACCAGCGGTAGAACGGCGGCCGGCGGTCGTCGAAGACGCGGTCCCAGCGCCGATCCCAGTACAGATCCTCCGCCGCGGAGGCCCAGAAACCCGCCGGGTCGCTGAGCGAGCGTCGATAGGCCTCGTCGTACACGCTCTTCATGGTGCCGCCCAAAGTAGGCGAAGTCGCAGCCCAAATCAACGGGGCCCCGCGGTCGCCGGCACGGCCGATGCAACGTTCGCCCGTGTGAGGAGGAACTTCCATGGCTGAGTACGACAACTGGCGGCCCTGGCCAATCTGGAGCGCGGTGTGGGTCGGTGCGCTCGCCGCGATCGCGGTCGGTCTGCTCATCGGGCTGATCGGTTTCACGGTCGGCGCCCACGAGCTGGCCTCACCGAAGTTCACGACGTGGAAAAACGTCCGGCTCACTTCGAGCATCTTCAACATCGCCGGCGCGTTCTTTTCCTTCGTCGTCGGCGGCTGGATCGCCGCGCGAATCGCGGGGTTTCGTCGCGCGGAGCCGGCGATGCTGCACGGCGGTGTCGTGTGGCTGCTGGCGATTCCGATGATGCTCGTGTTCGCTTCGCTCGGCGCGATGTCGCACTGGGGCGGGTGGTACGGCGCGCTCGGCGGAGCCCCCGCCTGGGTGACCGCGGTCCCGCCCGTCGATCCGGACGCGGCGCGCGCGTTCCGTAACACCGCGCTCGTGACCGTCGTCTCGATGTTGCTCGGTCTCGCTGGTTCGGTGATCGGCGGCTGGATGGCGTCCGGCGAGCCGATGAGCGTGACCTACTACCGTCGCCGCACGCAGGACCCGCTCGAGCGTCCACGGCGCGTGGCGTAAGGGAGGATAACGACTATGGCACTCGTACTGCTCTGGCTTCTGGGCGTACCCCTCAGCCTGATCGTTCTGCTGTTTCTGCTCGGCATCGGACGCTGAGCATCGAGGGCGACGGCGCCGCGCGGCGCCGTCGCCACTCACTCAGTCGACGACCGGCTCGATGCCCTGCACGCGTCGATAGGTAATCGCGACCGTCTTGCCTTCGCTTTCCTCGAGCAGCAGCCCTTCGGCGGTGGCCTCGAGCAGGCGTCCGGACAGCTCGTGTGCGTTGGCGACCGTGACCTGCACACGTCGACCGAGGTGCGCGTGAGCCTCGCGCTGCCACAGCAGATCCATCGTGCGCGTCATCTCCCCCAGCTCCCACACCGCGCCGAGCCCGGGTACGTCGCGGGGAATCTTCGGCGGCGGCGGCACACGTGGGGCTGATGCGGTCGTCGCGACGACGGGCGCGGTCGTGGCAGCTGGCGACGTTGTGCCAGGCGCGCGCGTTGCCGTGGCGGCCGCCGCTGCCGACGTCGTGGCCGGGGCGTCGTGTCCGCGCGGCTGACGAGCCACCGCCTGCATCATGCGCGTCATCCCCTGCATGGCGTCCAACATCTGCCTGAGCATGGATCGGAACATCCAGAATCCGAGGAGTGCCAGACCAAGCGTGAGAGCGAGAGTGGCCTGCGCGAACGTGTACCGAAGGGCGCCGAGGTGCCAGAGGGTATAGCCGAAGACGAGCAAAGGCACGATCGCCATGACCGCAAACAGAGCCGACGCCGCCTGCTGCAATCCCTGCTGCCGCGCGTGTGCCGGCGCACTCGAGCCTATACACCCTCCCTCAGGCACCATAGCAGAGGGGTGAGCGCAAACTAAAGGAAACGCTCACGGTCGCGCGGGTGGGGTCTCCATCGGCGGTTCGAACGGCCCCGAAATGCGCAGAATCTCGTTGACCGCGAACGAGCCACGCCGGGTAACGGCGACGAACAGGGCTCCGGCGATGCCGGCGCGACGGGTGGCCTCGGTGACGGGGGCCCAGGCGAGTGCGCGTGGTGCGTCACCGTCGGTAAACGTCGCGACGTCGATGACGGTGCCGTCGGCGGCGAGCGAGATGATCCGGGCGCCGTGGCGGTCGGCGAGGAAGACGCGGTCACCCGGGCCGATGCCCATCCCTGCGATCACGGAGCCAGACAGCGCTACCCGTCGCTCGTCACCTCGCACCATCCACACCTGACCCTTTCCATTGGCCCAGGGCGCCTCCGCGTCGCCGTCGGACGCCACCCACACGCGGTCGCCCCGCGCGGCAACCAGGCGCGGGCGCGTCACGCTCAGCCAGCGCGGGTCGCGGACGCGCCCCGCGGCATCGAGCTTGACGACCACGCCCCGCTGGCGGTCCGCGACGTAGATGTCACCCGCGCCGTCGATCGCCACGCCTTCCGGCTGCATGAACGTCGGCGGCTGCCCGCGCGGCGGTGTGCCACCCGCAAGCAGCTCTGCCCGACCGTCGACCATCCGGTAGAGCACACCGAGCCCGCGATCGCGATCGAACGTCGTGACGAGCAGCTCGTCGCCCCGGACGGCACCGACCTGCGCGTTGAGCAGCGGCGGCCCATAGAAATACCGCGCGAGATCGGCGACGCGTGCGCCACCGAGCGGAAACCGGAACAACGGCCACAGATCCTCGATCTCCCCGTCGCGATACCGGCGCCCGCTGCGCGTGCCGTACAGCATGCCCGCGTTGTCGACGAGCAGCGAGGTGGTCGACGGGATACCGGCGAGCGCCTGTCCGTCGCGGACCTGGCCGTGCGCCGTGACGTACACCTCGGCCGTGAACCCGGCGGGCAGCCGGATTTCCGCGCACGCGACGGTCGGGGAGAGCACGAGCAGCAGGACGAGCGGGAGCGAAGTCATCCCTCCGCGCAGCGCGTGGCGACTCATCCCTTCACGCTGCCCGCAGTGAGGCCCTCCACCATGTACTTCTGCAGATAAATGTAGGCCGCGATGACGGGCAGCGTGGTGAGGACGGCGCCGGCCATCAGGAAGCCCCAGCCGTAGACGTCCCCCGTGATGAACGTGCTCAGCCCGACCGGCAGCGTGCGGAGCTTCACATCCGTGATGAACACGAGGGCGTAGAGGAACTCGTTCCACGCCTGGGTGAACGCGTAGAGCCCGGCGGCGAGCACGCCGGGCGCCGCCAGCGGCAGCACGACGCGCCAGAACGCGCCGAACCGCGTGGCGCCGTCGATCATGGCGGCTTGCTCGAGCTCCTCCGGAATCGACTCGAAGTAGCCCATGAGCAGCCACGTCACGAACGGGACGGTGAACGAGGGATAGGCCACGATGAGCCCGGTCAGGCTGTCGGCCAGACCGAGGTTGCGGATCTGCGAGTAGAGCGGGATGAACAAGATCGACGGCGGCACGAGGTACGTGATCAGCGTCGCGCTCGCCATGAAACCGCGGCCGAGGAACTGCAGGCGCGCCAGACCGTAGGCGCCGATGGTACCGACGGCGGTGGCGAGGAACGTGCTCGACACGGCGACGAACACGCTGTTGCGGAACCACGCGGTGAACTCCGTGCGCGCCAGGAGCTGGCGATAGTTGTCGAGCACGAACGGGCTCGGCCAGAACATCGACACGAGGCTGCGCATCTGGTCCTCGCCCTTCAGCGAAGTGACGATCATCCAGTAGAACGGGAACACCACGACCAGCACCAGCGCGAGCAGCACCGCGTACGCGAGCGCGCGCTTCACCGCCCCCGCCCTTTCCGCATGTAGCGCGCGAGAACAATGATGACCGCCGCCATCGCGGGCAGCATGTACAGCGCCACCGCGATGGCCTCGCCGAGTCGCTGTGCGCCGAACGCGATCTCGTACGTGAGCACGGGCAGCACCTGCGTGGCGCCGCCGGGACCACCCTTGGTGAGGATGTAGACGATCGTGAAGTCGTTGAACGTCCAGATCGTCGACAGCAACATGACGATCATCATGATGTTCTTGAGACCGGGCACGGTCACGTGGCGGAAGCGTTGCAGCGCGTTCGCGCCATCGACGGCGGCCGCCTCGTACATCTCGGCCGGGATCGCCTTCATGCCGGCCAGGAACGAGATGCCGAAGAACGGAAAGCCGCGCCAGACGTTCACGGCGATGACGGAGGCCATGGCCGTCCCCGGCTCCGACAGCCAGCCCACGCCCTGGGGCAGGATGCGGAAGACGTGCACGAGCAGGTAGTTCAGCACGCCGAGGCTGTAGTCGTAGATCCACAGGAAGTTCAGCGCGGAGACCACCGTCGGCGCCACCCACGGGATCAGCAGCACACCCGTCCACAGCGAGCGCCACCGGATGTTCGACGTGAGCACGAGCGCCATGGCCATGCCGAGGATGAGCTTGCACGCCACGGAGGCGAACGTGAACACGAACGAGTTCTGCACGGCGCGCCGGAAGAAGCCGTCCCACGTGAGCTTGACGTAGTTCTCGAAGCCCACGAAGACCGGCGGGAGGCCGACATACTTGCGCGTCATCGACAGGTACACGGCATACGCGAACGGATACGCGACCAGCGCGAGCACGAGCAGCACGATGGGCAGGACGAACAGAAAGCCGAGGCGCCAGTCGGGCCCGAGCCATCGCGCGAGTCCGACCGGCCGCTTCGCGCCCGAGCGCACCGTCCCGGGCAGCCTGGCCGTGGAGATCGCCACGGCGTGTCTAGCCCTTGCCGCGCATTTTCCAGATCTCTTCGACGCGCGCGTGCGCTTCCTTCAGCGCCGCGTCCGGCGAGAGCCCACCGGTCACGACACGGCCCGCCATGTCGGTCAGGATCTTCTGCCCCTGCACTTCGGCGGCCGCCGGCGTCATCGGGCCGGGATAGCCGAGGTTCACCGAGCGCAGGATGTTTTGCAGGATCGCCTCGAAGTTCGGGTCCGACTTCCAGTACGGATCGTCGGCGCGGCCCTTGTAGACGGGGCCGGCCTGGCCGATGGAGACCTGCATGTACTCCTTGAAGTGCTTCTCGTCCTCGAGCCAGCGGATCAGGTCCTCGGCCAACTCGGCCTGTTTCGACTTCTGGAAGATCGCCCAGTTGTAGCAGGACGCCCCGACAAGGCTGCCCGCGGGTCCGCCCGGCGTCAGCACCAGCAACGTCTTGTCCGCGAGCGCGTGTTTCTTCTGCACCATCGCGTAGTAAAGGCTCGCGCCGTTATTCGTCGTCACGAGCTTGCCGGCCAGGTACGCCTCGTTGTTCGACACATCGGTCCAGCCCATGACGCCCGGCGGCTGGATCTTGTACTTCTGGATCGTGTCGACGGAGAACTGCAGCGCCTTGAGGTTCTGCTCGCGGAACGTCGTGGCGAGGCTCGGCTTGCCGTCCTTGTCCCACACGCCGCCGCCGTACGACCACAGGATGTTCTGCATGTAGCCGTCGCCGTCGTCGGAGCGATTCAGCGTCTGCCCGAAGCCCCACAAATCCTTCGCGGGATCCATCGTCTTCCGCGCGAACTCCACCACGTCGGGGTCGTAGAGCTTCGGCGGCTTGAGGCCCTTGGCCTCCATGATGTCCCGACGAATGTAGAAGACGGTGATCATCGCGTAGCGCGGCACGCCGAGATACTTGCCGTCCACCTTCATCGAGCGCTCCGCGAACGGCAGCATGCCGCCCTTCGCGGAGGCGAGCGCGCTCGCGACCTTCGTCACGTCACGCAGCACCGCCTTGTAGCGCATGGGGCCGTAGATGTTCATCTCGGCGAGGTCCGGCGGGTTGCCGGCCTCGATGGAGGCCACGGTCTTCTGCTCGCGGTCGCCGAAAGTCGCCCAGTCGATCTCGACGTCGACGCCGCGCTCCTTGCCCCACGCCTCGATCTGCTTGGCCAGCACGTCGTTGCCGGCGGTGACGAACGACTTGAAGAGCCAGACGCGCAGCTTGTTCTTCGCCTGAGCATGCGCCATTCGCCGAAGCACGGTGAGGCCCGCCGCCGTGCCGCCCGTAATCACCGCGGCCTTGCGCAGAAACTCGCGCCGCGCGATGAGGCCGGCCGCGAGCTGGTCAGCGAGATTCGAGATCCGCCTGTCCATGACGTCCTCCTTGTCGAATTCCCGGGACCGGCCGGGACAAGCGGAGTCTATCCGACGCGTCATGCCGTGTACACGCGCCCGGGAGCGAATAGGCCATTTGCGCCACGACGCTGGAGCGCATGCAGGGCGAGCCGCGATCAGCCGCGCGGCGCGACAATGATGTAGGTCGCGCGCCCCGTTGCCACCAAGGTCCCCTGGCCGTCCATCACGCGCGTCTCGCCGAACGCGATCGCGCGGCCGCGCTTGAGGATACGGCCCTCGGCCAGCAGCACGTTGCCGCGCGGCGCGGCGAGGAACGTCACGTTGAGATCGACGGTCGACTGGTTCACGCCGCCTTCGGATTCTGCGAGGAGCGTTCCGAGCGCGGCGCCGACGCCGGCGTCCACCAGCGTGGCGTGGACGCCGCCGTGAACCGGAGCGCCCGGCGCGTTGCGCAGGTCGTCACGAACCGCGACACGCAGCCGCGCCCAGCCTTCGCCGGCGTCCTCGACCTCGATGCCCAGGTACTGCCAGAAGCGGTTGCGCTGGGCCCGCTCGCGCGCGCGCTCCAGCAATTCACTCACGCGCGCCTCGAGTCACAGTCTCCGTCACCGCGTGCGGCGGGTGCGGCCCGACACGAAGCCGTTGTCGCGGTCGCCGGCGCGCGCCTCGCGTGACCGCTTGGACGGCGGTCCCCAGGCGCCGCCGCCGGCGGACTCCACGAAGAACACGTCGCCCGGTCGCACCGGGATGCCGACCTCTTTGGTCTTCAGCACGCGCGGCGCGCGCCCGCGCGAGAGCAGCCGGTAACGGTGTGGCAGCCCATCCTTGCCGCCGAGGATGCCGTACGACGGATGGCGCGTGCCGTCGCCCGCGGTGTTCGCGACACCGTCCTCGGTCGTGTCGACCCGTAAGCGCAGCACCGAGCCCACGCCGCCGCGATGCTGACCATCGCCCGCGGAGTCCGGCCTGAACTCGTGCGATTCGAACGTCAGCGGAAACCGCACCTCCGCAACCTCGATCGAGCCGAACTTGATCCCGCCCACCGCCTGGCCCTCGCCCGCGGTCTCCCAGCCGTCGCCGGCCGACGAGGCGCCGCCGCCGCCGCGCGCGTGGAACATGTGCCAGATGAACGGCCGCTTGGTGCGCGGGTTCATGCCCTTGATCGCGATGCGGAAGCGCCGCGACCAGCCGGCAATCACACGCTCGGGGCACGCGGGCGCGAGCGCCTTGATCACGGACTCGGCGATCTCCTGCGCGCAGTGGTTGGTGGCGAGCGTCACGGGCGCCGGCGGCCGCGGATGGACGATCGTGCCTTCGCGCGTGATCACCTTCACCGGCCGGAACGTCCCGGAGTTCTTCGGCGTGCGCGGGTCGACGAGAAACGCGAGCGCCATGTGCACGGAGGACATCGTGTTCGGGAACGACGAGTTGACGAAGCCCGTCACCTGCGGATCGGACGCGCTCAGATCCACGATGAGGCCGTCGCCCTTCTTCGTCACCGTCGCGCGGATGGCGATGTCCTCGATGCCGTGCCCGTCGTCGTCCAGGATCGCCTCGCCGCGATACGTGCCGTCTTTCCAGCCGCGGATGCACGCGCGGGTCTGGCGCTCGGCGCCGTCGAGGATCTCGTCGACCGACTCCATCACCGTCTTGCTGCCGTAGTCTTCGACGAGTGCGAGCAGCCGGCGCTCGCCGACACGCGCCGAACCGATCATCGCGCGCAGGTCGCCGAGAAAATCGTGCGGGTGGCGCACGTTCGTCGTGATCATTTCCAGCACGTCGTCGCGCAGCGTGCCGGCGTCGTAGAGCTTGAGCGGCGTGATCCGCAGCCCTTCCTGCCAGATCTCCGTCGCGCCCGGGTTGTAGGCCCCGTGCGTCGAGCCACCGATGTCCGACTGGTGCGCGCGATTGATCGACCAGAACGCGACCTCGCCGTCGATGAACACCGGGACGAACGCGGTGAGGTCCGGCAGGTGGTTGTTGCCGTGATACGGATCGTTCAGCAAGAACACGTCGCCGGGCTTGACGCGCTCGCCGAAGTAATCGCGGACGGACGCCACCGCCCATGGAATCGCGCCGACGTGGATCGGCACGTGCTCGGCCTGGGCGACGAGCCGCGCCTGGCCGTCGCAGATGGCCGTCGAGAAGTCACGGCTCGAGTTGAGGATCTGGGAGTAGGCGGTGCGCAGCATCGCCTCGCCCATTTCCTCGACGATGGCGGAGAAGCGATGGGTCAGAACCGAAACGGTGACGGGGTCGAGCATGCCCGAAGTATACGCGTGGTAACATCCCGCCGTCGTGGCACTTCCCCGCACTGCCAGCGTCGTCATCATCGGCGGCGGCGTGGTCGGCTGCTCCATCGCCTACCACCTCGCCGGCCGCGGTGTGCGCGACGTGCTCGTGCTCGAACGGGAGACCGTCGGCAGCGGAACCACCTCGAAGGCGGCGGGCGGCATCCGCGCCCAGTTCCCGACCGAAACCGAGATCCGTTTCTCGCTCGAGGCCATCACGGTCTTCGAGCGCTTCGAGGACGAGTTCGGCGTCGACCCCGGATACAAGAAAATCGGCTACCTGTTTCTCGTGTCCGATCCGGAAGACCTGCGCGGGTTCGAGACCCGTATCGCGCTGCAGCGACGCCTCGGCGTGGACGTGCGTGTGATTCAGCCCGATGAGGCGAAGGAGCTCGTCCCCGCCCTGCGCGTCGACGACCTCGTGGCCGCGGTGTGGGGCCCCGGCGATGGCCTCGCGGGACCCGCCGAGGTCACCAACGGCTTCGCCAAGCGCGCGCGCGAGCGCGGTGTGAAGATCGCGGAGGGCGTGCGCGTCACGGCCATCCGCCGCGACGGCGACCGCGTCGCCGTCGTGACGACCACGGACGGCGATGTCGCCGCGCCGATCATCGTCAACGCGGCCGGCCCGTCGGCGGCACGGATCGGCCGGCTCGCGGGCGTCGAGGTCGCCGTGCACCCGCGACGCCGGCACATCTTCTACACCGAGCCGTTTCCCGCGATCCCGGGGCCGATTCCGCTCACGACCGATCGCACAAGCGGCTTCTACTTCCGCAAGGAGATGGAGCAGGTGCTGCTGAGCCCCGGCGACGTGGAGGACATCGGCAGCGACTTCGACGTGCCGGTCGATCGCGCGAAGATCGAGGAGACGGTCACGAAAGCCATCGACCGCGTGCCCCTGCTCGAGCAGGCCACCATCGCGGGCGGCTGGGCCGGGCTGCGGCCGCTCACGCCCGATGATCACGCGATCATCGGCTGGGCGCCTGGCGTCACGGGCTTCTTCCTCGCGGTCGGCTTCGGCGGCCACGGCTTTCAGCACTCGCCGGCCACCGGCCGTCACGTCGCGGACTGGATCGTGGACGGCAAGTCCTCGATGGACCTCTCGCTGTTCGACCCCGGAAGGTTCGCCCACCGTCGAGCGGGCGACGCTGCCACGCCTGTCTCTCTCGGGCCACCCGCGGTGGAGGGGGACACAGCGCTCCAATACAAAAACACCGCGCTCCGTTACAGAAATCCAGATGCCGAGTGATCTGACGATCGCCGACATCCGCGTGCGGCTCGCCGACATCCCCGTCAAGCGCCCGCACAAGATGTCGTTCACGACGCTCGAGGCGGTCAACTTCGCGTTCGTCCGCATCGAGACGCGCGCAGGCGTGGTCGGCTGGGGCGAGGCCGCGTGTCTCGGCGGACCGACGTGGAGCGAGGAGTCCGCGGAGTCCGTGCAGGTCGTCATCGAGCGCTATCTGGCGCCGTGGCTCGTCGGCCGCGACGCGGCCGGCATCGAGCCGCTGCGTCGCGACATGGCCCGGCGCGTTCAGGGCAACGCGTTCGCGCGCGCCGCCGTCGAGATGGCGCTGTGGGATCTCAACGGCCGAGCGCTCGGCGTGCCCGTGCATCGGCTGCTGGGCGGACGTGTGCGCGATCGTGTGCCGCTCTCGTGGTCGCTCGCGGTGACGAGTCCCGAGGCCGAGATCGAAGAAGCGCGCGAGAAGGTCGCGCTTGGCCACCGGATCTTCAAGATCAAGACCGCCGCGCAGCCGCTCGCCGTCGACGTCGAGCGCGTGCGGCGCATCCGCGAGGCGGTCGGGCCCGACGTTGCACTGCGTGTGGATGCCAACCAGGGCTGGGACCGACCGACCGCACTCGCCGCGGTCCGCGCGCTCGAGCCGTACGGGCTCGATTTCGTCGAGCAGCCGGTGCCGCGGTGGGACCTCGAGGGGCTGGCCGAGGTCGGACGCGCGTCGCGCATCCCGATCATGGCGGACGAGGCGTGCGCGAGCGAGCACGACGCCTTCGCGATCGCCCGGCGCGGCGGCGTGTCGATTCTCGCGCTGAAGCTCACGAAGTCCGCCGGGATCCTGGGCAGCATGGCGATCGCGCGCATCGCGGAGGCGGCGGGCCTCGGCTGCTATGTCGGCTGCATGATCGAGACGTCGCTCGGCACCGCGGCCTATCTTCACGTCGCGCTCGCCGCCGCGCCGGTCACGTGGGGCTGCGAGCTGTTCGGGCCGCTGCTGCTCAAAGGCGACGTCGTGCGGCGACCCGTGCAGTATGCGGACGGCGCGATCCTGGCGCTCGAGGGGCCCGGCTTGGGCGTCGACGTGGACGAGGCCGCACTCGACGAGTGCGCGAGACGGTGAAGATCAAGGGGGAGAAGCCATGAGGAGATGGATCGTGATCGTGGCGGCGCTGGCGCTGCTCGTGCCCGCGCTGACCGCGACGGCGCAGCAGAAGAACCTCACGTGGACGGCTGGCCAGGTCGGCGGCGGCTGGTATCAGCAGGCCGGCGGCTTCGTCGAGCTGATCCACAGCAAGGATTCGTCGTTCAACATCAAGGTCGTGCCCGGTGCCGGCATCCAGAACATGTCGAAGGTTCAGCAGGGCGAGACCGAGATCGCGTGGGGCCTGCCGCCATTCATCGCGGCGTCCTACAACGGCCAGGACCCGTACAAGGACAAGCACTCGGACATGCGGCTGGTGATGAACGGGCTCGGCTTCGTGCACATCCAGTTCGCCGTGCCCGCGGAGTATCCGGCCAAGACCGTGAAGGACGTCTTCGAGATCGCGAAGAGCAAGGCGATCACCATCGGCACCACACCGCCCGGCGGCTCCGACGAGTGGGTGATGCGGAAAGTCTTCGAGTTCTACAAGACGACATACGCCGACGTTCGCGCGAAGGGCGGCAAGGTCATCCTCGTGTCGTACAGCGATCTCACCACGCAGTACCGCGATCGCAACATGGACATCTTCTTCGCCAACCTCGCGGTGCCGGGCGCGGCGCTGCAGGAGGCGTCGCTGGCGCGCAAGATGCGCATCCTGCCGATGGACGACGATCTGATCAAGTTTCTCGAAAGCCAGGGCCTCTCGCGCGGGGTCATCCCGAAGGGCTCGTACAAGGATGTGGTGAACAACGACCACGACATCCCGACCGTCACCATGGCCAATACGATCGTCGCCAACGCGAAGGTCCCGGCCGACGTCGTGTATCAGTTCACCAAGGTGATCCTCTCGGACGTCAACAGCGTGCGGAAGATCCATCCGGCGTTCAAAGACTTCGATCCGAAAGACGCGGTGCGCCTCGCCAACGTGCCGCTGCACCCCGGCGCGGAGCGCGCATACAAGGAAGCCGGGCTGCTGAAGTAGTGACATGACGCGCGAGCTTCGCGGCGCGCTGGGCTGGGCGGTCGGCGGCTGGGCAGTCGCCGCCGCCCTGTTCCACATCTGGACGGCCTACGCCGGCGCGTGGGAACCGCGGGAGATGCGCGCCATCCACCTGCTGTTCCTGATCACGCCGGCGTTCATCCTCTTTCCGTTCAGCGAGCGGTCCGACAAAGAGCGGCCCACGCTCGCCGACTGGCTCTGGGTCATCGCCACGGTCGTCCCCTGCCTCTACGTCATCCGCTACGCCGAGGCGCTCACCGAGCGCTGGGAAGGGGTCCACCCGCTGACCATGGCGCAGGTGATTCTCGGCACGGTGTTCGTCGTGGCCGTGCTGGAGGCATCGCGCCGTGCGGTCGGCTTCTGGTTCTTCGTCACCACGCTCGTGTTCATGGCGTACTTGATCGCCGCGCCGTGGCTGCCCGGATTTCTGCGCTCGCCGCGCCCGTACTCGTATCCGCAGCTCGTGGAAATGTTCTTTCTTTACGCCGACGAGGGTGTGCTCGGCTCGCTCACCGGCATCTCGTCCAATCTGCTGATGATCTTCATCCTGTTCGCCGCCTTCATGCTGCACTCGGGCGTCGGTCAGTTCTTCATGGACATCTCGATCGCGCTCGCCGGTCGGTTCCGCGGCGGCCCAGCGAAAGTCGCCGTGCTCTCGTCAGGGCTCTACGGCACGATCAGCGGCTCGTCGGTCGCCGACTGTTATGCGACGGGGACGTTCACGATTCCGCTGATGAAGCGCATCGGCTATCGGCCGGAGATCGCCGGCGCGATCGAGGCGACCGCCTCGTGCGGCGGGCCGCTGATGCCGCCGATCATGGGCGCGGGCGCGTTCATCATGGCCGAGCTCACCGGCGTGCCCTATCAGAAGATCATCGTGGCGGCCGCGCTGCCCGCCATCCTCTATTACCTGTCGATCATGGCGACGGTGCACTGGGAGGCGCTCAAGCACGGGATCGGCACGATGAAGGCCGAGCTGCCCTCGATGGCGAGCCTCGCGCGGCGCGCGTTCCTGTTCACGCCGTTCGTGACCGTCGTCTATTTCCTGGAGAAGGGCTACTCACCGTCCAAGGCCGCGCTCTACAGTCTCCTGACGGCCGTTGTCGTGTCCTGGGTCGCCAGCGATCAGCCGATGGGACCGCAGCGCATCGTGCGCACCATGCAGGAGGCGATGCGCTCCGGTATCATCATTGCCTCGGTGCTCGCCGCCTCCGGGCTCATCGTCGCCTCGATGAGCCGCACGGGCTTCGCGCTCGCGTTTTCGAGCGCACTCATCAATCTGTCCGGCGGCCACCTCTTCGTCGCGCTGCTACTCGTCTTCGCGGTCGTCTCGATCCTCGGCACCGGAATACCGACCACACCCTCGTACATCCTCGCGGTGACCGTCGGCGGCGCCGCCTTGACGAAGCTCGGCGTCGACCTTCTCGCCGCGCACCTGTTCGTCTTCTACTACGCCGTGCTCGCGGACGTCACGCCGCCCGTGGCGGTGACGGCATTCGCGGGTGCGCAGATCGCGGGCGCGCATCCGATGACGACGGGCTGGCAGGCCTCGCGCATCGCGATCGGCGGCTTCCTGGCACCATTCCTCTTCGTGTACCAGCCGGCGCTGCTCTTCCGCGGCGAGTGGTGGGAGATCGCGGTCGCGTTCACCGCCGCCGTGATCGGCATCTCCGCGCTGTGTGCGGCAATCGCGGGGCACATGTTCGGCCGACTCGGGCTCGTCCACCGCATTTTGCTCGGCGCTACAGCGCTCGCGACGATCACGGCGAATTTGGGCGTCGCCGCCGTCACGGCGCTCGTCCTGCTGGCGTGGGGCATCTGGGAGCACCGCCGCTCCGGCGGCGGCGGGCAGACAGTGGCGCCGCCGATTACGGTCACGGCCGAGGCGGCGACGGTCGCGCCGCCCCCGGCGGTGATGGAGTAGCCGCACCCGGGGGTGATGGAGTAGCGGCACCCGGGGGTGATGGAGTCGTTGGCCCCGGCGCGACGACGTCACGCAGCGCCCGGCGCACATCGTCGACGTTGCACGGCTTGGCGACGAACGGCACCCCCGTACGCTCGAGAAACGCGCGCTTGTCGCTGCTGAGGACGTCTCCGGTCAGAAAGATGATGCGCCGGCAGAGCGCCGGATGGCGTTGCTCCAGCTCGGCATAGAAGCCCTCGCCGTCGAGCACGGGCATGCGCGTGTCGGAGATGACGACGTCGTAGCCCGAGCCGCCGAGTCGCTCGAGCGCCGTCACGCCATCGTTGGCGGTGTCCACGACATGGCCGTCACGCGCGAGCGCCTGGGCCAGCACCTGCGCGAGCCCGAGCTCGTCGTCGACGACGAGGATCCGCTGTGGCGGCACGGGCGCCGCCTTCACCGCGTCCGCCACGCCCGTCGTCGGTGGACGCACGATCGGGAGCTCGATGCTGAAGGTGGCGCCGTCGCCCGGCGTGCTCTCGAGCGCCAGCCGGCCACCGTGCTCTCGGATGATGTTGGCGCAGAGCGAGAGACCGAGGCCAGTCCCTTCGCCCTGCGGCTTGGTGGTGAAGAACGCCTCGAACACGCGTCGCTGAAGTTCGGGCGGGATCCCGGGGCCTGTGTCGCGCACCTCGACGCGCACGCGGTCGTCGGCCACGAGCCGCGCCGTGACGGCGATCCGTTTCGGCCGCTCCTGCCGCCGCATGGCGTGATGCGCGTTGTTGATCAGATTCACAAAAACCTGGTGAAGCTGATGCGCGTCGGCCCACAGGACGGGGACATCGGGCGCCACCTCGACGCTGATGGCGACGCCGTTGGAGCGCAGCTCGTACGCCAGCAGCTCGACGGCGCCCTGAATGACCTGCCCGAGCGGCGTCGCCGTCCGCTCGGGCGGGTGCTGGCGCGCCAGCGCGAGGAAATTGCGGACGATCCGCACGCATCGCTCGGCGGCCTGATTGATGTTGGAGGCTCGCTCTACGAGCTCGGGATCGTGTTGGTCCTCCAGCAGCAGCTGCGCCTCACCCACCAGGACGGCGAGCGGATTGTTGAGCTCGTGCGCGACGCCGGCGAGCAGCGAGCCCATGGTCGCGACTTTTTCGCTTTGTAACAACCGCTCCGTCCGCTCTTTCACCGTCTCGTCGAGCGAGCGGTTCTGGACCTCGAGCTGCTCGTGCGCCGCCACGAGCTGCGCGTACAGGCGCGCGTGCTCGAGGAGCAGCACGATGAGGACGAAGCTCGCGGCCAGCAGGCCGTAGATCCGCCCGACGTAGAACCCGAGGTCGAAACGACCCGCGTTGAACACCGCCGAGAGCGCGATGTCGAAGGTCCACGCGCACATCACGACCATCAGCCAGACGTCGAGCACCGACGGCGGCCGCCGACGCTGCCACAGAATGCCGACGGCCACGAGGCTCAGCGCCCACGTGGTCGACACGACACCGAGCATGACCGCCGTGTAGGCGTTGCCGCGCATGATTGAGGGCAATACCGACTGGCCCGCGGTGGCCAGCGTCGTGACCGCCGCGGCGGCGACGAGTGCCGCGGCCGCGGTCATGCCGATCGCCGTCCGCTCGCGCTCGGCTGGGCCCGGGATCGCAGGCGCGTCGGTCCGCACGAGCGCATAGGCGATCACGCACAGCGGAAATCCGCCGTGCCAGAACATGAACAGCCATGCCGTGGTCTGCGGCCCGGCGCCGAGCAGCCCCCTCGGCGCGAACAGGCCCGGAAACGTCAGCATGTGGACCACGGCCATTGCCGCCGTGAACAAATAACCGCCGGCCAACACAAGCAGCGCGCGCGACCGCGAACCGCGGAACTGGCCGAACAGCAGCACCGCCGTGATCAGGTCATTGAGCGCGAGCGCGGATTGGTAGATGGGGATGAACGGCCACACCGTGCCGAGCGGCCGCTTCGCGAACGCGACGGCGACAATGAAGATGACGACCGACACGACGACCACGGCGCGGGCGAGGCGCGCGTCGCGGACCCCCGCCGGAAGACTCGAGACGAAGACGCGACGCGCATCCGCCTGGCGATGCTCGGCCATGGCGTCGATCTTAAATCAGTCGGCCATCGGAGTCGCCGCGGGTCCGCGCACGGCCCGCAGCACCATCCGCGACGGCGCGCCACGAAACGGCCAACCCGGCACCCACGCCGAGAAGCGGCCGGCGGTGCCGCCGGCGACGACGATGTGCAGCCGCGAGGGCTCGCTGAACTTCGGGACCGCCGCGCCGTCGATGCTCACGCAACAGTGCTCGCACACGAACGCGCGCACGTCGGCCTTCGACCAGCGGTCGGCGGCGATCGTCGCGGCGTGCTCCGGGGCGATGACGAGCAGCGTATCGCCGAGCGGCGCGACGTCGGGGCTCGCGATGACGGTGCCGGCACGCGCGACCGTGGTGAGGATCTCGCGCGCCGAGCGGCCCGTCGCATTGACCACGACCTGTGGCGCCTCGGCGGCCATCACGGCCACGGAGCTGTCGGCGGCGCCAAAGCCGTGCTCGCGCGCCAGCGAGTCCCACGGGCTCGCCTCCTCGTGCTCACCGATGCAGTAGGAATAGCGTCCCGGCTGGCCGAACGTCGACATGCTGATCACGCCGGGCCGTGCGCCGCCGATGTTGACCCACACCAGGCGCACGGCGCGCCCGATGGTGGCGTTGGCGCGAAAGCCGGCGCCGAACACCGACGCGGAGCAGTTGATCTCCAGCGTGTGCCGCACGGGACCGTTCACGATGACGAGCGGCGCCACGGCGTCCGTCGTGCCGGAGACGCCGACCAGAGCGAAGTCCGGGTCGCACATGGCTTCGACGGCCGCGAGCACGACCGGCAGATACTCGGGACGGCATCCGGCCATCACGGCATTGACGGCGATGCGCTCGACGGTGGCGCGGCCGTCGGTCGGCGCCACGAGGCCGACGAGCTCGTCGCCGGGGCGTCCGCTCGCGGTGATGGCCGCCCGCACGCGCTCGGGCGTTGGTGGCACCACGGGAAGCCCGTCGGTCACGCCACGGGCGAAGAGCTCTTCGATCGGATCGGCCGCGGGCACGAGACGCATTCTAGTCCGGATCATTCGCGACCCGAGCCGACGACTCCGACTCGCGTCGGGATGCTCGCCTGTACACCGCGCGCTCGCGTGGCCGCTGGACGATCACCGCGCGGTGAGGGATGCTGGCGTGGCATGCACGACGATGCGCATTTGAGCGACGACGGGGCCGCGGCGCTCGCCGAGGAGGCGCTTCGCCACATCAGCGACGGACACGTCGTCGGACTCGGAACGGGCCGCGCGGCCACCGCGTTCGTGCGCGCGCTCGGCGCTCGCGTCGCGGCCGGGCTCGACGTGCGCGGCGTGCCGACGTCCGAGGCAACGGCGGCGCTCGCGCGCACGCTCGGCATCAAGCTGGTGGCGCCGGACGACGTCGAGGCGATCGACGTCGACGTCGACGGCGCCGACGAGGTCGATCCCCGTGGCAATCTCATCAAGGGCTACGGCGGCGCCCTCATGCGTGAAAAGATCGTCGCGAGCCTTGCGCGGCGCTTCGTCGTGCTGGTCGGCGGCGACAAGCTCGTTCCCGTGCTCGGCAGTCGTGGACGGCTGCCGCTCGAAGTCGTGCCGTTCGCCGCCGGATTCGTGCGCCGGCAACTCGACGCGCTCGGTCATGCGGCGGTGCTGCGCGTCGTCGACGGGCGGCCCGTGACGACCGACAACGGCAACTGGCTGCTCGACGCGCGCGTCAGCGCGATGCGCGACGCCGCCGCGCTCGACGCCGGGCTGCGCGCGATTCCGGGCGTGGTGACGACCGGCCTGTTCGTTGGCCTCAGCCCGACGGTGCTCGCATGGGACGGCACCCGCACGCGCGTGCTCCGCTCCGCGAGTCCGAATTGAGGCCGCCCGCCGCTCAGTGACGTGTGTCGGTGCTCAGTGACGTGTGTCGGTGCTCAGTGACGTGTGTCGGTGCTCAGTGACGTGTGTCGGTGCTCAGTGACGTGTGTCGGTGCTCAGTGACGTGTGTCGGTGCTCAGTGACGTGTGTCGGTGCTCAGTGACGTGTGTCGGTGCTCAGTGACGTGTGTCGGTGCTCAGT
>Ga0310810_10002741_pt1 | contig 19022 bp, 13 predicted proteins | sample NCmetagenome_FD_207641 | JGI IMG/M metagenome (GOLD analysis project Ga0310810, IMG submission 207641) | Soil microbial communities from experimental microcosm in Duke University, North Carolina, United States - NC | ecosystem: Engineered > Artificial ecosystem > Soil microcosm > Unclassified ...
CACGAAGTCCTTCGGATCGCTCAACCCCGCGGACGCGAACGCGAACGTGACGCCGGCCTTCGCCAGCGCGCCAGGCCCCTTCGGTGCGTCCGCGCGCCCGCGCAGCGCATCCAGCGTTTCATCGGCGTCGGGCGCAAGCTGGCGCGGACGCAACGGGTAGTTCAGGCTGTAGATCACGTGCACGTTCTGCGCCTTGAGATCCGCCGCGACGTTCGCCGCCTCCCGCGCCCCGGTGACGATAGGCTGGAGCTTCAACTCCTTCGCCATCTTCAACGCGCGCAGGATCTCCCGTGCACGGTTCGCCTCGAATGCGACCGGCAGTCGGCCGTCGATCGCCGGCTGCATGGCGTCGAGCGCGGGATCGTCCGTTCCCTTCGTCACGCCGTAGTGCTGCGCGTCGAGGAACGCCTGCCGGACGAACGCGATTACACCCATCAGCGACTCCGGATACGCGTTCGCGCCGACGCGCGGCCGGTCCGGAAAGGAGACGTGCAACGCAACCGGTGACCTGACGACGATCAGCCCGCGCCGCCCTTCGACGATGTTCCCGATCTGCGGATCGTCCGGCGGCGCGACGACGTTGACCAGCGCGCTCTGCCCGGAGATGACGTCGCCCCACGGCAGCGCCAGCACTGAGGTCACGCCGGACGAGGCGAGCTTCGTCAGCTCCGCATCGTCGACTTTGACGGCGTCGGCCGCGCGTGCCTGCGGTTTGAGGATCAGCGCACGTTTCCAGCGCTCCAGTTCGGCCGTCGTCCGCACGTTCTGCGGCTGCGGCGGCGTCGGCTGTTCGGCCGCGCGCGTGTTGCCGAGATCGATGAGCCCGGGATACACGGTCAGACCGGCTCCCTCGATCACCGCCGCCTCCGGCGGCACGGAGACCGATGCGCTCACCGATTCGATGATGCCCTGACGGATCACGATCGTGCCGGATTCAATCGGCGCGCCGGCGGCGGTGACGATGCGGGCGCCGCGGATGGCGTAGACGTGGGGCGCATCCGCGCGAAGGGGGACGAGGGAGACGGCGGCGAGCGCCGCGAGCGGCACCAGGCGGTTCATCTCAGGGCCTCTTCGCGTAGCGCTCGTAAAGCGCGAGCTGCTTATTGTCGAGCGGCACGTCGCGGCCGGCGATGACCACGTGGGTGATGGCGGTCCGCACTTCGAGCGGGTCCCCCTTGGCGATGAAGAGATTGGCGATCTTCCCGGGCTCGAGGCTGCCGATGCGATCGGCGACGCCGAGGATCTCGGCGGCGTTGATGGTCAGGGCCTTCAACGCCTCGTCGCGCGAGAGTCCCCACCCGACCGCTTCGGCGGCGTGATAGGGAAGCTGCCGGGCGTTGGTCTCGCTCGGCACGGCGAACGCGATCTTGACGCCCGCCTTGACGAGTTCGCCGGCCGCGGCGTAGCTCGCCTGGTGCGGCATGTCCGCCCGCGTCGGCAGCGTCAATACCTGGAGGATGACGACCGGAATGTTTTTCTCTTTCAGGAGCGCGCCTTCCATCGCGGCCTCGGCGCCCGGCGCGACGATGACGAGACGGACCCCGGCGCGATCGGCGAACGCGACCGCGTCCCGAAGCTCCTGTTGCGTGCCGACCCTCGTGATCAGCGGCTGGCGCTTGTCGACAACCGGCACCAGCGCTTCAAGGACGAGGTCGCGCTGCCGGTTCGGGCCGGCGGCCTTCGCGTACGCGCGTGCATCGTCCAGCAGGCGAGCGACGCGGTCGAGTTGAATGTCCCGTTCCTTTTTCAGATCGTCATACGCGCGCTCCGGCGGCGGACCGCCGCGCCCGCCACCGCCGCCGCGTCCGCCGCCGCCGAGGCGCGGAAACTGGAATGTCACGCCGACGGACGGAGCGACCGTGCTCTCTTCCCAGGTGTAGCCGTCGAGGTTCAACACCGACGCCTGGCCGCCGAAGAGTCCGCCGCCCGGCGTCGCCGCGACCGTGGTCACGCCGTTGGCGCGCAGCACCGGAATGGCGTCGCTGTCGTTGTGAAACGCCGCGAAGGCGCGAAGGCCCGGATTGAAGTCGAGCACTTCGTTGGCGTCGCCGAAGTTGCCGGCGCCCGGATCCTCGAGGCCGACGGTGGTCTGCGCGTCGATGAAGCCCGGATAGACGTCCGCTCCCGCGGCGTCGATCACCTGCGCGCCGGACGGAACGCTGATCCCCGCGCCGAGGCTCTCGATCAGGCCGTCGCGAATCACGATGGCCCCGCGCTCGATGGGCGGCTTCGCGATCGGGAAGATCCTTGCGTTGGTGATGGCGATCACGCCGCGAGTCACGACACGGAACGGCGCAGGCGGCGAGCCAGCCGCGCCCTGACCGGTCGATCCGCTCTGGGGCCGACCAGGGTCGGCCCCTGCACCTGATGTGCCGGAGACCTCGCGCGATGTGCTGGAAACCTCGCGCGGCGCCTGCGCCGGTGCGTCGCTCGTCGAGGTCGGCTTCTGCCGCTCGCGCTCCGCCTTCTCGGCGCTGACGAGCGATTCCTTCTCGCGCGCGAGCTCGGTCAGCCGTGTCTGATCGTCGTGCCGATCGTAGTACTTCTGCCCGTCGATGTAGACGCGGTCGACGATCGCATAGGTGCTGAGCGGGTGGTGGTTCCAGATCACGACGTCGGCGTCCTTGCCGACCTCGAGCGATCCGGCGCGATTGTCGACGCGCAGCTGCTTCGCGGGGTTGATGGTCACCAGCGCCAGGGCTTCGTCTTCGCTGAGCCCGCCCCATTTGATCGACTTCGCCGCTTCGGTGTTCAGGTGCCGCGACAGCTCGGCGTCGTCCGAGTTGACGGAGGCGACGACGCCCTTTCGCGTCATCAGCGCGGCGTTGTACGGGATGGCGTCGACCGCTTCGATCTTGTACCCCCACCAGTCGGCGAAGGTCGACGCGCCGGCGCCGTGCGCGGCGATTTCCTTCGCCACCTTGTAGCCCTCGAGGACGTGCTGCAGCGTGGCGATCTTGAAGCCGAACTCGTCGGCGACACGGAGCAGCATCAGGATCTCGTCGGCGCGGTACGAATGGGCATGAACCAGGCGCTTGCCTTCGAGGATCTCGACCAGCGGCTCGAGCTGCAGATCCCGCCGCGGCGCCGTGGCCGTCTCGCCGGCCTTCTTGCGGCGGTCGAAATCCTGCCACTCCTTCTGGTAGGCCTTCGCGCGCGTGAACGCGTCGCGGATCACGAACTCGACGCCCATGCGCGTGCCCGGGTAACGCGCGGCGCCGGTGACCGGCGCGCCGGCGCCGCCGCCCCGGCGTTTTGGATTCTCGCCGAGGGCGAACTTGATGCCGGGCATCGCCCCCTCGAACGCGAACTCCTCGGCGCGGGTCTTGCCCCAGCGCAGCTTGATGACGTAGTTCTTGCCGCCGATCGGATTGGCGCTGCCGTGCAGCACGTTGGCCGTCGTCACGCCGCCGGCCAGGTCGCGGTAGACGTCGATGTCTGTCGGGTCGAAGACGTCCTCGATGCCGGTCATCGAGCTGACGGTCGTGCCGCCCTCGTTGATCGAGTCCGCGGCAATGTGGGAATGGCAGTCGATGATGCCGGGCGACACGAAGCGGCCGGTCCCGTCCACGATTTCGGCGCCGGCGGGGATGGTGACGTTGGCGCCAACCGCCGCGATCTTGCCGCCGCGCAGGACAATCGTGCCGTTCTGGATGGTGCCCTTCGTCGCCGTCAGGATCGTCGCGCCGCGAATGGCCACAATCGCATCGGCGGTACGGTTCTGCGCCTGCGGCCGTGACGCGGCCGCGGCGACGCAGATACACGTGAGCAGCAGCGCGACGGAACAGAAGCGGCGAAGCGGCATGATCATCTCCATCGAGGCGGCGGAGTTATCTCGTCTCGTCGGGGCGGGCCCGTGTGTCCGCCCGGGTCCGCCCTAGCGGTTCTCCGTGGCGGCCTTCGGCGTCTGAAAGAAGTACTGGTCGAACCACTCGACGTTATGGTCCATCGTCGCCCGGTTGCTCTTGGGCTTCGACGGACCATGGCCGACGCCGCCAAAGCCCTGGTATACGATCAGCTTCGTCGGGACGTGGTTGTCCTGGAGACCGTGATACAGCTCGAAGGCGTTGGGCAGCGGCACGCGTTGATCGGTGGCGCCGTGCTGGATGAGCGTGGGCGTCTTCGCCTGCTTGATGTATGTGATTGGGGACGTCTTCGCGTAAATCTCCGGGTCGTCCCAGGGCGTCGCTTTCAAATACTGACGCGTGAACGGCGTGATGTCCGTGTTGACGTAATACGTCATCCAGTCGGAGATGCCGGCGCCGACGGAAATCGCCTTGAAGCGCGATGCGTCGTGCGTCGCGAGGAACGCCGAGATGTAGCCGCCCTGGCTCCAGCCCATCGTCCCGACCCTGGCGGGATCGACCATGCCCTTCGCGATCAGCGAGTCGATGCCGGACAGGACGTCCCACGCGTCACCGACGCCGAGGTTGCGGACGTTCAGCGCGCGAAACTTCTCGCCGTAGCCCGCGCTGCCGCGGTAGTTCGGCTCGAGCACGAGCACGCCGCGCGGCACCCAGACGTCGATCGGATAGATGGTGCTGGTGAACGGCACGGCACGCGAGACCCCGGTCGGACCGCCGTGGATCACGACGAGCAGGGGATACTTCTTCGCCGGATCGAAATCGGCCGGCTTGTGCAGCACGCCTTCGATTGTCGCGCCGTCCTGGCTTTTCCACGACACGACGTCGAGCGTGCCGGCCGGCCAACCTGCCGTCTGCGCGTTCAGATCGGTGAGCTTCTTCGATCCGACGAACACCTCCGCCATCGACGTCGCATCTGAACGCAGCGACGCGATCGTCTCGCCGTCTTTCGAGAGGGAGAAGCTCGAGTTGACGGTCCGATCGACCGGCGACACTTTCGTGATCGCTTTGGTGTCGGGATTCAGCTTGTACAGGTACGCGTAAGTACGTGCGGACGCGGCGAAGAAGAGGCCGCCAGGTTTCCACGCGACGATCGACGGATCCTCGTCGAACGCGGACGAGACCACCGTCGGTGCGCCGCCGCTCGACGCCACGATCGCGATCAGCCCGTTGGTGTAGAAGAACGCGGGGTTCGCCATGGCGGTCTCGAAGGCGATGCGCGAGCCGTCGGGCGACCAGACCGGATGCGTGTCGGGTCCGGCCTGCGTCACCAGCGCGCGGACGGAGGCGTCGGCGACCGTGACGATCGAAATGTCCGCCGAGCCGCCGTTGGCGAGCGCCGGGTTCACCGTGTGATCGAACGCGATGCTTCGACCGTCGGGCGACCATGCGAACCTGCCGACCGTGAACGGGCCGCTCGTCAGGGTGCGCGTCGCGCGCGTGGCGACGTCGATCGTGAACAGGTGCGTCATCCGATGGTCCTGCTCGACCACCTGGAATTCGCCGTACTTCTTCTCGCGATCCTTGATCGCCGCCGTCTTCGGCTCGGTCGCGGTGTAGGCGATCGTTCGTCCGTCGGGCGACCAGGCAAAGCTGCTGACGCCGTCCTCGAGGCTGGTGAGCGCTTCGCCTTCGCCGCCTTGCGGGCTGATCAGATAGATCTGTCGTTTGTCCGTGCGGTCGGAGATGAACGCGAGCTTCGATCCGTCAGGCGCCCAGGACGGCGACTGGCTCGACTTCTTCCCGTTGGTCAGCTGCCGCGTCGAGCCGGTCGATACGTCGGCGAGCCAGATCTCTGTTTCGAAGTTGTTGTCGTCCCAGTTGGTTTCGCGGATGGTGTACGCGACCCAGCGCCCATCCGGAGAGATCTCCGGAGAACCGGCGCGCTTCAGAGAGAGGATTTGATCGGCGGTCGGGGCGACGCGCGCTGGCGCCATCGGCGCGGTCTGCGCGCTCGCCGCGGTGGCTGCGGCCAGGGCGAGACAGGCGGCGATCATCACGTTCTTCATGCACGGCAGTATAGGATCAGAGTGTGGTATAAGCGGAATTCGGGACGAGATTTTTCAAAGGAGTGTTTCATGCGCAACATGTTTGCCGGATTGACCGTCGCCGCATTCGTCGTCGCGCTCGGCGGTCCCGCCTTCGCGAAGACAGAGACCGTCAAGGGCCAGGTCGTCGACATGGGCTGTTACAACAAGGACAAGTCGAACACCGGCGTCGATCACAAGATGCCGAAGGAAACGAAGGACTGCGCTATCGCCTGCGCCAAGGACGGCCAGCCGCTCGCGCTGCTGACCGCGGACGGGAAGGTCTACCAGATTGCCGGCGGCCTCGCGGCGGACAAAAACGCCAAGCTCATCGCGCACGTCAGCCATACTGTTGAGGTCACGGGCGACGTGATGGACCACGGCGGCGGCAAGATGATGATCACGGCCGACAGCCTCAAGATGATTTCTAAGTAAGGGCCAGGAGGCCGACGTGAGGGTTGGGGGCTAGGCATCTAGCCCCCTTTTTTCGAGCTTGACTTGTTCTAGTGAATTAGTACACTAGAACACATGGCGTCCGCGGTCCCCCTCGTTTCCATCGACGCGCGCGATCGCACCCCGATCTACGCGCAGCTCGATCGCGCGCTTCGCGCCGCTATCGCCACCGGCCGTCTCCAGGCCGGCGACCAGCTGCCAACCGTCCGCCAACTCGCCGTCGACCTCAGCATCAACGCCAACACCGTCGCGCGCGTGTACGCCGAGCTCGAACGCGCCGGCGTCATCGAGACCAGGCGCGGCATCGGCTCGTTCGTCACCGCGTCGCCGCAGCAGGCGCAACCGCCCGACCACCACCGCCGTCAACTGCGCGCCTTCGTCACGCGCGTGATTGGCGATGCGGCCGCGGCCGGATTCAGCATCGACGATGTCGCCGCCGAGTTGCGCGCGCATCGCCAGAAGGGAGCATGACCGTGGCCTTGATCACCTCGCGTCGCAGCATTCAGTACAACGCGGATCCGCCGCGCGCCAACATCGTGGCGATTCTGGTGCTGCTCGGTTCCCTCGCCATCGGCGCCCTGCTGACGGTGGCCACCGGCAATCCGATCCCGATTATCGTCATGGGGATCGTAGGCGTCGTGCTGATGCAGGCGCCGCGCGTCGCCCAGCAATGGGAGCGCGCCGTCGTGCTGCGTCTGGGCAAGTTCGTCGGCCTGCGCGGCCCCGGCCTGTTCTGGATCGTGCCGTTCGTGGACACGGTCTCGTCCTGGATCGATCAACGCACGATCACGACCAGCTTCGCCGCCGAGCAGACGCTGACGGCCGACACGGTGCCGGTCAACGTCGACGCGGTCCTCTTCTGGATGGTCCACGACGCCCAGCGAGCGGCGCTCGAGGTGCAGGAGTACGCGCAGGCGGTGAGCTGGGCGGCGCAGACGGCGCTGCGCGACATCATCGGCCGCACCGATCTCACGGATCTGCTGCGCGGCCGCGAAAAGATCGAGGCCGAGCTGCAGGCGCTCATCGACCAGCGATCGAACCCGTGGGGCGTCACCGTGTCGTCGGTCGAAATGCGCGACGTCGTGATCCCGGCTGCGCTGCAGGACGCGATGTCCCGCGAGGCGCAGGCAGCGCGCGAGAAGGCGGCGCGCATCATCCTTGGCGAGGCCGAACTGGCGATCGCGCATTCCTTCTCGGAGGCGGCGAAGGAATATCAGAACAACCCGACCGCGCTGCACCTGCGCGCGATGAACATGCTGTACGAAGGGCTCAAGGAGAAGGGCGCGATGATGATCATCCCGAGTAGCGCCGTCGAGTCGATGGGCATGGGCGGGCTGATGGGCGCCGCCGCGCTGGCGCAGCAGCGGCTGACCACATCCGGCGAGGCGAAGTAGGCGCCGGTGCCTAAATGGGTCGCCATCGCCGTGATCATCGCCGTCATCGGATCGCGCGTGTCGTGGTTCCTGGAAAGGTGGAGAAGGAGGCCGTGATGTCTGAAATCTCTCCGAAGTACATCGATGCGACGAACCTCAAGGCGTTGGCCATGCTCGCGTTCGTGGGGGCCGGAGCCTACGTTGTGGTCGGCGGCCTGCCGGTGGTCGCCGGAAGTCTCGTGGTGGCGCTGGTGCTGACCGTCTATCACCACGCGCTGTGAACGCCGACGGGCTCAGAGAGGATGGCGCGACGCTCGGGCCGCGAGTGAAGGAGCGGGCATGAAACAGCCATTCGCAACAGTCATTGTCGCCACGATGCTCGCGGTCGCACCGACGCCCGCCGTTCCGCTCGAGCCGGTCACGGCCATGGTGGATGCGTTCCGCACGCACAGCGTGGTCGCCGTCACCGCCGGCCACGGCGAGGCGCGCGGCTACGCGTTCATGCAGCTGCTCATCCACGATCCCCGCCTCATCGCGGCGATCAACGACATCGTCATCGAGGAGGGCAGCGCGCGCTTTCAGGAGGTCGCGGACCGCTTCGTCCGCGGCGAGAGCGTGCCGATGGAGTCGCTCCGGCACGTGTGGCGCGACACCACCCAGCCGGGACTCGGCTATGACCGCCAGTGGGAGGAGTTCTTTCAGGTCATGCGCGCGGTGAACGCGTCGCTGCGGGCGACGCACAAGGTTCGCGTCCTGCTGGGCGATCCGCCGATCGAGTGGGAGCACGTCGCGACGCCGGAGGAACATCGCCGGTGGATCGAGATGCGCGACACGTTTCCCGCGGATCTGATCCAGCGCGAGGTGATCGCCAAGGGCCGGCACGCGCTGCTCACCTACGGCTCGATGCACTTCCAACGGAAGAACCTGATCGCGAACTACGAATCGGAAGGGCCGGCAGAGACGATCGTCAGCCGCCTGGAAAACAAATGGGCCGCGAAGGTCTTCACGATCTTTACGGCCGACGTCTCGTCGCTGCAACCGGACGCCGCCGAGTGGCCGTCGCCGAGTCTTGCCCTCATTCGAGGGACCGTGCTCGGCGCCGCCGATTTCACGACGTACTACCCGTCTGAAGGCATGGGCCGCTTCCCGATCAAGAACGGCCAGCCGGATTTCTCCACGCCAATCCCTCGCGATCAGTGGAAGACGCTCCGCGCGGAGGATCAGTTCGACGCCGTCTTGTACATGGGAAAAGGATCGTCCCCTCGGGTCGATCTCGATCCGGCGCGGTGCGATGAGAAAGCCGAATTCCAGGAGCACCTGCGGCGCATGGCGGTGTCGGGGCTGCCGCCTCCGGAGACCGAGCGCCTGAGAAGACTCTGCGGCCTGTGAACCGATCGCGCGGCGGCGCGTAGTACCGTCATGCTCGATTCCTGGCTGCAGGACGTCCGCTACGCCGCGCGGCTCCTCCGTCGCAACCCGCTGTTCGCGCTGACGGCCGCTGCCTCGCTGGCGATCGGCATCGGTGCCAATACCACCATCTTCACGATCGCCAGCGCCCTGTTGTTCAAGACGCCGATCGGCGTCGTCGAGCCCGGACGGCTGGTCGACGTCGGCCGCAGCCAGGACGGCAGCGGCTTCGACAACGGCTCCTATCCCAACTACCTCGACCTTCGCGCGCGCAACACCGTGTTCACTGACATCTACGCCTACAAGCTGGGCGCGGAGCCGATGAGCCTTGGCGGCGCCGACGGCGCCGAGCGGATCTTCGGCGACATGGTGTCGACCAACTACTTTGACACTCTCGGCGCGCGTCCACAGATCGGCCGGCTGTTCGCGTCCGCTGACGGCAATCAGCCTGGCGCGACGCCATTCGCCGTCCTCAGCCACCAGTTCTGGAAGCGCCGGTTCAACGGCGATCCGGCCGTCGTCGGCCGGACGCTGCAAGTGAACGGACACCCGCTCACCGTCATCGGCGTGGCTCCCGACGGATTTCACGGGACGACGGTGTTGACCACAGACGTCTGGGTGCCGATCACGATGGTGGGCGAGTTGTCGCCGCGCCGCTCCGGGTCGATCCTGACCAGTCGTGAAAGCGTGTGGCTCGTGATGGGCGCGCGTCTCAAACCCGGCGTCTCCATCGGACAGGCGCAGGGCGAGTTGACGAGCATCGCGCGCGCGCTCGAACAGGAATACCCCGACGCGAATCGCGGCAAGGGCCTGCGCGTCGCCGCATCGGCTCCCATTCCCGGCAACGGCGCCCCCGTCGCCGCGTTCATGGCGGTGCTGATGGGCATCGTCACGCTGGTGCTGGCGATCGCCTGCGCGAACGTCGCAGGTGTGCTGCTGGCGCGCGCGTCGGCACGGCGGCGGGAGATCGCGGTGCGCCTGGCGATCGGCGCCGGTCGCGGCCGGCTCATTCGCCAGATGCTCGTCGAGTCTTCGCTGCTGTTTCTCGTCGGCGGCGCCGCGGGCCTCGCGCTCGCGCGCGGTCTGACGACGACGCTGGTATCGCTGCTGCCGGCACTGCCGCTGCCGCTCGACGTGACGCTGCCGCTCGACGCGCGGGCCATGGCCTTCACGCTCGCGCTGTCGCTGGGCGCGGCGGTCCTATCGGGCCTGGCGCCGGCGTTCCATGCGTCGCGGGCGGAGGTCGTCGGTGGGCTGAAGGCAGACGCGCAGGGCGGGCCCGAGCGCATGCGCCTGCGGAACGCGTTCGTAATCAGCCAGGTGGCGTTCAGCATCGTCCTGGTCGTCGGTGCGGGGCTGTTCGGCCGCGCGCTGCAGCGGGCCGCGACGATCGATCCCGGTTTCGATCCGCGCGGCCTGGAGCTCGCGTTCCTCGATCTCTCGCTGAGCGGCTACACCGAGACCACGGGCCCGGTCTTCGCGCAGCAGGTCGTCGAGCGCGTGCGCGCGCTGCCAGGCGTCGAGAGCGCGACGGTCTCGGCGGTGATGCCCCTCGGGATGGGCCGCATGGGCCTCGGCGGGCTGTCGCTGCCGGGCGCGCCGATGCCGACTGATCGCCGCGGACCGCCGCCGCCGGGCTGGCTCAAGGCCGACTGGAACGTTGTCGAGCCGGACTATTTCAAGACGATGAGGATGCCGCTGGTCAGGGGCCGCGACTTCACCGCCGCCGATCGCTCCGGCGCGCCGTACGTCGTGATCGTCAACGAAACGGCGGCGCGGCAGATGTGGCCGAACCAGGATCCGCTCGGCAAGGTGCTGGTGCATCACGTCGATCGCCGCGGCACGCCGGACTCGTCGCGGCCGATGATCGTCGTCGGCGTGGCGAAGGACGCCAAGTACGCCTTCCTCGGCGAGGAGCGGACCGGGTTCGTCTACGTGCCGATGCAGCAGCAGTACATGCCGCGCACGACGATCGTCGCGCGCGCGTCCGACGGCCGCCGGCTGGCCGCCGACATCCGGTCGCTGCTCGGTTCGATGAACCCGAACGTGCCGGTGGTCAACGCGCAGACGTTCGAGGAGTACGCCTCGCTCGGCCTCGTGCCCCAGCGCATCGCCGCGTCGGTTGCCGGCAGCCTCGGCGTGATTGGCCTGCTGCTCGCGGCGATCGGCATCTACGGGGTGACCGCGTACATGGTGACGAGCCGCACGCGCGAGATCGGGATCCGGATCGCGCTCGGCGCGCAGCAGGGCAACGTCGTCAGGATGGTGCTGCGGCAAGGCATGACGTTGACGCTCGCGGGCGCGGCGATCGGCCTCCTGCTCGCCGCCGCCGCCGGCCGGCTGCTGGGATCGCTGCTGTTCGGCGTCGGCGCGACCGATCCGGTCACGTTCATCGGATCGGCGGTACTCGTCGTCGCGATCGGTCTGGCGGCCTGCTACGCGCCGGCGCGCCGCGCGACGGAGATCGACGCGATGGAAGCGCTAAGGTACGAATAACGCTTAGGGCTGAGGGCTCAGGGCTGGGGGCTCGAGCCGGTTCCACCTGCGCGCTTCACGACCGTCACGGTCACCGACGACGGGTACAACTTCGAGTGGTGCACGGCGTTGTGCGCGACGACCCCTTTGCTCTCGTCGTAGTTGTTGCCGCCGGTGTTCAGGTTCCGATCGAAGCGCGGGAAGTTGCTGCTCGACACTTCGATGCGCAGCTTGTGGCCGGCGGCGAAGTAGTTGCTCGTCGTCAGCGGCTGCAGCGTGACCTTGTAGACCTTCCCGGATTCCATCCACGCGAGCGGTTTGTCGTAGCCGTCCCGGTACCGCATCCGTTGAATCGATTCGTCGAGATTGAACGCGCGGCCGTCGGGGTACACGTCGAGCACCTTGACGGTGAAGTCGGTGTCCTTCGCGTCGGACGAGACGTATAGCGTCGGCACGATCGGCCCGCTGACCTCGGTCCCTTCCTTGAACGCGTCGCTCGTGTAGACCAGGATGTCGTCGCGCGCTTCCATCCGCCGCTGATCGAAGGCGCCGGCCTGCACCGCCGTGCCGGTGCAGCAGACGTTGCCGCCGTACGACAGCACGGGGTTGAGCGGATCGTAGGTGAACGCGTCGGGCTTGTCGGCATCCGGCGCCGCGGTCGCGAGCGCACCGTCGCCGTTCAACGTATTCGCCTTCCCGCCGCTGCCGAGATAGAAGGTGAGCGGCTGCGCGCCCGCGGGCGGCCACGTGTCCGCTGTCTGCCATTTGTTCATCCCCATCGTGTAGTACGTGACCTTCGGCCTCTCGATCGTCGCTGTCGGCAACTCGTCTTTCAAAAACCGATCGAAGAAGCCGTAGACGATCTCGTGGTAGTCGAGGCGAGCGTCGCCCATGCTGGTCGGCGATCGCGCGCGGCGCCGTCGCGCGCACGTGGTTGTAGAGCGCGAGGTTCGGCCCGACCGACACGTCGTACCAGGACATGAACCACAGCCCGGGCACGTTCAGCTTCTGATCGTCGTGATAGAGACCGCCGCGGTACCAGGCCGGATCGTTCGGTGCGCGCTGGATCATCCGGCCGCCGGTCTCGACCGGCATCGCCGACTCGAAGATGCCGCGCGGGCCGTCGACGTTCTTGATGATGTCCTGGGTCGGCAGATGCCAGAGCGCCTTCGACCAGTCGACGGGCGGCGCGTGCTCGGCGAGATCGAACGCCTTCGAGGCGCGGATCAGATCCTGCTGGCTGGTATTCGGAGGAAACATCGGCCGTACCTGATTCTGCTCGCCGTAGAGCCAGGCGATGAACAGCATCTGCACCGCGCCGCCGCGGTACCAGTTGCCCTGCTCGTAATACGGACCGACGCGGCCGACGCCGGCGCCGAAGCCCTGCACGTTCATCGCGGCGTAGCCCGGATGGCCGAGCGCGGCGACACCCATCTGATACTCGGCCGTCGAGGAGCAGCCGGTCGTGCCGATCTTGCCGTTGGACCACGGTTGCTTCGCCAGCCAGTCGACGGTGTTGTAGCCGTCGGTCTTCGATCCGAGGATGTCGTAGTTGCCTTCGGAGAAGAAGTGGCCGCGCTCGTTCTGCACGACGTAGGCGTAGCCGCGCTTGACCGCGGTCAGCTGCGCGGTCATGTCGGCCGGCACGCCGTTCTGGATGTCCCAGAAGTTGAAGTTGTACGGCGTCCGCACCCAGATCACCGGTACCTTGCCCGTCGCGTTCTTCGGCCGGTAGATGTCGGTGGCAAGCCGCACGCCGTCGGGCATCGGCATCATCACCTTGCGCTCGACGATGGCGATCGACTGGAGCTCGTTCTCCGTATCGATGCGGCGCTGCTTGTCGGCGGCGCTGAGCGGGCCCTGCTGCGCGTTCAGCAGCGCGCCCGCGCCGGCGGCCGCAATGAGCGTGGCCAGGATCAGGTGGCGGAAGGCGTTCTTCTTCATAGGCAGATGATACGCCTGCTAGAAGGCAAGCCAAACTGCGCTGCCCACGTTTGCCGTTGACGAGGCGACGGATCGATCCTATCGTCGTTGGCCATCGACTCGAGGAGGGCAACGATGGCGACGATCACGATCAACGGAGTCACAATCGATCCGACCGCTGAGTCCGACGCGCTCGAGGGTGCGAGCCTGCTTTCCGCCAATGCACGCGACTCGGACTACCTGCTCGTCCAGACCAACGGTCCGTTGACACAGGCGCAGCGCGCGAAGCTGGAAAAGACAGGCGCGAAGATTCTGGAGTTCGTTCCGCAGGACACGTATATCTGCCACTACACGGGCACGTCCCTTGTGAAGATTCGTGCGCTGCCGTTCGTGACCTGGGCGAACACGTACCTCCGAGGTTTCAAGATCAATCCGGCGCTGCTCCCCGGCGCGGGCGCCCCGGGGCCGCAGGGACTGATGGAAGCGGACGCCGCGGCGTCCGGGTCGCTGGATCGCACGCCGAACCGCGTGGACATCGTGCTTCACCGCAACGCACGGGCGGCGACGGTGCGCGCGAAGATCGCCGCTGCCGCGGGCGTCGATCCTGACGACGTCACGATCAGCGGCAACAAAGTGCGCCTGACGGTGGCGGAACGGGCCCTGCCGAAACTGGCGGAGATCGACGCGGTCCGCAGCATCGAGCGCGTGTCGCCCAAGAAACTCCAGAACAACATCGCGCGCGACATCATTCGCGTCGGCGTGCCGCTGGCTGACGCGACGGTCCTCGAAGGGGAGGGTCAGATCGTCGCCGTATGCGACACCGGCCTGGACAGGGGATCGACCACCAATGTGCATCCCGCGTTTGCCGGCCGCGTCAAGAAGCTCTATGCGCTCGGGCGGCCGGGAAAGAAGAACGATCCAGACGGGCACGGCACGCACGTCGCCGGCTCGGTGCTGGGCGACGGCAACTCGACGACGCTCGGTGTCAAGGTGCGCGGCACTGCCCCCAAGGCCAAGCTGGTGTTGCAATCCGTTCTCGACGCGGAAGGCGGGCTGGGCGGCCTGCCAGCGAACCTCGGTACGTTGTTCGAGAAACCGTACACGACCGACAAGGCGCGCGTGCACTCCAACTCGTGGAGCAATATCACGGGAGACGGTCAATACAATTCCGAGTGTTTCGAACTGGACGACTTCGTCTGGAACCATCGCGACCTGGTGATCTGTTTCGCCGCCGGCAACGAGGGCATCGATTCGGACGCCAACGGCATGGTCGATTTGAATTCGATCAAACCGCCGAGCACCGCGAAAAACTGCATCACCGTGGGCGCGACCGAGAACAACCGACCGACAAAAACCTGGACGTACGGCAGCGCATGGCCCAGCGATTTCCCCGCACCTCCCCTCAAAACGGATCGTGTCGCCAACAACCCCGAGGGTCTGGTCGCGTTCAGCAGCCGGGGGCCGACCCACGATCAGCGCATCAAGCCCGATGTCGTGGCGCCCGGCACCTTCATTCTGTCCACCCGGTCGCGCGATGCGTCCGATGATGGCTGGGGCCTGTCAAACGACCCGTTGTACTTCTTCGAGGGCGGCACGAGCATGGCCACTCCGCTGGTCGCGGGCTGCGCGGCGGTCTTGCGCGAGTTCGCGATCAAGAAGAAGTCCATCGCCAAGCCGAGCGCCGCGCTGATCAAGGCGCTGCTGATCAACGGCGCCCGCAACATCGGCGGGCAGTACGTGCCGAGCGAGGCGGGTGTGATTCCGAACATCCATCAGGGCTTCGGCCGCGTCGACGTCGCCGCCATCACCGGCTCGACGAAGCTGCTGGCCGTCAACGACGAGGCGACGGCGCTCGACACCGGGCAGGAACAGACGGTGACGGTCACCGTGCCGGCGGGCGCCGCCGCGATCAAGGTGACGCTGGTCTGGACCGACCGGCCCGGCGAAGGCCTGCAGAACGATCTGGATCTCATCGTTCGCGCGGGCGGCTCCGAGCGTCACGGCAACCAGGCGGCGAACGCCACCGCATTCGACCGCACCAACAACGTCGAGCAGGTGATCTGGGACCACCCGCCGGCGGGCAGCATGGACATCGTGGTCCGCGCGTTCCGCGCGGCGCAGTTCAAACAGAAGTACGCGCTGGTCGCGCGCGTCCTGTAACACACAAAAAAACCCGCGGGCACCTTCCGGCACCCGCGGGTTTCACGAATTCTGAATTCTTGATTCCGAATTCTTAATTCTAGTAGCGGTAGTGGTCCGGCTTGTACGGCCCGTCGACCGGTACGCCGATGTAGTCGGCCTGATCCTTGGACAGTCTCGTCAGCTTGACGCCGAGGTGATCGAGGTGCAGGCGCGCCACCTGCTCGTCGAGGTGCTTCGGCAGCATGTAGACCTTCTTCTCGTACTTGCCGGTGTTGGCGTGCAGCTCCATCTGTGCGATCACCTGGTTGGTGAATGACGCCGACATCACGAAGCTGGGATGGCCGGTCGCGCAGCCCAGGTTCAGCAGACGCCCTTCCGCGAGGACCATCACGCTGTGGCCGTCGGGGAACTTGAACTCGTCGTACTGCGGCTTGATGTTGATCCGCTCGACGCCCTTGTACTTCTTCAGCCCGGCCATGTCGATCTCGTTGTCGAAATGGCCGATGTTGCCGACGATCGCCTTGTCCTTCATCTTCGCCATGTGGTCGGCGGTGATGATGTTGTGGTTGCCGGTCGCCGTGATGAAGATGTCCGCGTCCTTGATCACGTCGTCGATCGTCGCGACCTGATAGCCTTCCATCGCCGCCTGCAGCGCGCAGATCGGATCGATCTCGGTGACGATGACACGCGCACCCTGGCCGCGCAGCGCCTGCGCGCATCCCTTGCCGACTTCGCCGAAGCCGAACACCACCGCGACCTTGCCGCCCAGCATGACGTCGGTCGCACGGGCAAGACCGTCCGGCAGCGAGTGGCGGCAGCCGTAGATGTTGTCGAACTTGCTCTTGGTCACCGAGTCGTTGACGTTGATGGCGGGGAAGAGCAGCGTGCCCGCCTCCATCATCTGATAGAGACGGTGGACACCGGTCGTCGTCTCCTCTGAGACCCCGCGCAGCGACGAGGCGATGCGCGTGTAGCGCCCCTTGTCCTTCGCGATCGACTGGCGAATCGTCTCGAGGATGACGCCCCATTCTTCCGGATCCTTCTCGGCGTTGAACGCGGGCACGACGCCGGACTTCTCGAACTCGACGCCTTTGTGCACCAGCAGCGTCGCGTCGCCGCCGTCGTCCACGATCAGGGTCGGGCCGCTGCCGTCGGGCCACTCGAGCGCCTGCTCCGTGCACCACCAGTATTCGTCGAGCGTTTCGCCCTTCCACGCGAACACCGGCGTGCCCCTGGGGTTGGCGACGGTGCCGCCGTTCTCCGGACGGCCGACCGCGACCGCCGCCGCGGCGTGATCCTGCGTCGAGAAGATGTTGCACGAGACCCAGCGCACGTCGGCGCCGAGCTCGACGAGCGTTTCGATCAGGACGGCGGTCTGAATCGTCATGTGCAGGCTGCCCATGATGCGGGCGCCGGCGAGCGGCTTCTTCGCGCCGTGCTGTTTGCGCAGCGCCATCAGGCCGGGCATCTCCTGCTCGGCGAGGCGCATTTCCTTGCGGCCGAACTCGGCCTCCGCGAGGTTCCGGACCTTGAACGGTTCACGCCCTGCCGCCTTGGCGGCTTCGTACGGGTGCATCTTCTCGATCACTGTTGCCATTATGTTCTCCTGCCTGTTGCGACGAATAATCCCGGACCCTTCGCGCGTGCGTCCGGGGGAAGTGCGACGAATCTGATCTGTTCGAAACCGGCTTCCTGAAACATGCGTCGGACATGGTCGTCGCTGAACCCCAGCCACACGTGCCCCATCTGCTGGCGGTAGCTCTCGCGATCGTGCGGCAGCATGTCGACGATGACCGCCTGCCCGTGCGGTTTGAGGACGCGGGCCACTTCGGCCAGCGCGCGCTGCGGCTCCGGCACGTGATGCAGCACCAGCATCAGCGTCGCGGCGTCCAGCTTCGCATCGTCGACCGGCAGCGCCTCGAGCTCGCCGCGCCGGAGGTCGATGTTGTCGAAACCGTGCAGCCGCTTCTTCGCGGCCTGCAGCATCGCCGCCGACGAGTCGACCGCGATCACCCGCTCGACGAACGGCGCCAGAGCGGTGCTGACCTGTCCGGTGCCGCAGCCCAGATCGCCGACGGTCCAGTCGCTCTGCGCGAAGGCGGCCAGCGCCACGAGATGAAAACGATCGCCGAAGAGATCGTCGCGCACGCGATCCCACTGGCCGGCGGACGAAGAAAAGAACTCCTGCGATTTCGTCCGCCGCTCGGCAATCGCTGCCTGCAGGCGCCGTTGATCCTGCGCCGCGGCCGGGGACGATCCGACCTGTTCGCGGACGAGCGCCCAGAGACGCCGCGCGGACGCGTCGAGGTCCTCGCGGGTCATCGCGTAGAGGTTGCTCGTGCCCTCCGCCCGCGACGCGACCCAGCCGCTGTCGGCAAGCGCCTTCAAGTGCCGGCTGACCGTCGACTGCGGCAGCTGCACGACGCCGCAGAGCTCGGACACCGTCAGCTCGTGACGCTCGAGCAGCAGCAGAATCCGGCTGCGCGTCGTGTCCGCGAGAGAGGCGAGATGATCGAGGATTGCCGGGGCCTTGCCATTCATCCGTATAACCGGATAAAAGGATATATCGATGTCGGGCTCGGGGTCAAGGGCGGTGTCAGAATGGGCGGGTGAGCTCACCCGCTTCTCAGCAGGCCGACATTCCACGCGTATCGCGCGACGAGCTGGTTCGTGCCCTGCGGGAGCGGCGCATCACGCTGGTCGACGTCCTGTCGCCCGAGACCTTCGCCGGGATGCACATTCCCGGCGCGATCAATCTGCCGGTCGCGGACATCGCGCGCCGCGCCGGCGCGCTGCTCCCCGATCGATCCGCGCCGATCGTCACCTATTGCGGCGGTCCCACCTGACCGTTGGGCGAGCAGGCCGTGAGCCTGCTTCGTGATCTCGGGTATTCGAACGTCCGTCACTATCCCGGCGGGTTGACGGAATGGTTCGAGCTCGAGGCCGCGTCCCGCACGCCGCACCTCGCACCCCGCACCGCGAGCACTGCCGCCGGCCTGCCGCATCTGGAGCACCGCACGTCGCACGTCGCACACGGCGGCTCGCTTGTCGGCCGCCGCACACTGTCGTCGCGATTCGTCGACGCGCTCGCGGACCGTTCCGTCGGCGCCTTGTTCGCGCTCTGGATCGAGATCGTGGTCGGCTGCGGCGTCGTCTACTGGCTGGCCGCGTGGACGTCACCGCGCTTCGCGCTGATGTCGGGCGGGCAGCCGATTGCGAGCGGTCCACGCGGGCTCCTGCCGGCGCTGTATTTCAGTGCGGTCACCGCGACTTCTGTCGGCTACGGCGACATCGTGCCGGCCGGGGCCGCGCGCATCCTCGCCGTCGCCGAAGGGATCGCCGGCCTGATTCTGTTCGGC
>Ga0310810_10002742_pt1 | contig 19022 bp, 15 predicted proteins | sample NCmetagenome_FD_207641 | JGI IMG/M metagenome (GOLD analysis project Ga0310810, IMG submission 207641) | Soil microbial communities from experimental microcosm in Duke University, North Carolina, United States - NC | ecosystem: Engineered > Artificial ecosystem > Soil microcosm > Unclassified ...
CCCCGGGAAGCGACGGCGCCCACCGGCAAGCCGGTGGGCGCCACCACGTGATTGCCGACCGATCGAAGCTCAGGCGACCGGCCGCCGGGGCCTCAGACCATGCCGCGACCGGTCCGAGTGCGCCCGGTGAGGGCGTTCCATGCCACCACCGCGATGACCGCGCCGATGACCGAGGTGACGATCGAGCTGAGGTCGAGCGGGCCGTCGATCGGGTTGGTGCCGAACAGCGCGCCGGCAAGGAAGCCGCCAACGAGGGCGCCCACGATGCCGAGCACGATGTGCCCGACGATGCCCATGCCCTCATCGCCACGGACGAGGAAGCCGGCGAGATAGCCGGCGATGGCGCCGAGCACGATCCAGGCAATGATGCTCATTCAGTAACCTCCGTCCCTTCGTCGGTTGGATGTCCCACTGGGGACTGCGGCCACTCTGGGCGGGACGAGGGCGGTCGACGACTACGCGCGCTGCGCGTCGCGTTGCAATCGCCTGCAACTCGCGCGCAGGCCTAGATGCGGATGACGAGCTCCAGGGGGCCGTCGCGCCGGAGCACTTCCGCGCTCGTGGTCGTGCCGCGCCAGCGATGGAACAAGAGGTCCACGGTGCGCTCGCCGACGCGCAGCTCGTGCACGGTCACCTTCCCGAGCCACGAGGGCAGGTGCGGCCGGTCCAGCTCCAGCACATCGCGGGCCGCGTCCGCATGCATGCCGAGCATCGTCTGCAGCAGCGACAGCGCCGTCGCCGCCGACCACGCCTGGGGCGAGCACGCCACGGGGTAGGGGACGGGCACGTCCGCGAGACCGCGGTCGAAGCCGCAGAACAGCTCGGGCAGCCGGAAGTCCGGCGAGTGCTGGGCCGCCTCGAAGATGCGCGTGGCGACGCGATCCGCGGCATCGTGCCGTCCGGCGCGCTTCATGCCGGCAGCGATCAATGCGTTGTCGTGCGGCCAGACCGTCCCGGTGTGATAGCCGACCGGGTTGTAGCCCGGCTGGCCCGAGGCGTACGTCCGGATGCCCCAGCCGCAGTCCATCGTCGGGTCGAGCAGGCGATCGACGACCGCGTTGACGCGCTCGGGGGCCACGATCCCGCTCCACAGGCAGTGCCCCGGGTTCGAGGTGATGGTCCCGACCTGGCGCTTGTCGCGATCGAGCGCGATCGCGTAGAACCCGACGTCGTCCATCCAGAACGCCTGCTCGAATCGTCGCTGGAGCTCGGCGGCTTCCGCCGCCAGCTTCTTCGACAGCTCGGGCTCGCCCAGTCGCTCGGCGAGGTTGGCGAGGCGGCGCTTCGCGTCGTAGACGTAGCCCTGGATCTCGACCAGCGCCATCGGCGCCGAGGCGAGCTCTCCGTCGCGGTGACGGATCGCGTCGCCGGAGTCCTTCCAGCCCTGGTTCAGCAGGCCCGCGGGCGTACGGCGCTCGTATTCGACGAAGCCGTCGCCGTCGCGGTCGCCCCAGCGGTCGATCCACTCGAGCGCGGCCAATGCGTTCGGCCAGAGGGAGCGCACGAGCTCGAGGTCGCCGGTCCAGCGATAGGTCTCGTCGAGGAGGATCAGCCACAGGGGCGTCGAGTCGATGCTGCCGTAGTACGGCCGATGTGGCAGCTCGCCCGTGCGCGCGAGCTCGCCCACGCGCAGCTCATGCAGGATCTTGCCGGGCTCCATGTCCCGCTCCGGGTCGTCCTCGGTCGCCTGCCAGTCGGCGAGCACCCGCAGCGTCTCGCGCGCGACGTCGGGCATGAACGGGAGGATCTGGAGCGAGGTGATGATGCTGTCGCGCCCGAACAGCGTCGCGAACCAGGGCACGCCGGCCGCCACGTAGTGCTCGCCGCGCAGCGGCCCGTCGTTCCGGAGCAGGCGCAGGTCGGCGATGCTTCGCCGGACCGCGAGGTCCAGCAGCTCGCCGTCGGAGCGGATCCGGGCACAGCGCTCGTTCCAGCTGCCGTACTCCTCCTCGGCGACGCTGGGCTCGGCGATCGCGGGCCTGCCCTCTGGGCCGCCGCTCGCATCCGGCCCACCGGCGGCATCCATCGCCCCGCCCGCGACGGATCGGGCGAGCCGGGCCGGCGTCTCCTCGAGTGGTCGCGGGGCGCCGGGGATCGGTCGCAGGTCCGTCGCGACCTCCCAGCGGATACCGTCTCGCGCCCCCGGCTCCACGTCGAGCACCCAGTGGATCCCGACCGAGCCCTCGACGCCGCCAACTCCGTCGGCATTGCTCGGCTGCACCTCGCCCCGGGTAAAGGAGACCAGGGTCCGTCGGAGCAGCCCATCGAGGCCCTCGTACGCGAAGACCAGTGACTCGGGCGTCGCCTCGGTCGGCAGGTATGTCCCGCGGCGTTTCCGGACCCGGCCGCGGACCTCGAAGATGTCCGCGTCGTCGACGTCGAGCTGGAGGTCGAGCTCGACGCGCTGCGCCTTCGAGCTGTAGTTCGTGACCTCGATCCGCTCGGCAAGACCGCCAGCGATCCAGCGCCGGCGCATGACCGAGATCGCACGCATCGCGAGGGCACCCTGCTGATCGGACTTGGTCGCCGGATCGCGCCGGAGCTCGGGGTTGGTCAGCTGGATCGTGCTGATGTGGTTGGACGCCGATTGCGCCCGGAGCAGCGTGGGCCGCACCCCGTTGATGCGCAGGACGGCGCACGACAGGACGCGCGTGTCGAGGTCATACAGGCCGAGGCCGCGCGAATCGGGATGGATGTCGCCGAACGGGTCGGTCAGGAGGAACAGGTTGCCGTGCTTGAGCACGCCGACGCCGCCCAGGTCCGTGGCGGCGACGATCGCCGGGTGCGGCGGGGGGAGCTGGATGGCCAGTGTCGCACGGTCGGCGCGATCGACGAGGGGCTGCGCCACGCGGGAATCATGCCCCGCCTGCCCGGACCTGTCATCGCCGCCGCAATGCCAACCCGGCCCCGGGGCATCGCAGCGCCGAAACAGCGGCCCGCGTGACATCCGACTGCAAGCCGCCGTTCCAGCACCGTAGCGTCTCGCCGAAGCGCGGCTCCATAGGCTCGGACTCCCTTCCGGGACCGGAAGCAGAACGGAGAACAGGAGCCATGCGCACCCCCATGACGACGGCACCGGGGGCACGAACCCTGGTCTGGCACCTCGAGGCAGGCGGCTGGACCCAGCCGGAAGCAAGCAACCTCGTCGCCCTGGTCCACGGCCTCCGACCGGTTCGCGCCGGCTGGTCGATCCGTGAGATCGAGCACCTCCGATTCCTGCAGGCGATGGTGAACAGCGGCCGGATCCCTCGCTAGTCGATGACCGGTTCCGCGCGCCGGCTGCCCGAACATCGCACCCGCGTCCGGCTCTCCCCGCGCACGCGCGCTGCGATCGCGGTGCGCGAGCTTGAGCGCGAACGCCCACGCCGGCTGCCGATCTTCCGGATCGCGCTGGTGCTGTTCCTGTGCGCCGTCATCGGCATCGTCTCGATGGGTGGCGTGGTCGCGATGGTCGGCGCGAACGTCATCGGTTCGCTCGCCGGTGACCTGCCCGATCCCGCCGCGCTGACAGGCCTCGATTTTGCCCAGCCCACGGTCATCTACGACCGCACCGGAAAGATCGAGCTCGCGCGGTTCGAACGCGAGAAGCGCCGCGTCGTCGCGTTCGACGAGGTGCCCAAGCTCGTCCTCGACACGACGACCGCGGCGGAGGACCGGACGTTCTGGGAGAACGACGGCTTCGACCTCGGCGCGATCGTCGCCGCGGCTGTCCAGAACGCGACCGGCGACGGCGCGATCGAGCGCGGCGCCTCGACGATCACCCAGCAGCTCGTGCGCGCGCGACTGCTTCCGGCCGAGGTCTCGCAGGGCAACGACCGCTACCTGCGCAAGGTGCTCGAGCTCCTGCAGGCGTCGCGACTGACGGCCGCCTTTCCCGGCGAGCGGGGCAAGGAGCAGATCATCACCGCCTACCTCAACCAGATCTACTACGGGCACCAGGCCTTCGGCATCGCCGCGGCGGCACAGATCTATTTCGGCGTTACGGACCTCGAGAAGCTGACGCTCGCCCAGGCGGCGCTCCTCGCCGGGCTGCCGAAGGCGCCGTCGACCTACGACCCGTACAAGTACGCGATCAAGGATGACCAGGGTCGGCTCGTCGTCCCGATGGACGCCCCGCCCGTCGCCCGGCGCGACTACGTGCTGCACGGGATGTCGACGGCTCGCTGGACGCAGGTCAGCCCGGATCAGCTCGCTGCGGCGCTTTCGGAGCCGGTGGTGCTCGCCGGCGAGACGCCGTCGAAGATGCGCGCCGGCCATTTCTCGTGGGCCGTCCACGACCAGCTCCAGCAGATCCTGGGCAGCGCCGAGGCGATCGAGACCGGCGGGTACAAGGTCATCACCACGCTCGACTGGACCGCGCAGCGGCTCGCCGAGCGCGTCATGTACGCGGCCGCGATCATCCCGAACCTGCCGGCGAAGCAGGCCGCCAGAGAGATGGACCGGCTGAAGCTGAGCCGCGAGGACCGCCATTGGGTCAACGGCCTGCATGGCAAGGACCTGCACGACGCCGCGCTGGTTGCGCTCGACTACCGAACGGGTGACGTCCTCGCCTATGTCGGCAGCGCGAGCTACGACCGGACCGACCTGGCGAGCAAGCGCTTCCAGCCGCAGTTCGATGCGGCGGCCGCACCGCGCCAGCCCGGATCCGCGTTCAAGCCGGTCGTCTACGCAACGGCGTTCGACGAGGGTGTCCTGACGCCGGGCAGCCTGCTGCTCGACATCTCCACCGACTTCGGGGGCTGGACGCCCAAGGACGCGGATCGGTTCGAGCGCGGCCCGGTACGCGTCCGGCAGGCCCTCCAGCAGTCGCTGAACCTGCCCGCGATCCGTGCGCTGGAACGTGCCGGCAACGAAGGCGTCGCTGCCGTCGCGGAGAAGCTCGGAATCCAGTTCCTGAACGGCCGGAAGGCGTTCCTCCAGGCCGGCCTGGCCGGGGCAATCGGGACGGTGGAGACGAAGCCGATCGAGCTGACCTCGGCCTTCGGCGCCTTTCCCAACGGCGGGGTGCACGTCCCGACCCGGATGATCCTCCAGATCATCGGCCCGGACGGCTCGCCCACCTACACCGCGCCGAAGCCGAAGGGGGTCCAGGCGGTGTCGCCGCAGGCCGCGTTCCTGATCTCCGACATCCTGAACGGCAACACCGACATGCACCAGAACCCGATCTGGGCGAGCACGCTCGAGCTGCGCAACGGGCCGGGCGGGAAGCGACGGCCGGCGGCCGTGAAGACCGGTACCGCCGATAACAACATGGACTTCGGCGCGTACGGCTTCCTGGCGCCGCCCAGGGACCCATCGTCGCCCGGCCTGGCCGTCGGGATCTGGATGGGCAACAGCGACCACTCGGCGCCGCGGACCAACGATCCGCCGACGTCGCTCGAGGCGTCGGGCGAGGTCTGGCACGCCTTCGTCCGTGACTACTCGCGCAAGTGGCCGGTCGCCGACTTCAGGCGGCCGGGCGGGCTGGTCCGCGAGCGGATCGACCGTTGGTCCGGCGGCAAGCCGGGCCCCTGGACGCGCGGCACGGTCGAGGAGTGGTTCATCAAGGGCACGCAGCCCGATGCCAGGCATCCGGTCGATCCGGCCGGCCTGCTCTACTCACAGGGCTGCGGCGGCTGGATGGTCGATCCGGTCAAGGCCGAGCTCGGCCCCGACCGCTGGCTCGACGACGTCCGTGCCTGGGTCAGCCGCGCTCGACGCGGCACCGGCGTGCGGGGACCCTACGGCTCCATCACGGCCTACTTCTTCGGCGAGCGCTCGTGGGGTGGCCCGCTGGCCGGTCCCTGCGCGAAGCCGAAGAACGACGGCGGCGGGGGTGACCACGGGCATGGGCACGGTCCGCCGCCGCCTCCGGGCAACACGCCGCCACCCGCGTCGCCCGCCCCGATCGCCTCGCCGCGCCGGCGACGTTCCTGAGCCAACCAGGGCCTACCCGCCCTGCGCCGCCTGCCTGCCGCAGACCGAGGCGGGCGCCCGGATTCAAACGACGGAGTGGAGAGGATCGTCGGGCTGGATGCCCGACGGGGGGCAGCGGACGGGCTAGCGGCCGACGCCGATGAGGATCGCGGTCGCGATCGCGGTGAGGGCCAGGCCTGCCTCGAGGACGCGCATCGACGCGCTCTGGAAGCGCACCCGCGGGTCCACGGCGCCGACCTGTGGCGCCGGCGCCGGGTCACCGATGATCGGGCGCTGCCCGAAGCGTCCCGCCACGCCCCGGCTGACCACTGAGTAGAGGCTCACGACTCCAGCTCCTTGATTGCCGTCAGTGATAACGCTTGTGTCTTGACCAGCATCGAGGTGTCGGCGCATCGCCCGTACGAGCGCCGCCGCCAGGTTCCTCGCAGCGCGCTAACACGCCCCGAAACGGTGCCTGGACGCACCGCGGCGAGCACCTGGGCGTGGGTCGAGAGGGCTGGCTGACAGCGGGGGCTTGACCCCATCGTGCGCCGGGAATCAGCCGGGCGGCCCAGCAATCCGGGCCGCCCGTTGCATCTCACCGAGGTCCCGCGGGGCGGACTCGTCGCCCTCCTGGGTGACGACGCCGGGCGAGCCGACGTCAGTGTGCCCAGCGCCCGTTACACGCGAGATGGCGGCTGCAGCCAGCCACGTTGCGGGCCCATCGCAGCCCGTGCTTGCGGAGAGCGCCACCGCCGATGCCCGCTCAGGTGCGGTGGCCGTCCTCGGGCGAGTGGTGGCGGCCGCAGTTCGGGCACAGCGGGATGCCGTAGTAGCGGCTGATGCGCACCTCGTCGGAGCGCTGCCGGGCGAGCTTCTCGGCCCGGCAGTGCGGGCACTCGGAGCAGCTGCCCACGGGCATGAGCCACAGCGCCCAGCCGGTGGCCAGGAGCGTGGCGGCGAGCATCGAGATCATGGTCTCAGCGGGCATCACGCCTCCTCGATCGGGTACGGCGCGGAACTGCTGCTGTCGGTCGTTGACGTGCCCATGGTCGAGCCGGTGGCCGAGGCAGACCCTGCGCGCTCGCGGGTGCTGGAGCTGCGGGTGCTGCCGAGGGCCGGCTCGGTGGGTGTTGCGATGCTGGTCTGCTCGACGTCGTACGTCTCGGCGGTCCACGGCTCGGCAGGCGCCTCCCAGGTGGGCCGTCGGAACCAGGCGAACCAGGCTGCAACGATGCCGGCAAGGGCCACGAGGCCGATGCCCGCGGCGATCCACGGCCAGACCGGCGCACGCGACCGGCCGAGCAGGCGATCGATGGTCTCGTCAGCGCTCTTGCTGACGTCCTTGGCGGCGCGACTGACCTCCTTGCGCGAAGGCAGGTTCGGGAGCTCGATCTCGGACAGGTCCGGGATCCGCTTCTTCAGCTCCTCGAGCGTCGAGCGATCGATGTCGGGCAGGACGATGGCGGTCATGTGGGCGGCCTCCTGTGGCGTTTCGCCGATCCTCGTCCGTTGATGCCAACGCGGGACAACGCGATGGGGGGCCTCCGTTGCAGCCTCGTTTCGCCGCCCCGCGGCGAGCACGGCTGCCGCGCGGACCGGGCCGGCCGCAAGCCGGTTGCAACCGAACGCGCCAGTTCCTCCGGCGTGGCTGCCAGCGCCGGCCAGTCACCGTCGAACCGCGGCGGAGGACGCCGTCCCACATCCAAGGAGATCGACGATGCAGGAACGCAACCCAGACATGCCGACGAGTCCCGGCCGCGAGCCCGCCGAGGGGCGTCCGGACATGGAGCTGCCAGGCGCGGATCGCGACGACCCGACCGTCGACCGGGAGCCGCCGGATGATCCGAGCGCGAATCTGCCCGAGCGGCTCGGCGAGCGCATCCAGAACGGGCCCGGGACCGGGATCGCAGCCGGTGAGCCCGATCTCGTCCCGGACGTCGAGGTGCCCGAGGAGACGATGTAGCGGCCGGGTTGGGCCACGTTCACGAGCCGCGCCTCTGCACCGCCACTGCAACGGAGCCGCGCTTCGGCTGCAACCCGGCGTGCACCGTCCCCGGGCCACGCTGAGGCCCTTCCGCACGGAGGGATTTTCACGATGACGTATGAACGACGGGTCGTAACCCGTACTGATCCGGGCTACGTAGCGCCCGCGGGAACGGGTGAGGTCGTCGAGCAGACGACCGTCGCGCCAAGCGGCGGCGAGACGCTCCGACGAGTCGTCACCCTGATCTTCGGGATCATCCAGACATTGATCGTGCTGCGGATCGTCCTGCTGCTGCTCAATGCCCGCGAGGGCAACGACATCGTGCAGTTCATCCTCAACGCGAGCCAGCCATTCGTGGCCCCGTTCGTGGGCATCTTCAACGTCGATGCCCTGCATGCCTCCGGCTCCATCCTCGACATCGCCGCGATCGCGGCGCTGGTCGGCTGGACGATCCTCGAAGCGATCGTCCTGTGGGCCGTGAACATCATGCGGCGGGAGCCGGTCTGAGGGACATGACCAATCTCGTCCTCTCGGCTCGGCGCGGGGCGGTCCGGCTCGCGCTCGCCGAGCCCATGGCGCCGGCCGTGCGCCGTCTCGGTGAGCGACCCACCGCGGCGCGCATGGTTCGGCGCCGCCTCTTTCCAGAGCGGCGCATCGAGATAGACCAGCCAGCCTGGACGGTCAGGAGGCTCCGCCGAGCCAGCTGAGCTGGACCCCGGCAGGGATGACAGCGTCCTCTGCCGGTCCCACCTCCACCGCCGCGCCTCCGGGATCTCCCGGCGGCGCGGCTTCTCTTTGCCGCCGGTTCGCGCCGGCCATCTCGACCAGCCGGCACAGCGCGTTGGCGAGCTGCATCTGGCGCGGGCTGTGGCAGGCGACTCGCACCAACGCCGGTGAGGCGACCACGATCGCGGCACAGCGGGCGCGAGACGTTGCCACGTTGAGCCGGTTCAGCGAGTACAGGAACTCCATCCCGCGCGGCGCAAGCTCCGGCGACGACGTGGCCATCGCGTAGATCGAGATCGGCGCCTGCTGGCCCTGGAACTTGTCCACCGTTCCGACGCGCGCTGCCGGGTGGCCCGCGTCCGAGAGGGCCCGCGCGATGCGTTCGACGTGGGCGTTGTACGGCGCGACGACGACGATGTCGTCGAGCCCGATGGCATGGGAAACGCCCTTCCGGTCCGTCCAGCGCGCCTCGGCCGAGAGGAGCTCATGGACGAGTCCCGCGATCACGGCGGCCTCTTCGATCGACTCCGTTGCGTCGCCATCGTGCTCGACGGGCAGCCACCTGATGCCGGTCCCGTCGGCCGGCGGGACGCCCACCAGCGCCTGGCGGGCCAGCGATGGCTCGGCCTCGAGGCGCCCCTCGTAGAAGACCTCGGAGGTGAAGGCGCATACGTCCGGGTGCATCCGCCACGTGTCCGTGAGGAACAAGCCGAGGGTCTCGGGCATGACCGCCACTTCGCCCAGGACATGGCCGAGCGCGCTGCGCTCCGCTCCCGGCGGGTGGCTGCCCTGCAGCGGCTGTTCGAGTTGACGAGGGTCACCGAGGAGCACGAGCGAACGCCCCGCCGGGGCGACCGCGACCGCGTTCGCGAGGGCGAATTGCCCCGCCTCGTCGACGAACAGGACGTCGACGGCCCCGTCCAGCTCCTCGCGCGACCAGAGCCAGGCCGTGCCACCGACGACGTCCAGCTCGCCGTTGCGCAGCGCCTCGTTGGCCTCCGCGTTCGAGCCCAGCGCGCGGGCGGCCGGGCAGGTGCACGGCTCCTCCTGGGCGGGGCGCTGGCCGATCCGAACGGCCACGCCCGCCTCCGCGGCCGCCTCGTGGATCGTGTCGAGCGCATGGCCGATGACCTTGTGGCTGTTGGCCGTCACGCCGACGCGCCTGCCTTCGCGCACGAGCGCCACGACCATCTGCGCCGCGGTATGCGTCTTGCCGCTGCCCGGCGGCCCCTGGATCGCCAGGGTCCCGCCGTCGAGGGCGAGGCCCAGCCGGACGGCAGCCGCGAGCGGCGATTCGCCTGGTCGCCGGAGCGGTGCGCGAGCCTCGGCCGAGGTGCCTGTCCGTGGCGGCAGTCGGAGCAGGAGGTCCCGCGCGGATCGGGCGTGGCCCGGAGCGTCGATGCCGTTGGCGAGCACCCAGGCTGCCGTCCGCTGGAGGGAGCCCCGAATCTCGTCGGTGTTGAAGAGCTCGAAGGGGATGAGCGCCCGCGGCGTTCCGCGCTCCAGCTGGCCCGAGGTCCGTCGAACCGTGACGGTCAGCCCGATCTCGTCGAGCTCCTCGACCGTGCCGCACGGCTTGGCGCCCAGCTCGTCGACCGTCTCCGGGTTCACGACGGAGCGGCCAACCTTGAGGCCATGGTCCTGGAGCGGGAACCTGTACCTCTGCAGACGACCGCCCCCACGCCCGTCCGCGGCCACGTCCTCGATGAGCTCGATTCCGGCCAGCGGCTCACGCTCCTCGACGAGCTCTTCGTCGGTCATGTCGGCGAGCGCGTAGAACCGCCACCAGAACGACTTGTCCTCGCGGCGGTGCCAGTCGAGCAGCTGTGCCAGGAGCCAGGTTGCCTGCTGTGCCGCTGAGCGCTCGCGCTCGTCGGCCGGAACGCCATCCGTCAGCGCCGCGACGAGCTCGGCGACGCGCTCCTCCCGCGGGGTCATGGGCCGGGCCTCCGCGGCCTCCGGCTGCAGCGGCGGTCGCGGCAGGAATGGTCCCACCTTGCGGGCCAGGTCCAGCCGCCTTGCCTCGAGCCACTCACGCAGGCGCAGGTTGCTCAGGACGTCGTCCCGGTTGTAGCCCGCGATCGCGCGCAGGATGTCCTCGCCGACCTCGCCGTTCTCGGTCGTCCCGCCCTCGAGCCAGGCTTCGAACGCGACGATGCTGGAGCCCGCGCTCCGGAGCTCGACCTCACGTTCGAGCCCGTACAGCGGCTCGAGCCGTTTGATCGAGTAGCTCTCGACACTGGCCCGGATCCCCTGGCGGACGACCCGGTACAGGTCGACGAGGACCCTCGCGCGGAGGAGCCGATCGACCTCCGCCTCGCGCGTGGCGTGGCGCTGCGCCAGACGCCCGAGCGCGGCCTTCTCGTAGGCCGCGTAGTGGTAGACGTGCATCGCCGGGTGCGCGTCGAGCCGCTCGATCAGCAGGTCGACGAGGCGCTCGAAGGCGGCCTTCTCCGCGGTGCGGGACACGGTCCCGTCGGCGTCCCGGCTCCAGATCTCGTGGAACATCGGCGCGCCGGGCCGCGCCGGATCGTCGAGGGCGGGCTCCAGGACGCCGAACAGGTACTCGACGCCGTCGTCGAGCGCGAACGGATCACCCTCGATGTCGAAGAACAGATCGTGCGGCGTGGGCTCGGGCAGGACCAGCAGGCCGCGATCCGGCACGAGAGCGCCGTCATCGTTGCGTTCCGGCTCCAGCAGCTCCCACTTGACGCTGCCCTCGTCCTCGCCCTCGACCTGGAGGCGCGCCTGCTCGCGAACCCGCTCGAGGGCCGCGTTGCCCACGCCCTCCAGCCGGGGGGCGATCGGGAGCTCGAGGACGGCGAGGTCGCGTCGCCGGCGGACCGACCGCTCCTTCAGCGCTCGTCGCTGCCGTGCGCTGATTCCGGCGACGAGGGACAGGTCGTCTTCGCGCCGGCGCTGCTCGCGGCAGTGGACGTTCCAGCGGCACACGTCGCAGTGCTCGACCGGGTCGGGATACGTGGCGGTCACCGGATAGACGGGCTCGCCGGCGCCGACGGCGGCCTCGAACTCCGCCTTGACGCGCCGGTAGTAGGCCATGAAGTCCGCCACGCGATACGACACCGTCTCGCGGGCGCTGCCGCCGAGGACCAGGTGGAGCAGCTCCGGCGTCACCCCCTGCACGCGAGCCACCTGCTCCACGTACGAGCAGACCTGGAGGACGGCACCCGCCTTGGCCCGCCGGGCGAGCTTCGTGTCCGCCACCTCGTACGACCACGGGCCGAGCCCACCTGGGCGCTCGACGCGCAGCAGGAAGTCCGCATGGCCGCGCCAGCGGCCATCGAAGAACGTGGCCTGGTACACGACGTCGACGCCGGCCCGCATGGCCGCCTCGGTCTCGGCTGCCGCCGCGCGCAGCTCCTCGCCAACCGTCGCGGCGGATCCATCGCGCGCGATCTCGACGACGTCGCGGCCGCTCGCCCGGAGCTCCTCCAGGTAGCGCTGTTCGTGGGCGACGCCGCGCCTGGCGATCAGCTCGATCTCGGGATCGTTTCGAATCGGCTTCTGCACGAGGCCGGCCAGCGCCGCGCGCTCGAGCGCGAGCAGATGCTCGCACGCGAGGAAGCCGACGAGGTCCGTGGCGGCATAGACCGGGCGACCATCGATCAGCTGCATGGGGGATCCAGCTGCACGAGGGGATCGTAGGCGGCACCCGTGCCGGGTTGTCTGTCACTGGCCGGTTCGCCGGCCCCGGGTGTCCTGCGGTCAGCGAGGCGGCTGGCCACCGGCGATGCGCCGGCGCGTCGTGACCTCCACCCGCGAGTCCTCTCGTTCCTGCGCCGGATGCTCGACGAGCGCGATCAGGCGGTTCGACATGAATCGCCCGGTGCGAACCGGTGTGCCGCCGCGGGTGACCTCGCTCACCTCGACGACGCCGCGCGAGGTGGTCACCTCGATGCGCCGGCCGGCGCGCGTCGCCACGATCTCGAATGTCTGGGTGCCCTGGCCGGTGTCGACCACCGCCTCGACGCGGTCGCCCTTCATGGACGAGATGGTGGCACTTCGCGGCGTCGATCGCCGCGCGCCTGAGTCAGCCCGGCGGATTCGTCGCGTCCGGCGCAACGCTCGTGCCCGGTGCGCCGCTCGCGGGAGGGGCCGGCGAAGCGAGCTCCAGGGCCGGATCCCAGTCGGTCGGGAGGAGGCTGGCCGGTCGCGGCGCCTGGTTGAAGTCGAAGCTGGCGAGGAGATCGCCGAGCTGGGCCGCGTTCTCGCGGACGTCGGGTCGCGGGTCGGGCCGGCCGTCGGTCTTCGGATCGATGCGCGCGCCGCCGAGGAACAGGTCCTCGATCAGCTTCGTGTAGGCGTCGAAGCTCAGCACCTGGTGATCGATCCAGCCCTGCTTCGCCCAGGGGCTGATCACGAGGCCGGGGACGCGCAGCCCGTAGCCGTTGATGTCGACCCGCGGCGGTACGACGTGATCGTAGAAGCCGCCCCAGTCGTCCCAGGCGACGAACACCGCGGTCGAGCTCCAGTCGGGGCCCGACATCAGCGCGTTGACGACCGCGGTGACGTAGGCCTGCCCCTTGTCGATCGAGGCCGGCGGGTGCTCGGAGACCTCGTGATTCGGGACCAGCCAGGACACCGCCGGGAGCTTGCCGCTGGCGGCGTCGTCGAAGAAGGTCGCGGTCGACTTCACGTTGCCCAGCTGGCCGTCCTGGCGCACGGTGGTGAACCACGGAAGCGGGTTCCAGATGCCCGGGGTCCCGACCGACTGCGAGACCGGGGCGCACGTCTCGGCGCCGTCCTGGCAGTCCGGCTCACGGCCCGGGAACACGTACCACGACCAGCTGACGCCGTGCCGGTACAGGAGCGAGGTGATGTCCGTCCAGGCGTAGTTGGGCTTCGCCGTGCCGGCGCCGAAGCCCGGGTTCGGCGGGGCGTCCGGGTGGTTGAGCTCGTTCACGCAGCTCATCGGGTCGTCGCGCACGGAGCACTTCGCCGACCACTCCGACACCATGAACAGGTGCTCGGGCAGGCTCCACGTGGCGTTCGGCTCGAACATATGGTCCTCGAGCACGAACTGGTCGGCGTAGGCCCAGTAGTTCGGGATGTCGCTGCGGTCGTGGTAGCCCATCACGTCCCTGCCGCCCTTGCTGCAGGCAGGGTCGAGGAGCGTCGCGCACGACTTCTTGCCCGCTTCGGCCTGGGCGATGAAGCCGTCCATCCGGCCACCGTCGACGTCAGCCGCGGCAGGGCCGGCGTGATGCGGCCCGCCGACGTTGACCGGGTTCGGGTCGTGGTACGGCGCGACACAGGCCCTGGCCTTCGGGTCAGGCACGCAGACGGTGGGCTTGCCGTCCCGCATCGGGATGCCGTCGGCACCGGGATACGTCCCGAAGTAGGAGTCGAACGAGCGGTTCTCCTGCATGACGACGACGACGTGCTTGATCCGCTCGCGCGCGACCGCCAGCACGGACGTGCCGCCGAAGGGGGTCGGGATGGCGGTCGTTGCCGGGGACGGCAGGCGCTCGCCGGATGGCAGGGGCGCCGGGGTCGTCTCCTCCGTCGAGCACGCCGCGACGAGCAACGCGGCGACGACAGTCGCGAGGACGCGGTCGATCCGGCGGCGAGGCGGCACCGGACGGAACCTAGCGGTGCTGCATTAAGGGGAGGTGTCCGAGCAGGTGCGGTTCGCTTGACCTGGGCCGGCCGCGGGCCCATATCGCGCTCCCTCGGTGGCCTTCGGCGCGCGTCCTATAGTCGCCGGGTGGAGGCGGGGCGCGGACGATCGAGGTCGGAACCGTGGCGCCAGGTCGTGCCGCCCGGCTTCGAGTGGCCCGGCGGGTATCGGGCGGCTGCCTGCTTCACCTTCGATCTCGACGCGGAGAGCCCGATCCTCTTCGACCATCCCGAGGCCGCGGGCTGGCTCGACGTGATGAGCCACCAGGCCTACGGGCCGCGGACCGCCGTGCCTCGACTGCTCCGCCTCCTCGACCGCACGGGCATCCGGGCCACGTTCTTCATCCCGGGCTATAGCGCCGAGCGCTGGCCGGAGGCCGTGCGCTCGGTCCGCGACGCGGGCCACGAGATCGCCCACCACGGCTACCTGCACGAGGGCGCCCGTTCCGCGCCGGACGCCGACACGGAGGAGCGCCGGCTCCTGCGCGGCCTCGAGGCGCTCGATGCGGTCGCCGGCGTCCGTCCGATCGGCTATCGGGGCCCGAACTGGGAGCTCTCGTACGCCACGCCCGGGCTCCTGGTGAAGCACGGCTTCCGCTACGACACGGGGATGATGGATGCCGATCATCCCTACCGGCTCGCGGTCTCGCCCGAGCCCGGCGCGGCCTCGATCGTCGAGCTGCCGGCGCACTGGGGCCTCGACGACTGGGAGCCGTACAACTACCTGCCGGGCATCACCGGCTCGGGGGTCATCGCCAGCCCGGCGGACGTGATCGCCCGCTGGACGCTCGAGCTCGAGGCGCTCGTCGACGAGGGCGGGCTGTTCATGCTCACGAATCATCCGTTCGTGTCCGGCCGCGCCTCACGCGCAGCCGGGCTCGGTCTGCTGATCGAGCGCGCGCAGGCGATCGACGGCCTGTGGATCGCGACCGCGGCGGAGATCGCCGCGCACGTCGAGGCGCTCCCGCTCGAGCCGGTCGTGCACGGTCCGCCCGACCTGCCGTCTGAAACCTGAAGCCCCGGCCGGATGGCCGGGGCTTCGTTCGCTCGCGGTGGACTGGGATCTCAGCGGGCCTGGAGCGAGGACCTCGCGCCGAACCAGTAGATGAGGAACGCCACCGCCCCGCCCACGTAGTAGGCGAGATCGGCGCCGTGCAGGTAGTTGGCGGTGATGTAGTTGAACGGCCCACCCCACTCGTAGCCGAGCGACGAGTTCTGGAACGGGATGCCCACGGCGAAGCCGACGACGAGCGCCACGAGCGCGACCGTCCCGCTCGGCAGCCGGCCGAAGTCGACGATTGAGTTGGGGTCCGCCTTCCGGCCGCGAAGCCACCAGTCGGCGAGGACCACGCCGACGAACGGGGTGATCCAGTAGCTGATGAACAACAGGAAGTTGATGAAGTTGCCGGCGAAATCGCCGCCGTACTGCAGGTACAGCGTGAACAGGAACCCGAGGACGGCCACCGCCGCGGCGGAGTAGACCCGCGGGATTCGGAGGCCGGCCGCCTGCAGCGACAGCGACCCGGTGTAGTCATTCATCGCGTTGACCGCGATCGTGCCGATCGCGATGGCGACCATCGCCAGCATGGCAACGAGGTTGCCGCTGCCGCCGAGGACCGTGTTGATGGTGTCGCTGGACTCGCCACCGGTTGCCTTGCCCGCGACGAGCAGCCCGAGGATCTCGAGCCAGCCAGAGGCGATGGCCATCCCGCCGAGCGTGTACCAGAACACCTTGCGGGTATCGGTGTTCGGCGGCAGGTAGCGCGAGTAGTCCGACGCGTACAGCGACCAGGCGAGGACGAAGCTCGCGACGATCGCCACGTAGGCGATGAACGCCCCGATCTGGTCGAGGCCCGCGAAGCCGTCGGTAAGGCTCGTGTCGGCCTGGCCGAGGATCGAGATCGTGAGCACGACGAACATCACGCCGAGCACGACCGCCATCCACTTCTCGAAGGTGTGGATCGCCTCGTAGCCCACGATGCCGAGCAGGGCCTGGACCGCGATGATGATGAGCAGGGCGGCCCAGAACGGCAGTGCCGGGATGAGGATCGTGATCGCGATCGCCCCGAAGACGCTGTTGACCCCGTCCCAGCCGATGGTGCTGAGCCAGTTCAGCAGTCCGGGCAGGACGATCGACTTGCCGAACGGCAATCGAGCAGCCGGCATCTGGGCGAGCCCGAGCTTCGGGCCCATCGTGCTGAGCAGCGCGACGAAGTACGAGCCGACGACGTTGCCGACGACGATCGCCAGAAGCGAGGTGATGAACCCGAGCTTCAGGAAGTCGAGCGTCACGAGCGTGCCGATGAAGAACGCCGCAGGTACCAGGTTGGGCGTGAACCAGACCGTGAACACGCGCCTGACCGAGCCGTAGCGGGCCGTCTCGGGGATCGGCTCCATGCCATGGGCTTCGATCGTGAAGTCGCCCTCGCGGGTGGGCATCGCTCCCGCGCCGGGCATGGTTCCGGGAATGGACTCCGCAGACATGCCTTCCCTCCCTCGGGCCATCGGTGACGGCCCCTCCTCCCGATCACGATAGCTCCGCGTTGCCGCGCGTCAACGGATGAAAACGGCGCGGACCGCCACTCCTGTAACTCGTCCCAGCCCTGGCCGTCGCCGCTTCCACCGAATTGGCCCGGGGACCGGTCCGCGCTGGTGTGACCAATGGCCGGTTCGGCGCGGCACCGCGCGATCACCTCGGACGGTGTCTGGATATCGACCTGGGCCGTACGATCACCGGCGACCATGACCTCGGAGCGCGACGGCAGCACCCAGATCGGCGCGGCCGGGTTCGAGCCGCGCGACAACGATTCAGCGTCGGGTGAGGCCGAGCTCGCGCCGCGGGTCCGGCGGCTCCAGACCCTCGTCAAGGGTCTCGGCATCGTGCTCGAGCGACTCGAGTCCGGCGGCGAGCCACTGGACGGCATGGCCTTCGAGGACTTCGACGATCCCGGCGCGAGCAACGAGGCGCTCGATCTCGTCTTCGAATCGTTCTCGGATGCCCGACGAGACCTGGCTGTCCTGCGCCATGCCGCACCACTGCTCGCCGGCGCGACGTTCGCCAGTCCGGCGCGGACCGTGCTGGTCGGCCTGGGGGAGCTGTCGAGGTCGGCGGGCAGCCTGGCCGAGGCATACGAGCGGTACAGGCGCTCGATCGACCAGCGGGTGCCGCCGCGCACGCCCGGGGGCAGCGCGCGCCTGGACGAGTTCCTGGGGATGATCGTTCGCGCGCTGCGCGACGTGGCCGCCGTCGTCCAGGCCGCGCCAGCGCTCCCGCCCCTTGCCGTCGTCCTTGCGACGCCGCCCGCGGTGACGCCGACGGCGGTTGCCGCCGCATCGGCGCCCGCGGTGGCCCCGTCGGCCGCCGTCCGCGCCGATCCCGTCGTCCTGCCGGCCGCTTCGCTGCCCGCCGCCCAGCGGGCTCCGGCCCAGGCGAAGCCGGCGACGCCGCCGGTGGGTGCCTGGCTCTGGCAGCACGTGCAGCGGCGGCGCACGCGCCTCCTGGTCGAGTCCGGAGCGCTGCTCCTCGTGGTCCTCGTGATCGTCGCCTCGGCGATGCTTCGAGGTGGCCCGCCGACGGGCGCCACGGGAGTCCTTGATCCTTCGAACGGGACGCCGGGATCGAGCATCGGTGGGCCGGTCGCCGTGGGCGGCGGCTCGTCCCCGCAGGCCTCGCCGTCCCCTGGTGCGTCGCCCCTCGCCGGCCAGACTGCCGCGCCCGGTACGCCTGGCGCTACGACCGCCCCTCCCGCCTCGACGCCGCCACGGGCGACGCCGCGGCCCACCTCGCCGCCGGGGCCAACCCCACAGCCCACGCCGGATCCGGCGATCGCCGCTGGGAAGTTCGCCGACCGGATATCGGCGGCGACGGGCGAGATCGATGGGCTGCTCGCGGCGATCAGCTCGGCCGTCCAGGACGCCGACTTCCAGCATGCGAGTGCGGCTGCTTCGAACATCGCGACCATCTCGTCGACCGAGCGGTCGTGGCTGCTGTCGAACCCCCCGGCCAGCTGCTTCGCCTCGTCCTATGACACCGCCGTCACCCGCTACGGCGACGTGATCGCCACCGCGACTTCGATCGAGCAGGCCGCGGAGGCCGCCGACGCAAACACCATCCACCAGGAAGTGGGCAGCACCCACGGCGACCTCTCGGCCCTGAAGCAGGCCGCGACCAAGGCGGTTACTGCCTGCGCCTGAGCGACTCGCACGCGCGGCCGTTCATTCGTGGCCGTCGAGTCCTCCGAGGCGCGAGGCCCGTGCAGGTGCTTGAACGGCACGCAACCCGGGAGCGGCCGCGATCGCGCGCGTCGAGGACCGACGCCATCGGCCGCAACCGAGGCAGATGATGTGATTGGAGCGGGAGACGGGATTCGAACCCGCGACATTCTGCTTGGGAAGCAGACACTCTGCCAGCTGAGTTACTCCCGCTCGGCAGGTCATGCATCCTAGCGGAAGACGGTTAGGCTCAGCGAAACATGCGCGCCCGGCTGGACCTGCGGCTTCTCGGGGAGTTTCGCGCTGAGGTCGACGGTCAGCCGATCCCACCTGACGCGTGGCGCCAGGGTCGGGCGGCGTCGCTCGTCAAGCTCCTCGCCCTCTCACCGCGGAATCGCCTGACGCGCGAACGGGTCATCGAGGCGCTGTGGCCCGGCGTCGCTCCCGAGGCCGGCGGGGCGAACGTCCGGAAGGCCGTGCACTTCGCTCGCCGAGCGCTCGGTGGCGAGGACGCCATAGCCGTGCGAGCCGGTCTGGTCGAGCTGTGGCCGCTTGGCGACGT
>Ga0310810_10002745_pt1 | contig 19017 bp, 11 predicted proteins | sample NCmetagenome_FD_207641 | JGI IMG/M metagenome (GOLD analysis project Ga0310810, IMG submission 207641) | Soil microbial communities from experimental microcosm in Duke University, North Carolina, United States - NC | ecosystem: Engineered > Artificial ecosystem > Soil microcosm > Unclassified ...
GTTCAATTTTGAAAAATATGAGTTGCTTATTTGCGGCTTGGGGCTAGTTAGCGGTGAGAGGAGATTTGCCTAAACAAATTATTAATCAGTCATGATTCAGGGGACGCAAGTATTCAACTGGATGCTCGCGGCCGGGAAACAGTATGTAGACTGGAAGAGGTGCCCAGCTACGATGGAATGCATAGTTTCATTAAGGGTAACGGCGATTGAATTAGCTCACGCCTTCACGCTCTTTGTTGACTCTTTGCCTTTCTTACGATCGCATCTGTAAAGCCTGCGACCACCAGTCCTATGACGATAACACTTAACATTTTATTTTTTTTAGCAGAGCGAAAAACTCCATTCTAATTTATATGCGTCTTTTTTTTCTTTAATACAGGTAAATAAAAACCGGGTGATAAACGGCATATTGATTACTTCATTGTCACCTTTTATTGCAATGGTGCCGCTTACAAATGTGTCAGTAGATGAAGTGTCAACAACTTTCCAGTTCCTGGGTACAACTGCTTTACCGTAACCGGTATCAGAGTGGCGCTGGGCCAGCTTTTCTACGAGGTTTTCCAACAGTCCCGGTTGGTCGAGGGTGGCGTTTATGAGTAAAGAATTGTTCATGTCGAAAATGTTTTTGCTTCCCTTTAATCGTGCTTTCCATATATATGACGCCGTTAGTACCCATTCTGGTAACAAGAAAATGTGAAAGTTTTCAAAGGATTAAGGATAAATGTGATGACAGGCCTGTTAAAAAGGTGAGCGACGGCCGGTCAGGACAGGGATCCGGTCCAGGCTACTTTATATTCATCTTCCTCGTCTCTTGTGCAGAATACGAAAAACCTTGACATAACGGGAATACTCAGTCTTCTGACCGCATCAGGTGAGCTTGTTTCAAAAAATATCTCTACCGTTCCGTTGACCGGTGTTTCGGCGGCACAACTTTCAATTTCTTTGTATTGTTCTGTGAATGTTCCCATCCCGGAAATTTTATTTCGGTTTTGAAAGGTACTCGGAAGGTTATCCTGGACAAATCTTTCCAATAGTCTTTGCTGAAATCCAGCGTTACTTTCAACCAGTGCAATCTTTTTCATAATTCAAGCTTTAAAATTGTTGCGGTGGTTATTCTACATTATAGAAAGCCAAACGCAGTGCCAGAAAAATTTAAAGGCTGAAGAAATTTTCAAAATATTAATGATCAGCGTTTTTAATCAGGCAACGCATCCTCGAAGACGGTAAGAAGTGGGGAAAAATTCCCGATTTTCTAAACGCGTTATGTTTTGTCGGAAAGCAAGGGGATGTACTATAACAATATTAAAGCGAAGCGACGCGGGGTAATAGCTCAGGAAGTTTTGATTTTGGCTACCGCCTGTAATCCCAATTCCTGGATAGCTTCTTCCCTCATGGCCACTTTGCGTACTTTGCCGCTGACGGTCATGGGAAATGAATCCACAAACTTCCAATGACGGGGAATCTTAAAATGGGCGATACGTGTAGAGCAAAACTCGTGAAGTTGTTCCACGGTGCAGTCGCGACCGTTTTTGAGTTTGACCCAGGCCATTACCTCTTCGCCATATTTTTCATTGGGAACGCCGATCACCTGAACATCGGCGATGGCTTCATGCGTGTAGAGAAATTCTTCAATTTCCCTCGGGTAGATATTTTCGCCGCCCCGAAGTATCATGTCCTTAATCCTGCCTACAATATTAATGTAGCCTTCGTCGTCCATCGTTGCAAGGTCTCCGCTGTGCATCCATCGGCCCCTATCGATAGCTTCCGCCGTTGCCTGGTCATTGTTCCAGTATCCCAACATCACCGAATAGCCGCGCGTACATAACTCACCCGGTGTATTCCGGTCAACGACCTGCCCGCTATCGGGGTCTATTATCTTTATTTCAAGATGATCCTGGATGGTACCGACCGTCCCCACTTGCTTTGCCAACGGTGTGCCAATCCGGGTTTGCGTCGACACAGGCGAGGTTTCCGTCATACCATAGCAAATTTCAACGTCACTCATATGCATTTGCGATTGTACTTTCTTCATCACCTCGACCGGGCAGGGCGACCCGGCCATGATACCGGTACGCAAAGATGACAGATCAAACTGCCCAAATTCCGGTAATTGCAATTCCGCAATAAACATCGTGGGCACGCCATAAAGAGAAGTGCACCGTTCTTTTTCCACCGCCTCAAGCGATTTGAGCGGTTCAAAGTTTTCGGAAGGGATGACCATACAAGCGCCGTGGGTGGTGCAGGCGAGATTGCCCAATACCATTCCAAAACAATGATAATATGGAACGGGTATGCAGACGCGGTCTATTTCGGTATAGCGTAGTCGCTGGCCCACAAAATATCCGTTGTTTAAAATGTTGTAGTGTGACAGTGTAACACCTTTGGGAAAACCGGTAGTTCCCGACGTGTATTGAATATTGATAGGTTCGTCAAATTGTAATTTACTTTCTATTGATTCAAGCACGTCATCGGAAATTGATCTTGCCTGGGCGAGGAATGCATTCCAATCGTGGTCGAGGTAGATAACATGCCTTAGTTCCTCGCATAAAACTTTAACTTCATTGATCATCGTCCTGTAATCATTGCCCTTGAACGCAAGTCCTGATACCAGCACGCTGACGCCGGATTGACTTAACGCGTACGCAAGTTCAGCTGTTCTGTAAGCCGGGTTGATATTTACAAGGATTGCCCCGATCCGTGCAGTAGCATATTGTACCAACACCCATTCATAACGGTTAGATGACCAGATGCCGACCCGGTCTCCATGTTGTACGTCCAGGGCGAGAAATGCTTTGGCGACTGTAGTCACTTCTTCCCAAAACTGTCTGTAAGAAACTTTGTATTCCTGGTGTACCGAAACCAGGGCATCGCGGTCGGGAAAATTTCTGCACGTATTCCGTAGATTTTCGCCAATAGTTTCACCAAGAAGTTGAATCGAGCTCGGTCCGTGGGTGTATGATTTATTATTCATACCAATTTTATTTATGGATGATCAGTCAACAAAATGCTGCTACGCCGTTCGTCATGGTGTTGGGTCGCGGCTGCGGGTTTGGTTTTAAGTTATCAGTTTTTGGTTTTTCTTCGCCAGTTTGTTAATTGCTTATTGCCTATTGCCAATTGCCAGATCGGTGTGTAAACAAGGCTAAAAATTATTGGTACCTGTCAAATCCATAATCCTTATATAACTGCGTGTAGCGTGGATCGCTTCGGACGGGTTCAAGGAACGGATCGATCTTAAGAGTTTTGAATGCCGGTTCACGAATGTCAATCGATTTTTCCAGGTATTTGAAACAGGAATCTTTCATTTTATACTGCGCATAAATTCTCGCAAGCCCAAAATAATTGCTTGCTTTTTTGTTTTCCGGTACTTGTTTTAATTGTTCAAGAGCCGCCTTGCTTTCTGAAAGATTTCCTCTTTTATAATAGGCAAGACACAATGATGAAAGCAGTTCACCCAGATCCGCTTTTGGGTACTTCACCCGAAGGGAATTTATTGATTGAATAACCCGGGCATAGTTTTCCGCGTAAAGGCTGTTGGTCACCGAAAGAAAGTCGAATTCAGGTCTGTCCGGAAATAACCGATGACCCTCGGTAATATATTCTTCGGCTTCCCGGAATTTTTTCTTGTACATGTTCGCGCTGCCGACGAGCAGGTAACCGTTCCAGTCAGCCGGATCAGATTTAATAGCGTCGTTTGCCAGGGCCGAGACCTTGTCAAATTCACCCATCCATAAAAGGAAATACCCATACCTGTTTTTGATGAGCGAAGCTGAAGGATTAAGACGGAGCGATTTTTCAAAATTCATTTTCGCGCCCGCAAAATCAAGCTCCACCAACCAGCCCAACAGGGCAAGGGATGAATATCCTTCGGCAAGATTGGAGTCCAGGCGGATTGACCGGCTCGCATATTCTTTTGCTTCGCGGACAGCCGCCGCATTTTGAAAGCTGTGTTGACGGTTAATGATCCACGTCTTTGCAAGTGCCACGTAAGCATATGACGGCGCAAAGTTGGAATCAATTTTTATTGCCTTGAGATTGTAGTCAATACTTTCTTCGAAACTCAAGTTTTTATAAAAATGCAGGCTTTTCAGATAAAGTGTATAGACATCCCCGTTCGTTTCTTTTTTGATTAACCTTGGTTTTTCGGCATTTGAAATGGTAAGTCTTAGTTTTTCGACGATATTGAACGCTATGCTGTCCTGGATTGCAAAAATATCCTGCACTTTTTTATCAAAGCGCTCCGACCACATGCTGAAGTTGTCCTTTACCCTTATCAGTTTCGTGATTATCCGCAACACATCTCCCGAACGCTGTATGCTTCCTTCCAGTATCGTACCCACATTCAATTTTTCTCCAATTGTTTTTGCATCGAGGCCTTTTCCCTTGTATTGAAAAGAAGACGTGCGACCGATAACCTTCAGGTCGTTTATAGCTGTAATGGAGTTGATAATTTCTTCCGCTATTCCGTCGCCTAGCCATTCCTGGTCTTTTTCAGGACTAAGATCCTCAAAAGGCAATACAGCGATTGATTTATCAATTGCTTCCTCGCTTACTGTTTCCGCTTTCTTACGCCCTGAAAAATTCTGATAAATAAAATATATTGCAGTTAACATTCCTATCAGTCCTAAAATACCAACAAGCATTTTCGAATTGCTTTTGGGTTTTATCAAAGGAATTTTGGGCTTGATTACCTGTACTTCTTCTGCAACCACCTGGTAGATCCGCACAGGATCTTTTACATTCTTCAGTTTTTCTGTGGTTATGTACTTTGTTATTATATCATGTTTATTGACCACATTGTTATGAACCGATTCTGAAATCCAGATACCACCGGGCGGTGCTTTGGCCTGGATCCGTGATGCTACATTGACACCATCGCCAAACACATCCCCATCTTCAAAAACGACTTCCCCAAGATGTATTCCGATACGTAGCTGAAAATCTTTAGCAGTATTGCAGGCCTGCTGAATCCTTATTGCGGCTGTCACTGCATCCGATACTGTAGTAAAACTTGCCAGCACTCCATCGCCCAATTCCTTGATCCATTGACCACCGTATTGCCCGATAATGGGTTTTTGTATCTGCCGGTTCTTGTTTAAGTATTCAAACGCCTTTTGCTCATCCCTTCCCATCAATGCCGTATAACCGACGATGTCGGTAAACATAATTGCGGCGAGTTGGCGGGATTGGGACATTAATCGATTATTGTAATAAAGTTCTATTTTCTTTTCAGTAGTTTGACAAACTCTTCTTCTTCACGGATATTATCGAAGTCCGGATCGCGTTTAAGCCATTCAAAGTATTCAAACCCGGCCTCAACAGCCCTCTTAAGTAAGGTGAGCGCAGTTTCCTTCTCGTCAATTACGGCATAGAAACATGCGCCATTATAAAGGATAGTAGAATCTTCGGGATTTAATTCAAGTGCCTTGGCCGCTTCTTGCCTTGCCTGTTGGTGCCTGCCGTTTTTTGCGCAGTAAATAGCGAAGTGAAGATGCGCGCGGTCATCATCAGGGTGCTTTGAGAGGTAACGTGGATATATTTTGTCAAGCATCGCCGTTACCAATTCCGAACTTTTATCTGTCGCTCCAAGACGGTCATAGACCATTTGCAAATCGGCATAGGCCGGATAAAAGTCCGGATGGATTTCGGTAACTTTTTCAAACATTTCTGCCGCATCATGGTCGCGATCGGAGAGGTGATATAATCTGCCCAATATCCAAAACCCTATATAACTGTTTGGATCGAGAGCAATAGCTTTTTGGGCGGCAGCCAGTCCTTCTTCGACAAGATTTTTATTAAAATAAGCGACACCGAGAGCGGCATAGGCCTCTGATAATTCCGAATCAAATTCCAGTGCTTTGAGACTTGATTCAATAGATTTCTCAAGCCAGGGTTCTTTTTTTTCATACACCTGGTAAAATGTGGCGTACGATTCTCCCAATCCCGCATAGGCGCCTGCATAATGAGGATCCAGCTCAATGGCTCTCTGGAAAAGCTGTATGGCAAGCAGTACATTTTTTTTGGTGCGGCGATATAAAAAATCCCTTCCTCTCAAATAGCAATCAAAGGCTTCGGGATTTAGCGTGGAGCGTTTCACTAATACCTGGTCGTCGGCAGGCGTTAAAGTAATTTTTAATGCATCCACAATTTGCCTCGATACCTGTTCCTGGATATCAAAAACATCCCCGATATTTCCCCTGTATGTTTCCGCCCACAGGTGTTTATCATTGTCCACATCAATTAGCTGGGCATTTATCCGCAAATTATCGTTGGCTTTTCTGACACTTCCTTCCAGGATATAACTCACGGCCATTTCATTGCCGATGTTTTGAATAGTTTTCTTTGTGCCCTTGTATAACATCGAAGTCGTTCGCGAAACGACCCTCATTCCTCTCAGCCTCGAAAGGTTTGTGATAAGCTCTTCAGTAAGGCCATCGCTGAAATATTCCTGTTCGGGGTCATTGCTGATATTGACAAAAGGCAACACGGCAATACTCTTGTCTTGATTATTTCCCGGTTTTGATTGAGTAATGATCCTGGTCGATGATGCCAGCCCGGATCCTTCGATCATGACCTCGTAAATTCTTACCGGGTCCTTTACATTTTTGAGTGCTTCCTGTTTAACAAATCTTGTTTGAATTCCCTGCTTGTTAGAAATATTGTTGTAGATGGATTCAGAAATATAAATACCACCAGGTTCGGCAATGGCTTGTATGCGGGCGGCAATATTCACGCCATCACCAAACATGTCATCATTTTCAAAAACCACTTCACCCAAATGAATTCCGATGCGTAGTTGAAAATCTTTTTTTGTATTGCACGCTTCCTGGATTTTTATCGCAGCCGCCACCGCATCGGAAACAGTCTTGAAACTTGCCAAAACTCCATCGCCTAATTCCTTAATCCAATGCCCGGAATGTTGTTCAATGATTGGTTTTTGAATTTGCCTGTTTTTGTCGAGGTACTCGAATGCTTTTTGCTCATCCCTTCCCATTAGGGCGGTGTACCCGACAATATCGGTAAACATGATTGCGGCCAGTTGACGGGAATGACTCATATCGCACAAATTTCGGTAAACCCGCCTGCGCTAAAGCTTCGGCGGACAAGCATGATTGCGGCGAGTTGACGGGAAGAGGACATAGCCATAAATACTTTGATAGATTATAGGTTCAGCTTTTTGAGGATGTTTTTATACCGCGCCTCTTCCTGGATATTTTTAAGCAACGCATCTGTCTTTATCCAATACAGCCAGCTGTCTTTTTTATTAAAGGCGATCTCCAGCCATTTCAATGCGTTTTCTTTTTCTCCCCGGAAGGAATAAAGCTCCGCAAGCAGGTAACTCCACTCGTCTGCGTAAGCGTCAATAAATACTTTTAACTTTTCATCTGCTTCTTTCTTGCGATCAAGAGCATGATAGGCCAGGGCAAGTCCAAAGATTTTAAAATTCTCCATGTTTTCTTTTTCCATTTCTGTTAATGCCATCTGGGGTTTACCCATCAAAAGATAATTTCTTCCTATATACATGTGTGCGCGTTGATATTGAGGATTAATGTCAAGTAATTTCCTGAAGTAGTTGATGGCATCATCAAAGCGGCTATTACAGGTTAACACATTTCCCAGATCCAGGTAAATAATTGGCTTCAGGGGATTAAATATAAGCGCCTTTCTATAAAACTCTTCTGCTTCACTACAATGACCCAATACTTCGTTATAGTCTCCCAATCCAGTTAATGCATCAGCATCTGAAGGTTCGAGCCGGAGCGCATTATTGTAGGCGTCGGCGGCCCCCTGCCAATCAAAATCATGATAGAGTTTAATGTCGCCAAGTTCAATATGGCCGCGGGCGAGCGTGCTATCCAGGGCAATTGCTTTCAAGGCTGCCTGCCGGCCTTTTTCATATCCTGTCCTCTGATCAATATAATTCTGCCACGCCTGTCGGGAAATTGCATTCGCAAGGCATCCCCAGGCACGGGCGTCAGTAGAATCAATAGACAATGCTTTGTTGTAGAATTCAACCGCCCTTGCTACGTTGACTTTGTCGAGTTTGTCAAAAAAATAATTTCCCTGTAGCAAAAGATTATAAGCTTCTATATTACCGGCACCCGATATTTTTGCGGAAGGAATATCCAGCAGCTTAAGTTTCAGCTGTTGCACAACAGTCTGGGCAATTTCGTCCTGCAGTTGAAAAACTCCTTTCAAATCGCGATCATACGTTTCACTCCACAAATGTGATCCGTCAGCCGCCTTTATTAATTGCGTTGTTACACGTATTTTGTTCCCGTCTTTTCGCACGCTCCCTTCGAGCAAGTGAGCTACGCCAAGTTTTTCAGCTATTGTTCTCAGGTCTTCGTTTTTTCCTTTAAACGCAAAAGATGACGTTCGGCCGATCACTTTCAGACCCGGGATCTTAGCCAAAAGATTCAGTAGTTCTTCGCTTAAGCCATCACTAAAGTATTCCTGTTCTTTATCATTGCTCAAATTGACGAATGGAAGCACCGCGATGGATTTTTCAGATCCTTGTTCATTCAGACTGCCGTTGGGCGCCTGTTTATGCAGGAATAAAAAATAAATGGCTGCTAAAATTCCTAACGCACCTGCCGCCGCAAAATAAACGATCTTCTTGCCCCCGGCTTTCCAAACAACTCTACTCTTTAAATGGCCATTGGTAATATTTGGTAACGCAGCCGGTAATTCTCTAAGAGAAATTGCATACACCTTTACCGGTTCGCTAACATTTTTAAGCGTTTCTTCCCGTATAAACTCCGCCGTAACTTCTTTTTTATTCACAAGGGTTTTATAAACTGATTCTGAGACCCATGTTGTTCCAATTGAAGCGATTGCCTGCAATCTTGATGCTATATTTACGCCGTCGCCAAAAACATCATTGTTCTCGAATACTACTTCTCCAAGATGAATGCCGATTCTTAATTTAAGACCGTCTACCGCATCACAGGCCAGGTGAATTGCCGATGCACAATACACGGCATCCGTAACAGTCGAAAAACTTGCCAGCACGCCGTCTCCGAGTTCTTTGATCCACGTACCGTGATATTGTTTGATGAGTTGTTTATGTATTGCCCTGTTTTTTTTTATCAAGTCAAAAGCTTTTTGTTCATCCGTTCCCATCAACGCCGTATAGCCGACAATATCGGTAAACATAATTGCGGCTAGTTGACGGGAGGAGGGCATAAGTAGTTCTTCTTGTTTGAAGTTACTTAAAAATCGCCCCACTGGTAGTAATGAAACGAAGATGACGATGTACCGTTAAATGAATTGAATTACAATTTATTCCAGCCCCATTTTTCGAAGCAGTTCCTTAAACCCTTCTTCATTTCGTAAAGGATCGAAAATCTTGTCTACCTTGATGCTGATAAGTCCATAATCATAAAGACGGTAAGCAAGGTTGAGTTTTTCAATAGCTTTTTGCTTTTCGCCCAACCAAGCATATAATACGCCGATTTGAAATGCCTGGTCAGTCGGAGAAACTTTTTCCAGCGAGTCAACAATTCTTTTTGCCTTTTCGATTTGCCCGGTGCGTGTATAGGCGACATTTATATACAATTGATATATCAGGTGATTCCTGAATAATAAGACACTATCATACTGATCTTTCAGAAAATAATACATCAGCCTTGCGCCGGGGATGGAATCCGGGTTGTTTGTCGGTCGTATTGTTGTCATGTAAGACAGCAACATATCAGGATTGCGGGAATAACGATAGAAAGTTAGCCAGGCGCTATGCATGATTCCCGAGCGAGGGTCCAGCAACTTTGCTTTTTGAAGATTTTTTTCTGCTTCTGTAAAATTGTCCAATTCCATTTGAGCAAAAGCCATGTAAACATACCCTTCAGCATTGTTTGGGTTGAGCTCAATAGACTTCTTTAGCTCTCTTATGGCAAGGGCTGGTGAAAGTGTGCTTATTTTGAGTACATCGCCAAGTATCATGTGCGTTTCCGCACGCTCCGGTCCGTATTCGACTGCCGTTAACGCTGCGTACAGCGATTTTCTGACATAGTATGGCTTTTCGCTCGGGTTTCTCCAGGGTATTTTTGAATAAGTGCTTGCTAATTCCGCCCATGCCAGGGAAAATGCAGAATCTTTTTTTATCACATTCAACAGAGCTTCTATTCGACGGGACCACGGTAATTGCTTTGCCCTTAAATATTCATCATAGGCTTCCACGTTATCTGTGGCTTTTTCAATGATGCGTTTGCCTTCTTCAGTTGTAAGCTTTACATTCAGTGCATTCATTATTTGCTGCGCGACCTCGCTTTGGATGGCAAACACTTCGGAGGCATTCCGGTCAAAAGTTTCTCCCCACAAGTGTTTATCGGTCTTCGCATCGATGAGTTGGGCTGTTATCCTTACTTTATCGCCTTCTTTTCTTACACTGCCTTCGAGGATCGCTCTCACGCCCAATTCATTTGCGATCTCTTTGACATTTCTTTTAACACCTTTATATTCCATCACCGAAGTGCGGGAAATAACTTTCAGATCGGCTATTTTGGAAAGCTGCGTAATAATGTCCTCTGTGATGCCGTCGCTGAAATACTCCTGCATGGAATCATTGCTTATATTTTCAAACGGTAGAACCGCGATGGACTTTTCATTGGCTGTAAAAACATGCCTTTTTTTAAACAATCCAACCAGGAAACCGGCAATGATAAGTAACGCAAGTGCAAAGGCAGAATAAATGATCCATTTTTGTGTCCTGGTTAGAATTGCGTTAGGTCTGTCCTTTATTCTTCCTTCAATTTCTCCTTTCGCCGGCACCGTCAAACCATCGTTGGTGAGGGCAAAAACCTCCATCGGATCGGAAATGTTTTTCAATAAAAACTTGCCGAGATAAACAGAATGGAATTCAGTATGACTACGAATTTTATCAAAAACTTCTTTTGAAAACAAGATGCTGCCTGCCTGTCCGAGTGATTGAATGCGGGAAGCGATATTCACTCCGTCGCCCATTATCTTTCCATCTTCAAAAACCACTTCGCCGATGTGCAAACCAATCCGTAGCGGCACCACAGGATCTTCACGAAGTTGCTTTTGAATGCTATAAGCACATTGCATTGCCTGCGTAATGCTTGTAAAAATGCACAGGCTTCCGTCACCATAGTAGTCGATCACATCTCCTTCATGCTCGGCTACCGCATTCTTCAAAACCACCCGGTGATGTTTTACAAGACGAATTGCCCCATGTTCATCCTGCTGCATTATGGCCGAATAACCCACAATGTCGGTGAATAAAATTGCAGCAAGCTGGCGGTTAGTCGACATGATATAATGTAGAAATTAAAATAAATTGTTTCCTTCTTCCGGTAAAATGGTCTGTCATCTACACCTACTTCATTACGCCGGGATATTTATCATAACCGAACAGCGGTACTTTAAAAAACTCCATTCGGATATTAAATGACACACATTGGATGACAATTTTGGCAAGTAGAAGACATCAAACTGAAATTACAACATTTTGCGTCGGTGTGGGCATTCCGCCCGTTACGCGGTAATTTACGATGCAAAGATTATTTGTTGCTCGTAATTCAAAAGCATTCCGCGCAGTACATGAACAATAGCAATGAAAATTTATAAGGCAATGTAATGTGCAATTAACAAACCAAAGGTTCCGTCAGAAAGGGAAGCCATGGCAGATTCCTGTACACAGTGAACATTCAGTTCATATTTGATGTGAAATTCCAGATCGCCAAAATCCAATTTCCTGGGAGCCCGATCCACAAACCGTCCCTTCGGGACGAAATCTCGTAAAATCTGTACGATGCTACAGATTAAACGTCCCTATGGGACGACATAATCTAAAATGTGAACAATTCTTCAGACCAGACTCCTCTACGGAAGAGGTGTCATATCTATGTTACACTTTTTGTTGAACGTGCCACTTTTTCACCGGGTGTGATGCGAAACACCTGTACATTATCTGATTTGGAGATGGTGTTTTGACAATTTTTCAAGGGAAAAATCCCATTTTTTAATAGTTGGCAGGTTTTATTATTGCATATTGATCAGCTCAATTTCAAAAAAAGCGTTCCAACAAGATGTTCCATCGGAACATTTTGTTGGTAGCCGGATTATGTTTTAAAGTAATCGTTCCGTCAGGAACGGTTCGTAAATAAATTAAACCATGGCAAACACCTTTACGCAATTGTACATTCAATTCATTTTTGCCGTGAAATTCAGGGCTGCGTGCATTCATGCTTCCTGGAAAGAATCATTGCATAAATACATTACAGGCATTTTTCAGGAGAACAAGCACAAGATGCTTCAAATAAATAGTATGCCCGACCACATTCATATCCTTATCGGATTACATCCCGAACAATCCATTTCGTCAATTATTCAAAACGTGAAAACCGAAAGTTCAAAATGGATCAACGACCAACAGTTCACGCCTTCAAAATTTGCCTGGCAGCAAGGATATGGTGCCTTTTCCTATTCCAGGAGCCATTTGGCACGCGTAATTCGATACATTCAGCAACAAGAACAGCACCATCGAAAACAGACATTTTTAAAAGAATACAGATCGTTTCTTAAAGCGTTTTGTATTGAATTCGATGAAAGATATATTTTCAAAGAAATGGTCTAACAAAAATTACTACTTTGCCATATTTAACAAAATGTCCAGCACACTATTATTGATCACGTTGACCGGCGTTTGATCCCAGTTTGCCAAAATGATAATTCCCATTTTCCTGTCGGGAATCAACGTAAGGATGCTTCTGTAGCCAAGATCGCTGCCTGAGTGCCCGATTAGTGAATGTCCTTTATATTGATGTATAAACCAGCTAAGCCCGATCGCGACATTTTCCTCTTTATTAATTACGAAACCTGGTGTCATTAATGTTTTATAAGAGTAGGGTTGCAGAATTCGCTCCCCTTTATAGTTTCCTTCATGAAGATTGGCTATAGTCCAATGACTCATTTCGGCCGCACTGGAATTTAACGTGGAACTTGGCGCATGGCTGCGGTTGTACGGATAGATTTTGCTAACCCGTGGTGGCTTGCCTGTATGTGGAGTAGTGCGCAAGGCAACATGGGTTTCAGGCTGATAAAATGAACTCTCATTCATTTCGAGCGGCTGCAAAATGTGATTTTTCACAAAGGCTTCAAAGGATTCGCCCGAAACTTTTGCTACAACTGCCGCCAGTACATCAAATGCCATATTGCTGTAATGAAATTCAATGCCGGGGGTAGAAACCAGGTTTTCACTTCCAAGGCTTCTTGCATAACGCTCTGCCGCGCCGTCATCCTTTTGTGGATGCTCCCATTCATAGTCTTCCACATCGGGAAAACCGGATGTATGATTCAACATTTGCCGAATGGTTATAGCCTTGTAGCGTTCATCCGCCATTTTGAAATAGGGGAGGTAGGTGACCAATCTTTCATCGAGCTCAATTTTTCCTCGCTCAACCAGTTGCATGATGGCGGTTGCCATGAATGGCTTGGAGACAGATGCCACATGAAATAAATTGACAGGTTGCAAAGGTTCCTTTGACTCCAGGTTTTTCACTCCAAAACTTTTCAGATAGATAATGCTATCATCATGAGTAATCGCGACAGAGAGGCCGGGGATTGAAGTTGAGTCAATCCAATGATGAATCAGGCTGTCTAGTTGAACAAATGGGGAAGAAATCTTATTAACAGCCGGCTCCTGGTTGGATGACGAAGGGCCGCAACCCCGTAACAGGCTCGTGAGAACTAATGCAATTAAAATACAAACAGTATTCACAATTCATGAGGAATGATAATGATCAGAAATTAACCATCATCCTGATTTTTCTTTTCATCAGGGCCAGGCTCAGGTATTTAATATTCAGGAATTCGTAATGTCCCATAAGCAAGAGTGTAATCGCTACGTCTTTGAGTGCAATGGCATTATTAAAACACTCCAGCGCTTTCTCAGACACTCCCGACTGAGCGTAATCCAAACCCATCCACAAATGGGAAATATATTCACTGTTATCTCTCATCGCCTTGTACTTTTTATTTAGCTGCGCTTCGAGAAATGAGCTGTCGTTATCTTCGAACAGTTTTGTCAGTCCCACGTTCTTCGCCTTCTTTGCAGCTTCGATCGCTTCCTCTTTATGATTAGTGGTCCAGTATAACCTTGCAAGATCGGAGAGGAGACTTTTATACTTTACCGGCTCGTCAGCATTCTTGTCAACAAGTTTTATCTGGAGTTTAATAGCCTCTGTTTCTTCGCCTGCGTTAACAAGACAACGCACCTTATTTTGAAGCAGGTAGTCCCAACCGGGGTTTATCGAGTTGCCTTTATCATAAATGTCAAGTGCTTCTTCCTTCCCTTTTCCTTCCAGCAAAATGGCAAGCCAGAGGTATACATTGGTTTGAGTGGGATTTAATTCGATGGCTCGCCTGTACGTGACCTCGGCAGCATGCCAGTCAAATTTTTGATGATACCAATAGCCCAGTGAAGCATGGGTTTCACCGGACGAAGGATCAAGAGAAAGTGCAATATCAATTTGTTGTTTGGCCAGCCAAAGCATGCGAACCGAATCTTCGTACCCACGGTAAGAAGAAAGCAAATAGGTAACGGCCAGAGCGGAGTAGGCGTTTGCAAAGTTTTTATCCTTTGCTACGGCTTGCTGAAACAGGTCCCTTGCCATCAACACGTCCGGCTTATGGCGTGTATCCACCAAATGCTTTCCTTTCAGATACGTGTCATATGCTTCCAGGCTTATTGTGGGAGTAGTGTCCAGCTGGCGTGTTTCCTGTACAGAAAGCTTAGCATTTAGCACATCAGCAATCGACACCGCCACTTCTCTTTGTATTGAAAAAATATCGTTCGCGCTCCTGTCAAAAGACTCGGCCCATAGGTGCTCGTCCGTTTTGGCGTCGATTAACTGCGCCGTAATCCGCACTTGCTCCTGTGAGCGCTGCACGCTTCCTTCCAGTATAACTCCCACGCCGAGTTCACGGCCAATGTCTTTTACCGGCTTTGGATTCTTCTTGTATTGCATAACGGAGGTGCGGGAAACGACTCTGAATGCCTTAATCTTGGAAAGTTGAGTAATGATATCGTCAGTAAGTCCGTCACTAAAGTACTCCTGCTCCTCGTTGCTGCTCATATTATAAAAAGGCAATACGGCAATGCTGGCACGGGACCTGTCTTTAACATCGGTAGATTCCTCCGGGTCCTCTTTCTGCAGCGGTTTGCTGTTAGGGGTTAACAACTCGTAGATCCGAACGGTCTCTTTTATGTTCTTAAGTTTATCTTCCCGGACAAAGCGGCAATCCAATCCTTGCTTGTTAATGACATTCCGGTAAACCGTCTCTGAAACATAGATGCCACCGACCGGCGCCAGGTTCTGCAGGCGGGCTGCTATATTAACCACGTCACCAAAGACATTTTCATCGTGAACAAGGACATCACCCATATGGATGCCAACGCGGGCAGGAACCCTGGGTTCTTCGCTTAGATCGGCCTGCAGCAATTTGGCAAATTCGGCGGCATCGGTGGAGCTGCCAAAAAGGACAAGGCACCCATCGCCGAAATATTGAATGATTTTACCATTCAATTCTCCCGCAATCACCTCCAGGATCTCCCGGAAATGGTTGATCTTTTCGACGGCCTTTTGCTCATCCTCCTGCATCATGGATGAATAACCGACGATATCCGCGAATAGAATTGCGGCCAACTGGTGAAAAGGTTCTGCCATCTTGGGTTGAAGTGGAAGCGAAATTAGGAAAAAATGCACAGGGGCGAATTACGCAGGGAGCTGATAAATATCATCCTTAAAAATGAAAGTTTATACGATTGAGCATACCGGCGGATTTTCGGAAGGGCTTATGCGGTCGGGTCACTCCCCTACAAACTTGAAACGGTCACCATCAAACAGCCCTTTATCACTTAGTTTCAAATGCGGAATTACCAGTAATGCCATAAATGATAATGTCATGAAGGGCGAAGCAAGTGTTGCGCCTGCATCTTTAGCCGCCCTGTCTATTAGTGAGTATTGCTGTGCGATCTGATGCCCATCTTCGTTACTCATTAGGCCGGCAACGGGCAGAGGTATGATCATTTCCAGGTTTTCTTTTACGCAACTAACTCCTCCCCGATGTTCAATGATCAAATTAACGGCCCTGCAGATGCTTTCATCGTCCGCACCGACTGTTACGATATTGTGGCTATCGTGTGCCACAGAGGAGGCTATTGCTCCCTGTTTCAATCCAAAGTTTTTTATAAATGCTACTGCTACCGGCGCGTCGCTATAGCGATTTACCACTGCTATTTTCAGGATATCTTCATCGACGTTGGTTTGAAGAATTGATTCTCCATCTTCAATTTCAATGAGTATTTTATTTGTTATTAATTGGCCGTCTAACGCTTCTATCACCGGTATCCTCCTGTTCCTGGCTCCGTCAGTATGAAACCAGTTTGCGGAAAGGATTTCCCGCTGCGTCAGGGAGTTGATTTCAAAATCGGTTGCATTTTTTTTACTGCAGGAAAAATTATTTATCGTTGTTGACCTTGCTGCTACGATTAATGTCTTCCCATTTTCAGCCACCAGCATTCCATCAATATATGTATGCACCACTTCAAATGCCGTCAAATCCTTCACAATTATAAAATCAGCCGGATCACCTTCTTTTAGCAGTCCAACCTCCAGTTTGTAATGCAGTACCGGGTTAACACATGCGGCTTTCAGTATTTTGAATAGATCAATTCCTTTCGCGACCGCCCGCGCGCAGAGTTGATTGATATGTCCCAGTACCAGGCTGTCGGGATGCTTGTCATCGCTGCAAAACATCATTTGATTGGGATAATCATTCAGCAGGTCAATCAATGCTTCGAAATTTTTTGCGGCGCTCCCTTCGCGAATAATGATCTTCATGCCGTACTTCAATTTATCCAAAGCTTCCTCCCTGGTGAAACATTCGTGGTCGGTTGAGATTACGGCCCCCCCGCCCTCCAAAGGGGGGATTTCAGAACCTGAAGTTATTGAAGTCGCTCTGCTTAGCTCAAGCAGTATTGAAGACAACACTTTGTCTGGGGCATTACTTATATCATCATTAGTAAAGCGAATTACCTTAAACCCGAGCTTGTTAAGTTCAAAGGTTCGTTCTGAATCACTTATTTTGATTTCGGGAATTTGGTGTATTAAGCCATCTACTTCGATGATCAACCTGTTTTTCAGGCAAACAAAGTCGGCGATGTAAGAACCAATAATATGCTGCCGCCGGAATTTATAACCATCTAATTGGCGACCTCTTAATAAGTGCCATAGAACATTTTCAGCATAAGTCGGATTTTCTCTATGCTCTTTCACAAACTTTTTTAGTAGCCCATACACAAATGGCTCCGCTGTCTGATAATTATAATGACTCTTAGCAGTTTGAGAGTCTGAAGTCCCCCCCGGTGGGGGATTAAGGGGGGCTTTTCCCTTGGAGTGGTTTGGGGAGTCTTTTTCACCGAGGGGTTTTAGGCCGGCCTGAATGTATCTTCTCGCTTCTTCCCCTCTTAATCCCGGTGCATGACCGTCCACCGGTTTGCGCAAACGATGTGCAGCTGATATTTTTTTCATCACTTCTTCATCTTCATTTAATACACCGGGAAAATTCATCATCTCGCTCAGGTATTTTATATCGCTGCGTTTCAAAAGTGCTTCAACGTCTGAAGCATCCAACGATGCACCGGCTGTTTCGAAGACCGTTGCCGGCACGCAACTGGGAGCGCCAAAGTTGAACTTAAAAGGAACTGTTTTTCCATTCTCAATCATGAATTCTATTCCTTCCATGCCGCATACATTGGCAATCTCGTGCGGGTCGCTGACTGTGGCAACCGTTCCGTGCAAAACGGCAAGTCGCGCGAATTCGGACGGTACCAGCATCGAACTTTCAATGTGTACATGGCTGTCGATGAAACCGGGAAGAAGATAATGGTGAGTTGTAAGTTGTGAGTGGGGAATTTCTTTAATAAATGCAATCTTTCCGTTTTCAACGCTTATTACTGCGGGATAAATTCTTTGCTGGTGAACGTCAACGAGGTTGCCACTGAAAGTTTGCGATGCCATTACTCCATCATTTGCTTAAAGTTAAACCAAGTAGCGATAAACGAGATTAGAGAAAGATCCCGGGTTCCCGAATCGGGTTCGGGACAGGCAAGCCCGGGATGACAGCTAAAAATGCAAGTCATTCTTGAAATTATTGACTTTGTGCCAATGAGATCGCGACGCAATTTCAAAGCTTAAAACAGCAAGGTCCTAATGTACATCCAGCTGTTTATTACCTTCTTTATTTGATACCTGCCTCACTTTTGTGTCACCTCCGCCATCCAGGGTGAGGTTAACAGGTTTATTGCTTTTCCATGCACCACGTGTAAAGTCCGGGAAGTCTACAGTCTTTGATTTATTTGCCACAGATCTCTCGCTAAGGGGGGCGACAGCACTCCATAAAGCTGCATCATAAACATCCTGGTCGAGCGGTAAACCATTGCGAAGACAATCAATCAGCCGCCAGTCCATGATAAAATCCATTCCGCCATGACCACCCACGTCTTTCGCTATATTGCCAATATGATTGACAATCGGCGGAGAATATTTTTTATATAAATCGTCCAATTCTTCCTGTTTGATCCATTCATGACCAAAGGCGATTCTTTCCGGAGCCGGCCATTTACTTGCAATGCCTTTGGTGCCGCTTACTAAATGAATCCTTGAATACGGCCGGGGTGACGTAACGTCATGCTGCACCATGATTGTTTTGCCTTTAATGGTTCTTATAATGGAGGTGTTCATATTACCACGATAAGGACGATTTACAAACTCATTGTAAAAAGGATCACTGGCTGCCTTTTCTTTGGCCATAGCGTTCATCATGAAATCATTGCCGCTCATGGAAACCATGTGTTCCATATTGTCGCCGCGATTTAGATTCAGGCATTGCGCTATTGGTCCGAGGCCATGAGTAGGATACAGGTTGCCGTTTCTCGATGCATTTTGTTTAAGCCGCCACATATCCACATAACCGGTTTTGGAAAAGTTC